>QGNH01000533.1_pt1 | contig 53030 bp, 65 predicted proteins | sample 1735481 | NCBI WGS metagenome assembly QGNH01 (sample SAMN09239004, study PRJNA386568) | Viral metagenome, whole genome shotgun sequencing project.
GCGTAATTACGACGCTCGAGTTCTTCGAGCATCATTTTGCGAAGGTGGGTCATAGGTTAGCTCCTTATGACCCAACTTTATCCTCCCACCACTGCTGCCGGCACCAGACACGCGAAAGCGTCTGCCGCAAAGCGGCTTCGTTCGAAACGCGCTTATATCCACGAATGGAGTAATTTGCGGTTAGAAACGGCAAACCTTCCTTTACTGGATTAGGGAAGAGTAGCCCGTCATCCGCCAGTCATCCGTGCATGCCTGAACATTCGCGCAGATGGCTTCCGCTATGCCGACTTGTCCGTTATCAATTCGGCCAACTTCCTCAGGAGCCTCTGTAGATCGACGACGGATCCTGACGACACCCTCAATTGAAGCCCGTTGCGCTAACTAACCCCCGGGGTGCTCCCGAGGCCGATCTGTGTGGATCGCAGTCATCCCCGAAGGTTTGGGGTAGTGTACCCAAAGATCGCCGACTGTCTTTCCAAGTTCTGCACGAAAGCGGCTTCTGAATTCCTGGTGCCTGAGGTGGAATAGACTCATTCCGTCATCTTCGTCTCGCAAATCAGAAGGAGGGGAGCATGTACACGCCGCACAGGTATCAATACGGAAGTCTGACCAGGAGGAAACGAATTCGGACGGAAGATGTCTGGCAGTTTCGTTATTACGAAACTACCCCAGAGGGGCAGCGGCGCCGGAGATCAAAGATCATCGGTGTGCTGAGCGAGTATCCAACACAGGCGGATGCACTTCGAATTCTCGAGCGATTTCGACTGCGGCTAAATCTTCAAAACCGACTTGGCCTGCCGATGACACTCGAAGCTCTTGCGGATGACTACGTCGAGAAAGAACTGCCATTACTCCGCTATGGAACCCAGCAAGCGCACCTCTCCTTGTGTACGAAAGCAAGCCGACGGAGGTTGAGCAGTGGCTTCGATCACTCCCGTTGGCGGAAAAGTCAAAGGTAAACCTGCGGAGTCTTTTTTATCTTGTGTTCCAGCATGGACGGCGGTGGGAGATATGCGACGTCAACCCCATTGATCTCGTACGGCAGCGCGGCGGACGCCGATCGATCCCGCGAGTGCTGAGCGTGCATGATATGCGCTTGGTCCTCGGAGAACTTACTGAGCCTTACCACACTATGGTTCTGATCGCGGCCTGTCTGGGTCTTCGGGCAAGCGAATCATCGGCTTGCAATGGGGCGATTTTAATTGGGAGGACCTCACGCTGCTGGTTAGGCGAAGTGTTGTCCAGGGCCGAGTCGGCGATACGAAGACAGAAGCCTCGCGGCTTCCTCTTCCGGTTGATCCGAGTCTGGCCGATGCCCTCAGGGCACACTGGCAGCGGAGTCTGCACCGAGAACCCTGTGACTGGGTATTTGCGAACCGCAAGGGGAAGCCACGATGGCAGGAGAGCATTCTGCGGCGGCACATCAAACCCGCCGCCGTGCGTGTTGGCGTCGGCAAAATTGGCTGGCACACGTTTCGCCATTCCTACTCGAGCCTGCTGCGTCGAGTGGGGGCCGACATCAAAGTCCAACAAGAACTGCTGCGGCACTCCACCATCCAAAGCACGATGAATGTCTATACGCAAGCCATGTCGGAGGGCAAGCGCGCCGCCAACAGTGTGGTAGTTCGGAGCGTTCTGCCCTGTGAGACTTGTTGCGGTGTCATTGGTGCCTAACGCGGGAGCGAACGGGAGCCAATGGGTACCGGAGAAGTTTGGTAAATGGTTGCGGGGGCCCGATACGTACCGAATTTAGACACTTTGTGCATCCCGTTCCGCAGTGAACTGATTCATTGCGCTGCGTAAGCCTAGTATCTTCAAGACCCGAGTCGTTTAGCTACAAGCCCGAGCCTGCAGTGCAGCCATCCAAGACTCGAACCCGCCGAAGACCCAATCGCTCGGTGGACCCGGGTGGTAGTCTCCTTGGCGGGTGACGACACTGCCATCCTTTTCGGCTAGCAGAATGTGCAATTCCATGGGGATGTGTTCGAGCTTCACAATGGGGCCGTTGCGCCGCAACTCGAAGCGGGCGCAGTCGATCTCGAACTCGCCAAACTCGTACAAAGTCTGAGTCAAAGCAACCTCAATGCACCGGCGGCAGGCCTATCCTCTCTACCAGCGCCCGATAACGTGGCTCCGAATGCAGGAAGTCGAAGATCGGCTCCCTCTGGAGCATCACCAGCCACGGCGCCCGCTCGCGGTAAGCCGCTTCCAGAAAGTTCATGGTTTGTTCTTTGTCTCCGAGATAGGAATATTGCTCTGCTATGTCGTACGGCGAAACATATTGTTTGCGTGCCCGCGATTGGATGTCGTCCACTCCCAACTGTTCCACAGCCTTTTCGCCGCCTCGCTCAAACGCCTGGTGTTCCGCCTCTGCCAGGGCTCCGTCTCCGCTGAGGCGAAGTGCTTTTTCCAGTTCCTGTTCTGATTCCTTCCACATGCCTTTTAACCAGTAAGCCTTGGATAGATAGAAGGGCATTCCAGGTTCGTTTGGGTCTGCGTCCTCCCGCAATCGCAGGTCGTTGATGGCCGCGTCGTACTGCCGCAGAAGAATATACAAACGCCCCAACGACCACGGCTTTTCAAAGGGATCGATCTCGTTGGCCCGTTTCTCCTCCTGCAAGGCCTCATCGTCGCGGTTCGTTGCGAGAAGGACATAAGAGCGCATGTGGTGTCCATTGGCGAAGCCCGGTTCCAATTCGAGGGTACGCAGCGATTCCGCCTCGGCCCGGCGCCAGTCCCACGCGCTGAAAAGGTAGAGCATGGCCAGAGTGTTGTGGGCCTCGGGGAGCGAATCATCCAGTTCCACCGCCTTGCGGGCCGCTGCTTCCGACTTCTCATTCGCCTCTCGCGGCGGCATCTCATGTCCCGATTTTACCTCGTACAAATCCGCGAGGCCGTCCCAGGCAAGGGCGTAATCGGGTTGCAGGTGAAGGGCTTTCTCAAAATATTCCCCGCTTCGCACATTATTTCCCCTGAACCAGAAGTAACGGCCCAGCAAGTAGTCATCGTGCGCCTCCGGATTGACGTAGCGTTGCGGCTTGGCCGGAGAAGCCCCAACCCCGGCCGCCCTCGCGATCGTCTGCGCGAGTTCCTGAGGAAGCGATAAGGCGCCATTCAAGTCACGGTCATAACTTTGCGCCCAGACGTGTGTGTCGGTAGGGGCGTAGATAAGCTGCAGGTTTATATGCACATGATCTGTGGAACGATTCACCGAGCCCTCCAGGATCCCATCCACCCCGAGCGCCTGCGCGACTTGCGGCAGCGGCCGACTCGCACCCTTGTACTGCATGGTCGAGGTCCGCGAAACTACGCGTAGAGAGCGGTTTTCGGCGAGCGCGGTGATCAGTTCGACAGTCATGCCGTCGGCGTAGTAATCCTGCGATGGATCGCCGGAGAGATTCGCCAGGGGAAGCACGGCTATGGAATGGATCGGGCCGACCTGATTCCGCGAGAAGATCCGGTCACGGATTCCCCCCGCGTTGAGCGCAGCCAGCGCCGCTGCCGCCACGAATATCGCGGCGGCTGTAACCCCCACGATCCGCGTGGCAGAGGTTTTTGCCAGGGGCATCGGGGCCGACAAAGCAGCTTCCGCTTCCAGCGATACTCCTTGTGGCGGCGCGGCTTCCACCGGCTTCGCGAAGCCATTCTTTTCAGCCGCGAGGCGATAGCCCTTGCCGGGAACGGTTTGCACAAAACGCGGATGATCGGCATTCTCATGCAGGGCTATGCGGATTTTGCTGATGGCGGTATTGACGCCGTGTTCGGTATCAACAAACACGTCTTTTCCCCACAGCCGCTCCACGATCTCCTGGCGAGTGACGACACTTCCATCCTTTTCGGCCAGCAGAATGAGCAATTCCATGGGGATGTGTTCGAGCTTCACAACGCGGCCGTTGCGCCGCAACTCGAAGCGGGCGCAGTCGATCTCGAACTCGCCAAAGTGAAAAAGGGCCGAGGGCACCACATTCCTCCAACACGAGCAGGTGAAAAACCATAGCACTATTTCGGAGTAGTGTGCCGGAAAATTTGTAGGCTCAATGACTTGCGGCTTTACCTTTCTTCACCAAAGCTTTATCGCGCATGCATTGCCCTGGCTTCGCGCATCAGGCAGGATTCCACGCGATCCTTCCGGGAGGGTGGCAGGTGTATCCCGCGCCGAACACCATGCAGGCATTGACCCGCATCCCGGGACCTGAAAAGACTTCAAGACCTGAGGGTTCAAAACAAAAGAAGAACAAAGAAGAAAAGGAGAGGTTCAATGAAAGCCTTATCGTTGAGATCATTACTGCGTGGAAGCGGCGGATCCGTAGGGTGCAAAACGTTGGTGTCCCTGGTACTTGTAGGGTCCGCAGCGCTGACGTTCATCGTGCCCGCAAGAGCGCAGGATTATCAGGTGGTGAACATCAACGTGCCGGGGGCCGGCGGCACTTTTCTTGGGGGCACCAGCCCGTGGCATGTCAACAACCTGGGTGAGATTGGCGGATGGTACGGAGTAAACGACGGGATGATCGGAAGCTTTGTCCGCTATCAGGACGGCCGCATCGTAACCTTCAATGCTCCAGGACAAGGGACTGGCCCCACCAGTGGAACGTGGGCCATGGGGTTGAACGACCAAGGTGACACGACTGGAGTGACTTTCCAGCAAACCTACGGCTTTTATCAAAACTTTATTCGCAAGGCCGACGGATCGTTCATTACCTTTCCGCAGCCAGGTCTGTGCGCAACGCAGGTAGACAATGGGTGTATGGGATGGGGCGCATCGCAGATCAACGACTTGGGCATGGTTGCTGGATCGTATCTGGACGACAACCGCGTGTACCGGTCCTTTGTCCGCTACCCCGATGGCCGGATGGAAACATTTGCAGCCCCAGGAGCCACAAGCCTGGCCGGCAGCTACGGCGGCACAATGTTAGATATCGGAGTCGCCAGTGTATTGAATCAGCTTGGAGCTATAACCGGCACTTATTCGGAGGACAATGGCGTCACTCATGGATTTGTACGTTGGCCAAATGGCACCTTTTCAACCTTTGATGTTTCGGGCCCCGGCATTGCACAACCGGTCCAAGGCACGTTCCCGCAGAGCATCAACGATCTAGGTGTGGTGGTGGGATACTACATCGACGCGAACGGCCTGTTTCACGGATTTACACGCCAATTGAACGGCAAGATGACCAGTTTCGACGCGCCGGACGGCGGTACGGCAATGGGTTCTTATACGGGGACGCTTGCCGTCAATCTAAACATATTCGGTGAGATCGTTGGAATCTATTACGACGCCGAGAACCACGGTCACTGCTTTGTACGTTCTCCCGACGGCAAGATATGGGAGTTCGATCCGCCAGATTACGTCAATGACGCTGAGGCGTTTGGGATTAATGCGGAAGGAGTGATCGTGGGAAATTCGGTTAACGACGATCTTGGCCTGGAGAGTGGGCGCAGTGGATTTGCGCTGGTGCCACGTCCATAAACGCTCCAGACGTTGAATGGATTTCGGGCGGTGCCGCTTGGTGAAAGTGCAGGTCGCACCGCCCGAATTTCGTAAGAACTTATTTGTGGGACGGTTGGTCTCGGGCCGCGGGGCTGGGATTTATGTGAGGTGCACTGTGTTTCGAATGGCCGGTGGGGGCAGCGCGCGAAAAAGAGGCGCCGGTTTGTGCGTGGTGACAGCAGCTTTGGCGATTGTGTTTAGCGGGGCGCTGGCTGCGAGCGGCCAGGACGCCGGGGCAAATACGAGTCACACAGACGAGGTGGCAGGAAATCCGGCGAGCGAGCCGGCGCGGAGCTCGAAAAGCGTGGATAGCTTCGAGGGACCTGCAAACTATACATTTTTGGTGGCGGCGGGCGTGCTGTGCGATTCGAGTGGGAGCGGAGGATGCCCGGCAGTGGTGAAGTCGACGAACGGCGACGGTTATCGGCTTAGCGGCGCCGGTACGTTCAGTGCCCGCGGTGGAAGCGCGGCGGGAGCAGGGACGTTTACGCATGAAACTTCACTCGGGGTACCACTCGAGAGCGGGGTGTGGGTACTCGAGCAGTTAGTCACCTTCGACAGTTACGGCTTGGGGCCGAGTCCGATTCTTAAGGATCCAAAAGTGATCGGACCGGCGCGAGTGGGCCCGCGGCGCATGCCGGGGCCGTTGCAATCGATGGCCGCGGGCGGCCGGGCGATATTTCGAGTGCGGATGCTGCCCATTGTCGGGCCATCGCGGATGGCTACGCTGGAGATCAATTGTGCGGTGGGGCAGCCGCCAGCAGAACGTCAAGTGGATGGAATCAAGTTAGCGTTCGAGGGGGGCGGGCTGCAGTTTGAGGAGCAGGGACCACTACGCAGCTTATTCGTGGTAGGCCCGACCATTATCTCTAAATAGAATGAGGTCGCAGTTTTTCCTGCGCTTTTTGCTATATGGAGTGAAGGCAAAACGAGCAGTCGCGGTGAGAACGACACCACTCCCCAAGATTATCCCATGATTAAAGGAGACGAAGATGAAATCGACATTTGCGAAAATGACAACGCTGCTCAGCGTGATTCTCGCGGGAGCATTATTGACGGCGACGGCTATAGCGCAGTTAGAAGCCGCCGACCGAGGCGGCTGGCGGAACGATGACGACAAGCTAACCCAAATGGCTGAATTAGAACAGCAAATTCACGTGACATTTCACGCGGCAGTCAGCGTGCACGATCCAATAAATGGCGATTCAGCAGAAGTGATAACACAGCGAATACGCGAGGTACTCTCAATCTGGGCTAAAGACGCCGAACTCACGACTGCAGCCGGAAACTATATCGGCAACGGCGATCCGGATGACCCGGAAAGCTGCCCTCCACCCTCGGGCGACTCGTCTCCGACTGGTCAACAGGGCACGCTGTGCACGTTTTTCAAGTATGTCGCCGGCGGGCTGCAGCAAGCCAATAAGTTTGTATCGCTTTCCCCGGCGTACAAAACGAAATATGTCCCTGTAAGGGATTATGACGGCCAATGGAAATCATCGGTGTATTTCGAATGTCATTACTTCAACGTAGCGTTGAACCCGGCTACGGGTCAGCCGTTTTGGACCGCGGTAAGTCACGTAGACCTCGACGGTGAGGCCAGGAAGATCGACGGGCGATGGTTATTGACACGCGTCAGTTCATCCGCCGTAGGAATTCCGGTTCCGTGAAGCAGAACCCGGATGCTCGCGCTCGCCAAGGGCGCGTCAGCGAGGGCATCCGGAAACAACTTCGACTGCAGGCCGCGCGGAGTCTGATGCTCAACAGTGGCCTCGATGCGGGCAGCTCCGCTTTCGAGGTCGGCTACGAAAGTCCAACGCAATCAGCCGCGAATACAGCCGATTTTTCGGGGTCAACCGCCTATCAGGGACATCCCTGCCCTGCATGTCAGACGCATCGGCTTCCGAGCCGATGGTCGCCCAGCAAAGCGCCTGAACCTTGAAGAATGCGTGCCCATTCAACCCTATGGGTTGGTTTGTGACAGGGGAAACCGTGTGTTCGCTTGAAATGCTGCGCCGATCCTCGCGTTTAATCGGATCTCAGAGACGGGACTCAGACATGTCGACCTCTTGCGCGACAAGCAGGCATTCCCGGATCTTTATCAATTCGGATGGTTGCGGGGTTCGCGGAAATTGTTGAAGGGGAAAGATTTTTTGGTTGCGGGGGGTGGATTTGAACCACCGACCTTGCTCGGGCTCTCGGGTGTTGACGTTGTCAGCATGGTCAATACCCTCATGTCCACTGGTTGTGGACTCAAACCATTATAGGCCGTTCGCTACGCAGCCACAAGTGCTAAGTTAACTGGGGTTAACCCTGTGGTACACTTAGATCGGCGGTAGAGTTTCGAGACGCCTCGTCTTAAGGCGCTGTTCCCATAGCTGGGGGGCAGCGCCTTTTCGCGTTTGGTGTGCGCACCTCAGACCGCCCGAATCGGAAAGCCTGCAAGCTAAGCTCAACACCGTTTGGAGCTAACCCTTGGTAACTCCTCGCTGGAGGCGAAAAGGGACAGTATTAGGGTAGGTCGAGGTTGCTCTTGACAACTCGCTTTCCCAGCGAGATTCGGGGCGGAGCGTCCTTCAAGGCTCCGCCCTACTTTTGAAGGATTCAAAACTATGACGACAGCCAAGCACCAGATAGCAGATGCCGATCCCGAGCCGGAGCCCATTCCCGCCCGATCCACAGACCCCAGGACCACCCAGGACGCGGCGCGGAAGGTGAACCTCACCGAACGCGAGAAGGCGTGCCTAGCGATCTACGAGCAACAGGTGATCAAGCACGTGCTCGCTTCCGCGCCCCACGCCGACCTCTCGAACGAGGAACTCGGCGACCTGGACTCATCAGACCAGACCAGCTCCGTCTCGTCCCGCAGGTCGGGACTCTTCAGGAAGGGTTGCGTCAGGCTCACCGGCAACCGGCGCAAGTCCAGGGGCAACGCGCTCCAAGATTGCCTGCAATTCGTGCCGGTGGACGAGCGGGCCGCGCAGCGGGAAATCAATTTGACCATCCTCGAAGAGCGGCACAAGAACAAGAAGCCGACGGCGTGCCCTGTCTGCGGCGAGACCCATGCCTGCAAGAAGCCCGTGCAGTCCGTGACCGCGTCCCCGGTCCTGGACGATTTCGAGGAGCTATGAGTCCAATGTGTTGCAAGTTGCAACACATTGTAAGTTAACGTCGGTTTACACGGATGGCTTAACCGCGATAAACTAATGACGGGAGTCAATAAACCTATGCAGATAGTCAAGACATACACCATCACCGAGAAAGACCTGCTGGACTTGCTGCGCGAGACGCTGCCGTTCCTTTACGCGGTTGGGACCTCGGCTCACCTTGGCGAATTGAAAGAGACAGGCGATAACGCCACCAACCTGCTCAACCGCATCGAAGAGGTCCTGAACGACGCCAACAACCATGCCGTTCCTAAAGAGTGAGTATTAGACATTGTCGGGATTCCGCGAGGGATTCAGCGTAGGGATAAAGTTGTCGTCACTGTCACTTTATCCCTATACGCATCGACCGCTTCGACAGCGACTGACAGTGACGAAAGCACGGTGACTATGAGTAGCAAGCTACAAACCAAAATTCAAGAGATGGATTTGCCGGGGAAGCACAAGCGTGTGCTTCTGGCGTTGGCGTCGTTCGCGCATAACGACGGCACCAACATCTGGTCGTCCAAGGAGACCATCGCGAAACGCGCGAGTGTCAACCGCGCCACGGTCTATCGCAACATGGAAGAGTTGGTTGAGACGGGGATCCTGAAAGAAGCCAAGTCGCACACTTGCGGACGTGAAGAATGCGGCGGCGGTCCCAAGCACTTCACCGGGGGAAATACCTTCACGGTCGCCTATGACATCGACCTTGAAGCGTTGCAAATTGTCACAGAGTACAACAAATTGCAACGTAGCAAAATGCGAAAAGTCAAGCGTCGCATTTTGCAACATCCTAGCGTCGCAAAATGCGATGCGAATCTGTCCTATGAATCTGTCCCCCCTGAATCTTCCGTCGTAAACGACGGGATTGAAAGAGAGAGTGAGGGAAGCGGTGTCTCGCTTCGCTCTACACCTATATCGTCGAATTCTAGGACACCCGCACCTACGATGGGTGTTTCTGTTTCTGTTTCCTGGCATCCGGAAGCCAAGACGCTGTCGGACCTCTGGCTCAAGCGCACCGGCAAGCCGTTCACCAGCGAAGAGTACGGCCTAGCCACCAGCCTCATAGCCAGAGAGGGACACCATGTCGTAGAGCCTGTCCTGGACATCACGCTCAACAGGCGCGAGAAGTCGGCCAAGATGCTCTGGGGGATGATAGGCTTCGACGTCTTCGTCGCGTACTGGACTCTCAACTACCATCTGGCCAAAGCCTACCACGCCGTGGCAACGGCCAAGAGAGAGTATCCCCGCGAGATACCGCCGAAATTCAAGGTCGTGCTCGAAAACGACGACGGCGTCGAGCACCGGGCGACATTCGCGGAACGCTGCAAGTCCGGGGACTGGACGATTAAGCCATCCGAGTGGAAAGAAACCGGCGCGGATGAGGCGCACTTTGCCGCAACCGTCCGCTTTTGCGTCGAAAACCGCCGCCGCGTCACCAAGACGGAATTCGTAGAGTTGCTCTACGAGTGCATGGCCGTGATCAACCTTGAGCCCGTCCCCGGCGGCCAGGGATTCGAAGTCGAGGAAAGCTGATGAGAAAACCGTCCAAGGCCCAACGCCGGGCCGAAGCCGCCAAGAGGGTGATGTACGCATGGGACATCGTCCTTGCCGTCGCGCCCAGGCGCGGGCTCAAGCGCCGCAAGTCAATGGCCACGATCCTGCTCAAGCTGTCCACCGGCGAGCTTCGATCCCTCTGGCTCGGTGCCATCGACCAGGGCGTGGGGAAACTATGAGAACCGTACCATGCTCGGCATCCCGTCGTATCAATTTCTTCAAGATGATTAGGTTGTTCCGCAAATGCGGCATCTGCATGGTGGATCAGAATGGTGTCGCATGGCATGTTGACGGCTGCCCCACAATGGCGGCATGGAACGGACACGGCGACACATACCCTGTTGGCATAGGGCGCAGATGTATTCGAAGAAAACGGAAATGACCAACGTTCAACTCGGAAAAATCCGCAGGCTGCTCGGCATCGCCGGTCTTTCATGGTCCTACATCGCCTCGATGTTCCGTGGCGTCACCCGAGAGGACGTGAGGCGCGTGGCACGGAGTATTAAGCAGGCATGACCGATCAACAGTGCAGGGATCTGGTGGGCACGCTGGTGAACCAGCACAACAGGCAAGAGGCACGAGTCTGCGTTCTGGAGCGCCGCGTGAGCGAACTTGAGAACATCTTCCGCAAGATAGGCGCTGGGCGCATCACCGAGCTATACGCGCTCCTCGACAGGACCGAGCCCGGCTCGGAGGAATCCAACCGTATTTCAGAAAAAATCCTCGACGCCATGGGCGAAAACGAAGAATAGCGATTTGGAGTGCCGATTATGACTGATGCTGATCGCTACTCGCTCGGGAACATTATGAAAGAAACTGCCGGACGATCCAAGTAAGCCTGCCTAGGCCCCGGCGCTCTTTGCGCTTCCAGTGGAACGGTCGATGTGAGTGGCCGTGTGGACTGAAAGTCTTCTGGAAAACGCTTCTGGATCGGTTTGAATAGTCATCAAGATTCACTCTTCATCTTCATCCGCGTCTGGGTTGGCTTCCCGATACGTTTTGTCCAACAACTTTTCCAATTGCCTGTCGGACATGCCGGATACGTCTTCGGCAACCGTGCGCTCCATGCGGTAATAGGCTTCCGAGTCCATGCCGTTAACCCAATCATCGCCTGATTTCACGAGCGTCAGCACCGCTTTTCCGTTCTTCCAGTTCGGCACGATCAGAGCGTAGTCGGAGAATTTCAATCCTAATTTGCCGTGCAGTTGATGGATTGAATAGTCACCGACGAGTTTGGGATGCCCCTCGACGAATGCACTGAGAGCGTCAAGCAATGCCCGATGGCGTCCCAGGGCTTCCAGTCTCTTGCGCAAGGCGGTTTCAGGCTTGAGCGTCATGGTTCAGTCTTCGGCGCTGCTTTAATCTCGTGCTGTTGTTGTGCGGGTGGCGGGTTCTTTTTGTCCATCGGAGCCAACAGAGTGAAAGCTCCCATCCCGATGAAGAGCACAGCGAACGCGACCGGAATCCACCGTTCCAACTTGGTCAGCGGGACGTACATCTCCTCGACGGGCTTGTCTTTATTGCCCTGCTGGTTAAGCCCACAGACATCCCACTCTCGGTGGAACAACGCCACGGGAAGCTGTTTCTCAAGCTCGTAGATAACCACGAATTTGGCTCTGTTCAACTCCTTGTAGGAGTCCACCAGCGAATACCAGATGAAGCAGACGATGAGCCCGGTTGCGGGGATCAGTATGTTCCACCAGTAATGCCCGAATGTGGATAAGAAAACAACATACAGCGTCACCAAACTGGAATTCAAAGTCAGCAGATAATTGTTGGAGTTTTGCCGCTTTTCGGTGACGTGTTGCGATGTCTCGACGTACAGCTTGTACTGCTCAAGCAGATGGTCTTGGTACTTGTCGCCGTATTCCCCGGGCGTCTGGTTTTGCAGCTTGCCGTGTGACAATCAGCGTGCCCCTCGAACCAAGTTCTTCAGATTCTCCCAAGACCACGTGTATATCTCGTCCGTCGTCAATGCCGTGGTTGGTTTGTAACAGGTTTTGTCCGGGTATCCCTTCAGCAAGAAGTACGGCTTCTTTTCCGCACGGGCAATCTCAAGTTCAGCAGCTACGCCCGTTGCTTTGTGCGTGTTTTCCCCGCAGATGACAATCACTTGGTCAACGCGCCGGATGCGGTCGCGGACTTTGTCTTTCCAATCACCAACGAACGGCACCTTCACGGACCAGTCGGCTATCGCGAAGTCAGTGTCCGGGTGCTTCGACTGCCCGACCAACGCGACACGCAGAAACTCATCATGGTCGTAGTCAAAAGCGATGAAAGCTCTGGGATTTGGCATCGCTAAATGGTACGCCGACGACGGGCTGGAATCCAGTATTAACACTGGCATGGGCATCGTCACCACATTCCTTCAGCATCACTTGCCGTCAGTATTAGCAGGCATGAGTCTTTGTGAATGTGGTTGTGGTCAGCTTACCAAGTTAGCAACCCAGAACAGTACACCGCGAGGCTGGATCAAAGGACAACCTTTGCGTTTCATTTTTGGTCATGCCAGAAACTTTGTGCATGGTCACGCATCCGGTGGAAAGCGCACTCGTGAATACCGATCCTACGAGAGTGCCAAAGCACGTTGCCAGAATTCAAACAATCGAGATTGGAATCTTTACGGCGGACGCGGCATAGAGTTTAGGTTTGATTCATTCGAGGCATTTTACGCTGAACTTGGTTCCAGACCAAAGGGGATGACTGTTGATCGCGTCAACAATGACGGTCACTATGAAGTTGGTAATGTTCGCTGGGCAACAGATAAAGAACAAGCAAACAATCGGAGAACGTCATGATTGCTTTTCTCGAAACGTTCTTCAAACACCACCTTGCATGGGTCGTGCTAGTGGTCGTGGGCTTGGTCGGTATCCATTACTGGCAAGCCGAGCATGATGCGAGAGCGAAAGCCGAGGCGACCGTCAAAGTCGATGAGACCCAAGTTGCTACATTGCAACAGGCGATCACGCAAAACAACCAATCAATAGCCGCGCTTCAAACCCAGATGGCGGCAAGGGACCAACAGAATGCGACCATCATTGCGTCATTGGCGAATGCAAAGCAGCAAGCAGTTACCACGCCTCAACAAGTTACTGTATTGGCCACCGAAGCAAAGTTGCCACAGCCAATCACCTCCATCGCCGATTCGTCTGATTGGCGACTACCTCAAGCGGATGTGGAGCCGCTATTTTCCCAAGTAAACACGGGCTTGCAGGCGCAAGCCAACCTCACCACTTGCCAAGCAGACCTAACAGACGAGAAGACTCTGGCAGCAACCCAAGCCAAGACCATAAGCGACGAGACGCAGCAGATAGCATTGAAGGACAATGAGATTGTGGCGCTCAAGAAAAAGCCCAGCTTCTTCAAGCGAATAGGTTCAACGATGAAAGCTGTTGGCGTTGGCATCGGCATTGGCATCCTGGTCGTGGTGCATTAATAACCAGCCGCCTTGCGCCTCGCGGCGGCAGCGCCCTGGTCGTACTCCTCGCCGTACACCAAGTTTCCCGATCCGCCGACCATCACGCCCAGACCTTCCCTGCTCAAGCGCTTCTCCCAGTACCATCTTTCATCATCCCAATCCTTCTGGCGCTTCAAGTTCTGCGAACCTACGGAACCGTGCTTGCTGTTGTATGTCGAGGAGCACACCTTCGAGCAGTACAGCCGCCCGTTGCTCTGCGTCATGCGCCGCCTGACGGCTCCGGCGTCTATCTTGAACTTCTTCTTGCAATACGCGCAATGGGCTGTCGATTGCGAGTCGCGCCTCCAGCCGGTCGCCCACCTGCCCTTCGCCTTCGGCTGATTGTTCCTGCATTCCATCGAGCAATAACAGTGCTTCAGCCCGATCCGCGCCGCACGCCTGACCCGGCTCCCGTGCCGCTTGAACTTCTTGCCGCACCTGTCGCATTCCAAAATCACGGGGGGCTTGCGCCGAGCCCTGTTCGCGCAAGCCTTCGTGCAGCATACGAGCACGCGCCCGGCTTTCCTCCGCTCGGCGGCGGCGAAGGGGCTCCGCTCGAAGAGCCGCCTGCATCCCGCGCATCTCAGCGTGACCTTCGGCGCGGGCTTCTCCTTCCATGCCGCCTTCGCGGCGCACGACTTGGAGCAGTAGAAGTTCGTCCGCCCCTTCCGCCTGAGGTGGTCGATCACCCGCTTGTGCCTCTCGTATGTGCGCTTGCACACCGGGCACTCCAGCCTGAGCACCGGGTTGGGCTTTTGCGTGTTGACCAGGTTGGCGCAACGCCTTGAGCAATAGGACTTGATCCCTTTCGCGACATGCCGGTTTATCGCCGCCGTCCTGCGGGTGAAACTCTTGCCGCATTTCGGGCAGGGAATCGTTGACATCAAGACCATATGATTACCGCCCCAGTGCGAATTGACGCAGATACTTGGCGAGTCCAGCCGCCCTCTTTGGATCATCCTGTAAGTGTCCGAGGGCTATGTTGCATCCACGGCACAAAATGCCCCTGATCTGTTTGGTTTTGTGGTCGTGGTCTATGTGGAAGGCATAAGCCCCTGACACGGGAGTCCTGCATCCGGGGTTAGCACAACAGCTTCCTTGGGAAAGGAACCGCTGTTCTTTCTCCTCCTGCGAGACGCCGTATTTCCGTTTGATCCAGTAATCCGGGTTCCTTCTACGCCATGCGTTGGAGGCGCTTTGGGCAGCCCAAGAAGTTCTTTGCTTGAAGCGACGAGCTTCTTTTTCTTCCAGTGTCTCATCCAACCTGCGCTGCCGCTCTCTTGCGTTGCGTGCTTCGTTGTTCCTGTAGGACATGTTAAGCAATACGACTTAACAGGCGTTAAGACCGAAGCATTAACCCATGCGTGCTTGCGCAGGGAAGCCCGCACGGCGAGGTTTGGGCCGCAGGCGGTATCTAACTGTCATCATGGGCAAGCATCCCAGGGACGGGGACTACGACGCATTCGTCGCCCGATGCCGATCACTGGCGGCCAAGGGCGTCAAGCTCGTCGATGCCGCAGGGCAACTGGGCGTGGGCGTCGGCACGCTGACGGGCAGGCTCCGCCACGGCCTGCATTGCGGCTGGACGGACTTGAGGGTCGAGGCGGGACTGGCGGCTAGGCGGAGCACGCCCAGCAAGCACAAGGGCACCAAGCGAAAGAACCGCCACGTTTCCCCCGGCGACAAATGGCGCGAGGTGGACGAGGACGCGGCGAAATGCGCGAAAGCGCAGGCAAAACCGGCCAATCCCGTCACGGTGATGACCAGCGAGGAGTTGAAGGCGATGGACCTGCGGAAGGGGTACGTGGGCAACAGGACGAGCGCCAACAGGGTCGCCAAGCGCTGGATGCTGCGCGACTACGGCGATCAGATACACAACCGCGAATGGTACGGGGAGCAGGCCAACGAGCAAGAGGACGAGGACTTAGGCGACTAATTACCCAATGACAAAAGGATTCACGCATTCATATCGCGGAGTAGACCCACAGGGATTCTAACTAATGGCAACACCCATGAGTTACTCTTCGCGACAGCGGAAGCACTTCAAGGGATGTTGCTTGGCGCATTCCCGGCATTGCGGATCACGAGCTTGGCTCTTGAGCGGCAACTCCTCGGGTCGGCTGCGCGACTTACTGGCGAATGGGTCGGAGGCGTTCATCTCGCCTTCGATAAGCCTGCGGATCACGGCGCTAACGCTGAGCTTGAACTCCAAGCCGCGTGCGACCATTCGCTGGTGCTGTTCGGGTGTGAGGTAGATTCCATAGAGTTTGAATTTCATGAGTGTTAATACTAAGTGTTAACAGTAATGAGTGTTAACTATTAACGTATTAACAGGGAATGAAACGGTGTGCTGATCAAGCTTCATAACAGTCCGCCGCGTCGCCACTTCGTCCCGACCTGAGCGGTTCCAAACTAAAAGTAACCCGTATGTTTACCATCTCGCCATCATTACCTCATCGTTTGGTAACCACCCCGAGGCTTCGGGTGCTAAGTCGTTGAGTCTATTGCTTCTGCTATTGGGGCAAGGGGATTCAAACCTGCGCTTCGCAGCCACCCTATGCCTTGTCACTAGTGCCACAGGTACGGGGGTGGGGGGAAAGTACTAGGGGCTTTCGCTTGCGTCTCGCCCACGGTGTTCGCTCAGGAATTTTATTAACGATCTGAAAGTAAAGGACTTAGAAGTTACACTCCTTAAGCCCAATGGTCTCAATCCGTCCCGTTTTTGCCTTTTCCCGCTTGGTGCTCGTAACTCCGTGGTTTTCACGTCATAGGTGAGTATTTAGCAGACAGAAGAGGTCGCCTATGAGCCGTGACGAGATGTTCCCAGTGGACGACGATTACCCTTTTGGTGTCGGTGGTGCCGACGTTAAAGGCTTCCAGCAAGCCGATCATCCCAACCTTCAACCACCAGCCAACTCAATGTTGCACCTGTCAGTCAAGCCCGACCGCACTAAGGCGCTTGCTGTAGCCGACCATGCTGCCCAGTTGCTCCGGCGACTCCTAAACCAAGGCGTCCTGCTCCCAGACGAGTATGTCACTGAGTTGAACCTTGTCAGGGCGGACCTTGGTCTTGAGCCCCACCCGCTGCTCCACTATGACAAGGCTACCAGGGAATGGCACTAATGCCCGGCTCCAAGAAGCGCAAAAAGAAAAAGAGGAGCATTAAATGTCCCGCAAAGAAGTGATGACCAACGCGCCGAAAAACCCGCAGGATGAAGTTAGCTACACAGTCAACGAACTGGACAAGTTCCCGCCGAGGGAATACAAACGGACGCTTTATACGGTTGTAGAAATTTCTCCGCACAAAGTTGTGCTTCGCCGGGAACCCGACGGGACGATTTGCGAGCTTGCGGATCCCGGTTCTTACTATGCGGGAAACAGGCTTGAGGCACCAGCAGAACAGTTCCAGAGGTGGGTGGTTCATGCCGAACCGCAACACAAGGTGGGGGCTCAATGGACTTGGATCAGCAACGCTGAAGTGGCAGCTATCCAAGAAGGTCAGGCAGCACCGGTTTCCGCCCAAGCCAAGCCCGAAATCCCCGACACCAAATTACGCGAGATAGCCCAGAAAGTGTATTGGGCTGTGGAGAGGTACGGGCTTGACCCCGAGTCTGAGAAATCGGGCGAAGCCGTCGCGATCCTGAGAAAGCTGGTGAACGATGCCCGATAAGAATTACTGTACGACCAGAGTTTACACGGGATTTGATGAGAATGATGAGCCCACCTATCGCGAATGCGGCGAACCCGCCCGATTCAAAGTTAAGACGCCGACTCGCGTCTATTGGAAGTGCGTAGAGCATTGGGACGAATGGGAAAGAACCGCTGGGCAAGTATCCGCCAAGCGCAAGCTGATTGAGGAGTCGCGATGGGCTACCAAGTGGAAGTGAAGTCGGCGGGTAACAGTCCGGTCACGTTCTACACGGGCTGGAAAGCATTCGTGCTCTGGTACCTGCTTAAATGGAACCGTCCCATGACGACGAAGCTATATCGTAGGTGGTTCGCATGTCTGTGATCGACCAATACGCCCAGATGCTCAGCGCTAGGACTAGACCTAAGGCGGACATAGCCAAGTTGCTGGACCAATTCTTCCTAGATCGGATGTCCGAGCTTGACGCCCAGATAGACGAGCTTGCGGGATCGGGTGGGGAAGCGTTTCAAGCTGGTAAGAAAGCCGCTGAAGAATTCATGAAGAGCAAGGAGACCAAACATGCAGGGTGACAAACTAGCAAGTGGGTACAGGGGACCGGTTACATTCCGCGTCCCCGGCGAATACGTGGACACGACCACGATAGACGACTTCCACCAGATGCCCGAAGGGGAATTCCGCGCCAAGTACCTTGTGACGGGTGAGGAGTACGCCGACCTGGCGACCGAAAAGGATGCCGAGACGGCTGTCAAGAAGCTCTCGTCCTTGGTTAAGTTCAACCGCACCGTAGCCGCCGAAGAAGCTCCCGTGTCCGTGGTTGACAAACGACAATTCACCGCTGCGGGAGAGCCGAAGCCGAAGAAAAAGTTAGAGAAGATGCCCCGCCCCATCGGCGACAGGGTGTTGCTGCGTCGCGAAGAGGAAGCAGCCTATAGCGAAGGCGGACTCTACATCGAGGGCATCGCGAACGTGAAGCCGTCGAAATGCCAGATTCTAAGTCTAAGTGAACGCCCCTCGAACGAATTCGCCACTGCGGCTTTGGCAGCGCTGAAGGTCGATGAATGGGTGCTCATTGCCCACAACACCGGGGATGAAGTGACGCTGGACGACGACTCAAAAGCGGTTATTGTTTACGTCTACGACATTCTTCTCGCCTATTAGACGTATCTATTAGTGTGGCTAACTCCTATCGTTTCCCAGAAAACGGCGTCATAGCCGACGCCCTTTGCCGCAATGAGCGCGTGAAGAAGAGGATCATCAGCGTCGCTGCGCGAATGCAGCAGGTCTATCATCTCTCGGTCCATGCCAGGGAGGACTTGGAAACACGCGTCATACTTCACATCTACATGGCTGACTGGCACCGCGTTCTTTACAAGGGTGGGTTGCGACCCCGCAAGAACGACTCCATCAACCGTATCATTTCCCACCTTCTCGAATACACGCTCTCCCTCGTCCTCAACTCCATGCGCAAGCAACTCCATGATGAAACCTCCAACGGACTCAAAGGCTTGTCCGACAAGAAACCATCCGAGAAGCCCATGTGGGTGGACGATGAAAGAGACGACCTCGGCGCTGACGGAATGGGAGACAGGTACGCCGCGCTCCAAATATCCGCGATGGCGCAAGGATGCCTATCCGCGCTGGAATGGCAAGCTATTCAACTATCGCATGGGTTCGACGGCGGGGCTTCCAGGTCATGCCGCGAAGTCGCAGCCGAGCTTGAGATGAGCCGCGCCGACACGCAGGAACTTCTCGACGGGGCGCTGCTCAAGGTTCGAGCAACCATCGGTATCTTTTGATATGAGCGTTCTTGTCGAAGCTGCGGTAATCGTGTCCGCCTATGTCGCTGGTTGCGTGACCGGGCATACCGTGGTCACCTACGTGAAAGCCAAGGTGACAAAACTTCTTCAGCCGCTTCATAACAAATTAGACGCCCTGCTTTCTCGTCCCCTCACCGGGCAGAATGACGTGACGGTCTACCAAAAGAGGAAAGAATAAATGCCTGCCATTCTACACACTTCGAACAAAGTAACTTGCCCCGTGCTTGACGACGCCTTCAACGGCTACTCGTGGGGGCACATGAGCGGCTACAACGACACGCCTCCAACGGACGGCGTCACCGAGTACGCCGAAGCCATTCCGGCGAACGGCACCATCGGCTTGCAGTTCAACCTCCGCCGCTTTCCCGCCGCGACCAACCAAGAACGCGCCATCACATGGGAATACGAATTCCCTAATGCGCCTTCGGCTGTCAGCCTGTCTCTGGTAGGTTCGCTGCGTCCGTGGCCGACTTCCGAATACGTTGTGATCGACACGGGCACGAATCTCGCCGGTGAAGTCCGCGCAGTGCCTCAGGACAAGATCGCAGGCTTCAGGTTCCTCGCTATCCAAGTCAACTCCAGCACGGCAGTCAGCCTAGTTCTCGCCCTCGCATCGGTGGTCACATCGGTTAGCGGTTCCGCCGTCTACACGGGAACGATCACAGGCGGCGCAGCCAACGCATACGTCGGACTGACTTTCGTCATCAACGGTTTCCAGAACCCGTCCAACAACGGCACGTTCATTGCCACGGCGTCGAGCGCAACCACGCTCACACTGCTCAACGCGAACGCCGTCGCCGAGACATTTTCGGCTGTTGCCACGACTGGAGTGACGCCGTACAACACATCGTCCGTCGCCGCAGCCACATCGACCGCAGTCGGACCGTTGTCCTTGACCAACGCCGAAACCGCCGTGGGCGCTAACACGACTTACGAGGGCACCATCACTGGCGGGGCGCAGAACGCCTACGCGGGAGTGCTCTTCACGGTTGCGGGATTTGTCACCACACCCGCGAACAACGGAACTTACGTTTGCGTCGCATCCACGACCTCGACATTGACCTTAGCCAACAGCGGGGGGTTCGCCGAGGCACATCCAGCCACGGCAAGCGGCACGCAGAACTCCGCCGTCTACACCGGAACATACACGGGGGGAGCGTCCAACGCTTTCGCCGGTCTGATCTTTACGGTCACCGGATTCACCAACGCCGCGAACAACGGAGTGTTCTATGCGTCGGCATCGACCGCGACAACGCTCACTTTGAGCAACGCGAACGCGGTAGCCGAAGTCGCGTCGGCTGTGCTTTACACAGGATTACCGGAGTCTATCATCGCGAAAATCTCCGGCTAAAGGGGAGCAACATGACGCCAGTACATGAGCTACATCTGGTGCTCGGCGTCTCACTGTTGAGCCTCGCAGCATCAGCCTACAACCTATTCCACATGACTCACGGGTTCACCGTCTACTTTGACGAGACGGTTCAATCCGTGAAGGACTTCGTGCGCGAAGAGGTGTCCGCCTACGTCTCCTCGGAAATCAAGACCGCACAGAACCGCGTCGCTGGTATGGACCGCCGCGTCTGCTCCGTCTGCGGCGAACGTTTCTCCCGATTCAATCTGATGGGCGACACAGTGTACTGCATCCCACACACACCGAAGAAGGTGACCGATGGCTGATCCAAACTACGTCCAGTCAAAACAAGTCATCACGATTTGTCACCCGATTGATCCGGAGCAGTTGTCCGCCTACGTGGTGGACGCAACGCCGCCTCCCGGCACGCCCGGTCTTGTTGTCTACGGATTCAGCACCGGTGGTGCTGTTCAAGATACGCAGGATGCTGCTGATGGCTTGATCGGGGGATCATGTCCCGCTTACGCCATCGGTCTTGGCTACTGCAACGGCGGCGTATGGACGCAGGTAACCCCAAGCACTCCGTTGCCTGTCACGAGCGCTGGTGGTGGCGTCGCGGCAAACATCACGGAATGGAATTCCATCAGTCTGGGATCACCCACGGCATGGGGAATCGCACCGCTAACAGGAAATGTAATAGGCGTCAACGCGAACATTTTGAATTCCAGCATCGCGGTGACAGGAACCGTCGCGGTCTCTTCTCTGCCTGCTATCACCGGCACCGTCACAGCCAACGCAGGCACAGGAACTTTCAACGTCGCGGGTGCGGTCACGGTTTCTGGGACTGTCGCATTCTCCAACACCTCTATTCAGGTCAGCAACTTCCCCGCTTCGCAAATCGTAAGCTTCAACTCCATCGCCCAGCCCGTGACATTGGCGTCATTACCGCTGGGTGCGGTCAACCTGACGGAACTCAACTCGGTGGGACTGGGTTCGCCGTCCGCCTACGGAACAAGCCCCGGCTCGATCAATGTCCAGGGCGTCAACGCCTACGTCACGAACACCGTGGCCGTTTCGCTCTCGGCCCTTCCGTTGGGCGCGGTCAACCTCACGGAAGTCGCGGGCGCGGCCCTCGGCTTGACCGCCGTGGTGGCCTACGGCTCGACACCGGCGGCGGCGCTTGTCCCCGCCGTTAACGCCTTCCAGACGAACGTGGTGTCCGCCGCGTCAATCGCCGCCGCCATCGTCGCCAACCCGGGGACGCAGCCCGTGTCCGGCACTGTCACGGCCTTGCAGGGAACATCGCCTTGGGTCGTGGGCGGCACCGTGACGGCCAACGCGGGGACCGGCACATTCGCGGTCGGCGGAACAGTCGCGGTCTCGAATTTCCCCACCAGCACGACGATCACAGGAACAGTCGCTGTCACGCAATCCACATCGCCATGGGTCGTCTCCGGTGCCGTGACCGTCACGGGCACTGTCGCATTTTCCAACACGACAATCGCTGTCACGAACACCGGCACGTTCGCGGTGCAGGCCGCGCAGAGCGGCGCGTGGACTGTCGCGGTCAACAACTTCCCGGCGACGCAAGCCGTCAGCGGAACAGTGACCGCGTTGCAGGGAACGTCGCCATGGGTAGTCAGCGGCACGGTAGCCGTCAGCGGAAGCGTGGCGGTCACGGGGACATTTTGGCAGGCTACGCAGCCAGTCAGCATCGCATCCACCGTCAATGTCGATGTGACCAACACCGTCCCTGTCACAGGAACCTTCTGGCAGGCCACGCAGCCCGTAAGCGGAACAGTGGCGGTCTCGAATTTCCCAGCCACGGTCGCAGTCACTCAATCGACATCGCCGTGGGTCGTATCCGGCACCGTCGCATTTTCCAACACCACTATCGCCGTCACGCAATCAACAAGTCCGTGGGTCATTTCGGGGGCGATCACCCTTGCGTCCACGACTGTCACCAACACGGTGACGGTCGCCGGGAACCTGACCAACAACAGCGCCGCGCCAATCGCCGACAATTTGGGCGTGCTTGGATTCATCGCGGAGTCCGCCTACGCCAACCTGACTTACACGAGCGGAGATCAAGTCCTCGCCGTCACCGACATCCACGGCGCGATCAACCACGATCTGCAGGCCGTGGCTGGTGCGGCTGTGGTCACGGCGGCGGCAGGCGTGCAGGAAGTCGGCATCGTCGGGCACGCGGGCGCGAGTCTCGACAGCGCGATAACAGCGGCCACGGCCCCGGCCAACGCGTTGGCGGTCAGCGACACTTTCAACACGACCGCGCCAACCTTGACGACCGGCCAGTCCGTGGGCATCCAGGGAGACGTCCGTGGCTCGTTGCTCGTGAGCACGGAAGGCCGCAAGAGCACATTCAGGGTCCCGTTCAGCAATGCGCAGCTTGCGTCGGCGACATTCCCGGGGGTCGTTTTCTATGGCAGCACGAGCAAACTGACCAAGGTCACGAAACTGCGGTTCCAGCTGACAACAGCGACGCAGGCTTACGTGGCGATGACCGTGGCATCGCAAAGCGCCGCATGGACGGGAGGAACTTCGTATCTTTACAACACGTTCAGCATGGACACCAGCGGTCCCGCGCCCACGAGCGCGATCTACCTGTACGGCGCTCTCGCCACCGGCGGCGGCGGCACGCAAATCCAGCTCAATGTCATACCGTTCGTCACCATGGCCACCACCACCATTCTCAGTTCGGCAAACGCGGTTTACGAGGAGGTCCTGGGCGACGGCGTCGGGAGACAGCCGTACCTCCTGCGCTCCGGGTACAACATGGCATTTTTCTTCTCGGCGGGATGCACGTTGTCCGGCTTCGTGGAATGGACCGAGGAATAGGGAATAATTTATGGCAATCTCACTGTTGACACCGGTTTCGTATCTGCTCCAGGGCGACGGCGCAAGCACGTCGTTCTCCTTCAATCTCGGCTTCGAGCCGATTTCGGTATCCCTCGTTTCCGCGCTCTACAACGGGGTTGACGTGTCGGCGAACATCACGTCCATCACGCTGAATGGCCAGAACATGAAAGTCACATTCCTTGCCGCGTTCGCCTACGAGTTCGAACTGATCGTGAACTTCATCCCGGCGCTGTCCACGCTTATCGTCGGGTCGGTGAACTTGGTGACGGGCATCTCGGCCACTTATTACGCGGCGTCCGGCACGGTCAGCGCGAATGTCGTCACGCCAACGTTCACGCCTGTGCCGGGGATCGTGTTCCAGCTGCAGGGATCGGCGACGAAAATCGTCAAGATCGTCAGGTTCAACTTATCCGGTCACGGCGGGTACGCCACGGGCGCGGTTGATGTGGTGATGTCCCGCTACAGCACCACCGCCACGGGAGGCACCGCCGTGGCCATAAGCCCCGGCGTGGCCAATCCCGTTGTCGATGCGCCGGCGACGGCGGTAGCGAAATATTTCACCGCTCCCCCCACGGCGGGGACATTCGCGCAGGGTCCGATCCGGTGCGAGGCGGTCACGTTCTGCGAATCTCCGGCGGTTCTGCAACCGTTCGTCAGCGAATTCGGAACCGCTCCCGGGGCGAGAGCCTTCGTGCTCAACGGCGTCAACGACTTTTTCGTCGTGAGCATCGTCGGTGCCATCAACGGAAACGTTTGCGAGTTCTGGGTGGAGTGGACGGAGCAGTGAGGAATAATCTATGGCAGTAGTACTCGTATCAACAACAAGCTACGTGTTGCAAGGCGACGGCGTGAGCACGTCGTACAACGTTCCCCTTTCATGGACACCCACGACGGCGACCATCCTGTCCCAATCCGTGCCGCTGACGGGGGTTGCGACCACAAACGTCACGGGGATCACGATCCAGCCGTACACCGCCGTGATCGCCTTCACGCCTTTCACGGGTCAGATACAACTCGTCGTGTCCTACGACCCGCCGCAGTACGAGCTTCAGAATCCCGCGCAGCAACCGGCTTTCCAGTCGGTGGTGGTTCCCAATCCCGCACCGGGCGCGAACGTCAGCGTCACGGTTCCGCTCAACACGCAATGGACGCTGCGATCAATTTATGTGGGACTCACCACGTCGGCCACGGTTGGGAACCGTTATCTCGGGGTGCTGATCAAGGACGCGGCTGGAAACATCATGAGCCAGACTTTCTCCGGTCATACGCAAGCGGCTGGGGCTATCGGGGTTTACACCTTCGGTCAAGGGCTTACGGCGACGACCGTTGATGACGTTTACTTCACGGCGGCGATGCCGACCATTGTCGTGGGTGTGGGTTACACCGTCGAGATTCAGGCCGTGGGCATACAGGCGGGTGACCAGATCAGCACATACACGCTCGGGGTCGAAGCCACGGTGGTGCTGTAAACCCATTCGGTAACTTCCTCTAGCGGGACTTAACCATGGACATATCAAACGCAATCGTCGCAGTAACATCGGTATCTTTTGGCAGCATGAACTATGAAGCAATAGTCGCCTATTCCGGCGTCGCCGCACTGGTTTTGTCAATCTACCAGCAATTCAAAATCCAAGCCTTGGCTGCTAAGAACGACGCAGCCAAGCTGATCGCTGCCGCTTTGGTGGTCGCCGACAAGGTACTCGCCGACGCTAAGGTTACGGCAACCGCGCTTGAGAAGAAGGAGTAACTGTGCCTGCCTCAGTACCAGACACCAATGCACTAATCGAAGAAGCAATCGCTACACAAGGCGGCACCAAGCCTAAAGTTCGCGGTAGGTCACGCTACTGTCGCAAGGCACTTGTGTGCATCATCGGCAAGACCTTGGAAGAACGGGAGAAGTACACGCCGAAGACAGGACTTGAAGAGTCGATGAAGAACCTCCATGGTTTGTCTCTCAAGCAGAACGGAACCGCTATCCAAGCTATGAGACTCATGATGGAAATTCTCGACGAAACACCTACGAAGAGAGGTGCTGCACTCAGCGCGGAAGAGAAGAGACCAGACGTACACGTCCGATCCGGCTTGCCTGCTGTTGATCGCACGCAGTAATTAATGTCGAAATTCGCGAAGGCAATACCCAACAACCCATACGCGGTTTATGTAGACGGCAAACTCGCCTACAACCCATCCGATAAGCAGATAGAGTTCCACAAGAACCCAGCGAAGTACCGTCTCTACGGCGGCGCTAAGGGCGGTGGCAAATCTCTCTGCCTTCTCTGGGAAGCGATGGAATTCTGTCAACGCATCCCCGGCTGCAACGTCCTGTTGCTGCGTCGTACCTATCCCGACCTACAGAAAACGTTGATGGATCACTTCGAGAAAAAGGTTCCATCGTCCTACTACGGCGGCCCTCGCTCGTGGAACCACAACGACCATGTCGTCACCTTCCGCAACGGCTCCAAGCTCTGGTTCGGCACGTGCCAACACGAACACGATGTCTACACCTACAACGGCGGCGAATACGTCTTCATCGGAATCGACGAAGCCACGGAGTGGACCTATGAGATGTTCCAGTACCTCACCCTCCAGAACCGCTGCCCGATCAAGGAAGACAAGGACGGCAGACCGGTGGTGCCGTGCATGGCTCTAGCGAGTAACCCCGGAGGAATCGGCTCCGACTGGATCGAGGCGTTGTTCATCGGCAAGAAGGACGAATCGGGAAAACTAGTCCGCAACTTTGAAATCGCCCAGAAATATACCCACAAGAGAATCACGAAGTACGATCCGAGCCGTTACTCCTACATCTTCTCGTCGGTGTACGACAATCCGGCGTACAAGGATGACCAAGAGTACATCAGCACGCTTGAATCGGCATCATCCGATTGGAAAGCACGATACCTTTACGGTTCTTGGGACACAGTCGCCGGGATGTTCTTCGAGCGCTTCGATCCTGCGGTTTGCGTGTACGAAAAACTGTTCTCCGTCTACTTCAGCGCCGTCAATCTCACCCGCCGTCAGCATCACCACGACAAGTGGATAGGAATCGACTGGGGATACCAGCACCACTGCGCCGTGTTCTGGGCATCCAAGGTCACTTTGCCCGACGAGAACGGCGACGAGTACGAAGCCACGCTGATTTATCGCGAGATGGTAGTCAACAAGACCGGCGAAGCAGAGCTTGCCGAGCTTATCGCCAAGGAGTGCGTCTACATCGACTCCGACGGGAACGAACAACAGGAGAACATCGCGGAAATCTTCCTGTCCCCCGACTGCTGGGCTAAGCGCACGAGCCAGAACACCATCGCTGAGGAAATAGGCAACACCCTGAGCCATTACAAGCTTCCCTATCCGACCGTAGCCGACGACGACCGCGTCGGAGGGGCGCGTCTCATGGACGAAATGCTGTCCAGTCGCCCGAATTCCAAGCTCCTCATCTCTTCCGAGTGCGATGAATTGATCGAAGCCATCCCGCGAATGCAAAGGGACGAAAAAAACGACGAGGACGTCAAAAAGACGAAGACAAAGAACGACGACATCTATGACGGATGCCGCTACACACTGAAATCGCAACTCGCTGCGGGAAAAACGTCATTTGAGATGCGCCGACAGAAGATTTTGAGCCAGTGTACCAACGGTAATGAAAAATTGTTCGTTGACTTGCGTCTACGCGCAGAAAAGAAACGCGGAAACGGCATTGTCTTCGGTAAACCGCGCAGTTTTGGACGACCATCGAGGTAAATCATGTTTGAACGCATTAGAGAGTTTTTTCGCACGCTTTTCACCCACCGCGCCATCATCGAACGGTTGGAAGCCGACCTCAGGCGGCAAATAAACCAAGTTGCTATCAATTACGACCTCGCCGAGGAGTACAAGGACGGCGTCCGCCTGCTTGGTAACGCCATCGCATACAGAATCGAGCAGGACACCGCCGAAGACGCCAAGCCCCCATCAAAACAGATTCGTCTCCGCCGTCCGACCTATCTCGATTGGCAAATGACTTACGAACGAGAGCATAACGCCGCGTGGAAGGTCGAAAAGCAAAAGAACGACGCGATTATGAAGAGTTAGGCGTCGGTATCTTTTGTCAAGAGGGAACAACTATGTTCGACACACCATTCCAAAGTTTCAGCAAGAACGCAGCTAAGGACTCAGCCGACGATCAGGGGCATGAGGACAACAAGAAACCATCCAAGACATCAACCAAGGGCGGAGCCGCAGGCGCTTCATCTCGTTCGTCTGACGACGTAGAGAAGACGGGAACTATCTCAGCTAAGTACGACGGAACCTATGTAGTGGACCCCGGCGACGGCACCAAGCACTATCATCCAAACCATGCGGATGCTATCCAGCACTTGAGCGAAGCTCTATCCAAGGAAAGCACCGATGGTCAGGAACACACCAAGGGCGGTCCGAGCGCAAGCAAGGTCAGCAAGCACCACGAGATCAGCGGCGAAATAGCGCGATAGCAATGGGCAACGCCGACGCTTGTAAACGGTATTACCAGAAGAATAAGAGCCGATGGCAGGAACGCGCACGTGAAAGGTATCACAGACGCCGTGAACAAGTAGCCGCTCGATTCCTCGAAATAAAGGCTGCCGTCCTAACTCACTACGGTAAGAACGAAACACTCCAATGCTGTTGGCGTGATTGTGGAGTAGTTGACATAGACATGTTGACTCTTGACCACGTTAATGACGACGGCGCAACTGACAGGCAATCGCGTGGACGAACTCAAGGGGGTGGAGTTCATCTTTACAGAGCGTTGATGACTGAAGGTTACCCAAACGGGTATCAGACATTGTGCGCTAACCACCAATTGAAGAAAGAACTACTGAGGCGCAGAACTAATGCCGTGGAAGAGTGACGCACAAAGACGCTGGGGCAATTCTCCGGCAGGTCACAAAGCATTAGGTGATTCAGGAGTTGACGAGTGGAACTCGGCGTCGAAGGGCAAAAAGCTGCCTAAGAAGGCGACTAAACCGTTCACCACTCCAAAGGCAGAAAAGTAATGGCTGGATTCACCACACCCACGACAAAGAAAGCGCACCCCGGATTCAAAGCGGTGCAGAAGAAGATTCAGGGCGAAGGCTACGGCAAAGAAGCCGCAGGCGCGATCCTCGCAGCTTCCAGTCGTGCGGCGTCAAAGGGCGCAAAAAAGGCTAACCCCCGGTTGAACCGCGTAAAGGGGTAAGCAATGGCTGACGCCATCGACGAAGACGTTCAAGAACAGTCCAATACACCTCAGACGGGCGGTAATGACGAGAGTCAGCAGCCGAACGTAGGTGCATCTCTGTCTGCCGATCCGCCGCCTGAGATCATCGCGGAACTCCGCACACTAATCAAGAAATTTGCAACTGAAGAGATGCCCAACCGCAGGCATGAGCTTATCCGCGCCCGTGAGCAGCGTTTCTTCTGGAGAGGTTTTCAGTACGCGGTCTACAGCGCCGACTCGGGCGCTTGGGCCGTGCCTTATACTGGCGGTCTCCCCGCCCCCATCGGCGGCGATGAGGGCGATCAGAACCGTTTCTTTTACGTCACCAACATCTACACGCCGCTGGGCAAGTCACTCATCTCCGCCCTTGTTGGTCAGGTACCCGGCGTGCGCTTCCTGCCCGGCGATCCCAATAACATCGACGACATCGACGGCTGCAACGAAGCCGAGAAGTACCGCAAGCGCTTCTACCACGACATAAACGTTGACCAGCTTTTGAAGGACATCGCCGAGAAGGCATGGACCGACGGTCGCGTGATCATCCGCCTCGAAGAAGAAGACGATCCCGACCACATGGACGAGAACGAGAAGCCGTACAAGCGGCAAGTGCCCCGCGTCTACGGCGTACTCGAAGGCAAAGTGCCGATTTCCCTGCGTTGGCAGAGCGAATTCCATTACATGCAGATAGCCACGGAGCAGAACGTCTACATGCTCAAGGCCAAGTGGCCAGAGAAGCGCGACAAGATCAAGAAGAACAGCAGCGGACCCGGAGAGGACGCGTTTGATCGCATCTGTCGTCTGGGGACGATGCAAGGCACGGAGTTCATGGTTAGCGGCGACACCTACGCCAACCTAGCTACCGAGCAATACACATGGATTCGCGCCGAAGCCTTTGAAGCCTGCAAGGACGATGGGCGTCGCGCCCAATTGCAAGAAGCATGGCCGAACGGTGTGCGCGTCTGCTACATCGGCGACGAGTTCATCGAAGCCGTTGACGAGAACATGGATGATGTCCTTATCGTCTATCTCCCGCAGCCCGGCGACGGCCAAGCGGTCGCAAGTCTCGGGGAGTTCGTCGTGCCAATCCAACGCCGCGTCAACAATCTTTCAAACCTCGCTCAGGAAACCTACGAGCGCGGCGCACCCACCAAGTTCGTGGACGTGCAGGCGATTGATGTGGATGCTCAAGCAGACCAAGTAGCAAGCCCCGAAATGTGGACAGGCGTCAAGCGCCCGAAGGGCGAAGCCATGTCCAACCTTTTCTACAAAGAACCTCCCGCTTCGATGGCTCCAGACCTACTCGCTACGTGCAAAGACCTCATGGGCTCACAGGCACAGATGGTATCTCAGGTACAGCCGTCGTTGTTCGGTGGCAGCATGGTCAACAGCAAGACCGCTGCGGTGTACGCGCAGTCCCGCGACCAAGCTATGGGAGCGTTGGGCATCAGCTACGGACCTTTGAAGATCGCCCTCGCGAAATTGATCGAACTCGCCGTGAACATGGCGAAAAAGGACGAGCGCAACCTCGGCGGAATGATCCCCGACGACTTCGGCGGCTACATGGGCGTGGACATCGACAGCCAGAAGCTCAACGCCGGAACCTACCACTGCAAACCTGAAGTGGACGAGGGAATTCCAGAGTCGTTTTCGCAGCAGCGCCAAAACTTCCAGCAGCTCACCCAGTTCATCGGACCTACGCCTGTTGGGCAGAAGCTATTGCAAGACCCGAACAATCAGAACCTCTTCAAGAAGTTTTCCGGCGTTAACGGATTCTCTGTTCCCGGTGCGGACCAGCGCAACACACAGCTTCGCGAAATCAAGCAGCTATTGAACGGTGTGCCCATTCCGCCGACGCAAGAAGACCTCCAGAAGGTCGCGCAGCACCAGACTCTTACTCAGGTAGCCGGGCACCCGTCCCCGCAGCCGCAACCGGAAGACTTGATGCAGTCGTCCGTCCCGATTGATCCCGAGTTTGACGATCACGCGGTTCACATTCAGACAATCAAGGATTGGATGTACTCGGACGAAGGACAACAGGCAAAGATTTTGAACCCCAAGGGATTCATGAACGTTCGCCTGCACGCCATCTCGCACCTCCGCGCTTCGACGCAAGGACCAGACGCGGCGGAGCCGTTGCAGGATCGCATCCCAGACCCGTCGAAGGCAATCGCGGCATCCAGCGCCCAAGCCGCTATGGCTGGTCACGCGCAGGCATCACAACCGCCAGAGCCAATTCCAGAAGGCATGGCTCCAGCCGGTGTTCCACCAGCGGGGCAGTAAATGAATCCCCTACAGGTTTTAGCAGACGGCGCATCCATGAGCGGCTTTGTGTCCGGCGAATCCAACCAGCCTCCTCGCGAGTGCGGTCATTGTGTCTGGTATAAAGCTGACCATTGCCATCATCCTGTCGTTCAATTGGACCCCGAAGTTCCCGGCGAAGACGGCAAGCCCAAGCCAGTACGCGACGAAGACTGCTGCAACTTCTACAAGTCCCCCGGCAAAACTCTTCTCTATTGTTTGAGGCATGGAACCACGGAACTAAACGAAGAAAACAAATTCAGGGGGTTTCTCGACGTGCCGCTGGATGACAAGGGGCGTGCCGACGCCAAAGAGGCAGCGGAATTCCTGCAAGACAAGGGCATCGTCGCTATCTACTCCTCCGACCTTGAACGAGCAATGGAGACGGCACAGATTGTGGGCGAAGCTCTCGGCATCGAACCGTGCTCCGACTACAGGCTGAGACCTTGGGATGTTGGTGACCTCGCCGGTACGGACAGGGATGAGAACCAGGACGTGCTCGAAGACCACATCGACAACCCCGATGATCCTTTGCCGGGCGGCGAATCACTCAATGACTTCGGCGACCGCACACAGGAAGCCATTGAGCATTATCTCTGTGAAGCACGTACAGGCGGAATAACCCTGCTCGTGTTCCACACCAGCAATGAGACTCAACTTCAAAATTACTGCGAGGGTGAAGGTGCTGCGGGTCGCCCCGAATCCAAGGATTCAGTTCTGCCGGGGGGCATCATCCAAGTGACCGAGAAGAAAGATAAGCTCACCTGCGAAGTGGTCTTCAAAGAAAACGGCAGCGCAGAGTACGGCTCCTAATTTCTGCGGACGGGAAGAACTGTCCAAACAGCGCACGGGGGAATGATCCCTCCAGTGGGCGCATGACCACTGCTTACCTAAGGTTGACTCAGACAACCCCAGACGGCACCGTCCGCAGTCGGTATCTTTCCACAGAAGAGACTCGCGCTACCGGACACGCACTCCAGCCTGAACAACAGGGAATCGCGAACACGAGGAAAACATGGCATCATTCGATAGGTACTCCGACCTCCTCGGAGACACTCCCGCAGCAATAGCCCAAGATGAAGAAGTCGTAGACGACCAGCCGGTTGATGATGGCAATGTTGATGACCAGCCCGTAGACGATCAACCAGTTGACGACGAACAACCATCGGATGATGAACAACCGTCTGAAGATGATCAACCAGTTGACGAAGACCAGCAAGATGTCCAGCAGCCGGATGTCGATCTGTACGCCAAGGATCGCGGCACTGACAAAGAGCTTCCTAAGTGGGCGAAGCAACTAGCCAACGAGAAGCCGGAGCTTGCCAACGCCCTCAAGGCTCTTCACTTCGGCAACCGCCAGTACGCGAAGTACGGCACCGTCAAGGAAGTAGCTCGAAAGTTACAGGCTATCGAAGCCTATGGCTCCCCAGAAGAGGCGATCAAGGTCAAGCAGCAATTCGACATGGTCGGCGGCGAAGAGGGCATCAAAGACCTTCAGACCGCAGTCACCGCGTTTCAGACTCACGTCAAGGCTGGGCGCGACGGCGACCCGCAATTCCTCGACGATCTTATCCAAGATTCCCCCGAAGGCTTTTCCAAGCTGATGCCCCAAGCCGCAGTAAAGTGGGCGCAGCAGGACATCCAAGGCTATTCCAACTACATAGCCAAGGCGGCAATGAGCACCCTGTCAACCAACGGCGTGCTCAACGGCGTCTCCATGCTCAAGCAGGCGCTCGACAGCGGCAACGTCGCCGGTGCGAAAGAGTGGACCCAGAAGGTGGACCAAGCCATTGAGGAACTTTACCAAATTGCATCTTCCACACCGGCACCGAAGGTCAAGACGGTCGATCCCAAAGATACGGCACTTTCTCAGCGCGAAGCGAAGGTCAAAGAAGTAGAACAGCAGACTCTCATCAGCAACGTGAAGGCGGCAACCGCTCGTTGGCTTAATCCCGGCATCAAGTCGGAACTTGACAAGGTTCTCAAGGGACGCAAGGTCAGCGAGAACTTCCGCAACCGCGTGGACGCGGACATTCGTACTCGCATCAATGATCTTGTGATGGCTAATGAGACCTTCGTCAAGCAACGCGCAGCATTATTGGCCAAGGGTGATGTGGATGGTCTTGACCGCTTGTGGAAGCAGCACGCTACGCCGTTACTCGCCAAAGCTACCCGCGATTCAGCCAAGGAGTTTGACCTTACGGTGGGGACTTCGCCAAAGAACGGTCAGGCGGCGACACCGAACAAAAAGGTTGGTGCTGTTGCCGGATGGCAGACTACGGACAAGTTTCCGAAGCCTGAAGAAGTTGACACCACGAAGACCACAGAAGAGATGTCTGATAAGAATCAGTTCATCCTCAAGGATGGTCGCAAAATCGCCGTTCGCTGGTAAGCAGTTTGCGGGGGCACAACCACGGGGGTTCTACCGTAAGGTAGAGGCTCTCGGATGAGATTGCTGCTCCCGCAATTTACTCCCCAAAAACTTCGGTATCTTTTTACAGAAGCAAAGACCACTCAAACGGGAACCCAGTCCCGACCTGAAAAGGTGAAAGGGCACTTGAGTTGATCGCGCTAAGCAGTACAGCCACAAACTGAAACAGACGGCAGAGCCCAAGCTGTTCGCCCCAAGCGAAAAACGGGTCAGCGAGTGAGATCAACACCAAAGGGGTCTTTATTTTATGGCTATTCCCAACACACTCAACCAGTCCACGGCGCTAATGTACGAACGCGTTCGCAGCAAAATCGCACTATTGTACCCTCGCGAACAAGTTTTCGCGGACATGATTAAGCGCATCGAGAATGACCTTGTGTCTACTCGTGCGATGCGTATCCCAGTTCAGATGATTTCAGGCTCTCAGTTCGCTCAAACCGTGCTGAATGGGAGCAACACTGTAGGCTTCCCGACACCAACCGCTTCGGACTATGAAGTCTTTCAAACCACCCCAATTGCCTTCGTGCAGAGCACCGGATGGAGCCTAGATTCGGCTTTTGCAACCGAAAGTTCTGAACAGGCGGTTGACAGCTTCGCGAAGCGCGAACTGAAGAACGCCCTTAAAGAATTTGGCTGTTACACCGATGTTATGTGTCAGCAAGATTCCAGCGGAACGATTGACACAGTTCAAGCTATCGGGGCAGGTAACGCCTATCTCGCAGTCTCGAACCCCAACCGCTTTCGTGGCAATGGTACGTATCAAATCGTATCGAGCAATTTCGCCACTCAGCGCGGAACTTTCCAAGTTCTGACCGTTGACCCTCTTGGTGGGCACATCGCCATCTACAATGCCTCCCTACCAGCAGGCACGGTGGTTGGCGACCTAATCCTTATCGCTGGTGCTCCGGGTACTGGTGAGGGTACGTCTTTGAACGGACTCGCCTACATTCAGCAAGACCCCGGTAACTCCGGTTCTTATCTCGGGCTGCTTTTGAGCGATTTTCCAGGAATGCTGCGAACGCCTCACGTGGCTTTCGGCACTCAGGCTCTGACAACAGAAGCCGGTTACGGTGCCATCCAGAAGATGCGCCTCGTTCTCGGCGCTGAAGCGGACCGCGATTTCACTTGGTATTGCGGCGTAGATCAGGAATACAACGTAAACGCTCTGAGTCTTCAACTTCAGCAAATCATCCTCAATCAGGTCAGCGGAAACAACTCAGTCGATCCTGCTAAGTTTGACGCGCCGAAGAATTTCGTCGGTCGTCCTCTCAAGATTTCGCTAACTGCGGAACCGGGACGAATGGACGGTTTGATGCTGAATCACTGGCTGAAAAGTTCAGTCATAGATGGTGGCGGCGACCCTGTGCCTCTGGCATGGAGTGGCGTCACCGAATGGCCTCAGTACGGAAGCGGCGGGTCTCTTGCTCCAAGCACGATGACCTTCCTGATTTCCTACTGGCAGCTTGCGTCGGACAACCGCCGCGCTGGTCTGTACCTCGACGGTCTTCCAATCAGTCCTTCACTGCCACTCGGCAGCAACAACAACAGCTAACGCATACAAGGTCAGAACCTTGAAGGCACGCTTAACGGCGTGCCCTTTGCTTTTGGTGCGTCGGTATCTTTTGGTGTATGGAAGTGGGAATCAGGCACGACCGCAAAGCTCCAGCCTACTGTGCTTCCTTGCTATCAAAGTTCGGAACCAATAGGCATGGGATAAATCGCTACCGAGTTGTATGGAGCGAAGGCGTGTATGACTTACGCGGCGGTCTTTGGCACGATCACTTCCAAGACGGAGCCCACTCTGCGGAGTTTATGGCTCCCAGCGGAGAGCTACTCGAAACCAATCCCGTAGTCGGAAAGAAAGCGGAGTATCGACAAGTCCCCCGCTATCCCGGCGAAGGTCGTTGGGTGCTTGAGAAGTTGCTTCCTCCCTCATGTTCGAAAGAGGACTGGGAAAAACAGTACAGGGATAAGGAAAGCGGTCTTTGTCTTTTGGGTCCGTACCCAGAGCGCGGCACATATCACTGCTGCTACGAGTTGACCAAGGGTGGAAAGTACCGCGAACTTACGGCGGACTTGATCGAAGGGTATTGCCGTTTGATTGAAGCTTCTCGCCAGTACACCCAGCTTGACATCTATCTCGCCGAACGACAGAAGCGAGAGCGTGATGAGAAGGATTGGGAAAACTATTTTGACGCCGTATGGGACGACGCTATGCCCGTTGGCGGAGTCAATCGCTTATTTCAGGCTGTCAGTGGTCCTGTGAACAAGCGCACGAAGCCTGAGGATGTAAATCTCAAGCACGTAGATGAACTACCACTGCCGAAGCACGTGACCAAGCGTCCCGGCTTCTATCAGGTTTAACAGGAGAAGAGAAAATATGGCCGATCCACTTTCAACAATGAAGCAAATCTGGGCAGCGGGAAAAACGATCTTTACCGATCTTGATCCCGGCGCAGCGCAAGCAACTCATTTGTCCGCGCCCCGCAGAAGCCCGTACAAATTCCAGAAACTCAGCCCATCAACCATCGCCGCAACTAAGAAGGAAATCCTCTGGATTTACAACTGCGGTCCTATCGCCCAGTCCTATATGGGGCGGCGCTACATTCTTCCCCCGAAGGAAGGCGAAGATGTTGGCGCTCCGGTCATCGTACATGAAACCGAAATCCAATGGACGAACGTCGGCGAATACAAAATGCAAGCTGTCGAGATGGACGGAAAGTTGTATGCAATGGACATCATCTGCCCGTCAGGCGATGTCGGATGCGATCTGCGTCCGTGGGGCGTCTTTATGACGGCTCACCAGCGCGGTACTCCTGAATTCGATTTCGATCTTGCTGAGGCGAAGGCTAACCTTTTCCGCAAGTACGACGAACTTATCCAGTATGCCGACAAGCTCTGGGACACCGGCGACTATCTCAAGCGCAAGGAAATCACTGAGATTTACCGCATAGCTTGCAGGGCACTCGGCAACGAGAGACCTTGGTGCTTGGTAACTCAGGTAAAGGTCACATGCCCCGCTTGCCGTGGAGCTATCCCACAGAATTGCGTCCAGTGCCCGATTCCCCATTGCGGAGCAATCCTCAACTGGCAGAAGGCGTATCAGTTCGGAAAGATTTCCAAAGACCGCTACGAGTCAGCGCTTGCGGAAGGACTCGTGGTCGTCGATGGAACGGCGCTCAAAGGAATCGCCTCCGCCGAGTAACTCCACGCGGGTGCGAAGCGGGGAGGCTGGGCCTCTTCTCTCGGTCTCCCCGTTCTTAAGGTGAAATGAATGCCACTCTCTCGCTATGACATAGGTCTCCTCGATAACGTCCCCCGCCCAGCGGGTGGGGCGAGTTGCTATGTTTACAACCAGCCGACATCGGGCATCACGCTTCCCACAGAAGATGGAACGGGATACACGACACCCGGCTCATGGTCAACATCTGCTTCGCCTCTAGCGACGATCTACAGCGACAGCCTTGGAGCCGATCCGCTTCCCAATCCTTTCTTGCTGGACCCAAATGGAAATGGTTGGTTCTATGCGGTAGATGGGCTGTACACCATTGTCTTCGTTGGCTCCACGCTTGCACAGATTGACATCGTTGCCGACCAAGCTCTGGTCACGTCCTCTGCGGGTGGGGTAACTCTCCAAGCCAATGGCGTCGCACTCAGCAATCAAGCGTTGCTCAACATTGTGCAAGGCTCGAACATCACAGTCGCTGCCAATGGTGGAAACATAACAATTTCTGGCACGGCAGCGGCTGTGCAATTCAAAGTGAATGGGACGGCTGCATCCAGCCAAACTGTCCAGAACCTCATTGCCGGAACCGGCACGTCGATTGTAGACGGTGGAGGTGGGAACATCACATTCTCATCCACGTCAGGCACAATCGAACAAGTCAACGGGACCCCCACCTCAGACCAGACCGTCGCGAACTTCATCAGCGGTCCGGGTATAGCGATCACGAACCCGTCAGGCGGGATCATCACGATTGTGGGCACGCCCGTTTACATGGGATCGTCCACGCCCCTTACGGCACCGAGCATTCAGTGCGGGGCAGCCACCTTGGCAGCGGGAACAGTGACGGTCACCCTACCAGTTGCTTACACAAGTTCATCCACCTTCGTGGTTCAGGCAACTCTCGTAGGCGCTGGTGCGGCTTATCCGGTTTCGGCGCAGACTCTCACTTCAACCACGTTCAGTCTCAGTGCCTACGGAACTTCGGGTCAAGTCGCGAGTGTGGCTGTCACCTCCAATGAGTTGACGATTGTCTCCAACACAAATTACGCGGTGGGTCAGCAGATCAGCTTCAGTGGCGTCGGCACGGCAACCTTCCTGAATGGTCAGACAGTCACGCTTGATTCAGCCAATGGAAATACTTTCACGGCTCCGTTCACGAATGCAAACTACGGTCCTACGGCTGACACCGGCTCGATCATCAGCATCAACAATGCTTCGGGCTCGGTCTACTGGATCACGGTGGGTAACTAACATGGGACTCTTTGACAAAATTCTAAGCGAAGCTAAGGACTACCACCTGCCGATAACGGTGTTCGTGTTCGTCACCGGCACGGCACTCTCGTGGTTCCACAAGCTCGACCCTTCATACGTCGCGTTTACCGGGACCGTGCTGGGAACAATCACGGCGCACGCCTACAGTCCTGCCCAGAAAGACCCTCCAGCGGGAGGACCGCCCAGTGCCTAAAGTTTCACAACAGTTGCCCCTTGGGGGTGTGTACGACCAAGCGTCAGTCATCTCCGACTTCGTGCGCTTGATCGTCAACGATGCTATCGAATCCGCAGGCGGTGAAATTTACACCGATGATTGGCCACAAACTTGGGGGTACATGTCGCTTGCTAAGCGCATGTGCGAACAGTATCTGGCTGATAACGGCGTGGAGTTCAACGTCAAGGAGGTGATCCTCAGCGGTCTGACCCCGGTGACTTCGACCGACCCTTCGGTGCAGGTCTATATCTCCCAGACAGGTTATTTCGATGGTAGCAACCAACACAACACTCCAACTCTTCCCGGTGATCTAATCACCCCGTTGCGCTTGTTCGAACGTGTGATGAACGCCACTAATACCGGCTACTGCCAAGTGACCCCAGCCAACGACGGCATTCCTCCGGCGCTCAGTCAGGGTCAACAGTTCCGTTTCTGGGATTGGCGCACGGACACAATTTTCTTGCCCGGTGCTACGCAGACTAATCAGCTTAGGCTTCGCTACGTAAGTTTCAGTCCAGATATTGACGGACCCACCGCAGTCATTCCATTCCGCCGCTTAGGTGTAGCTCTGGCTTACATGACAGCTTTCATCTTCTTGGGTGCTCGTGAGGACGTGGAATCGGCTGGTGCTAAGGCTATCGCCGACGAACAGCTTGACCTCATCGTCACCCAGACTGTTCGCAAAAAACAACGCCGTGGCGTACAGAAGCGTCCCTATGGCGGACGCGGCGGTCGCAGTGGCGCTGGTCGCCGCTCATTCTAATCTCGGTATCTTTTCTTAGCAGGGTAACACCTGACTAATGTATCCGGCAGATTTTTCCGGGGAGAACAATAATGCCTAATTCAGTCGTAACTCTTTCCGCACCACCTCTCGGTTTCGCAGCGTCAACTATTGACCGCGACACCATCGAATACCTCTTCCAAGTCGGCATTTCCGCTGGAAACTACACCACAGGCGGTCTTCCTTGCAGCTTTTTCGGCAAGGTGTTTGCATCCGGCATCTGGTCGGTTGACATTTTCTCGTACCAGTCGGGCAATAGCGGCTACAACTATCGTTACAATCCAGACCTCGGAAGTTCCGGCGCATACGCACCTTACGTCGCAGCCCTCGGTTCGACCGCAAGCTACTCGATCCTTGGCGGTTCCGGCGTCACTTTCGCGGCTGCCACTTCAGTCTCTGGTGGAAACGTGGGCTCATACCCAACCAACTCCATCACCGGCGAATCCAATGTAACCTTCATGGACTCTTCGGCGTTCGTTACGGCGGTGGCGCAGAATCAAACCGATCTGGCTGCGGCTATCGTTTACTTCAACGCGCTTACTCCGACTCTGTCGGGTCTGGCTGACCTGGCCACGGGCGGAAACGGTTCATCGGCTTCTACCTATACTCCGGGTGCCTACTTCGGCGCAACGGCGCTGGACATTCCGACCTCGATCACGCTGGACGCGCAAGGCAACAGCGCGGCGACGTTCGTGTTCGATGCCGGAACCACCATCGTGAACGAAAGCGGTGCCCAGATTCTTTTGATCAACGGTGCCCAAGCCTGCAACGTGTACTTCGTTGCTAACACATCTTTCACCAGTATCGTTACTTCGGTCACGAACGGCAACGTTTTGGCCCACACTTCGGCGACAATCGGTGGAGCACAGAACGGGCGCGTACTCGCCAACACCGGTGCCGTATCCGTCAATGACGTGAACAGCGTCGTGGTTCCATCGGCGGTGGCAACTCTCCCGAGCGACAATGGCGGCAGCATCCAGATTTTCACTGGCAGCGCCGCACAATCGCCAATGGCGGAACTTGCCGCTGGGGCTACACCTGCTGGGGTTGTCAATGACAACATCCGCATGGTGGCACGCTTCCACCGCTAAAGATGTTTCAAAATTGGTCGGGGTGGCGGGACTTTTACCCGCAACCTATGCCGTAGCAGGACATTGCTCTGTAATTGAGCTACACCCCGATCTGCTTAAGAAAATGAAAGTTGGTTTTTCCCATGTAGTTCCCTCGCTCAATGGCGGGGGATTGGGTTGCAAGACGGCACCCTGTGCCTACGAGTCCTACGAGGTGGACTTAGTCAATGCCTGCATCTGCGTCAAATCCTAGCGGTCGCGCCAAGCTCCCTTGGGCTCTCTTTGGAGGGTTGAACACTGAGCTTGCTGGTCCGACAATTCCCCACGGTCTTTCGCCTGACTGTCAGGACATGCGCTTCCTCCCCGGCGAATGCGATACCCGAGAAGTTCTCTCTTCAATTCATTCCACCTACGGTACCGTTGGCGTAACTTACATCAAATCCTATATCCAGCCCAATAACGTACCGATCACGCTTGAGCTTACGTCTGACGGAATCATGCGTGCCGATGGTGCGGAAATCTTTACGGCCGTTGGAAAGTCGATAGGTAAGTCCGTGACCGCTTTCGGTCGCGAGTACATCGCCGTCACCGATGGTAGCGTCGGTCTGGATATTCCCCGCTGGTACGATGGCACGAAGTGGGAACGCTTTACCATGGAAGGTCCGGGCGAAACTCCTCCGTGCGCGGACGCCGCAGCAACAACCTTCGACATCGTCAACGTCGTCCCCTTACCGCCCATCCCAATAGTTTCGATCACCAATGGCGACGGCATCGTAACCGTTGTGACATCTATACCTCATGGTCTATCCGTTGGCGACAATGTCTTGATCACTGGAAACTCGGTCTATCAGTACAACGGACAAGAGACCATCGCTTCTGTTCCCAACCCTACGAGCTTCGTTTACGACACACTTGCAAGTGGGTTGCCCGAAGGCACTGGCGGTGAAGTCATTCCGCTGGATGTGACGGTTACAACCACATTACCTAATGGTCTGATCCAAGGTGAAACGATAACCATCACTGGGAACAGCGACAACAACTACAACAATTCAATCGGCGGTGCGGTGCAAGCAGTGGGCTTGGCTTCTCCGCCAGTCTGTACCTTCTATCCGCACAACCACGCCTTTGCCGGTGCCTTCGAATACGACTATCCCGGCGACGGATACGACATCAACCTGCCGGGTCCTATTGCGACATTCACTCTCGGCGCGAACGATTCAATCACATTCAACCCCAACGGTAGCAGCGCGGGTACATTGTTGCCGGGCGCTCCCAATTCCTATAACGATCAGCCGATGCAAATCTTCGGCGTTACGCCCGGTGGCATATGGGATGGAACTGACGCTGTCATTTGGAGCGGTGCAACGCAGAACTACTGCATGATTGTCATCTTCAACCTTCAATTTTCTGAAGCGGGAACGTACACCTTCCAGATGGTGAATGACGACGGTGCCATCTTTGGCATGGGAGGTGGGGTGGTTCCTGTAAGCGGTCCAACCAACAACGCACAGACTCAGACCAAGACGGCGCTGAAGGGATATCCCATCGTTGCCGTCAACAACAATTCCGCCAATCACGGGGCGTGGAATTCTCAATTCTCAGTAAGCGTTCCTGCTGCCGGAACCTATCCTTGCGAACTGGACTACGTTCAGTGGGAAGGGCAGCAGACTATGGTTATTCTCTCCCAGCCTGCGACTGGCGCTGGGTGGTTGAATACGACAGCCTATGCCGTAGGCGCTGTGGTCAACGTAGGCGGACAGAATTACGTCGCCCTCGTCGCCAACATCAATCAGTCCCCACCCAACGCAACCTATTGGGCGACGCAGGCGGCGTTCATACCAATCCCCAGCGCGTCGTCGGCTATTTACGCGACACCAGCGAATTGGACAGTTCTTGACGTCATCAATGGCACGACCTTCACGTTCACCGCTGTTTATGCGGTTGGAACGGGTTTGGGCGGAATCCTTACGGTCGGTGGTTTGTCTACTCCCGGCAAGCACCAGGTTGCCATGTGCTGGTTGCTGAACGATTACACCATCACCAGACCATCGCCCCCGATCACCTTCAACAGCGCTGGAAACACCCGCTGGACTTTGTCCGATATCCCGGTAGGTCCGCCTAACGTTCTTGGACGCGTGTTCATTTTCACTGGCGCTGGTGGTGATAATTTCTTCTACTTCACCGCTCCACCAACAGAGAACGGTCAGATCGTCGGCACGACTACGACATTGATGGACAACGTCAGCACAGTCTTCACGGTGGACTTGAATGACTTGACTCTCTTCGAGGGACTTACCGCTGATCAAACAGGCTCCGATTTGTTCGGACAGGTGAACCTTGGTTTGGTAGGCGGCATCGCGTCATACTCGAACCGCATCTTGGTGTGGAATGACACGAACTACATCACCAACATGCTCGGTCTGGGGTTCGAGTCTGGTTCAACCGATGGCACGTACCCGAAGGGTTGGATCATCACCAATAGCGTTAACGGTGCCATGTTTAACGGCAAGAACGGCTTCGGTTTCTGTTGGCAGACGGTTGGCAACGGCACTGACGCTCGTCTGGGTTGGCTGGTGCAGGATGCTTTCGAAGATTGGGAATACGAACCGATCTTTGATCCGCTGACGCCATACACGTTCCAAGGCATGTTTACGTCTGGTTACGGAAACGTAGGACAGTTCACCGCTGAGCTTTACTCCGCAACCGGAGGCGTGGGGAACACGCCCATCTCGCTTGCTACTGCTGTAATCCCGTGCAGCTTGATGACCACCACACCACAATTTTTGTCGGTGAATTTCACGAGTCAAACTCCGGCAGTCATGCCGGATGACACCGTCTTCCAGATTTATTGGACTGGTCTGGCGAACGGACAGCAGGTAACCGTTGACGAAATGATGCCGATCTACACACAGGAACCAGTCGTCGCTGGTCAAGCGCGATTCAGCTATGCCATCAACCCCGGAGCGTTCAACGATCCAACGGGGAGTCTCGTCGCCGAATATCCAGAGTATCTGCGCGACACCGGAATCATCCGCGACAACTTGTACATCCAGACTCTTGGTCACCTTGTCCGCACACAGGACAACGGAATCAGTGAGCCACTAAATTGGCCGTTGTACACGGTCGGCGAACAGATGCGTGCTCTAAGCAACCGCAGCTTCGCGCTTGGTGAAGGCTGGGGTGTCGTAGCATGTGAAGCCGGGTTAATGATGTTCAGTGGTGGTGAACCTGTCAAGATTTCGGAAGAAGTCCAGAGTCTCTGGTCGCAGATTGACCCCAATCTTTACAGTCTCGTGCATGTCACTAATGACGCCACGAACCGCCGTGTCTACATTAACCTTCCGCTGAAGAAGTACGCGCCGACGAACAACATATTCAGTCCCGCACCAGCATCCTGCAACAAGTGCTTGCTGCTCGACTACCACGAGTTGAATAATTCTGCTGCCATCATCAACGCGCCACCGTTGCATATTTCGATCACAGGCAAGATGATTTCCTCAGATTTAACGAGAAAATGGAGTGTCTGGAACGTGCAGGCGAATTCTTCCGCTCTGTTGGTCACGGGGGGCAACCCTATCGCACAAATGGCGTTCGGCAGCGGCAACGGTCAAGGTCTCTCAGGCGGGTTCGGCAACACGTACACGTTGGCTGATCCGCTGATTACGGCGCAATATCTTGACGATGATTATGGAATCGTGGGCATATCGAATGGTGAGTCACCTTTGTCCTATGCCGAGTGGCTGCTGTCAGGACCACCCACGCCTGCGAATCCAAATGGTACTCGTCCGGCAACTGGACTCTGGCGTCCACAGCAGGCGTATTACGTTACGTATTTTTCACCTAGTCACGAAGAAGAAGCGGCAGCCGAGATCGGTTCGTACCGCAAGATTTACGAATACCTGCAAGAGTATGTCATCGGCATTGGAAACTTTTACGTCATCCCGCTCCGCGACCGTTTGGGCAATTCCGCGAATCGCCCACCGGGTCCGCGCACACTGTCGTTCGACGCGGATCACGATCAAGAATGGAAGCTGAGCGTATCGGCGCAGCGTCTTGCTCTGCTGCACTTCGCGCAGGGCGGGGAAATCATCCCGTCCGTGGTGAGCATAACGATTAGCCCGACCACCGCGTCCGTTTCTGTGAACGGCACACAGGATTTCATCTACACATTAAACGGCACTCCAACACTTGACGTTGTATGGTCAACGAGTGGTGGAAGCGTCACGCAATCCGGCGTGTATACCGCGCCGAACGCGGCAGGCAACTACACCGTCACCGTGACATCGGTTGACGATCCGTCCGCTTCCGCTTCGGCTACTGTCGCGGTTGCGGCGCTGCCTGCCATCAGCTTCCTTGCAAGCACCGAAGCGGCCAACGGGATCAACAGCACGACAGGAACGTCTGGCGGCAATCCCACCATCAATACGACAGGCGCTACGGCGATCTTCGCGCTCATCCGCAGCAAGGATTTGGCTCCGACAATGGCCGACAGCGCAAGCAACACTTGGAGCTACTTGACGGCTGGAACCGGAACTGATTCCAACTGCCGCGTGGCTTACGTCTTCAACCCGACGACCAGCGCGACGCATACATTCACCCCGAGCGGCACCGACGTGGCTGCGGACATTTTCGCGTTCACAACCACTGGTGGCTCGTGGTCCTTCGATACGCAGAACGCAAGCACCTCGGTGCAGAGCGGCACCGTGGTCACGACCGGCACCGTGACGCCTAGCGTTATCGGCGAGGTGATCATCGCAGGCATCACGTCGAACGGTTCTGTGGTCACTGGCACCGTCAACAACGGATTCAGCGGCGGCATCACTGGGCAGCCCACGGACGTGGCGATGCCGCAGAATTTCAACGACTCCCCCGAAGTTGGAGTGGGCGCGTACCTGATCGATCCGGCAGACGCCGCGATCAGCGCGACGTTCTCCGTGACGGAACCCAACGGGGACTGGGCGTGGTGTGTCGCCGCGTTCAAGGTGAGCTAAATGAGTTTCCTTACAAACACGCAACCACCAGAGAGCACGCCGCAAGGACCAGCGATCACACCCAACGCAGTAGGCGATTGGCTGTTGGCCGTTACCACGGCTGCCGACGCGTCCATCAACGGTGCGTGGCAGAACATGGACGTCGCGGCTGTGGACGGCGTGTTTCAACAGGCCGCCTCGGCCCTTGTTCCGACGAGCTACTCAAATGGCAGTGTCATCACCAACGGCATAGCGAACATCATCTTCGATATCGCGACCAACGGCACCGCAGCCGTGGAGACGCAGGAAATCAATTTCGGCAGCGGGGGCATTGGGAGCGGGGGCACGGGCACGTTCCTAAATCCTATCGTGGCCGGGGACTCAATTCTCGCGGTCTTCATAAGCAGCGGTGAAGATAATCCCGGAGCCATAACGTACACAGACACCTCCGGAAATACCTACATTCATGCTTCCGCAGCGGCAAGCGGTGGATACGCGCAAGCCGACGTGTTCCTTTCCATAGGAGTCGCGCCGACCGCGTCGCTCTCGATGACTTGGGCCTCCTCTGGCGGCATAGGCGACGGCTACGGCGTTGCTTGGGTAGTCAAGAATCTTTCCGGCGTCCCGCCTGCTCCTCCGTCCGTGTTCATCCAAGCGGTGCCAAGCACGATCACACTGGGACAATCCAGCACGCTCAACTGGGTTGCGACCAATAGCACGAGCCAATCGATCAACGAAGGAATTGGCGGTGTCGCGGCCACTGGCAGCTTGGTGGTCACGCCGGACGCATCGACCTATTACTGGATCACGGCGGTCAACGGAATAGGCTCCGCGACGGCTGTCGCCTATGTCGAAGTGCTTGGAGCCAACAGCTATTTCTCGCTCCAAAAGATTGTATTGGAACTGAAGACCGATAAGATTCCCAAGCGGGGTAGGGCATGAAGATAGCATCGCTCGATTATGTGAAAAAACAATATCCCCTTATCGGGGAAGCTCTGGAATCAATCAACAATGTTTTGGACACGGCGCAGCAAAAGCTGTCAGTGAACTTCCAAGGAGCAACCGGCGTACCCGCGCCCCACTCTGCTATCAACGTAACAGCGGCGAACGGTATCGTGCATGTATCGGTGGCGAACGGTAACAATCCACGTACTCGCAACTTGAGTAACTTCGTGGAGTATTCTAGCGATCCCGCTTTCGGTGAGAATAGCGATGTCCAAGTCGAGCATCTAGGCGTGGGAACACAGCGACGCATAGCAACCTTTGTGGGAGCGACGCCGCTCTACTTCCGCTCTTACTGCCAATATCCCGATGGTACCCGCAGCAAAGTGATCTACCATGGGACGCAGACGGCACCCACAGCGGTGCTGGACGGTACGCCAACATTCATCAACAGTGCCACAGGAACGGGGATCACCACTACGACAGGCACACTCCAAGGACCGGCTCTCCCCAAAGGTCTCGGCAGCGGCACCAGCAATGTTCCCGGCTATGGTTTTGGTAAGGAATCTTTCGTGCCTAACCCATCTCTGCCTGCAAAACCCCCCAAAGTCTTCGAATAAACCTCATCGGTATCTTTTAGCAGGATGTTCTATCTGCGCCAATCGAAAGCTTCCGATTACAACGATCTTGTGAGGCTTCACAAGGCGCGGGGAGAGAAGTTTCCCATGCCGTCCAGATTCTCGGAATGCGTGGTCGCCTGCGATGAGCAGACAAACGCGGTAGTCGGCATCGTCGGCAGCCGTGAAACTCGCGAAGAGTACTTGTTCATTGATCCGACGTGGGCAACTCCTCGATGGCGCTGGGAAGCATTCGTCGCAGCCCACGAAGATATCCGGCAGCAGCTTGAAGCAAAGAACATCGAAGACGCCTTCGTGTTTCTTGAGCCATCGACTGGCGTGGCGTTCGGAAGACATCTCGAAAGAAAGCTCCATTGGAAGAAGAGCCCTTGGACTTGCATGACAAGGAAGGTAAAAAACAATGCCTAAGGGCTCGTCTCAAGCAAATCAGCAGTACAACGCGGCAAACGCAGGCGAATCAACGATGGGAAGTCGCGCCAACTCCAGCTACAACGCTGTGGCTCCAGAGCTAATGTCGGAAGCCTCGAATCCAACAGGCTTCACACCAACACAGACGGCTACGGCGCAGACCGCCAATGAACAGACTGTCGGCGGCGCTGTGGGTGGTGCCACATCTCTCGGCAATCTCCAAGCCGGACGAACGCGCAACGCTGGTGGATACGCAGGCGCTTTGGATTCCGCGTCACGCGCTGGTAATCGTCAACTCTCACAAAACACATTGGGGATTCAGGAAGCAAGCAACAATCTCGCCGAACAGAAACAGCAGAATGCTTTGAAAGAATTAGGTGGTTTGTACGGTACCAACGTGAGCGGGTTGAACGACATGATGCAGAACGCGAATAAAGCAACGAGCAATCTCACGGCAGCTGATCAAGCTACCACGAGCGACATTCTCCAAGGCGTAAAAACAGCAGGATCGCTGGGAATGGGCGGCGCGGAACTTAGCCAAGGGATGAATCCTGGCATGGGAGTAGCATAAAATGCCCGATCCAGTTCCGGTTGCAACTCCGCAAGACGACGCACAGGCTCAGCAGATTGCCGATTTACAGCGCCGCGCACTACTGTTTAAGCCTAACCTACAGCAGTTCGGAGCGGTGCCGGGCGTTCCTGCGGCTGTCGCACCTTCAGCGGCACCTAAGGTACCACCGACCGCTCCGAGCGTCCCTGCGGCGGTTACAGCGCAACCAGCAGCACCTCCAGCCGTGGCATCGCCCGAAGACAAAGCCGCGTTAGCGGCGCAGAGCCGCCTCACTTCGATTCAGGGCACAAAACCCGCGACGTCGAAGCTAATGGACGAGTCCAAAGCCATCGGTTCTAACCCAGATTCGTTCTTGGGTCGTCACCCCACTCTTGCAAAATTCGTTCGTCCTGTCGCTGAAATTGGCAGCGGCTTAGCTCGTGGAGTTGAAACCGTTGGAAACATCGCCGTCCCCGGCGTCATGGCGAATATCCCCGGAACTGAAATGAATCGCGGCGTCCGCATCGCGGGTGCGCAGAATCAACTCGCTGGTGCTGAGAAGAATCGCCTAGCCGCTGCCGGAGCAGAAAAAGATGAAGCTGCGGCTACAGGTGCAACCGCAAACACGAAGATGACAGCCGATATGGCGGCCAAAGGCTATACGCCTGTAACCGATGCCATGGGTAAGACGTCATGGCAGTTCACAGGCAAGGGTGAAGAGAAAGTCACCACTGATGACCGCAAGACTCTCCCCGATGGCACACCAAATCCAAACTACGGTAAGTCAGTTTATGCGACGCTTAACCCGCAAGGTCAAGCAATGTCTTACGGCGCTCTCGCCGCAGAGCCTAACAAGCCTGCTGCCGCACCTACAAAGGAAAGCGATGAAATCAAGTACACGGGACTTGACCAAGCACTTCGCACCAACCCCGCAGGCGTTAGCACAACCGACCGACCGGGGCTTGCCGCTTACCAGCGTGCGCAGGGCACGAAGGGGTTGAACCCGGAAGCGTTGCAGGCGACGACTGGACAATTCCCTGTCCCTGCCGATTATCCGAAGGGATACCAAGACCCGCAGTACCAAAAAGATCACGCCGCGTGGAACAACAGCTACGACAAAGCTTTCCGAGGACAGCCTGCGCAGTTGGAAGCACAAGCGAAGGTGGATCAGGGCAAACAGGACAAATTGTTCCAGCAAAAGAACGACTCCGTCAAGAATTACGAAACGGTTATGGGTAAGAATTCTGACAAGATCATGAATCTTCAGCAAGCTCAGTCCATGTTGGATGACCCGAACGGCATGAAGGACGCTCTTGTTCTCGTCAAGGCTCTTGTCGCTACCGCAGGTGGTATGGGGTCAGGCGTGCGCATCACTAATGCCGAGCTTCAACGCATCAGTTCGTCACGAGGCTGGAGCGACACTGCTGGGATAAAGATCAACAACGCGCTGGACCCGGCGAACTGGGAAAGTCTGTCCCCGGCGCAGAGGGAGCAACTTAAGGGTATCGTGCAGGACGTATTCAAGAATGTGGATCGCAAGCAAAACATTCTCGCTGCTGGTACCGCAGACATCCGTAACGCGCACTCTACCGATGAAATCAACGGCATCCAAAACCGCGTTGACAAGCAAGTCCGTGCGATGGAGCGTGGCAAGGATTACTCCGAGAGTGAAGTTCAGAAATACGCAACAGCAAAGAAAATGACTCCAGAAGCAGTTAGGAAGAGCTTGGATCAGGGCGGTTGGGTCGAGGTGCCTGAGTAAATGCCACAGGACGACTTCGCACAGGTAGCACAAGGTCAACCCGCAGACGACTTTCGAGCAGTAGTCAATGCCTCTAAAGGTCTAGTAGCTGCGCCTGCGCAGAAAGCCCCCGCTTCTGCGCCCAACGATGTAACGAGTGACTTTGCTGCGGTAGCGAAAACATCAACTAAAGCGCCATCCACATCGCAACCTCCCCCTGCTCCGGTTCCAAGCTTTGGGTCTACTCTCGCTCGTGAAGCAAAATCCACCTGGGATAATGTAAACCCATGGAACATCGGCAAAGGTCTGTACCATGCCGCAACCGCGCCAGTCTCGGAAGACGAGAAAGCGCAGTGGGGACAAGACGCGTACAAAGATGCCGGACCGATGGGGAAACTTCTCGGTCGCAGCGTTGTAGCACCTTTGATGACCGCAGGTAAGTATTACTCCGACGCCGCACAAGGTAAGCACGGCGACGCTTCAGCGGTAGAGAGTGCAATGTTGCAAGAAGCGCCTGAAGCCATAGGTGCCGGTGCAGGTAATGCAATTCTATTTGGACCGGGCGGTGTTGTGCCCGGTGCTACGAATATCGCCAATGGTGCTCCAGTCGGAGAAACCATAGTGGGTGCAACAGCACCCGGCACAGTCGGCGGCAATGTTCCTCTACCTTTCCGTGAAGCCACGGCTCCCGCGATCCGTACAGGAGTAAAGGCGTTCAATAAAGTTGCACCAGCAGCCATAGCTACAGGAACAGGAGCGTTGGTTGGTGGCGCTTTAGGTCATGCCGGTCTAGGTAGTCTCGGTGGTGCAGAAGTCGGCGCAGGGCTTGGTCTTTCGGGTCTGTTGTCTCGCGGACTCCGCGAGTCCGTGCCGAAGATTCCGGGCGAGGATTTCGGGCTCCATCCCGGAGACGCGTCCATCACAGGGGAAATCAAGGACCTCAACACCAAACTGAACGACGCATGGGCGGCAAGGGCTAAGTACAAAGCACAAGGGATGACGGACTCGCCGCAGTACAAAGCGGCACAAGCCACAATCGAAGGGCTGAATGAGAAATTAACGCCTTTGATGCGGTCGGAAGCGATGAAGAGGACTTTCAACGCGCCTCCGGCAACGGCAGCGCCGCAGAAAATCCCCATTTCGCAGTTTATCCGTAACGGGATGGACAGCACCCCACCGGCACAAGCAGCGCCTATTACCCCGCCTGAAGCGGCAAGCGTGCCGAAGTCTCCGGGGGAGGTTCCACCCGCAGTCACTAGGAAGAACGTCAGCGACGCCGTGGACAAGGGGAACCCAGTCGAAGTACCAGAAGGTCACACACCGATTGAAGGATCGCAGGGTGGTGCTGCTTCGTACAAATACGATCCAGATGCGAACGAGCTTCACGTCGAGTCCAAGAAGACAGGCGTGGTTCATGTACACGGAGATGTAAGCCCAGAGGAAGCGGCTGCGTTCGAGAACAATCCCTCGAAGGGCAAGGCATGGGTCGAATTGCAGAAGTCCCATCCAGACGTGGCAAAGATCAAGGACGGGGTGCGCACCGCCGTAAAGCCTACGGGACCGAGGGAATGATGCCTGTAACTGACATCATCAGCCAACTCACAAGAGATGAAGGATTCCGCGCCGAACCCTACCTTGATTCGGTCGGAATCAGCACGGTCGGTGTTGGTCATAATCTTGTGGCCAGTCCGCTCCCCGATGAAACCTACCCGATGAGTCTAGCTAGGGCGCAGCAGCTTCTCAAGACAGACCTAAACGTGATCATCTCCCACCTGATTGCCAACCTGCCATGGGCCGCGCAACTCGATGACGTCTAATGCCGGTGTCCTTGAAAATGTCGGCTTCAACGTCGGCGTCGGCGGTCTCCTCGCCTTCCATCGGACTCTTTCATGTATGGAAGCCGGAGACTGGAACGGAGCGGCGACGAATCTGCTCCAAAGCAAGGCGGCTGTTCAACTGCCTGCTCGGTACGGTCGGTTGGCGCAGCAACTCACAACTGGTGTGTGGGTATGACATGGCGATCCAGACCTACCAAACTTGCGAGTGGCCACTGTATATCGAAGCACCGGGGTGTACCGCCCTTTGTGCCAGACCATGTGTAGGTCGCTGGTGTTTAGAGCACGCCCAGAGAATGACAGAGATAGACGATCTGGAAAAAGAAATAGACCGCATCGTCAGGGGAAGGACCAAGAAATGAGAACCGTGCAGAGCATCGAAACAGTTTGCGCAATCCAAATCGTGGAGACGACTGGGCGCGATTACGTCAGGATAAGATTCAGGGAAATGGGCGAGAACGTGATCGACCCGACTGATTTCGAGCTTGAAGGCAATCCCGTTTTAATCGCCGAAATGCTCTCTTGTGCGGCAAGCTGCATCATAGGCTCTATCAGCAGCACCCTCGGCGAAGCCTAGTTGCCTTCCGTTCTTTCCCAGCTTACCGATACTGCATCGTGAGTAGGCGAGTATGTTACAACGGATACAAAGTGACAATCCTTGGTACCCATCGGCGACCGCTCAAAATCGCAGGAGTCCGGCTTATCTTCAATGTAAATCTTGCTCGAACTTAAACCGTCCTTGACCTCATAGGTGATCTTCCAATCCACGGGGGCGGCGGCGAATAATGTAATAAAGGCAAGGACTGCTCCAGCAAGGGCAAATCCAACTTTAACTTTTGTCGGGCTGTGTTTATCAAAGGCGGTCACAATAAAGATCACCGCGAAGAAACCAGCCACCCATGCGTAAACCATTTTGTTCTCCTTCTTACAGTCGTAATATACATCCGATGTGGCAAAACTGGCTGGTTTCCCCGACACCGCTGGTAACCAGCCAGAGATTACCCGCGACGGACCGTGACCTTGCCAGAAAGCCTAGCGGGGGGAATCGCCTTCAATTCCTTCATCCGTGCCTTCGCTTCTTCCCTATCTGAGAAACCCCCCTCTTCAAGGTTGTTGGTGTATGTGTCAAGCACGCCGTATTCCGCAGGATATGCCTTGGTCTTGCGGCGCGTGCAAACTGGTTTAAGGAATGATGTGCGTTTCTTTTTCATTTGTTTTTCCCCTCTACTCTGTTAGATGAAAGTCGTTTCATTTTTTCTTTTTATCTTTGGTAACCGTCAACCCCAGACCGCTTCGATTTTCGTCTGCAAGTCGGCTCCTTCCAGCAGCGCCATGTAACGCATTGTGCTCTTCACGTTGCTGTGTCCCATCTGGTGCATCACGTCCTGAAGCGAGACACCAGCGCGAAGCAGGGTCGTGCAAAAGTTCGCACGAAATTTATGCATCCAGCACTTCGCCGGATCGAGCCCCGCACGCTTCGCTGTGCGTTTCAATCCGCGCAGCATTTTGTTCTGCACGGTGCCCCGCTTGGTGGGAAACACAAGGTTGCCGCCTATCCTATTAAGGTTACGCAGACTCGTAATAAGGGATTGCGGCACTTTGACAACGCGCTCTTCGGAATCCTTGGGCGTCCATCCATCGTGGCTGGTGACCTGAATCCCTGCGTCCAGCAGATTGTCGTATTCGAGAAACATCAACTCTTGCAGACGGAGCCCGGACTGGAGCGCCGTCTTGAAGAGCCAATAATCCCGACCATGGGCTTTAGCGAATATCGCGGTCAATTCGTCCTGAGTGTAGACTTCTGGCTTGCACAGCACGAACTTGAAGCGGGGGATGTCGAGCTTCACGCCCGTGCTTCGGTAGAACGCCCCGAGGCGCACGCGCTCGTTCTCTAGTGTGCGGGGCTCTACGCCGTCAGCCTTGCGCTTGGTCAGGTATGCGAGGACGCCGGGGCGCGGGTCATCGGTGAGGAACGGGACGGCTGCGTAGCAAATGCGCTTGGCTTCACGCAGGGTGTTCGGCTTGCGGAGAAGCGCCACCTCTTGCAAGTACGCTTCCAGATTACCGAGTAGTACCGAGATGGTTGCGGGGGGTGGATTTGAA
>QGNH01000534.1_pt1 | contig 52933 bp, 73 predicted proteins | sample 1735481 | NCBI WGS metagenome assembly QGNH01 (sample SAMN09239004, study PRJNA386568) | Viral metagenome, whole genome shotgun sequencing project.
GACGGCGAAGACAACGGCAGCAAGGTCCCTCTCGAAGAAGCCATCACCTCCGCCCAGCGCGCCGATTCTCTCGCCTACGCCGTACGCATCGCGGACGAAGAAATCGGCAGCATGGTCCGCGGCTGGAACGGCCCGCGCGGCGGTGGTCGCGGCGCGGAACGCCCCGATGGTAAAAAGATTCTCAAACAAATCGCCAAGGAAACCGGCGGCGGCTATTTCGAATACGGCAAAAAGAAACCGCTCGAAGATATCTATGCCGAGATTCAAGACGAGCTGCGAAACCAATACAGCATCGGCTACACGTCCGATCACACCGGCACGGACAAGGGCTATCGCAAAATTGACTTGACGGTGGGCCAGAAGGGATTCACGGTGCAAGCGCGAGAGGGTTACTACGTATAACACAGGTGCCCGGTGCGAAACTAGGGATGTGACCGGGAAACTCTCAGCTAGTCTAAAGCGTCTAAGCGGTATGAGACGCCTGCGTTCAAGAAATCTCGTGATTTTGTGCATGTGTTTGGCTGCGGGGATTCTGGCTTTGTCAATCCATCCGTTGCGGGCGCAGATCGTTCCGGGGCAATTGCCGCCGGGAACCGCTCCGGCCCCTCCCAAGCCAGGACAATTGGCACCGGAGGAGGGGAGCAAGCCGGCAGACGCCGCGAAGGATACTAATGCGGCCACGGACGATAAGCCGACGTTTGAGAATGACCAGATCATCGGAAGGGCCACCACTAGCCGAGTGGTAATTCCAGTAAGCGTACTTGATCCCGATGGCCACGGTTATGTCACCGGTCTGAAGGCCGCCGATTTCGAAGTCTACGATAACAACAAGCCACAAAAGATTGACGCTGAGCTTATTGAGCAGCCCATGTCGGTTGTTCTGGCGATACAGGCCAATTCCGAAGTGGAAGCGTTTCTGCCGAAATTAAAGACATCCGCAGGGCTGTTACATGGGCTCGTGACAGGCGTGGATGGCGATGTGGCGGTGCTGGCATTTGACCACCGCATGCTGCTGCTGCAGGATTTCACCAACGATCCGGACAAGTTGGATATCGCCATGCAGCACTTGCGCGCCGGTTCCAGTTCATCGGCCATTATAGACGCGGTTTTAGAAAGTGACCACATGTTGAAGCGCCGAGATCGGGAAGGCAAACGACGGCGCGTGATTATTCTGATCAGCCGCGACATCAATAAAGGGAGCGAGGCAAAGCTGCCCGAGACCATTCGTGACACTCAGTTCGATAACATCACCGTTGAATGCGTGGATATTTCGAAAATTCTAAGCGCTCTGACGAAAGAACCCGGTTATCCCCGCCCGGCACATGGCGGGATACCGGCGGAAGCGATGCCTGCACCCATTGGCGGAGGTGGCGGCCCGAATACCATGACGAACGACGCTCAGCAAGCGGACGGCAACGCTTTAGAACTGGTGCCGCCCATGCTGCGGTCGATCCACGACTTGTTCAAGAGGCCGCCCGCCCGGGCGTTCACGTATTTTACCGGTGGCCAAGTTTATAACTTTGCCACGAACCGCGGGCTGGAGAAGGCAATCAGTGATATTGGTCAAGATCTAAATAACCAATATGTCTTGAGCTACGCGTTGACGGCTGACACCAGGAGCGAGCCAGGTTTCCATAACATCCGTGTGGCGGTAGATCGTCCGGGATTAAAGATTCGTGCGCGACCCGGCTATTGGTGGGGTGGCGGAGCGATTGAGTAACGGCTCGGCGGCGTCAGCCAAAGCGTAGCGCTCCGAAGCTGACTACACTCTGCGGGTCAATCTGCCACTGATGATAATCGAGCAGTTCGCCCTTTACGCCGGGCATCACTTTCATAAACGTATAAAACGGCGCGGAGCCGCACCATTTCAAATCGTCGTGCCGATCTTGTACTAAAGACCAGTAGCTGCTGATGTCGGCTTCGGCTATTTTGTCAATGCGTTCACGGTCGCGCTGTTCAATGGCGAGCATTTCGCCGATGTTGGCCGTAGCGCGCAGTGGATCGTTATACCGGCGGCCCATGTGAGCCAGATCTACGCCGAGCACCCAGCACAACCGGCGGCCTTCGCGCGCGGCCATGTTGCCCAGAGTGTCGAAAAAGCGCGCCACGCGCGGCGTATCTTCGGGCAAACCACTTTCGTAAATACTCTTGACAAAAGGCCCGCAGAGAATCGGCAGAATGCGAACCTGCGGGCCGTAGATCTGTTGCAACATCACCACCTGAAATTCAATGGAATGCTCCACTGCATGGCAATAGTCTTCCATGGCGATGGCATCCGGCGCGGCGTCCGCTAGTTCATTCACCAATGAGCCATTTGTTTGCGCATCGCCGAAAGGAGTGTTGAAGTTCTTGCGAGTCAAGCCGAAGCGCTCCGGCGCGCCATAATGCGATGTGCCGAGGATGACAAAGGTAACGTTGGCGGCTTGCTCGCGCGGCGGGAGTGCTTGATAGGCGGCGCGATAGGTAGCCCAACCGCCGTCGGGACTGGCGTGCGGCGCGGCGATGGCCACAGTTGTTTCCTTGCCCTGGCTTGTGCCAATTTCCTTGGTCAGCAGCGCGCGCAGTTTCGGCAAATTTGCGGGGTAACCGGAATCGGCGAAATTCGCCGTGCGGAAGGGTTCCAGGGCAAATTCAGCTTCGCGCTGACCCTTTAGCGTAAGATAGCGCTCATTCTCAAGAAAACCGGCTTCATTCAGAGCATCAAACAAATGCTGCTCAATTTCACCGACCTGAATTTCGCCGGTGATGCGCACCAGTTCGGCGCGCAAGTCCAAGGTAGAACTGTGGCCATCGAACCATTCCAGCACTGGGACCAGGGGCGGCGGCACCAGCAAGGTGGCATCGGAATAATGATAAGGATCGCGAATAAAAAGGCCCGGGCGCTCAGGGTCGGGCGAAGGCATGAAATCGAGATTGAAACGGAGTCTGGGAAGAACTGCGGACACGACTTATTGTAACGATCTAACAAGCCGTGCCCGCCGTACGTCGGCGGGCCTGAAAAAAATCCGGGTTCCGCAGAACTCTCGCCAAAGATTCCCTGCGTAGACCAACGCTTCAAACGCGCCGAACCATGGTGTCGACGACTTGCGCCGCCAGGCCCATTCGATTTATTGTCACCATTTTCGGCCCAACCTGCAACAGTGCAAGGAGCCGAATCGATGACGGATGCGTCACAACGCAGTTTTCGAGTACCAGACTTTTCCAAACCAGTTTTAGGACTCGTAGCATCGCTGGGCGAGGTGCGCGTATGAGCGCCACCGGAACGCAGACAGCGAAGGAGCAACCTCACCCACCGAAGAAGCCCGATCCGAACCTCGTTCTGATGAAGGCGATGGGCGCCACCTGGTATAACCCGACCCCGGAGTGGCAGCATGCCGCTTTTGAGGATAAGGATTTAAGCATCAGTCCGGCCGCGCACCACCAGCTGTCGTTCTGGCGCAAGGTCACCATCGGGGCGAGGAAAGTGGGCAAGAGAACGCCCTACGGCTACGACGCATCGCGCCCCGAAGGGAAGCGCGATGTTGGCATACCCGAGATCGCCGAACTGACCCACACAAGCGTCCCAAACGCCACGCGCGTCTGGAACGAACTTGTTGCAGTTGGCCTAACCCTAAAGGACGAACAAGGCCGTTGTTGCCTGGCGGGCAAACGTCCCGAAACAAAGGAGGGGGAGAAGGAAGGCGAAGACAGCGCTAAGTTATTGAATGTAAATGATGATAGGGAGTGGAAAAAATTCTGTACAGACAATTTTCCAACCTATCTGGCGGAGCAATTACAGCGGGTGAGTAAGGCCGTGCGCGATGTCTGTCTCGCCGATCTGAACGGCTTCGATGCCTTCGAGAAGAAGGCCATCGCCGAAGCGACCGACGCCGTCCGGAGCAAGGTGAAGCAGGCGAGGGACGAGCATCTTTCTGAACGCTATCGTATCAAAATCCGACGCTTCGAGCGCAAGGAAAAACGTGCCGCAGCGAAGGCGACCGAAAAGCCCCTTGTACAACTCTCGCTTACGTGGCCGCCCGAATTGTCTGTACAGAATTCCGGCGATTTGTCTGTACAAAATGACGAGGAAATTCCGCACAAACGGATTTCGGACGTTGTACAAAATCGCTCTAATAAGGAGTCAGAGTTTCAAAGGGAAAACAGTCAAAGAAGCTCTCCCCCTACCCCCTCTCACGCTGCCGCGCAAGAGGGGAAGCGAGAACCCCCAACGCCTTCCATAAACGCCGAAGACAACTCCCCAAAATTCGACGCATTGCTGTTTGCCGCCAACGAAGCGCACATGACCTACGCCGAAGGGCAGGTGCCAAAGTTGAGGGCCACATATCAAGCGCTCAATCCCAACGAGCGGACAGCCGCCATCGACGGCATCCGCATTCGCCGCGAAACCGGAGAGTACGACGACGCGCATTTTGTGCCGGCGTTACGGCGCTACTTGACCGAGCAACTTTGGACCGCCAAGCTCAGGCCCGGCGCCCGCAAGAAACGAGTCGACACGTCCTTCCTCGATTCCGAGTGAACGCTATGCCGACCAGTGAAAAATTCATCAAGAGCCAACTGAAGATGTTTGTGGAGCATCCGCGCTTTCCCGATGAGTTTGGCCAAAAGTTGCTGGTGCGGGCATTCGAAGAGGCTTGTGAAACAGACGAAGACGTGCGAGCCATAGCGGAGCATCTTTTGCGCATCTCAGAATTTGCGCCTCTGCCCGCCAACGTCTACAAGGCTGCTGAACATTTGGCGCAGCAGAGAGCCGCGCTGCAAGATTCGCCATCGCCGTATGCCCGGCCCGGCGAGCATGACGGATCACTAGTCGATGGCATGACAGAGGAGGATATTATGCGCTGGAACGAAATCGCCGCAAGACCTGGCGACCGCCCCTGGCAGAAGGCGAACAGAGAATTGGCAAAAGGAATCTTGCAGACTTTCTACGAACGCCACCCAGAAAGGAAACACGGATGAAAAAACCAAGTACACCCGCACTGCGCCGCGAGCTGCTCACAATCCTAACGACGCTCAGAAGCGGGTTCTCGAAGATGTGGCCGAAGCAACGCCGCAGAGCAAAGCGCAGACTGCGCAGCAGCTACCGCGAACTCAAAGCGCAGATTCTGGCGGTCGAAGAAGAAGCTCGCGTTTTGGCAAGCGTTTTGGCAAGTCGAACTGCATCCGCACGGTTCAGCCCGAAGATGAAGCCCTGGGAGCTCAGAAGCAACGTGCGACAGATGCAAAGCCAAAAAGTTTCATCGTACGGCGTGCGGCGGGCAGCGCAGATTTTAGGTCGAATTGTCTCCCGCGAAAGCGAGGAGCCCGCCGAGAAATCGAAAGGAGCCAGTGCATGACACGCATACGACGGCGGGCCTGGATCGGTGGCGTGAAGGTCTGCGACGAAGAGACGGACGAAACGAGCGTGAGGCGCGCCGACGCCGAAGCCTGGGTGCGGGACATGCTGAGGCGTTTCGACGGCGATAAGTATCCGCATCTGTTCGAGCTGGAGTTCCTCGACGAGCCCGACCCAGAGCAGCGCTTCTTTCGCTTCGGTACCGACGCGGCGCGCATGGTCGCGCCGCTCGCGATTGAGTTCGTCGAGATCCCGCCCGTACCGTTCAAGGAGCCGATTCAATGAAAAAACCCGCCCAGACTGTTGTGACCCTCGACCGTATACAGGCACGCGACCGCGTTCGGACTGGCACCGTTAAAGCGAAGCGGACCAAACTCAAAACGGCCAGGGTAAAAGTGACCTTCGTCGTCGAGTGGAGTCCGCAAGACGCCGCCGCCCAAGAAAAAGCGCTGGAGGTCGTCGGTCGCCTTTTACGTATCGCGATTCCCAACCCGAGCAAGAGAGAGGAACTCGCCCGCGAAATCGTCAGGGCTGGGGTAGAGGCCCTGAATCAGGAGCCGATCCAATGACGCGCCTCCGCTCCACCTATCACGCCGACTGCCTCTGAAGCCATCGTCGAAGTGTGGGACGTCGAGGAGGCTATCCTTCTCGGCGTGCTTTACCCGACGCCGATGGGCGCCAAGTTCGTCTCGAAGTTCATCACGAATCATCCGCTACTCGTTGTGATCAGTCCAGACGACCCGCCCGCCGTGATTGTCAGTTTGGAGCGCTTTCCAGGGCACGGGTAAGATCGAGGATCTGACGGCGCCGGAAGTTCAGTATTTCGCGACACAATTCACAAAGGAGCAGCGATCATGAAACCCGATACAGACGCCGAGAGCAAAATCAAAGTCGGTGACAAGGTGCGACTCACCAGTGAGGCCAGAGCGCGGGGAGTGCGCCTTACGAAAACCGACACCAACCGCACACCTGCGGCAGGCACGGTCACTGGATTCGGCAGAGAAGGCCAGCTCTGCTATGTGTGCGCGGACGATTCCACGCAAAGAACCCAATACGCCATCGACTCTCTCGAAAAAGTTGCGGGGACGGCATCTGACGAAGATCAGTGAGCTTCGCATGACCCAGATCTCTCTGCTTTGCGGTTGTGGCGGCGCCGTTGATTGCCCGCGCTGCGCGCGGCGTGACCGATTGAACCGCGAGCAATTCGGCGGCGAACGGGAAGCCGTCCTTCGGCGGGATGAGTATCAGTGCCAGGCCTGCGGCGAGCTGGCCGAGTTCTTAATTCTGGTGCATCACCGCAAACCGGGCGCGCAGACGCGCCGCTGGATGGTCACGCTCTGCCGGCGTTGCCATGCGCGGGCCCACTTCCTGCACCGGCCGAGTTTTGCGATCGCGATCGAGGCGCCGCTGCTCTACATGCTCTGGCGGGAACTGCACCGCGCGCAACCGGAGCAACTGCTGTTGCTCGCCGCGGAGCCCGTTCCCGAGCAACTGCGGTTGTTGGAATAAAGCGCGGCGAACCGATCAGGGTGATTGGACAAATCTGTCGGACCGGTACTCCCGGCCATTGCTCGAAGCAACCGAATTGCATACCCTCAAAAAAAGAGGAATCCCATCAATCTACCGAAAGATCGGTCTGTAAGTTATTGGAAATTTTTTTGAAAATGGGGGTTTTTGAATGATTGTCTTGAAAGACGGCGCGTTGCCGGAAGGCTGGCTGCAAAGAGAAGAGGCGCTCGCACGCTTAGGAGTCGCCGATGCCACGCTCGAACGCATGGCTCGGGACGGGCGGGTGGGATCGGCCCTTGCCTCCCGGCCCGGCAAAAAAGGCACACGGGTCTTTGTTACGGCAGACGTCGACCGCCTGAAGCGGGAAAAGGAAATGCGTGCGGCGCTGCGGCCACCCAGCGCGATGAAGAAGACGGAGACGGGGAATGAGGAAGGGAACGGGGCAGGGAAGGCGAGCTCAACCAACCTCGATCTCTGGGGGCAGGGAAAGGGAGCCGCGCTCGTCTCGCTGAAGACGGGCGGCTGGTCCTACGAAAGCCTTCTGGAGCTGATTCGCGGCGTGGTGTCGATCAGCAGCGAGCGCGTTCCGCTGCAGGAGAAGCTCTGGCTCACCTGGGAGGAAGCGAGCGCCCTTTCAGGCATACCGGTTCCGCACGTCCGTCGACTGTCGGAGGCTGGAAAAATTTACGCGGAAAAATTCGGCCGAAGCTGGCGAGTACTGAAGGACTCCCTACAAAAGTACCAAGGATCGCCGGATTTGACTGAGCGGCGCAAGAATTGGAACGAGACGGGGAAAGCGAGCGCGAAGCAATGAGCTGGGTGAGAGGGTGAGGCGACGAAGGGGATCGCGGGGATCGGTCAACGGAGGAGTCAAACGCGCGATCCCCGCAGGCTTGAAACATCAATCCACAAGGGGTCGACTAAGTGTACCGCGCGGCTGGAGGACCTGCATTACCAGCTCCAGGGCCAAGGAGGCCACGACCGCGCGACACACCGCTAAACTTGCTGTGCCCTCAGTGTACCGTTTCTTTCCGTCGACAACTCTTCGAACGCGCCACACTGAATAGAATGTGGCTCGACTTTCAGGACGAACGCGAGCGTCAATTAGTGCTGCTGGCGCTGGCGCGCCTGGCGGTCGAACGCCCCGGCGCCGAAGACGCTTTACTGAAGATCGCGCAACAGTTGCAAGGCGAAACGATGTTTCGCGAGTATCAGCGTTTGAAGCGCATCGAAGCGTACACCGGACCCCGTAACGACGGATGATGATATATCAAGCTGCGGCGACGGGGGTCAGGAAATACGACGAATCGGCTGCGGCGGCGCATCGGGTTCTAAGACGCTCAACTGGCGAGGAAAAAGAACTTTCCAGCCAAGAACTCCCCCGCCCTTCGGCGGACGAATCGGAATGATCCGCATCGTAATCGCCCCGGCGCCGGGACCGTTGCTCAAGAGCCGGACGTCTTCTTCGAACGTTCCACCCTCGGCGAGCGCCTGCTTCCAACGCTCGCGAATTTCCTCGCGGTGATGATGACTCGCGGCGCGCGTCGGATAAACGGAAGACCACCAGTTGTTACCGAGGCAGTCGTCTCGCTCGCGGCCGAGAAGGTGCGCAGCATGCACCGAAACGAAGTCGGCGAGTCCTTCCCGGTTAAGTTCAATGAAGGGAACTTCGAGCGCCTGCTGTATGAGCTTGTTTCCCCCGTCGAGTAGGTACACGCGGTCACTCACCGCCGCGATGTCGGCGCGTACGATATCGGAGGCTTGTTTCGCGAGCTTCTCGATCTGGTCGGGCATCGCCCAGAAGCGGGCGCCCTTGTGCGCCACCCAGCCGTACAACTTGACGATGGCGAAGTAGGCACCGATCCCCTCCGTCATGCGTAGCGGGATTTGCGACCAATCGAACGGCGAAAGTGTCGTCATCATTCGGTCTACCAAGCCTGGACCCAGGCGGGTGTCAGGGAAAGATTGAGATTGGCCACCGTGAGCGTATCGAGCGCGCTCGCCGCATCCAGATCGAGCTCGAAGATCAGCGAGCCGAAGCTCCCCGAGTTGAAATAGACGGTAATCGTTTGCGCGCTCGTCGAGAGCGAGAGCGCGCCATGAGCGATAGTTGACGCATACCCCGGGGCGTACAAGTTCAGCGTCGCGTAGCCCGCCGCCGCCGAGCTCGTGAGCGTAATCGTCGCGGTGTAGTACGTGTTCGGGGCGATAGCGACGTTTTGCGAGATCGACGTGACGCCCGTCGTCGCGCAGACGAGAGTCGATGGTCCGCTCGCGGACGCGCCCGTGCCGGCGACGCTCCAAGGGGCGGCGTTGATCGCGCTCGGCGAGCCGAGCAGATTCTGAGCGCCGGGCAGTTGGATACTGATCCCCAGCCCGCTCACGGTAACCGTCGCGCCCGCCATGACGGCGGGACAATCGAATTCAAAAATCACGGTCGGATTTGTCGTCGTGTTAAACGGCACACTAAACGAGCTAGGGACGCCGGCAGCGCACCACTGACCCAGCGAGGCGGGGATCGGCGTCCAGCCGGGCGCGTAGACGCTGAGAGTACACCAGCCGCCAATCGTCGGGATCATGGTGAGAGTCGCAATGTACTCGACGTTCGGAGAGACGACGATACCGACTTGCTGAAGCGCGCTGACGAGAGTCTGGCCTGACGAAATGGTGATGGTCGTCGCGCTCGCGGCCGTCGCGCCCGCCGAGACGCTCCAAGCGCCGTTGGTGATATCGGTCGGTGAGGTGAGAAGATTCGCCGGGACGTACGCGGGCGCGGTGACGGTGACTTGCGACGAGTTCGCGCTTTCAATTCCAGCGACGACGGCGGTCACGACATAGTAGTAAGTGATCCCTGGCGCAAGCGAGTTATCGGTGTAACTCGCGCTCGTCGTTGTGGCGATGACGACATAGCAGCTTCCACTGATCATCGTCGACCGCTTGACGAGATAGCTCGCGGCCGAGCCGCTCCACGTCAGAGTGACTTGCTCGACGTTGACCGTCGTCGTCGGAGTGACGCTCGAAGCGGCGAGCGCGGTGGGAGCTGCAGGGGGAGATCCCGCGCTCGCTACGACGGTGAGCTGCGAAGAGTTCGCGCCGATCGTTCCATTGTTGATCGCGGCGACGACGTAGTAATAAGTGGATCCACTTGTCACGCTGGCGTCGGTGTAGCTGGGACCTGTGACCGTGGCGAGAATTGTATAGCCGGATCCGCTCGTCGAAGAGCGCAGAACGTTGTAGCCGGTCGCGGTGGCCACCGGGGACCATTCGAGAGGAACGGCCGTCGTCGAAACGCCTTGCGCGGTGAGAGTCGAAGGCGCGCTCGGCGTCGCTCCGGCTGCCAGCGCGATCTTAGGACACGCGCATTTCACGGCGTCGAGCAGCGGACTCACGATAGAGCGACTCGGGTAGTAATCGAGCGTCAGCTCCCAGGCGGCAATTCCGGCGAGTCCCTTGGACAGCATCCATTGAACCTTCGCAGTGACTGACGCCGAATCGTCATAGGTCAAATACATGTTGTCGGCGGGCGTCCCGTTCAGCAGCGATAGATAAGGAACTTGGGCAACCGCATCCCACAAATCGTCGGCGGCGTTATAGAAGGCCGAGACTTGTTGCGTTGTCGCCGGGATGACGACGGAAGACGACGACGACGAGATAGAGGGCGTTCCGTACGCGCAGTAGGTGTTGACGAGGTTCGTCGCGCTCGTCATGAATTGACGCGGCGTCAGCGGTCCGCTGGTGGGCGTCCCGACGTTGCCAGAGAAGAGCCTGCCATAGAACGGAATGCCGAACAAGAGCATCCCTGCGGGCATGCCCGCGAAGACGAAGCTGCGAACGATTCGCAAGCCCGACAGCATCGCGTTTCCATAGTAGCCGTTGAAGTTTCCGTCGAAGAGCGCGGCGTCATGCCATACGGTGAGGTTGCCCCCGGACATCTCGTCGTAACACATGACGTTCATCGTGTCGGTGTAGTTCGCGACGGCCGCCCAGCTCTGAATGATGTTCGCGCCAGCCGGGTTTTGAATGCTCACGCACATATCGACGTGAAGGTTCGGATTAGCAGCTTTGATCGCTGGGTACAGCGCGGTCATCAAAGCGATGACGCCGGCCGTCGTCATCCCTTGTTCCCAATCGATGTCGACGCCATCGTAGCCGCGCGAGACGACTGTCTCGACGATGTTGGCGACGAGCGTATTCAGGTTGTTTGTAACAGCGTTGATGAAAGCCGTCCCGGTCGTATCGAAGACGTCGGCGAAGCTCAGAATCACTTTGACGCCGGCAGCGTGCGCGGCGTTAATCAGAGCGGTCGAGTTCGCAGCCGTCATCGCTAGACCGTTGGCGGCGAAGTTCAGCGCGCCACTGGCGAGCGGTTCAACATGATCATGTGAGATATGGGTCAACGCGCTGAAGTCGAGCGCCGACGTGGGAATGGGCGTGAACTGCTGATAGTAGCCCATGACCATTTGCGAGCGCGCAATCTTCGAGTAACTTTTGAAGAGAATCCAGTTCCCGCTGATCTTCTTCGCTATCGACTGACCCGGCGTCAACGCCTGTTGCTCGGCTTTGGCGTACGTCGCCCAGGCGAGCGTCGGCGAAGTTCCCGCGTGCGAGTCATTGCCGTTGACGGGATCGAGATAGTAAGTTGCGACGGGGACCCAGGCGTCCGTCCAACCGTTAAAGGAATTCATGAGATTAGAGTGGGGGAAGGGTCGAGCAGAGAACGAAGATATCGAGAGTCCCGGCAGTGACGACGATAGGATAGGACCCGCTGGGGATGCCGACCTGGGCAATGATCGCGGTGGCCGACGTGGAGAGCATGCGCGCGCCGCCCGCCAAATAAAAGTGAGTCGCGGCGGGAGCCTGAGCGATATCGAACGTGTCTCCGGAGACGATCATAAGCGAGTCGGGAATGGCGGCGGTGCCGAGCGAGACAGTACAATCAGACGCGCCGACGAACGACGCGGTATGGATGAGCATGACGGCGTGAAAGATCGTCAACGCGGGCGCGGTGAAGAGCGCGATCTGTTGCGGGTTCACGCTCGAGGAGCGAGCGGCTACGACTACCCCGTTAACGAGCCAATTCGAACCGCTCGAAGTGAGTTGATACCTCGTCCAGTTCCCGGCGGGCGTCCCGCCGCCGCCCATGCCCGCGACGGTGGTCTGCAGAGTGCCGACCGCAGCGTCGATCAGATTCATGTCGACGGTAAAAGGGTTGTTCCAGTTCGGATCGCCGTAGGCCGGAATTTCAAGTCCAAGATTGGGTGTGATGGTGTTTGACATTTTAGTAGCCGATGGCGATCCAGTGCACGCCTGTTGCCGCCCACGTCCCGCCGTTCGCTTTGCAATACGCTTTGAAGCTGGTCCCGCCCGAGACCGAGCACGCGACGACGTTGGCGTTTACGCCGCCGTCGCAGCCCACCACGCACATGCACGTCGTCGGAAAGCTAATTCCGTACGTAACGGTGTCGCCGCTACTGCTGCCCGCGCAGGCTGTCTCGCCCCATTGCAAAACCAAGCCACCCGGAAACTTTTGATAGCCGGGAAGCCCGGTGAGCGAATTCAAGAAAGCGGTCGCCAGGTTTGGAAAGTTCGTTTGCACCCAGGCTGTGTTCGGTAGGTTCGTGCTGTTATCGCTCGACGAGCCGCCTCCGGTTCGAAAGTTCCCAATCGCGCCGGCCGCAAAATCAGCGTAGCCGTTTCCTACTCCGAAGGCTTGCGTCGTGGGGCTTGCACCCTCTATGACTACGCTGCCTGTCAGATTCGCGTTAGCGAGAGGCGCGAATAGCGTTTGAATCCAGTTCGTGTTCGCGGCGCGAAGGCTGTTGTCAGTCGAGGAAGGAGTCGGAACGGTGACCGCGTTGGCGATGGGCGCGGCCCCGCCGAGCGAGATACCCGCGCCCGTATTGTCGATGCTGACCAAGCCCGACAGCAGATTAAAAAAGAACGGGCGTAAAGTGTTGTACCCCGGCGAGCCCGCTGGCGTTGTCAATACAGAGAATGACGTGCCGTCATTGCGTAGCAGCGCGGCGGGGTTGCCGCCGTTCTCGATCCGAATGCTAGCGCCGTTCGCATCCAGCGCCGTCGTCGCCAGCGTCGTCGTCGTCGGAGCTCCCGTTAAGGCGGGACTTGCTAACGTCGCATAGAGCGCGAGCGCCGCGCTGAGATCGGTCTGGGTGATGATGTTCGCGAGTACTCCCGCGAGCGTCGTCACGTTCGCATCGCTGACGACGTAGCCCTTCGCGGCGAGCGCGTTCGCTAGGGCGACGATGAACGTTGAAAGCTGATAGAAGAGCTTGTTCGCGGTGATGCTAGGAAACACCGACGGGTCTACGGCGCCGCCCGAGCGAAGCGTGTCGGCGGTGTACGCCGTATCGCTTTCTTGATTCGCAGCCGTGGGGTTCCACTGTTGAATGTTGGTGCTGCCTGAGGGCATGTTTTGAGTTCTCCTATTGCCTTACTTTTACTTCTTAGTACCGTGACTCTCAAGGTACTTCTAACCCTTGCAAACATTGATGTCCGAGAGTCATCCTATGTTCAGAGATGGAGCTTTACGGGATCGTTTACCGAATGCGCAACGCCTTGACGGGCGGTATATACATCGGCCAAACAACCCGCACGCTTGGCTTTCGTCTCGCCGAGCACGCCTGCCACAGCAAGCTGGACGGAAAGTGCCGGAAGCTCTACGCGGCGATCAGAAAGTACGGTATCGGCGTCTTCTCTATTGAAGAGTTGACGCAAGCCGGATCAAGAGATGAGCTGGACCAGTTAGAGGTTCAGCTCATCCAGAGCTGCGATGCGATGTCTCGGCGGAATTACAACATAATGCCCGGCGGGTCTTATGGAAAGCACTCACAGGAAACCAAGGACCTCTTGTCGCGCATTCATACAGGCCGAAAGCAGTCTCGTGAAAGGGTCGAAAAACGCCGGGTGTCTCAGATCGGCAAAAAACACTCTGACGAGTGGAAGGCCAACATAAGCGCGGGTTCACGCGGCAAGTCCCGATCTGAGGCGTTCAAAGAAAAGATGCGCAATCGCCCCTGCTCACTGGAGACTCGTCGTCGAATAGGCGAGAAAAGTAAAGGCCGAAAGATTCCGGAGGTCGCTGAGGCGAATCGGCGAAGGACAGGAATCCCTCGGAGCGAAGCCACCAAGCGCAAACAATCCGAAGCTCTCATAGAATACTGGGCGGCACGCGCTTAGAAATGACCGACGTCGAAGCCTGCGATGTAGGCGTTCGAGACGTCGAAGCCGAACGCGGGAAGAGTGCTGAAGTTGTAGGTGTACTGAACGCCCGCTGGTCTCGGAACGATATAGCCGTTGGTGATGAGGTCCTGAAGAATGCTGCTAAACGCGCCCGTCAGAAGGATCGTCGCCGTCATGTTCTGCGAGTCTTCAATCGCAATCGTGCCGCCGGGAAAGAGCGTCTGCCAGATCCCTTGCAGTGAGTCAATGGTGCCGTCCCAGGAATTCTGCGCGACGCGTGCTCTGAGAAGGAGAAGGTAAGTCGGATCGGTGAGAGTCGGCGAGACGCTATCGCTCGGTTGAAATCCCACGGTCCGCGATTGGCCGATGAGCTGGCCAAGAACGTCGAGCTGCGGACCGACCGCGATGTCGAGATCGAAAGCCGCGTCGAAATTGGCGAGGCACTGCGTTACCCCGTCCATGATGAGAAGCGGGGCAGTCAGCCAGGAAAGAAAGTTCGGCGACGAGCTTTGGTACTGAGACGTCAGCAGCGACAGGTAGTAAAACGGAATCGGGCCTTGGCCCCACTCCATACCAAAGCCGCCATAGCCGAAGCCATCTGTGCCGAAGCCGAAACTCTGAGGTGTAGAGCTCATTTGGTTAAACCAGCGTGATGACGACGTTCGCCGAGACGCCTTGCGAGACCTGGTTGTAGGTCATCGCCAGATCGCTCGTTCCCGTGGGAGAGGCCGTGGTGCCGAGCGTGAGCGCGCGGATCGAGAACATCGGCGCGTCGGGATTCGGCCGAACGGTGAGAGCGGCGCCGTAGAGCTCGCTCAGAACGATAGTCTCGCCGATTTGCAGCGAGTTGAGATAGTTCACGATGGCCGTCTGAATCGCCGTCGTCGTCGAGGTCGTATAGTTCGCGAGCGAGTGAATCGAGAGACTGACGTAGGGCTGAACGTACGAAGGCAAGCTGAAGCGGATCGGCATTGTGACCGCTGTATAAGGGTCGGTGACAGTGACGCTCGTCGTTCCGTTGGTGTAACAGCCGATGCCGCGCGCGCCATAGATCGTTTGCGCGACGGCCGCATTTGTCCCACCCTCTACGACGCACGTAAGAGAATGCTGCGGTCCTAGATTGATCCCATCCCCTATGTAGAAAGAAGCGCCCGTCTGCGTTCCCGCAGAGGTCGTGAGCGTCCCAGCCGTACCACTCGTAACGGTCGCGATGGTGTAGCTCGTCGCTCCGATTTCGATGGCCTGGCCGACATCGGTCGCGTCGAGCGGATAACCGCTAACGATGGTGAGCGCCGTTCCCGACGTGTTGCAGGTTCCAAAGGAGGCGGTGAAGCCAAAATAGTTTTCGAGGATGTTGTAGCGCGTAACGCCCGCAGTCGCGGCGATAGCGGCGGTGACTGTGGCGCGCATCGTAAGGCTGGGCAGTGCGACGGAAAGCGCCTGGCGCGCGCGAAATTGTGAGTCAAGCTCGACCGGCTCGCCGTTGACCGCGGGGGCGGGATTCGTGACGCTTGTCCAGCCGCTCGTCGGCGTCGCGATCACCGTGATCGTGTTCGCGTTCGCAGGAATCGCACCCAGCGTTTGACACGTCGCCGTAACGCTGATCGTTCCACCCGAGGCGATGGTGACTTGCGCGGGAAGGTTCCAGAGATAGCTATTCGCGTCCTGAATCACGCCGTTATTGATGACGGCGTTCGGAGTGCCAACCAGCGTAACGACAGCCGTCGAAGCGATGGGAGCCTTACGCGCGATACCGTTCACCTTGGCGATATTGTCGAGCGCCGCGCCAATCGCCGTCCCCGGCGAGCGCCCGTTATAGGCGAGCTGGCAGCAAGACATCGTGTCCGCGCATTTGGCGGAGACGGCCGAGATCCACTGATAGTCGGCGGTGTCGACGCCCAGATACGCGTTCTGACCGTAGGCGGTTTGATACTGCGCGATCAGATCGGCGAGGATGTCGTTGTATTGCGGAACGGTCAGACCAGCCGGGCCAAGAGACGGGGGTGAGTAGCTCATGAGTGTTCTTTCGCGTTAAGACAAAGCCGCGCTCGGCGGCGTCGGTTGGTTCGTCACTGTGAGAGTTCCAAACTGCGTCTGCACCTGGCAGGAAAAGGAGAAGGCGCGCGTCGTCGAGTTGTAGCTCGTCGTCAGATTCGAGACGCTCAGCACATAGGGAGCGCCGAGAATTCTTTGCTTCAGCAAGAGCGCCACGGTGTCGGGCTGACCGCCCGCGCCACTGACGCCCAAGATCGATTGAAAGAGCGGCGTGCCGGCGTTGACGTTTTCCCACCACTCGCCTTGCAGCAGCTTCAACCGGGTGCCGATGATCTGCGCTACGGCGTCGATGTCAGTGAGAAAGTTTCCCTGGCTATTGCCGTAGAGCGGATCGCCCGTCGCACTCAGCGCGCGTACTGTGATGGTTGCCATAAGTTCCTAAACGACGGGACCGCTATCGCCGCTGCCGCTCGACACGCCTGAGTGCGTATGCGTGAGGAAAGTTCTGCCGTCAATAGAACAGTGACCGCCCGTGATGTTCACCGCCGAGCTGCCGGCGACAGTGACAGTCGGCGCGGTGAGCGTAATCTGGCTGCCGGCGACGTCGACGACGACGGTCCCGTCTTCACTGCGAAGCTGCGCCGAGCTCGTCGAGTAATTTGAAAGTACGCGCGGCTGACTCCACGGTCCCGGAATGCAAAACCCATCGGCGAGCGAGTGCCGCCGTAAATGAATCTGGTTATTTCCGACCCCGCCCGATTGCCACCACGCGCCGATGTCCATATCGCCGAAGACGACGAGACACTCATCCCCCAGTGAAAGAGGCATCGTCAAAGTGAAGCCGCCGCCGCGCGGTAGCACTACTGGCACGTCGACGAGCTCGGGAAGCGTGATGGTCACGAGCGCGCCCGCTTGAAGAACCTGATCGGTCAGCGCGAGTTGCACGATAGCGGTTTGCTGCGTCGCGTTGAAGCTCTGAATCACGCCTGGCATAGCAACGCGGAGGCCGCGCGCGAAAGCGCGAAAGGCGGCGGTCCACTGCGAGAACGAATCGCCCAGACGGGTTTGCAGCGACGGGGTATAAGACGGGGTGTCCATGTTAGAAAGCCATAACCGCGTTCATCTTGGCGAGCGCGCGCGTCGCGCCGTGAATCTCCGTGTACCATTCATTGCCGCGCGTATCGCCGCGATGCGTGATCCCGACGACGACATAGATGCCGTCTGGATCGATGAACACCTTTTGACCTGGATAGAGCGCGAGTTTCTTAAAAACGGCCGACGAGATTTGCACGAGCTGGCCGAGCGAAGCTCCATAGTCGAGTAGGACGCGAAACATGAGCCCGTCTTCGACTTGTTCGGGTGTGCCGATCAAGGTGTACTTCGTCGCGCCTGAAGCCGCCGTCGCGGGCGCATACGGCGGTGCGTAGATGACATCGGGCGTCGAGCCCTGCGGGGCGAGCGAACGAATGACGACGCCCTTCCAACTCATCCAGAAATTCATAGCGTTCGTGGCGGCGGTCTGCGCGAAGTAGAGCGACGCGGGTCCAGCGAATGAAGTCCCGCGCGGATTGGCTGGCGCGCTCGCTAAGCTAGGATCGATATAGTCAATCGGAACGCCGCCCGCCTGGGCGACGAGCGCGACGGCGTTCGCCGGGCTCAGATTCGCGGGAATGACGGTCGAGACAGTCGGTCCGTTCTGATCCCAGAGTCCGACGAGACAATGAAGCGTCAGCGTGTAGTCAGTCTCATTGGCGCGCTCCCAGAGCGGCTGAAAGACTACGCCTTGAAAGATCACGCCCGAGCCGGGGTTCTGATAACCCGCAGTGACGCTTACGGCGTCGCCCGCTTTGATCGTCGGCGCCAGCGCTGGCAGAAAGTTTGTGATGACGATATCGGCGGTCCACCAGCGCGCGAGGGGAAGCTGCTCGATGCGAAACGTACAGCGTAAGGCTTCGGGCTCCCATTGCGACGCTGAGACGGTCCACTCTTCGCCCGTCGCTTGCGGGGTGACTGTGAGCTTCCAAGCCTTGCCGAAGTAAGGGACCGTCGCGCTCACGCCGCAGCCGCCAGGGAGACGTAGCCGGGGGTGTCATCCCATAGCAGGAGAAAGTCAGTCCCAAGATTTGTCGAGTTCGGGTAGTCCATCGCGACGCCCGACGCATTCAGAATGTAGGCCGAGCCGATCCCCAAGTACACGAACTGGCAGAGCAGATTCGCCGCCGGATAGTAACCCGTCAACATGGGAATGGAGTCGACGAGCAAGTTCCCGTTCCTGTCACTGATCGCCATCAGCCAGTACTGAGCGATCTCGGAGTAGCTTATGTCGAGCTGCAGCGTCGTCGTTCCCGCGTCGATAGCGAGCGCGACGACAAGACCTTGGTTCGGCTGGTTCGTAAGAGGAACGATTTGCGCTGGCATTTTAGAGCTGTCCGAGCTGGCCGACGTTCGAGCTCGACCAGTTTCCCGCCCCAGGTACGGACGGGAAACTCGGTAGCGTCGCGTAGTTCGTCGACGTGATGTTATTCTGCTGAGTCAGTGCCGCCGAGGGCGTAACGGATTGCACAGCCCCGCTCGGCGTCGAGTCCGTCGCGTTCGGCCGAGCCGATACCGCTGTAGCGCTGTTGCTGTCATCGCTCGAAGCAATGAAGGTCGAGCCGACCGCCGTCGCGCTCGCGAGGAACATCTGCTCGAAGACGATAGTCGCGCGCAAGCCATGAAGCGTCTTCACGTCGTCGGGCGCATTCACAGATTTGACGATGACGTTCGAATAAGTCGCAAGACGCGTTGTCAGCGTTACAAGCGTGCGCTGTTCGAGAAGATCGATCAGCGTCTCATAGGCTGAGATGCTCTTCGAGCGCGCGCCCGTCCAAGTGTTCGCGTAGTAGCTCGCCATTGCGTCGCTTACCCCAATTTCGAGAGTGATGCGCGGGATCTGTTGATACGCGTGGTCACTGATCGAGGAGACGGGCGAAGACGCGCTGGTTTGAATGGGATGGCGCGTCGTCACCAGCTCGCGTACGTGTTCGATCCGCTGAACGCAATCGAACGCGTAGATAGTGACTGAGCCCGTCGTCGAATTTGTCGCTGAGCCTTGCGCTTGGCTCTGTAGCGAATTGCCCGATAGGGTATTCCCGGTGCCGTCCGTCACTTTACTTTGGACTTGCGAGACGCTCGCGGGAACGACAATCGTCGCGGGCGAGGGAATCTGTCTCCATTCGGGAGGGGACCACGGACCGGGCGTCGAAAGCGGGCCTAGCTCGGCCGCCGCGATCATCGGCGCGACGAGAATCTGTAAGTCGCTGAGGGCGAAGTAAACGCCGTTCATCCTACGTACCCCAACTGCGCGATATTGCGTTGCGTCGTCTGACGTTGAGCTTTCGCGTAGTCGGCTATGCCCTTCGTGACGTGCTGCTGAATCTGTTCAGGCGTGGCGTTCGGCTGCATGATGCTGACGCTCACACTGCCGATAGTGACGTTCGAACCGCCCCCGTTTGAATCGAAGAGCCCGCCGTCCTGGGCTCCCCAGCGCTTCATACCTTGTAGATATTTCTGCGGATCGTCTTCGAAGTAGCCGCCGAGTCTTCCATTTTGTAGACCCTTGACCCATTCCTCTTCCGTCTTCGCCCCGCGCACGCCTGAGAAGTTGCGTTGCATCATCGACGTGTAGTAGGCGGAGAAGTCGTCGAGCGAAGCGAACGAGCGATAGCCATTGCCGCCGGCATTCTTGACCCCGCCCATGTTGTTGTACTTGCTCATCACGGAGCTATTGAAGCCGTTCGTTTCGTGCTGCCATTGCTCGTAGATGAGTTTTGGATCTACTCCGAGCTGAGCGCCGGCCTTGATAGCCAGCTCGCGCGCGCGCTTCGCTACGTCCGACGAAGGCGCGGAAGGCCCGGCCGTTGCGTCGTCGCCGGGCTTTTGCGAGTCGTTATAGAGCTTGGCTCCCCCGCCCAGGCCCGCGCCAATCGCCGCCCCGATCCCAGTACCGATACCGGGCGCGATCATCGTTCCTAAGGCCGCGCCGAGGAGCCCACCCGCGTCTGGACCGAGCAAGGAAAAAGCGCTCTTGGCGAACATCAAAGCGTCGCCGGGATGCAGCGTGAGTAAAGCGAGGACCGCGCCCGCCAGATCTAAGACGATACGCGCGGCGTGCGAAAGCGTGATCAACATACCGCCGAGGACGTGAACGACATGCTGAATCGCCCCCGCCAATTTGTGAAAGCTGAGCTCGGTACCTTCGATGGATTGATCGCCGGTTAGTATGCCGATCAAATTGGTGAAGTCTACGAGCAGGCCGCCGAGTTCCATGCCCAGGTCTTTCACGACTTCCCAAGTCGTCTTGAGCACCGGAACGATGTTCTCGGAAAACGAGTCAGACCACTCGGGGATGTGCTGAATGATGTAGTCGCCCCACTCGTGAAACTTCGCGATGATCCAATCGATTTGCGGACCGAGATTCTCGACGAGATTCGAGACGAAGGCCATCGAGACATACTCGAACTCCATCCGCAGTTTGGCGAACTCCGTCTTGAGGTCGCGCACGCGGCGCATGTTCGCTTCGAAATTGACGCCCAGTTGCGCGGTCAATTTGTCCTGAAGTACGCCCATCTCGATCATGCGGGCTCGTATCTCGGGGTCCCAGATCGCGTCTTCCATTGACACGCCGAGCGCGTCAAGACTCATCGAGAGCTTACGCGCCTGGGCGGTGTTCATGAACATATGAAGCCCGAGCAGCCGATACTTCTGATCGGCGTCGGCGACTTGTTCAGCCATCCCAATCACGGCAGTCGAGACGCCCACTAGCGCGCCCGTTGCGGCGAGCTGCCACTTCAACAGATCGCGTATGACGCCGCCCGTGTTTCGTTCAACGGCCGCGCTCGCGTCCTTCAAGCCCATCTCGAACTTCCGCAGCTCTGGATTGTTGACTTGGAAGCCGAGCGAGACTAGATAGCTTTTGAGAACTTCAAGATCCATATTCGTTTTTTGATTGGTGGTAAGCGTGCAAGCGGCGTTCGTTCTCGCTTTTCACGTCGAGCAGTTCGTGTACGTCGAGTAAGTCGTCAAGGGTGAACTGATCGGAGACGAGATCGCGATGCGTCCAGAGTCCCGCGAAGACGGGTCTGAACGCGAACGAGTCTAAAGTGGGGCAGTCGACGAGCCGAGGCCCAGCGCTGGAAGCATCGCCAGAATTTGACTCAACCCGTCGCCTTCGAAAAAATCCGTGAGGTTGAAGAGAAGCGCCTGAATGGTCAGACTCATGACGCCGACCAGATCGTATTCAAGCTCTTTCACGGCGAAGGTCTCGGGGCGCACGAAGACGGGCATCGGTACGCCGTTCTCGTAGCGCCGACAGACGGCGAGCGCGTGACCTTGCAGCGAAGCAAATTCATCCTCGCTGAGCGCGCTCCGATTCGAAGCGAGCGACGCGCCCGCTTGTTTCGACAGCGCGCCTTCGATCACGGCGGGCAGCATCTTTGTGAGAACCTGAGCGAGAATCCAAGAGCCGTCGCGGGCTTTGAACTTACCGATCTGGTAGCGCTGACCTGCGATCTCGACATCTTTGGTGAGAGGTTTCATTGGTTACTCGCTGATGATCTTGGCGCAAAGGAACATCCAGGAGATGTCCTGGCCTTTTTCGCCGTAGACTTTCGGAGGCACTTTCGAGAACGTGACGCCGGTACAGGTGTGCATCGAGCCGTCGATCAGATTGCGCGCGGTGAACATACCGGCAGCCCACAATCCGACACTGCCCGAATCCGCGGCGGTCTTGCACGCGTTGAAGGTGTTCAGAAAGAAGGCGTGAACGTCGCTCGTCTGTTGCGCTTTCACCGTAATCGAGCCGTTGTCGCCGGCGATGTAGCTCATCATGATCGAGCCGTCTGCAGACTTCGCGACATCGGTCCGCTCTGTCGCCATTTCGATTTGCAGCTCGCCGAAGCCTTGCTGGTCGCCGCCGCCGAAAATATAAGTGCCGAGCGGGTGTACGAACGCGCCCGTCAAGTCTTTGAATGAGTAAAGTGTCATGAAAGTGTTCTCCTAGAAATTTGAGTTCCCTGCCCCGCGCCTAGCGCTGAACGTTAACCCCGATGCTGATCGACTGAATGGCTCCGGCTTCGTTGAACGCGATATAGATGGGCATCGCTTGCCGCGCGGCCTTCGCGCCCGATCCTTGCAGAGCGAAGTCTTGCGCTTGAATCATGTAGCCTTTCGGCAACGGCGTCCCCGCCGTCAGCGCAAGAACTTGCTGCCCGTTCCAAGTGCCGGGTCCGATATAGCCGCGTGTGACGGCGCGCTCGCAGACTTGATGAGCGACATTCAAGAGCAACGCTTCGCCCGCGTTATTCTGCGGGATCGAGGGCAGCGCGATAAGCTGGTTCACCATCGATAGCTGAAGATCGGCGCTCAGCATGTCGAGGTTGAGAACCTCGTCAAAGAATTGGCCGTTGGGTAGAACGCCGGGCTGCAGCCACACGTAGCTGTTCGCGGTCGATACGTACACGTTGATATTGAGCGACTGAAGAAGCGAGACTTGCGCCTGCGTCAACGGCTCGGGCGTGATGCCGGTTTCGACCTTGAACATCATTGTAAAGTTGGAATTCGCGAGTCCGGTATTAAGACCCATCGCGACGCCCATACGTGCGGCGAACTCGTAGGCGTTCAGCGGAGCCGAGCCGGATTGCGTCGTCGCGTAGACGCCGAACGCGCGATTGTCGTTCGCGGCTTGCAGCGTCGCCGCGACGTTACCAGTGGTGTTGGCGAGTACGGCGGCGTCGGCAGTCGTGTAGAAGTACATGCAGACGGGGGTCGCGGCTTGCGCCCAAGCAGCGATAGCTTCATGGTCGGCTGCAGCCGCGCCGATGACGCCCACACCCCACCAATTCGGATTCGCCGCGCGGCAGGCCTGCACGGCGGTCAGGGCCGACTCGGGAACGGTCAGATCCTGGCGTCCGACATAGAGAACGCTGGGCTGAGGAGTGACGCCGAAGTAAAGCTGCGCGGCGTACACCTCGGGACTGGTCAAGCTGAAGCCAGCGGTCAGCATGGCCGCGACTGAGGTGTATTCTTGAATGCGCGTCGCACCCGAGATAACAGTCGACTGGCCGACGATCAGCGCGGAGTTGAAAGTCGGGACGTTGGCGCCCACGGGCGAAACGTTAATCGATACGGTACAGACGGGCGAAAGCGACAAAGTGCTAGACATTGATTTTTTTCCTTTTGAAAGAGAGAGTTTGAAGGCGGCGAGGTTTTACGTCGCCGTGATGTCGGCCACCTGGCCGCGTTCTATGAAGAGTTTTGTTTCCACCGAAGCGATGGTCGGAAGAACTATCGACTCAGTGACGAGCTCGTACATTTGTAAGCTCAGATCGGCGCGCGGCCACCAATTGCCGTCCCGCTGTTCGGGCGCGCGGATCGTGCGCTTCCATCTCGTAACGACGCTGAGGTTCGACGCGAGCAGCTCGTCATGCGTCCAGTCGAGCGTGAGCGCGCTTTTGATAAGGCGCGCGCGGTCGAAGCCGCTCGGCCCGTAGAGAACCCAGCGCACGCCCCAGGTGCGCACGAAGGTGTCGATCTGAGAGACAGTCGCGCTCGATGCAACGACGAGCGCGCGATCCCGGATGCTATACGCGTCGTCGTCTTCGGTCGTTTGGATCGAGCAGATATCGTCGGTGAACGTGAAGCCCGGTTGCGCTTGCCAAGCGACGCGCACCTTCGAGTAGGCGAGCGGATCGGTCGACGGGTTGATGCCGAAGATGTTCAGGGTAAGCGTTTGGATGATCTGATCGAGGTCAGTCGTCGCAAGCGCGCTCGACGTGAAGACCAGACCGTTCGCGAAGGTTGTCGTATTGGGCATTTAGTCTCCGCTGACGCGTACGCCCGCAGCCTTCCAGTAGCCGTAATCGGCGTAGGGCCACACTTTCGAGATGCGGTAGACATCGCCGCGCCAAGTCAGTGTGTCGGAGGTCTGTGGTGTCGCGCCGCCCGTCGATTGAAGGAGCTCCGTCATCGTGTAGAAGAGCATCGCCCCGCTAATGCGGTCCCCTTCGGGAAGCTGCTGCAGATCGCGTTCCTTAGCGACTGTGACGACGGCCGCTATGGTGAGCGGCGTCGCCGAAGACTGCCAGCCCCCCAGCACGAACGCGCCCGTCGAGCGTTGTACGACGAGCTGCTGCGTGAAGTCGGGGTCGGTGATGAGTGCGCTCAGGTTTATCATGTTTCGTCGACCAAATAAGTGATAGACCTTCTCAGTTGCGCTGTGTCGATGAGAGGGCGGTCGCTACCTTTACGCTCGATCGTTTCCGCTGAATCCGCAGCCCAGGCGTTGCGGCTATCGGTAAACCATCTTTTCGCGGCGTTGCTGCCTTCCATGCCCGCCTGTTTCAGCAGTGTCTTCGCCTCGCTTGGCTTGCTGGCGAGCACCGCGCGCGCCGTTTCGCCTAGCTTTTTCGTAATGAGCGCTTTGTTGTCGTCGGCTTCGAGGGCCGGTTCGATCACGGGTCTCGCGGGAATCCCCTGCAGCGGCGAGCCGTGCGTGTGGATATACAGCAAACCGGCGTTCGTGACTTCCGTCGTCTTTTTGCGCTCGGTCTCGTCTTCCGGCACGCCCACGTAGACTTCGGATTTTGCGATTTGCGCGAGCTTGGCTTTCAGCGCATCGAAGCCGCCGCCGCTCGACGACGTCTTAATGGTTGGCTGCATAAATCACGGGAGAGAATCTCAAACCAGGCCTCACTAGGTTTGTAAGGTCGTTTAGCAAATCCGGCGTGGTGCTCGACCTGGTCGGGCACTCGCAGGATTCAAGCGTGAATGGCGGCGTGGGGATGATCGCCGCTTCGCCGGTCGTCTTAACCATTGGCGACATTGACGACGGACACAATCACGAGCGCGAGGATAGCGGCGAAAGCGAGCCAGTAAAGGTAGCGGCTGTCCAGGTTCATACGGTCACCGGGAGCATAAGAGCTTGCGGCAGAACGCGTCCGCTCGCGAGAGTCACAACGTTTTTCATCAGGTATTTCTGGCCAGCAAGTCCGCCCGCTAATCGCACCGTCGCGGTTGTCGTCGTGTTGCTTTCGACGACGACAGTAAAATCGCTCGGGATCTCCCAGGCGCTCGACGTGATGGTGTCGCTGCCGAGAACGGAGCTCCAATTGATCTGGAAGTCTTCAATCGATTCGGGGTCTTTAGGGTCGCAAGTAATCATGGTTCCTTCTACGGCGGTCGACATGCGCGCGACGAGCGCGCCCGCCCACGTTCGCGCCCATAGCTCGGCTGCCCAGAATCGCTCCCAGAACTGCGCGAGTACGTGCTGGCCGAACTTGCCCAGATTCTTGAACGGCGTCAGCGCGTCGGCGAGCGTCACACTATCGAACAGCGCGAGCAGTTTCGCCTTCAGCGCGTGAATGCTATCGCTGAGCGCGAAGAGTTCGGCGAGCGCGAGCGAGGGCGCTTTCACGAGGTTTTCGATCAGCGCCAACGTTTCCGAGACGTTCTTGCCAGCAGCGCGTAGAACGCTATCGCTCAGCGCGAGCGCGTCGCTTAAGGCGCGCACGAAGCCGTGGCTATGGGTTAGCGCGTCGCCGAGCGCCAGATTGTCTAGGAGCGCGCGCGCCGTCGTTCGGGCGAAGGCCTCGACGAGCGAAAACGCATCGGTGCAGAGCTTCCCCGACCCGCGATGAATGGACTCGGCGAGCGAGAACGTCTCGGAGAGGGCGCGCGCCGTCGCTTTCGCTAGGTTCTCGATAAGTGAGAACGTGTCGGCGACGTGCTTGCCCGTTGCGCGACTCAGTGAATCGACGAGCGCGAGCGCGCTCTCCGCCAGAAGAAGATAGTGACCATGCGCGGTCACAATGGCGTCAGAGAGCGAGAACGTGTCGGCGAGGGTCCGCGCCGTCGCTTTGACGAAGTTCTCGACTAGTGAAAACGTCTCGACGACGCTCTTACCCGTCGCGCGGCCGAGCGAATCGACGAGCGCGAAGGCAGTCTCGCTCAGTGCGAGTAGCTTCACCTTGTTGGCGATGAAGGATTCGACAAGCGAGAACGTCTCAAGGGAAAGCTGCTTTCCCGTTTGCCGCGCGAAAGCCTCCGAGATTGAGAACGTCTCGCTCGCGAACTTGCTGGGCTGCCGGCTCAAAGCGTCGCCAAGCGAGAACGTCTCGCTGAGCGCGCGGCCGAGGCCCTTAACCATGGTCTCAGTGAGTCCGTAGACTTCTCCGAAGACGAGCGCGGACAATCTCGTCAAACCCGCATCGACAAGTATGAGGGAATCGCTTGCGGCTTTGCCGGGATTCTTAACGAATGATTCGGCGAGCGTCAACGCGTCGGCGAGCGACTTCCCCGGCTGCCGGGTGATCGAGTCGGCGAGCGAGAACGAGTCGTTGAGCGAGGTCGTCCATGGCGTCCCGCCAGGCGGCGGGTTGAAGAGTAGAATCAGACTCATTTACGATCCGCAGCCGATCAACGTCATGCGTTGCAAAAAGGTCATGCCCCCGCCTCCGCCTACGACAACGCCCACCATGGCGAGCCCGGTCGGGTTGTATGTCGCGGTGAAGGTCTGCGAGAACGCGCCCGCTGTCGCTGCCGGCATCGAGTAACCGTATAGCTGAAAGTTCGTCTGCGTCGCGAGATAGATCTGCGTCAGCGTCGCCGTTCCCGAGGTCGTCGGCGCGGCCGAGTTGTAGTAGACGAACCCCGCCGTGATAATCAAGTCGTTCGCGGTGAGAGTGGTAATGCTGAGCGTTTGCGAATCGGTGTTGTTTGCGAGCACTCCGTAGACCTCAAAGGCTCCGCTGGTGGCAGTGCCGATCAAAGGCACAACGCCACACGCGCCGATGTTCGCGTAGTTCGAGCTATTCGAAATCGAGATGGCGACGGAAGAGCCCGTCGGCGGCGCGAGCAAGCCAAAGATCCAGATCGTACCGTCGCTGCCGGAATTCGTAGCCGTCGCGAGAAATGTGGCGGCGGTCCCCCCTACGGTGACTGTCGGATTGATGGTCAGTCCGGAAGCGTTCGCGATAAAGAGAAGCACCGCTGTCGCCGACGCATCGATCACAGCATTGAACGAGTCGCTCCACGGATACGCCGCGACGGTGCGATTGAAAGTGGTGACCGTTCCAACCGAGACGCTCATTTTATTTGTACTGGATGTTCACAACGCAGTCGCTTGCGCCGATGGCGGTCGTATCCGAATCGGCTATCGCGCCAGTGATGGCAAAGGCTATGCCCGTCGCGAACGCGATGCCGTTTGACACTTCGACGACGATGCCCGAGCCTGTCGCGTTGCCGGGCACCAGAAACGTATTGACGGGCGTATCCGTTCCGACGGTGGGTGAAGACGCTTTGTTATAAAGCTTCAGAAACCGCGCGCTCGCGTTTGTGTTGAACGCCTGAATATTGTAGACTTGCCCAGCGCTCGTCTTAACTGAGGTCGCATTTGTCGACGCCGCCGAGATCAGCTTCGTAGTCGTCAAACCGCCCGCCGTCGTAGGAATCTGGCTCGTCAGCCAAGGCGTTGTGTTCGCGGTGTTGCCGGGCTGAACAGTGCCAATCGCAGCAGTCCCCGCCGCGATGGTCGTCGGGATCGGCGTCCCGCTCGAAGAGCCTTGTACGACGAGTGAGCCCTTCGTCGCGCTCGCGGCGTTGGTACCGATGGGCTGCGAGAGCGTTCGATCCCAGCCGGTCCCGTTCCAAGCCATTTCGCAAGAGCCTGTATAAATTCCGTCATTGTACTGGGAGTTGCCATCGGTCGAAAGGGCGGCAATGGTCGGAATCGCATTCGAGTTCGGATCAGCGATAGAGACACTGGTCTGCGCGTTCGATTCGGTCGCGGTGAGCTCGAAGAGAGTCGTCATCGCGGTAGCGCCGTTCGTCACGACGACGCGCCAATAACGAGCTTTGATTTGTCCGGAGAGGGTCGCCACGGTCGCGGCCGTCGTCACAGGCCCGGTGTTGACGGTGCGGAACATAGCTGACGTCGACGCGTCGTCTGTCTCCTGCAGATACCAATTTCCGTAAGTGATCGAAACGTTTGTCGAGTAGAGCGCGAGCGCGACGAAGTTCGTTCCCGTCAGTTCGGTGTCTTGCCATGAGCTTGTATACGACGCGCTCANNAGTGAGCAGCGTCGTCGTTAAGATTTGCGTGCGCTTCTGAAGCGTTACGCTACCAGAGACGGGCTGCGTTGTCGCCGATGCGTCGACCTTCAGCGCGCCGCCGCTCGTCACGTTCGCGACGTTAGCGGCCGTCGTAGGATCAGCGACGCAGATGTTTTGACGCTCGACCGTATTCGCGCCGACCGTGAGTTCTGTCGTGTCGACCTTCAGCCCGGTCGAGTTCGGCGCGACTTGTACGTAGTTGTTAGACATCTTGGTTTCTTAAACTGAAGCGAATGAGCTTCTCCGTCATGCAATTCGCTGGCACGTCGCTGATCGTCGCGGCGAGTCTTCTGCAAGCCCGCGCCGGGCACGCGCTTTCTTCCTGCCTACTAGGGTTGATCGGCGGGTTCTGCGCGGGCGTCTGGTTTGTGATGAAGCTGGTCGAACGCGCTCGACTTCCGCGCGCTCGTCGAAGCGCTTAGCTCTGGTACTTGTGAGTCACGGTCAGAGAGTCCCCAGACGCCACGTTAATCGCGCTGAAGACTTGATGCGCGAGAAGGTTGCCGCCCGTCGTGGCGTTGTCGAGAATGCCTTCTTCCGTCACGGCAAACGAGGCTGTGAAGGTCCACGTTTTGACGAGCTGAGTCGTATCGTTCGTTACGGTCGTTGTGACCTGGCTCGCAGTCGCGGCGCCACGCGCGCCGCCGCCGGTCGTGATCTCGGTTTGCAGCGCGGTATCGGCCGCCGCGGCGGCGGTCGTTCCCGTCCCAATCGCGAGATTGACAAACGTCGAGTAGCTGCCCTGTCCGCTCATGCGGGCGTTGCCGGCGGCGTGTCCGACGTTGGTGATCAGATTGCAGTTCGCCAGCACGTAGACGTACAGCCCAGTGAGGAACGGCACGCGCGCTTCGCAGCCAGCGCGCCGCAGGCATCGACCGAGAAGGTTTTCTTCCCAGAGCATCTTAGACTTCCCTTGGGCGTCCGTGAGTTGAAAAAAGGTGTTGGCCTCGCGGCACAAAAGTCGATCAGAAAACATTTTGAACATTGCTCCTAGCAGTTAAAGAATTTGTATGCCGCCCGCGCCGATTAGGTGGGCGAGCTCAAAATAACGTTGGCCGTACGTGGTCTGGTTCCAGAAGCCCGCGCCCTCGATCAGCAGCTCGCTGTAGTCGTAGCTCGCGCTAAGATCGGCGGCGGCTTTCGCCGTCTGCAGCCCGACGAGTTGGCCGGGGGTCGCGCCCGCAAGAGACGCTGCGCGATCGCGCCCGGCGATCACGAGATAATGCGCGGTCAAGAGCTCTTGCGCGTTCGTGAGAAGAGTCGCCCAGCGGTCCGCGTTCTGAACCCGCGTCGTCGCGACGGTAAGCCAGAATGTGATCAGCGTATCGGGATAAAGCGACGGATCGGCGAACTCCGGAAAGTCCGCGCGAAGCTGGGCGACGGTAAGCATTTATTTGACTTTCTTAGTGACGGCCGCGAGCTTCTCGTCGGCGGCTTTAATCTCTTCGGCGACCCTTGCTTCCGCCGCTTTCAGCTCGGCTGCTGCGTCCGCTTTCGCTTTCAGGGCGTCGGCTTCGGCTTTCGCGAGTTCAGCGTCGGCGGCACTGACGACGGGAGCGACGACGGCGTCTGCGTCGACGACGGTCGCATGCGCGAGCGTATGCCAGTGGGAAGCGACGGCGGCTTCTACTTTCTGAACGCCGACTTCGAACCATTGCGGCGTCGAGTTTAAGGTAAGCGCGAATCGTTTGAATACGTTGATTTGTTTCATGTTGTGGTGGGTTCTTTCCAGTCGAGTCACGCCCTAGCGCGCGCCTTCCTTACAACCGGGGAAAAAGAAAAAGGTTTGGCCCGGTAGGATGAGACGCGCGCGTGTTGGACGTTTCGTCGGTCGACGAACTAGATGCCGTCTTCGTAGGCGGCAGTTTCGGTGTACGGAAACTCGACGACGCCGAGTCTTCCGAAATAGGTGGTGATTTGAAACAAGCTGCGATATTCGAGCGGTGTTCTTTGCAGAGGAACGAGCGGGAAGCGCACGCGCCGGCGATCCTTGGTGTAAGCGATCATACGGTCCTGGCTCGATGAGCCAGCGCCCTTCAACCACTTGAGCGGCTGAATGTTCAGCGGCTTGCCATTGATCGAATTCGAGATGGTGTTCTGCTTCAGAAATTCGAGCAGGGAAATATTACCCGCGCTCGATACTTTTGTAGAGACGAGCAGCCCGAACTGATAAGGCGGGATCCGCAGCTCGGACGGGCAAACCGCCCAGCCTGCGTTCTGCCACGCGGTTGTCAAGAGATTGTTCACGTCGGTGGTGATCTCATTGGCTGCGGTGTTGCCGCCTCCGGTGTCGTCAGCGATCTTCAGCGCCCAAGTGGTGTGGGTGGCCGAGTCGGCGGTGGCGTTGATGACGGTCACACCAGCGTTGTTGACGAGCCCGGTATAGCCGAGGTTCACGTCGCCGATGTAGACCATCTCGTCGATGTCCATTTGGTGCTTCAGACGAATGCCTTCGAACTTCTGAACGTCAATCGGTCGGCCGAGACGCTGAGCGCTTTCGAGCTCGGGGATCGTATAAGAGAGCTCCATGCCCCAGAGGGTCAGAGGGTTCGCTGTCTTGCCGATATCGAGCTGCATGGACGTGATGACGTTCGAGTCTTTGCCGATGAACGCCTTGCCGCCGTAGTTGCCGTAGGGGGTGTTGGTATTCACGCCAGCGACGCCGCCGGCTGCGGCGAACGTCGAGTTAGTGAAGCTCGACGTTTCATCAGCGATGGTGACGTCTTCGCGCAGATCGATATCCCGACCCCAAGTTACGTCGACGAGTGGAGCGTGCATCTCGGGATCGAGACGTTCCAGTTCGCCGATGAGGAACGCGCCCGTCGAGTCGACGGTCCGCGAATCAAAAGTGGTGAACCCGTCACGAGTGCGGGCTCTGCGATTTGCATTTTTCATGTTCTTTTTCGAAAGTTCCTTTGGTTGAATTTAAGAGCCAAGCTCAAGTGAGTTACAGGTTGTACGCGATCTCGCAGTTTCCGTTCGAGTCACATGCGCCAGTGAAGTACGCGTTGGTGAGCACGAAGTTGTTCGAAGAGTCGGCGGTTGCATCGAATGTCCCAACGTTGGTGTTGTTCGAGCTCGACACGGTGCGAACGTAGACGGCGGAATTCTTGGCGACGCTCGCGTAGCCGTAGTACACCTTTACGTTCAAATAGCCGCGCTTCAGAACGTTGCCGATACCGCTGGTGGGCGGCGTCGAAGTACCAAGCGGATCGGTGCCAGAGCCACCAGTCGTCGGGTAGGGACGAACATAGAGGCCGTAAACTGTGGTGTCGGCCGCCATGACTTTGCGGAAGTTCTTCGAGGTCGCGTCGATTACGCCAGGGACGCCGTACGCGGTCGGATAGTTGGTCGCATCGAGCTGAGCGGCTTCGACAGTCGCCTCAGTCGCGCGGTTGATGCTGCCAGGGATGCCAGAAGGCATTCTGTAGGTGAAAGCAACGTCCGTAGTGCGGGCGCGCCGAATGGTTTTGTTCATAGTGAGTGTTTTCCTTTTGCTTTGATGGCGCGCCTTAGCTGCGCTTCCAGAACTCGCGGTTGGCCGCGTTGATGGCACTAACGGACTTGGAGATGCTCGCCGCGTTCTTACTCGCGTCGAAGGTCCCTGTTTTCTGCGCTCCGTTGTTTTGGAGGCGCACAATTTCGCTCGCTCCGACGAAGGCGCTGCGGATCGCGTCGCACGTCAGAGTTTTGAATTCGGGAGTCGCTCCCAGAAACGGCGTGACCGCATCGCGGTGCTTGCCCTCGAACGCAGTCTGTAAAGCTTTACGTCTCAAGCCGCAGAGCGCATCACTGGTCTTTTTCAGACCGCCCTTTGTCTTCGCGTCGACGGTAGGCATGTGCAGACCGGGCGAGAGGATTTCAGCGCGCGCGAATACGTCTTGCGCTTCGCTAACGAGGGCCGCGCTGTCGCCGGTCTTCGCTTCTTCTTTTTCGTCCTTGTCTTCCTCGTCTTCGTCTTTGCTCTTTTTATCGAGAGCAGACACGCGAGCGTCGAGCGCAGTGATCTTGTCGAGGATCTTCGAAAGTGTGTCGGAGGTTTTCTTTTTCTCTTCCTCGTCGTCTTTCTTCTTCTCTTCCTCGGCTTCGGCGTCCTTGGTGTCCTTGTCTTCTTTGAGGGTCTTCTCGAACTCGGCTGCGTCGCCGGCTTTGAAAGCTGTACGCAGTCGGTCCATCCAGGTTGTTTTTTTCATTGGGTCCTTGTCTCCTATTGCGCAGCGGGTACCGCAGCGTCCTTGTTCCACCAGGGCGAGATGATTGCCGAAAATATTCGTCTGTCTTCCTTGCCCCGGCTGAATCTCTTCGTAGTCCGCGTCATAGCCGCAGCTCACTTCGCGCAGGCCTGCGCGGACTTCTTTAATCGCGTCCGCGTCGGTGACGAGCAGATCGGCGATGAGCAGATCGTTGTCTGTCGCGGCGCCGCGGCGTACGTTCTGCACGATGCCAACGGCGAGCGTCCTCCAGTTGGCGGGCGTTACGTCTTCGCTCGGGTGATCGATGGTGAGCGGTTTGCCTTCGAAGCTCGCAATCGTATCGGGATGAAAGACAGCGGCGGCGTCGCGCTCGACGCGAATCAGTCCGTCCTTGGCGGTGACCGGGATCTCGCCTTCGCCATAAATCATGGCGCCCGTGCGCGCGATGGCGACACCTTCGCAGAGCAGATAGCCTTCAGGCGTGAGACGTTGACGCGGGCCGAGCGATTCGGTTGTGTAGTAGCGCATGGATTACAGTCGTTCTAAATGGAGATCGAACTTCGCTCGAAACAAGAAATTCAGGCCGCCCATGATCGGCTCGTCGCGATCATCGTCGGCGACGTGCCAAAGCCGTATGAAAATCCGCACTGGCTGACGAGTCTGCGCATTTCCGCGTCGGTCTTATGTTGGGTGCTGAAGCACGATCACAACAGCTCGTTTGCAGAAACTCTAGATGAGATCGACGCCTTCCTCGCCGCGCGGGGCATCGTTCTACAGGACAGCGGACGGCTGCAAATTCGAGGCGATGACGCGATGACGAAATGAGGATTAAGCCGCTTGCGGCAATTCCACGAAGCGTTCGAACTGCTTGCGGCTGACCATCTCGATGTGGCCGTGGCCGTACACCTTGTGCGGCCAGCGCACTTCGTCGAGCGAGACGAGCGGCAGAGAAAGGCACCGGCAATTCCAGACGCAGCCTGGGTGATAATGCCCAGCCTTCGGCGGCTCGCCGGCGAGTTGCTCGGGCGAGGCTGGGTCGCTCCAAGCCACTAAAACTTTGTCCATCGTGCGGTGCGAAGGCCGCACACGCTGGTCCTCGCTGGTGACCCACTCGTACCAGGCCAGGCCGAGGCGTTCTGAGCGCGCCTCGGTGAGTGCGCTTTCCGCTTGTCCGACTTGTGTGCGGGCGATGAGCTTTGCTCTGCTTTGCGCCGCCTGCGGGAGCTTTTGCTCCAACTCCTTCGCGATCTCGGCCGAGCGCAAACCACGCTGCTGCTGACGGGTCACGAAGGCGGCCGCGCGTTGGGCCAGCTCGCCCGGCAGACCTACGATCAGGCGTGCGTTCTCCGCCACCAGTTCGTTGACACGCGCGCCCACAGGCCCGTCCATTTCCGTCCGCAGTGCTTGGTAGATCCGTCGCGAATGCAGCGACTCACGCGCCGCCGCGCGCCAGGAGGTGGCATTCGTTTTGGCCACGCGGGAGAGCATGCGGCGCGCGATTTCTTCGGCTGCCTGGCGAATGGCTTCTTCGTCCTCCGCCGGCAGCAGGACGGTTGGCTCGTGGCCGGTGATGATGCTCCACGGAATGAACTTCTCGACGAATGCTTCCAGATCGGCCAAGTACAAGCGGGTGTTGCGCAGGATCGGGCGCCAGTCGTCGTATTTCATGGGTTGGTACTTACTGCGGTTGACGAAGGCGCCACGGCTGCGCGACGCTAGAACTAGAGAGCCGTTCCGGAAGCTGCGGAGTCGTAAGGTTTCCTAAATCGTTCGGAACGCCCAATAGTCCGTACGGACGGGGACGGCTCTTCATGGCTTACGCTCAAATCCGCTCAAAAGCCACTTCTTCGATTTACCCTTCCAATCCAAGCCGATAATCGCGCGATGCGCCGGCGACTCAACGATCATCCGATTACCTTTCATTTCGATTGGAATGGACGAAAGAACGGCGTCTGGCAAGTCTTCGAGCTTGAGATCGCCGGCAGTCTTTACGTGCTTCTCGATAATGTGGCTTAGTCCGTACCCGCCGCTAAAGTCGTTTTTCGGATCGCCAGATTTACCCCAAGCGAGATCAATGTCGCCGAGATACGGATGTTTGAAAGCGCCGGGAACTTCGCCCGTCTGTGCCTTTTGAAGTTTTTCGATCGCTTCGCTCGGTTTGCCTTCGTACTCATGGAAGATCGGTCCATGCTCGCCGACGGCTCGCGAAGCGCCACCGGTACCGGTTTCGCTAAATTCGCCGTCGTCGTCTCTCGGATGATCGCCTTCTCGCCAAGTCTTGCCGTCACGGGTCTTTTCTTTGTCATCGCCGAACGGATCGCCCGCCGAACCGAACTCGCCCGACTCCACGTCGTTGTCGGCGGTTGCGATGTCCTCATCGGTGATGTTGGTCCACACGCCAGTGAGGTGAGATTGCTGCCGCAGTTCTTTGAGCGCCGTCTGACGGCCGATGATCGAGGACGTACAGGCCGAGGTGATTGAAGTCGTCAACGTCGATGCGATAGTCGACTTCTCGACGTCGCTCAGTTGCCACAACGGACGGAACGTGAAATCGCTACCCTTGGGCAGCGGCTTGCCGACTTGCGACAGATACGAGATGGCGAGCAGCTTCTTCACGCCCGCGCGCAGGCGGCGTTCCTGCTGCTGCTTGATGCCGTCGTAGTAGTTGCGGATGTCGCTCTCGCCTGTCGAGTTCAGACCGGCCGGGCTCTGCCCGAAGAGCCGCGTCAAAGGAATATCCAGCGCGCCGCTCAATTGCTGGGCGAATTGCAACAGCACGGCATCGAGCCCGGCAAACGTGTAAGCGTTCGCCTCGAATTCGTCCTTGGTGTCCATGAGGGTGAGGCCCTCATTAGTCTGGGTCGAGCGAATGAATTCGATCTGTTTGACGAGCCCGTCCAGGATCGGGCCCCCGGCCGCGATGATGTCACGCAAACCCTCAACTTTGTAGATGCGGAGATGCGCTTTATAGACGAGCTGGGCCGCGCCCTGCGTCGTCGAGTCGAACGCGAGCAAGCGGTCGTATAGCCGCTCAAGGACGCTCTGACTCCAGAGGTTCTCCGCGACTTTCTGCCAGTAGGGAAGGTCCTGCCCGTCGATGCGAATCACGCGCGAATGGTGAATGCGGGCGCGCGGGATCGCCATCGAGTCGGCGACTACCTCGTAGTACTTCGGCAGGCCCAAATCGGGTCCGAAGTCTTTGACGACGTCCTGCAAGCTGGGCTGCACGAGCCAGCGGTCGAGCGCCATCAACCCCTTGAACTGGTCCTTGCGAATCGTCTCGATCCGCAGGGGCGTCGAGAAATCTTGCCCATCGATGAGGATCACGCCGAGCGCGCCGCCGTACAGCCGCGCCCATTTGATCGTGTCGCACAGGCGATCCCAGATGGCGAGGTCTTTCCAGCAACCCATCAACGCCTCAATTTCGTCGGGGGGAATGAGGGAATTCAGCTCGATGCCGAGCTTGGTCATATCCTCGGCGACGCTGTCGACGGCCTTGCCGCAGATCCACGACGAGCGGTACATGGCCTCGATCCCGAAGCGGTTGCGCGAAATGTAATCCGGCTGATACGTCGCGTGACTGGCTAGGTTGCCCGTGCCGTAGCCAAGCTTCGCCTGAAAGTTGACGAACGAATCGCTGGTCGTTGCCGTCTTAACGGCGCGCGTGGCTGAGGGTTTCTTCATTGTTCTTAGCGAGCTGTTCTTTCGCTGCGTTTCGCTCGACGATCAGCGCGTAAATCTTGGCCGACGCCCAGGCTGCGGTGTGGCGCATGTCCGCGAGCTCCGCTTCTAACTCGGCGATGCGGCGATCTCGCATCCGGTAGCCGTCGTTCTTTTCCGTGGGTTCGTTCATTGCGCGAGCTTTGCCCAAACGTTATGGGAGCCGCGCCGTTGGATATAGCCGTCGAGCGAGTAACGGATCGCGTCCCAGCCGTGGTTCTCTTTGTCGACGACGATCGGCAGAATGTCGCCCGTTTGCTTGTCGACCTTGTAGCTGTAGCGGCGTGCTTCCCGCTGCAGGTTCGGGCAGTTCTTCTCGTGAATCACGATCTGCTTAAAGCCCTGCAAGTGCGCTATGCCATCTTCGACTGAGCCGTCCCACTTATCCGCCGCCGAGATGTTGAATCCCTGACGGCGCAGGTAGCTGATCGTTTCCGGCCGCGCCGAGTCGGCCTTAATCGGCCACTGCCGCGCGCTGGGAATCTCGTCGAACAGTGCCGGCGTGTTGTCGATCTCGACGTGATAACCGAACTGTTCTTGATCGATGTACAGCTTCTCGTCTTTGATGAAGCTGCGCACGAGCACGGTCGGATCGTTGGCGAAGCCCCAGTCCGCACCGAAAAAGAAACGCGCGCCCTCCGGCGTCGCGAAATTCTCGATCGACACGCGCTTGCGGAAGATGATGGCGTCCGAGATGGTGAGATAGCCACCTTCCCAGACGTGATCGAAATCGTCTGCTTGGCGGGCTCGGTCCTCGGCCATCTCTTCGCGCAACACGTCCGGGAAAAACGGATTGTCGCGCCAGTTGGCTTCGACGACGATCGAGTTCGTGAGCTTGTTGGGTCCGCGCAGGAGCTGGTCAACGGGATCGTCGGCGCTCACCGGGTTCCACGCAAACCATAACTCCGAGCCTGGCTTGCGAATCGTCGGCCTGAGCAGTTGCAGGCTGCGTTTCGAGAGCGCCTGCGCTTCTTCGACAAACGCCACGTCATACCCTTCGAGCGATTTGATCGACTCGGCGGTGTGGTTCTGCATGCCCTGGAAGATGATCAGCCCATCTCCCGGCGTCCGGATCTCTTTATCGAGGACGTTGAAGTAGTGCCCGACGCCGTGCGCCTGGATCTTGTCTTCGATGACGCGCTTGACGGATTGCTCAAGCGATTTCTGGATTTCGCGGATGCAAACCGCGCGAACCCCGCTCTGCCGCAGGCATTTTTCGACCAGTTCGTCGGCGAAAAAGTGCGACTTCCCCGAACCGCGGCCGCCGTGCGCTCCCTTGTAGCGGGAGGGTTGGAGCAGCGGTACGAAAACTCTAGGGGTCTGAATTCTTAGGGTCGACAATCACGCGCTCGATCCGCTCGATGACGAGCGGCCCGCCATCCTTGCCAGCGTGCTCGATCGAGGAAAGCTTGGGATGCACGTAGGGAGCGCAGTCTTTGGCGATCGCCGCCGCACGGATCCAATCGCCTGTGGCGAAATAATCGTGCATGGCTTTGATCATCACTTCGAGCGGCGTGATGCCCTCCTCTATCGCCCGCTCGGCGATCTTGCGTGTTTTCTTTGTGACCGAGCCGGCCTTGCGGCCGGCCCCTTTGCGCTTACCGCCGTGCACTTTTGCCTTTGATTAAAAGTTGATTCTTCTGAGTGACTTCGCAGCACTCAACGTCTTTGTTCGCAGAGACTTGCCAGCGCCGGCGCGTTTAGCCGAAACTTGATTAAGATCAAGCGAGCAGCGCGGCGCGGACCGTGCTCGCGTACCACTTGGCGCCGCTTCCCGTCTTCAGTTCTAACCCGTTCAGTTGCTCCGTGATATCCCGAAAAGTTTTACCTTGCGAGCGCAGGCTGCGGATCATTTCGAGAACCGCCGTCGGAGTCGGCTTGACAGTTCGAGCTGCCCTCGCCCTCGCGAGTGATTCCGGCCAATGGGGATTGCCATGCTTCGAATACTTGCGTCCGCTTCTGCGACTGATGCGGAACCCGTTGGCCTTGATCTCCCGTTTTGCGGCGTCGAGCCCGGCCTTGGTGCGCTGGGAGATCATCTCCCGTTCGTGCTCGGCCATGGCGGCCATGATATGCAAAGTGAGCTTGTTCGCGTGCGGGATATCGAGGGCGATGAAGTCCACGCCTGATTCCATTAACCCGGAAATGAAGTGGACGTTGCGGGCTAGCCGGTCGAGCTTGGCAATCAGAAGAGTCGCTTTGCGCAGCTTCGCCTCGCCGAGTGCCGCGAGTAACTGTGGCCGGTTGATGTGCCGTTTGCCGGATTCGACTTCAGTAAACTCAGCGCGGATAGGCATCTTGCCGGCGAAGCGGAGGACCGCCTCCCGTTGCGCCTCGAGTCCGAGCCCGCTTTCCCCTTGGCGGACGCTCGACACCCGGTAATAGGCGATAAAGCCGTTTTTACTGCTGCTCTTCATCTTGATGTATTCGTCTGAAAGGGTTTTGGCGTTTTGTAGAGGCACTGAACGGAACCTTTCGTTCAGTATGCCGCTACGCTCCGGTATCAATCACCTGGGCACACGCCACGAGCGCTGCGCTGAGGCTGAGGGCCTGCTCGGGTGTCAGCTTGCAGCCCGGCGCCAGCTCGCCTTCGTCGGATTCGACTATCGACGCGCCATGCAGCACGATACCGACGCCGGCCGGCAGCGGCTCGGAGTCGTCAACGAAAACTTCGAAGCTCGTCGGATGATCAGACAATGGCCTCACCGTTCATGAGGGTTTGCGTCTGTGAGGAAATGAGGGGACTCGTCAGCAGCGGACGCGAGCCGCTTCGCTCTTTCGTCAGCAGCCCTTGAACCTGATCGGCTTCGAGGAATTGCTCTAACGCTTTGATCGTCACGCTACAGGCCTGCAGGAATTTCGCTCGACCCATGGCGCGCCAGGCGCCCTTCACGTCGATCCGCGTCGCAAGCTGTTTGACGCCGAGCGTCGCCTGATACTGCTCGCCGACTTCGACGAAGGACTTCTCGCCGTCCGAGTCGACGTACCAGCCGCGAATGATCTTTGCGAGCTCGTCGAAGCGCGCGTCCTTCTTCTTCCAGGGAGCGAGCTCGACGGCGAGCGCGCCATACTCGTCGACGATGGCGCGCCGCAGCTCGGCGCTCACCAACTCTTTTTCAGCTTTGTTCATTGTCAGTCCAAACCCGATAGCCAGCTCAGCGCGGGAAGCGAGAGCCGCTCGTCGTCGTCTTCAAATTCGATCTCCCAGAAACGCTTCCGGGCAACCAGCTTGCGGCGCCGGCTTCGGCGCGTACGGCGCGAGATTTTACGCATGGGCGTCGCCGCCCGGTTAGCGTGCCACCCACTCGCCGGTGCGAATCATTTCGGCGATCCGTTTTCCGCGCGCGCCTACTTCGTCGATCCAGGGCTTCGTCGCGAGTAGTTCGTCGGCCGCCGCGTCGTAGCGGCCGGCAGCCAGGTAAGCGAGCGTATTGTGGAAACGCAGTAAACCCCCGATGCCGAGATTGAAGGTTAGGTTCGCGAGCGCCGTTTGGCGTACTGAGTCGAGCGCCTCAAACCAGGGCAGGGAAGCGGTGAGCTGGCTCGCGACGTCTTGCATGTCGTCGTTGTTCAGGTACAGCGATTCGGCTTTGCTGATGCCGTGGGTGTCGAGACAGCGACCCCTTCCAATCGACGGATGTCCTTTGACGAGCGTCCCCGGGCGAATGGGTAAGCCCGTGGCATCGTCATAGACGTATAGCTTCTCCCCTTCGTCGTTCGCGAGCTCGGCTGCCAGTTCTACGAAGTCGATCACGACTTGTTACCGACCTTGAGCATTCCCAAAATGTTGATCTGTGAGTCGCCGGGAAGCGCGGATACTTTCTCAGCAGTCCGACTCATCGAATAGCCGCAAATCGCCACTCCGAAGAGCGAGAGTAAATCAGTCGGCAGTGTGATCGGCGCAACGTGCGAGCCGAAGAGCTGCGCACAGGGGATGCCGATGTAATTGAAGGCGAGAACCGCAATGATGACGTAGAGGAAACTCGGGCGGGCGCGTTCTGTAAACTTATCTCCGCTGGAGGCGTCCGCCCGAATATTTTGGCCCGCGATGTCGTTGAGCTTTACGTCGTAGTCTTCGGCTTGCGCGCGCGCTTTGTCGGCGGCGTCGGCTACCGCTTGTTGGGCTTTGGCCTTGTCTTCAGGCGAGAGGTGGAACTGCGCTATCAGATCGTTGACCGAATCAAGCGCGGGTTTGACGAGAGAGTCGAAGAGTGCCATAGGTTTCCTAAATCGCGTGAGGGTTCATGCAGCTCAACGGCACGGCGCGAAAAATCGCTTGCACGAACTGCTCGCGCTCCGCTTCGCTTTCGAGCGGCTCGCCCGCCAGCTTCTCGAGATCTTGCCTCGGTAAGAGGCGGCGATGCGACCAGACCCGGTGTTCGTAAATCTGTTCCAGGTACGAGTACCGTGTGCCAGCGAGCGCCGTCGCACACAGCGGGTTGGCGCCGCACTCGGGCCGGAACTGCGCCGAAACGATACGGCCTTGGCGATTGCGCCGGACTACGACTTTCGAAAGCTTGAGCAGCCGCTCAATCGCGGAGAGCGCGTAATCCCGCATGCGGTAGCCATGCAAACGGGTGCCGTCGGTCGCATAAGTCGGGATTCGCTTCTGTGGCTTCTTGGCGCGGCTTGTTTGCTTTTTGGGTGCGGGACTCAAAAGGGGTTGCCTCGCGGCGCTAGGCCCCGCTGTTGGGCCTGCGGTCGGATAGTTTTAGCGAGCCTCCGGTGGGCTTCTTAGTTCCTATCGACGCTCGGACGCCACTTATACAGCATTTGGCCGCCATTGTTCGATGTGGGTCGATGTGGGTTGATGCGCGGGCCCGGATGGGCCGATAAAACCAGTATGGCTAAGAGTGTGGGGAAGAAGAAAGAGCGGCGTACCGCCGATTTGAGCGTAAAGGACATCGCCCGGGAGATGGCGATCAGCGAAAACACGGTCAAACGGCTGTTGCGCGTGGGCTCCTTACCCGGCTACCGCGCCGGCAAGTTGTGGCGCACGACGCGCGCATGGCTGGATGCGTTTTGCGAGCGGGGCGGGGTTAGCGCGTGAACAGATGAAGCGCCCGGTACAGCTTCCCTTTCTTATGGGTTGATGGACTGTTATTCACATCAGCCACGGGAAGGGCGACGGGAACTGAAGGATTGGGTGCTACTACAGCTTCTCTTGTCTCAGGCCAACCATGAGATGCTTGCACAACGGGTGCGGCTGAATTTTCCGGACCGGCTGCCGTGCCAGTCTGTCTCTCATATGGGAGAGCGGTCAATTGGGCAGGCGCTGCGGATGCTTCCGGAGCCGCGGAGGGTGATGTCTCCTCCGGTGCAGGTGCGAGCGCTATCGGCGTAGCGGCCGCTGGCGGTGGATCATCCGCGCGAATGGCAACGGGTTCTTGAATCGAGGCGGGATCAGATGTTGGGGCCGCGTTAGACGAACTGGATTGCCCCAAGCTGGCCAGCAAACCAAACCCCACAAGGACGGCGATCCCCACGCCGACCTTGAGCAGAGTCATCAGGTATCGCGCCATCAAAAAGCCGCTGGTAGCTCCGAACACCGTGCCGAAGGTCAGACCGCCCGCTGCGCGGCCGCCCATGTTTCGCAGATCGTTGATGAACGACTGGCTATATCGGTAGGCGGTCGCCGGATCGTGAGAGTAGAGCGGCGATGGTTGCTCCTGGCGATAAGGAGCTGCTGCCGGCTGCGGCACTATTTGCTGCTCAGGCGCCGCCGAACCTCTAAAGGGAGGCCTCTGCGACTCCCAGCCTTCCGGCGGCGTAATGAATCCCATATGGTTTCCCTCTTCTTTTCCGTTCTGCTTGCGCAACTCAATTGTGCAGCGTCAAGCAGCAAAGGACAAAGGGATAGCAGTTCTGTTACTCGGCCGCGCTCTGGACGTTCTGAGGGCCGGCCTGATGTACTATTCCGTACTTCGTAAGGTGTGAAACGTGACGACGTCTCCTTCGAGCTTCGCAGGCATTCGGTGGACGCGCTGCAGACATTGGGGGCGTTTTCGCGATTCGGCTCGCGCGAGAAGTTTTTTCACGCCGGCATATCGTCGTCCCAATTTTTCCGCATCCAAGGCCAAGCCTTCTTCGGTCCGAATCCGGAATACTCGCCCGCCGTCACTTCCAGGATCAGAACGTAACGATCATCAATGAATTGAGTCCGCAACTCCAGCTGTAGTTGGTCGGTAGAATAGCGCTCTTCGCTCGGATTGACCACTAACCACACGTCCTCAAACCAGTGCCAAATGCGCCACCCCTTAGACTGAAGCAGACGTGTGATTTTATTACGCTCGCGCGTCGTTGCGGCGTAGCCTTCACCCCCGCCTGAGTCAGTGCAGATGACAAATCGTTGGGGCATCAGGGCTTCCTCTCGGAGTCCGTCTTGGATGATGGCGGCAGTAGCGCTTTGCTCTCTTCGGTGAGGAACCCCGCCACATCATCACCGGTCACACTCTTTTCAATGGCCATCTTCGACAGGGTAAAGCGCTCACTTCGCAGGGCGTCCCGATCAACCTTCAGTAAGTATAAATAGGCGCCCAGATAAGCGGCGACCGCGGATAGAAGGACGACGGCGAGGATTATCGTGAACCAGGCTGGAGCGTGTTCGGCGAAAGATCCAACCGCACCGGCCAACACCAACGCAATCAGCCAACCTAATGAGTGTAGTGCGTTTGAGCGGGAAGCACGCACGCTCGCTTGTTCGAGGAGTGTTCGGATTAGCTCTATTCCCGGCATGGAACGGCTATGGCTGGCCTCGCAAGTTCTCCGGCGGAATGCGCGAGATCAGTTCGCCGATTGACGACACCAGCTTGTCGACACGGGCGTCCAGCGCCTCGTCCTTCTCCCGCCGCGCGGTTGACTCCAATTCAAGCTGCCTGGTTTGCTCGCGCGTCAGTTTGAGCAAATCGTCGATCTCGCTTTTCTGGATCACTTGGGCTATCAGCAGGTTCTTCATGTCCCGCCGAAACTCGTCATGCTCTTGCTCGATGCGGTTCAGACGCGCATCGCGCTCGCTGCCGTTGCCTTCAGCCACTCTTCTTTCCTCCGGTTTTCTTCGCCGCTTTCTTCTTCGGCGGTCCCCAACGCGCGCGGGCCGCTTTCTGCGCCGAAGCCTTGCGCTCTTCGGGGGGCATCTTAGAAGAACGTTCCTCGTTCATCATGAGGGCGTGCGCGGTTTTCTCCGCCTTGGTTTTCCCCTTCCATCGTTTTTTTCCAAGCGCTACGGCTGCCGGATCTTTATCCATGAAAATATTATAGCGTCCTAGCGGTAGTTTTTGTATAAATCGGCTTGACATATCTAGCGGTAGGACGCATAATAGTAACTGTAAGAACGAAGCGCAAACCGAGAAGATCTCAAAACCTGCGGATCCTGGAGCCTCCGAAAAGTACGCAAGGAAAGCGGACCAGGCCAGGGAGTAGAGATCTCCCCCGGTGAAGCCCGAACGGCGAACGAGCGAAAAAAGCGCCGATGAAACGAGTGGGAGAAAACGGAATGCAAAAGATGAGCTGTATCGACTGCGCGCACGTCGCCGATTCGCGCGACGGCAAAACGAACCCGGCCTGCCGCCGCTTCGGCCACGAGTTTGCGCCGATTTACGAATGCGCCGCCAAGGCCTGCGGCACGCGGACAGACGACCAAACCGAGCTATGGATCTGCGCCGACTGCGAGGAAGATTTCTGCGAGTCGCACATCGTCGACTTGCTCGACGATCACGCCGAGCTGGTCGAAGCGGACGAACTCGGTTCGATTTACCTGTGCCCGCGCTGTCTGCGGGATCGTATGAAGATCGGCGTGCGGACGGAGACGGCGAAGAGCGAAGAGCGGGAGGTCGCGTGAGCGGCCCCTCAGTAGACGAAACCAAACGACGAAACGAAAGCGGCTCAGCCGCTTCTACTTGTACCAAAAGAGGAGAAACGAAATGATTAAACGCGAGAAGATCCGGCTTTATGCGGGCGTACCGAAGATTCTGAGGGTGGAGGATGTGCGCGGCACACAGGCACACTCTTCGTTGACCGGCGATGAGACACGCTTCAAGGTAATCAACGAGGGCGTGCCGAGCGATCTCTACTTGCCACGCGCCTATGGCAACGCGATCGCGGCCAGCGGCGCCCAGCCCGGCGACGAGATCCAGGTGTTGAAGACCGGCACCAACGGGGAAGTGCCGGTGTATCGGGTGCGCCTGGTTTCCGACGCGCATCTTCCGGTGCCAGTGCTGCACGAGCGTCCGCAGGATGCGGCGCCGCAACCCGTCGCGCAACCGATTCGGATGCTGGCACCCCGCGCGCAGGAAGCGCCTCGGCTGGCCGCACCTCCCACGGCGCAGACAGTGCCCACCAGCCACCCTATGGTGGACCTCATGACGCGCTGCCTGATCGTCGGCTACCAAGCCAATCAGAACGCTTACGAACAATTGCGCGCGCGAGGGATCGAGATCGACCCGCCCACCTGGGAAGACGTGCGCGCCACTGGAACATCACTCTTCATCGAACGCAATAAACAAAGCAGGGGGAACTAATGGAGTTCACGATGTCCGCACCGACCAAGAACGACGTCAAGCTGAGCGAAGCGCAGACGTGGATCGGGCAAGCCTTGGACTTGCTCGATCAGGCGCACGCTAATCTCAAAGACCTCGGCCTGCACAATGAGGAATTCCGCGATCGCGTGGGGCGTCGCGTTGATGCGAGCGAAACGCTGACCACGCTGACGGTGCTCTACAACGCAGTCAAAAAGCTGCACTTCTGCTACGCGCCTGACTGCGGCGAACCGGCTACGCGCGTGTGCGATGCCTGCGACGCCTATGCCTGCAACGAACACTCGGCGCACTTCGATGCGGATCGCTGCTCGTGCGGCGAGACGACGATGTGCGACGCCTGCCGCCTGGGAGAAGGTGACTAACCATGGCAACCCTGCCGCATCTCAAGCCCGTCCATGGCATCAAGAACAAGGCCCTCTACGCGAACCTGACACTCGTGCGGCCGCCGGAAACCAAAGGAGCGGCGGAACGTAAGGCGGCCGCCGCCACTGAAGCGCAAGCCCAAGCGCGCCTCAAGAACGTAGTCGAACGGACCAACGGAGTACTCGACCGTCTCGAACTGCGCCAGTCTTCGCTCGCCGCCGAAATCAAGCGGCTGACGAAACAGAAGAACGCCACAGCCGCGCGGATCGAGCGCATCGAAGACAAGGCGCTCACACTCATGCACGAGGCCGGACTCACGCAAGTTGCCGGGATTCGCTGCAATTTCCGCGCGCAGCAGGCCGCCGCCGCGCTCGAAGTGACCGATGAAACGAAGATCCCGGCTGAGTATTTGCGGCAGCCGAAGACGCCGCCTCCGGAGCCGGATAAAGTCGCCATCAAGAAGGCTCTGGCGGAGGACGACGAGATCGATCCGGCGGCGTGGGGCTGCAGGCTGACGAGCAGGACGAGCTTGATCCGCAAGTAGAATGAGAGAGACAGGACGAGGACCCAAAGCAAAAAACCGCCCGCCGAAGATGCGATCTTCGACGGGCGGTTTTTGGTTACCTTTGGGCCGGAGACTTTCGCTAGGCGCGTGCCGCCGCCGCGCCGGCCGGATGCGTGCCGGGCCCCGGCGTGGCCTCGATCTGCGCGAGACCGACGAGATTCGCGAAGGTGTTCGCGATCGTCAGATACTCGTTCATCTCCGTCCAGTCGCGCGAGCCGCCGGCATCCGAAGATTGCGTCACGAGCGCGGCGACAATGCGCGGCGCACAGGTGCGCACGTACTGCAAAAGCTTACGGTCTTCCGTCGTCATCTGACCCGTGCTCGACGGCAGGGCGGTTTTGTTGAGAGGGCCGGCGTTGACCCTGGTGGCGGGGATTTTGGTGGTGGTTGCCATATGCACCACTGTACGCCCTGGCGCGGCTACTGGCGCGATTTGTCGAGATACTTCTCCAGGGCTTCGCTGACCACCGAGTTCAGTTTTTTTTTATGCTCGGCGGCGAAAGAGGCCGCCCGCCGATGCAGTTCGGGACCAACCCGCACGTTGAAAGTGCCCTTGAATGGAGCGTTGGGCTCCTTCTTCTTCCGCCGGCAAGTGGCGAGGTAATCGTCGACCGCCTCCTGAAATGCGGCCTTCACCCCGCCGACATCGGTGCCCTCGTAGGTCACCAGGTCGCGGATGCCTTCGAGCTTTCCGTGAAAGACCTCGTCCGGATCGCTATAGCTCACCGATCCGACATAGCCGTTGTACTCCATCAAATCGCTCACAGGTAACCTTCCTCTCTGAGGTGATCGACCACATCCCTGATTTGGTAGGCCTTCAGCACCTTGCGCGGGTGAGGCTCATGCAGACTGATCATCGCGCCCGTCTCCGGGTGGATGAACTTGCGGCGCGAGCCGCTGCCTCTTTCCTGTTGGTAGCCGAACCCTTCCAATACCGTCTCCAACTCGCCCCACGTGAAATCCTTGGGCTTTCTCTTCAAACGTTCGAGCAGCTTTGCTTGCTGGCTCATCTAAAGAGAGTTTCCTACAATTGGTTGGATGTGTGCAACTGAGTTTAGTTGCAGTACCGGGGGACTTGGGGTAGATCCGAGTCCCCGGCACTCAGGGCGGGTTTTCTTGCAAACGAGGGCCGACCCTTGCACAGTCTAACCGCTTTTCGGCGAACCGGCAACGTCGCTTGGTACTACGCGGTCAACCTTGCACGCGGTCCAAAGCACGTACCACTCACTTAAGTAAGTTTCGAATTCCGGTTCGCTGCATTCCACGATGACGTAACCGGGGCAATACTCAGTGCCGACCGCTGTTCTCTTCACCAGTTCGCCGATGTCGCTTCCGCTAGACATGCCTTTCATAGAAAGCCAGCTTACAGCACGCCCGCCAATGGATCGCGATTGAAGCCGCCCGGCGAACGCACGTAACGAGCCACCGTCTCTAAACGTTTCTGGCCTGTGCGTTCGATGATGGCAATCAGGTCCGCGCCGTTCTCGGTGGCAGCGGTCACCATACCGGACCGTAGCGAATGCGCGCCGTAGCGATCCGGATCAATGCCGGCTTTGCGCAACGTGCGTTGCACGACATCGCAGACCAGCTCAGAACAAATGGCGCGATCTTCCGGCGTCTGCCGGCTGCCGCGAAAGGGCTGGAAGAGCGGCCCCGCTAGCCGTCCGCGCACCAGAATCCACGCTTCTAGAGCGGCGACGGGACACAGCGAATTCTGCGGCAGCCGCGGAATTTTGACTTTGCGCCCTTTGCCGAGCTGGTCGGTTTTCGAGCGCCGCAGATGGAAGGTCATGCACGCTTCGCCGAAGCGTACGTCCTGCAAGTTCAGGCCGGCGAGCTCGCAAGAGCGCCAGCCGCTCGTGAAGCCGACGAGCAGGATGGCGCGATCACGAATACCCACCGGTCCGTCGCCTAGCGCGGCCACCGCCGCTTTCAGTTGCGCGGGGGTCAGCGCGTCTTTCGCTTCCGAGTCCTGATCGGTGGAACGCGCGATACCCGCGAGCGTTTCACGCACCAAATCCGTGATGGGGTTTGGCAGTGCAGCCCCACGATGGCGATCCTGGATCGCCGAGCAAATGTGCTTCACATGGGTCAGAGCGTAGGGCTCTGGTTTGCGCTTCTTGGTGGCCCACGCGGCGAACAACGATACAGTGTCTTCGGAGGCAGGCAGAGACTGCCGGCCCGCGCTCTCGCACCACTGAACGAACATACGCCAGGAAGAACGGTATCCCTTCACCGTGTTGTACGCTTGCGAGTGACTCATGATTTCCTCCCGCACGGAACGAAGCTCTTCGAGATCCATTCCCGTTTCAAATAGCATAAACTGCTCTCCAACCGCGATGCCTCCGTCGAGCCTGGTACTCGGTGCTGTTGCCATAGAGTCATCGTAGGTCGGACAATGGGCGGGAGGCCACCCGGTCCGGTACTAAACCGATTGGCAAGAGAAGGGAGAGTGAGTAAGGGCAGTCGCGGGGGGAATACCCGGACAAGACTTATTGTAACGATCAACTAAGCCGCGGGTGCGCCAGCGTATTATCTCTGGCCAATTCTCAACGTGCGGTAGTCTGGCAACGCAGGCATACAGAGGGGTCTGCACATCTCACACAGCCGCGAAGCTGCGCGCACTCCAATGCGATCGGCCAGCGACGGGAACGGGCTGTCTTTTTCGGAAAGCACCGTGTAATTCGAAGTGATGATGGTCGCTTTTTGGTTGTCATAGCGGTGCGCGATCAACTCGGTGATCGTATCCTGCACCCAGTCGGTCACGCGATTCGACCCGACGTCGTCCAACAGCAGAACCTCTACGTCCGCAACATCGTCGAAAGCAGCAGTCCGGACGCTGCCGAACGGCTGATCGTAACCCGCCTTAATCAGCCTCAACAGGGCCTGATAATTTATGAACCGCCCTTCGTATCCCTTGGCCAGGATGAGTCGGAGCGCGACCACCGCCAGATGTGTCTTTCCGACGCCATTGGCTCCATAAATCAAAACGCCGCGCGGACCGGTCATTTGGGGGGAAAAGTTAGTAACGTAAGATTTCAGGATTCCGAAAATCTGCTGAAGGGGGTCGCGGCTCGGATGCGGGTGTGGCGGAAGCACGAACGTGTCGAAGTGAGTGCAAGCCGCATACCTTGCTGGAATCCGCGCTCTGGGAAGCAACCTGTCGTTATGCTTTCGCGCAGAATTTTCCTGAAAACATTCGCACCGCTTGACGCCCAAACGCACCCCATCGGCGTCGGTGCCGAGATTGATGAAGGTAGTATCGTGGCAGCGTTCACAGTGCCACTCTTCCCGCGTCCACTCTTCCTCGGCCGGATTTTCAGCTACAGCCCGTTTCAAATGCGCGCGCGCTTCATCGGCGTAGGGGCGAGCGCTGTCGGGATTGGCGAACTCTGACATGGATTCCTCCTACTCAGGCTGCGGAAGGGGCGAGGGGAATAGGTTTCCGCTCCGGCCCGCAAAGAATGCCGGGAGCTACCCGCCAAGAAACAAGTATAGACTCCGGCAGAAGACACGAAAGAGAGATGGCCATGGACTCGGATATGAAAGCAGAGTTTGACGAAGCCCCGAAACGGACCCGACCGAATTCCCGCCACGTGTAGATCTAGAAGGAAAGGTTACATGCCTGAGGAAAATGGCAGCGAGGCGCGGGCGGCTCTGGAACGCTTGAAAGCACGCGTAGACTCGCACGACGGCGACATAGCGGAACTCCGCTCGATAGTCGGGGACTTGAGCGAGGCGATGGTGGTGCAGGCGCATCTCGAGAGGCGTCAAAGCGAAGCGATCGACCGCGGCGCTGCCGAGTCAACTAGCTAGTCGCGTCCATCGCCGAACTGATTCGGCGCATTCCCCCGGAAAATCTGCGGACCTGACTTATTGTTCGAAACGCCGCAATCCTTCTAGAAACTCGAGCGGCACATTCACATTATGAGCCCGTCCGCTGCCCAATTCGATATCGGGTTTCACGGTGCCGTGAAAATCGGAACCGCCCGTCGGTAGCAGATCCAATTCAGCGGCAAGGTCACGGTAATACGCCTGTAGCGCCGGCGGATGATCGGAATGATAAACCTCTAAACCAACCAGGCCGGCTTGTTTCAAATCCGTCAAGACATCATGTTCCACGGCACGCGCCAATCCAATGCGAATGGGGTGCGCCACTACCGGAATCCCGCCGCCTTGACGCGCCAGATTGATCACTTCTTCCGTGGTCTTGCTCTCGCGTTCCACATAACTGGGCGCCTCTTCGCCAAGATATTTTTCAAAGGCGTCTTCGAAATTGGCGACGTACCCTTTCTCGACAAGAAGGCGAGCGAAATGCGGACGTCCGGCAAGAGTGCGACCGCGCGCTTCCACTTCCTGCAAAGTAATGTCCACGCCCCGCTCCTGCAGCGCTTTAGCCAGCTTCTCGTTGCGCGAACGGCGGTCGGCACGCTGTTCCGCTAGCCAGTTGTGAAACTCGGGCGTGGGTTCACGCAGGGGAAAATAGACCAGCACGTGCACAAAACGGGAGTGCGAGAATCCGTCCATCAATAGCCGTGAATTGAGTTCGATGCCGCGCACGAGATCAAAGCCAGCCGCACGCGCGATGGGCAGCGCAATATCGTAACCTTCGAAGGTGTCGTGATCTGTAATGGACAGCGCCACTAAGTTAACGCGCCGGGCTAAAGCAATCAGCTCCGCCGGCGTCAATGTGCCGTCCGAGGCGTTCGTATGCGAATGCAGATCGATCGAGACACGGGGCGAATCGGATCGCGGAAACACTAGTGGCTCTTCAACTCCCCGATGGTTTGGAACACGAAAGTCTGGCCGCACGTGCGAACCACCAGCCGGCCAGGACCTAACGATTTTTCCTTGTTGTGGTTTTCAAAAAACACGGCGCCGTCGGTGCTGTCGTTCGGCTTGAGTTTCGTTGGAATCAGCGTGATGGCCGAGGCGGCAGCCGCCGCCTTGAATTCTTTGTTGACGAACATAGCCATGGCTGCCTGGCGGCGTTTCTCATAACCATTGGTGGAGCGGAAATTCTGCAAGGCGTAGATGCTGTCTTCATAAAGCATTTGCAGCTTGATGACATCGTTGCGGCTAGCTTTCGCCAGCAAAGATTCGACGACATAATCGGCCGATACAGAAGATTGCATCGTTCCATCCTGGCGGATGAAAATGAAGTCGGAAGGTTTAACGGTCCAGGAAACAAGCGATCCGTTGGTGACCGTGACCTGAATAATACTGAAATCTTTGATGTGCGGCGGTAAGTAGGCAAACATCACGGTGATTCCCTCATGAGTGAGGGCGTCGTAATCCAAGCCACGCGATTCGAACTGGACCGGCGATTCCGGCGGCAGATTGGCAATATCGGGGAGCGGATTCGGGACGTTGTTCTGCGACGCTTGCGGGCGCGCCAAGGCGACAGCCACAAGAACGAGCGAAAGAATGAAAGCCGCGCGCCGGGGAAAGAAGCGCCCCAAAAGACCAGACATCAAAGGACCCATCTTCATCATAGATGGTGCGCCTCGTGGGGCTGGTTACTCCGTCTTTTGCGCAGCGGCCGTTTGACCCCGAGCCTGCGATATTCGCCGCAAAACGTCTCGTTTCACTCGCGGCTCGCCGACAATTTCGCCGTGAGGTACCAGCAGAGCATACCGCGCGGCTGCGCGCCGAAAGACTCCAAATCAACCCGCATGATGGCCCCCTTCTTGAAATCGACTTTCAGATTCGGAGTGCCCAACAGAAACGCTGCTAAACGGTCGAACAGCGGATTGTGGCCTACCAACATCAGCGACGGTTCGCTCTTGTGGATTCGCACCTCTTCCCAAACCTGTTCAGCTGAACCACCCGGGGCGAGCACCTTGGTCTTAACAATTTCACCCTCGTAACCGAGTACATCTTTGGCAATATCCGCGGTCTGTACCGCCCGTTTTAGATGACTCGAAAACAGCACGCTTGGCTTAACACGCGCCTCGGCAACGGCCTTCAGAACATGTCTCAGCTTCTTGCGTCCATCGGACGTAAGGGCTCGGTCCGCGTCAACTACTCCCGGTTGGGCCTCTTCAGCAACTCCGTGCCGCAACAAATACAAATGCATACTTCGCGAGTTTCGCCTTTCATTCTGTCACACTGGCTCTCGCCTACGCCGATCTATCGGCCAATGCGGAGACTGTGGCGAAATGCGGCGGTTCCGTTTCACGATGCACAACGGCGGTTTGCACGTTTCGGAAACCGCTTTTTTTCAGGAAATTACGCAGTTCCAGTTCGGTGAACCCCAGCCAAATATCGGCGTACATTTCGCGCGCTTCTTCAAACTGATGCCGCAGCAAATCGAGAATCACAATACGGCCGCCGGGTTTGACAATTCGAAATGCTTCCTCAACGGCCTTTTCCGGATGTATGGCATGATGCAGCGACTGGCTGAAAAACGCCAGATCCACGGCAGCCTCTTCCAGCGGGACCGCCTCCAAATCACCGAGCCGGAATTCGAGATTGCGCAGACCGTGCGTGCGCGCCAGCTTGCTGCCAAATTGCACCATCTTTTCCGAGTTGTCGATAGCGATGACTTGTTTGGCCCGCAACGCAAGCAATTGAGAGAACGTTCCTTCCCCTGCCCCGAGGTCCGCAATCACCATAGGAGGCATAAGGCGCAACAACACCTCGGCCAAACCTTCCCACGATCGGCCGGGAAGGTAGGCGCGGCCGAATTTGCCGGCCAGCGAATCGAAATAGTTGCGCATTTTGTCGCGCCGCTTGCCCATAACAAGCTTGAGAGCAGCTAAATCTTGCTCGGCTTCGGGAATGTCCGCCAGAGCTTGCCTTAGAACGCCCATCAATTGAGCAACCACTTTGCCTTCCGTTCCAGCCGCGGGTTGCAAGCGATAAAAGATATTCTTGCCCGTGCGCCGATCTTCTATCAATCCCGCTTGTTTTAATTGAGATAAATGCGTCGAAATCTGACTCTGTCCACGGGCGAGTATTTCCTGCAATTCCGCAACCGACAGTTCTTCGCGTTCCAGCAGGAGGAGCAGGCGGACACGGGCCGGGTCGCCGAGAAGACGAAAAGATTTTAGACTCAAGGACATGCTTACCCATCAACATATCAAGATTCTTTGATATAATCTACGGCGAGGAGTATTTAATGGGCTCAGCCACGCTTAACCGCACCGCAACTGAATATAAAGTCGCCGATATGGCGCAGGCCGAATGGGGCCGCAAAGAGATTTCGATCGCCGAGCACGAGATGCCCGGGCTCATGTCGATCCGCAAGAAATATGCGGCGACCCAACCGCTTAAAGGCGTGCGGGTGACCGGTTCGCTCCATATGACGATCCAGACCGCCGTTCTCATTGAGACGCTGGTGGATTTGGGCGCCGATGTGCGCTGGGCGAGC
>QGNH01000535.1_pt1 | contig 52924 bp, 88 predicted proteins | sample 1735481 | NCBI WGS metagenome assembly QGNH01 (sample SAMN09239004, study PRJNA386568) | Viral metagenome, whole genome shotgun sequencing project.
GATGTTGCAGTGGTTTACGCTGATGCTCTAATAGAGTACGTGACACTGTGTTATCGCAAGAGGGGCAATGAGGGGGTCAAGAGCTTCGGACAAGGCGGCAGGTCAGGAACATACGAAGATGGCCTGCAGGAAAGTGTAAAGGCATTACTGCCATCTCCGTTTATCCGAATGGCCAGGGCAGGGCGTGACCCGTATGCTGTGTGATTACAGTGTTGGTGTGTATAACCGATTGCCTTCGACCAAAGTAAATGGGGTCACTATACCTGGCGCTTTGGCGTTTGTTAAAACCATCGATTGCGACATGCAGCCTTATTCTACCGAGTTGTTTATTCGGCAATATGGCTACAATATCGAAACGACAAAACGCTTTTTCATTGGCGACATTGCGGACATTAAAATAGGCACTGTGCTAATGTATGGCGCAGAAAAGCACGAGGTTAAAAAGATCATCTCGTGGGATACCTTTGAAGTTATGACACTTGAGGTGGTCTAATGGAATTTAAAAGTAATAAAAATGCCGTGTTGCTGGCCATGAAGCTCTGTAAAAAAGAGTTTTGTGAGGGTGTAGGTACTTTAGTTGTTGCGGAGGCGCAAGCAAGAACGGTAGTAGACACGGGAAATTTGAGAAGGTCAGAAGTCTATGAAGCCATGCCAGGGAACGAAGGGGTCTATGTTGGAGCGAATGAATCTGCACCCTATGCTTTAACCATCGAAAAAGGTTTATCAGGGCATAAAGCTCAGCCATTCTTGGAACCTGGAGCAATGGCAAGCATCCCGAAGATCATTAATGTGGCAGAGGTATTATATCGAAGCAAAATGGGGGGATCTTGATGTTAGAACTATACGGATTACTTGCTGGCATCATCGATCCGATCTGCCCGAGCTTTGCGGACCACTGGTCAGAAGATCAGGAAAAGGTTTATCCATATGTTGAGATTAAGATCCCGAATGCTTTGCCTAACAATAGTTTTAGCGACAACAATTTGCTGGAAGTAGATATTTGGGACGATAAAGCTACGGACATTCGCGAGATCGAAGGTATAACTGATGCAATTCACAAAGCTTTAAACCGTCTACAGTACGGGGATTCGAGTATGTATATATCTATTAACAGGAATACGCCGTACCGATTGGGTATACCTGACCCAATCGTCCATATTCAGCGCAGACAACTCCGGTATGTTTGCACAGTCTACGAAAAATAAGGAGTGATTAATTTGCTAAGCGAGAACACTATTGGATATACACCGGCCACCCCGCAGAACTTAATGATTGATGCCGGAGCGATCTATAAGAACTATGGATTAGCCGGCGAGGCGTTGCTAGGGGCTACGTCTGGGGGCAATGAGTTTCAGGTAGTTGTAAAGACACGAGATGTAAAAGTTGACGGCTTAAAAGGCACAGTGAAGGGATTAACGAGGATCGTAAGCACTGACGTAACCATGAAGGTCAACATGCTCGAGGTTACGGCTGAGACACTCAGGATTGCGCTGATGGGCGTAACAGATTCTACAGGCATTGACTACGATGTGATCACGGGAAAGACAGAAATCCTTCTCACCGACTACATTGATAATATCGCATTAGTCGGACGCATTAGCGGATCGGCGAAGCCCGTTATTATCATGCTCAAAAACGCTTTGAGTTCGGACGGAGTAAAGTTTAGCAACAAGGATTCTGCTGACAACATCCTACCTATTACATTTACAGCATCTATTGACCCGAATACACCAACCGTTTCGCCTTATGAAATCCGATTCCCTAAAGTGGTAAATGGAGTCCTATTCAGCGTACTTGGCACACCAATTATTAGCGGTGGAAATGTAATGTTGGAATTCAATGACACAGTTGCAGCTACAGTTCCTTTAACTGGGTTCACAGCAACAGTAGCCGGGGTATCAGATGTAATAACAGCAGCAGCAAGAGGAGTAAACCAATTCAACGCTATCTTGTTAACGCTTACTACTCCACCAACATCAGGGCAAGCAGTTACAGTGGCCTATGCAAAACCTGTGCTTGATGCTAACGATGTTAAATCTCTTAGTGGTGTAGCACTCGACACATTCTCAGCCATGACAGTAGTCAATAACTAAGCGATAAAGCACTTAAAGCACCTCGTAAAGGGGTGCTTTCTTATTGAAAAAATTAGCGGAGGTATAACTTATGTTTAGCACGGAAAAAGCGTTTGATATGTTGCCCAGTGTCGTTGTCCTGTATGACAAATTAGACCTAGACAGCTATCGCAAAGAATTTGTCGAGAAAAATAAGGGCAAGAAGGATGTCGATGCTAACGTGATCGGCATCGACCTGTTCAAACATGTACTTAAAAACTCGGCAAAAGTTAAAGAAGAAGTCTTCGAGATCGTAGCCGTCTTCGAGGAAAAAACGATCGAAGAGGTTAAGAGCCAGAACTTCATGAGAACACTCAACACGATTAAGGAAATTTTCTCGGATGCCGAGGCGACCGATTTTTTAAAGCAAGCTATGCAATCGGGTACTCCAGGAGTTTAAATCTATTGCATAGCCACTACGGAATTAGCAGCACCTCGAAGATGCGATTACGGAATATAACCAAGTTACTTATAGACGCCCATGAGAAAGATATAGAGGAACTGTTATGGAAAGAGTATGCCTTGATGTACCCAGGGATGACAGAAATAACCTTTGTAACCTTTGAGACCTTCAAGGCAAGGTCTTTAGGCCCCATAGTGAAATTGGACAAGGAGCAAATCCTGAAAGATGCGGAAGCGATTAAAGCTCTTGACCAGAAAGGAGATAGCGAGTAATGCAAATATTTGAACTGTTCGGGACGATCCTGCTCAAAGATGCCGGAGTTGAAAGTAAGCTTACTACGATCGATAACAAGGCATCCAATGTAGGTAAATCCATGACGAGTTCCTTCTCCAGCATCGCGGGTGTGGCTTTGAAGCTAGGTGCAATCATCGGTGCGGGCATGGGTATATCGGATATGATTTCCAAAGCTTCAGCAGGGGAACAGAAGATGGCACAAATGGACGCGGTCTTAAAATCAACTGGCGGGGCCGCGGGTATGACCAAGGACGAGCTCCTTAAGCTTGCCGATGCCCAGGGGAAACTCACTACGTTTAGCAAGGGCGCAAACATGGAGACTGAAAATCTTCTACTTACCTTCACCTCTATAGGTAAAGATGTATTTCCAGCAGCGTTAGCCACAGTAAACGACATGAGCCAGGCATTGGGACAAGATACGAAGTCTAGTGCCGTTCAGCTAGGGAAGGCTTTACAGGACCCGATTAAAGGCATTACAGCCCTTTCAAGAGTCGGTGTGAACTTCACAGATGCGCAAAAGGAACAGATTAAAACACTTGTCGAATCGGGCAAGACTATGGAAGCACAAAAAATAATCCTAAAAGAATTAGGTACTGAGTTTGGCGGATCGGCGGAAGCGGCGGGTAAAACATTTGCCGGGCAAATGACAATTGCTAAAAACCAAGTCAGCGGCCTCGGTTCAATAATCGGGAGTGCTTTGCTACCCGCATTAACCGGCCTTATCAATGCTGTGAACAACAACATGCCTGCAATAAAGCAAGTAATAACCGATGTAGTAACTATTGTGACGGGTAAATTCAAGGAATGGATCACGATCATAGGACAGATTGCCGATGAACTATTCCCTAAACTTAGCGGTTCAATGATTGATGTAAAAGGAAAATCAACTGGGTTCTCCGATGCGTTAGGTCTTGTTACAAAAGCGTTATCTTTCGTCAGGGACAACATTGAATTTGTACGTGGAAGCCTTGTGACGCTGGGCATAGTCTGGTTAGCCCATGAAGCGTATATCCTTGCGAACAAAGTCGCCTTAATAGCCCACAATGTGGTTCAAGCTGTAAAGATGGTACAAGACAAATCAGAAACCATTTATCTTTGGTTATTGATCACAGCGGATAAGGCTCGTGCAGTTGCAACGAAGGCATCAGCGGCGGCGCAATGGTTACTAAACGCGGCAATGAATGCAAACCCAATAGGGATAGTAATAGCATTGATCGTGGCGTTGGTTGCTGGGATCGTTCTACTTTTTAACAAAAACAAAGCCTTCCATGATTTCATCGTTAATTCATGGGCGGTAATCAAGCAAGTTGTTAGCGAGTCTATCACCGCAGTTATTAATTTCTTCAAGGGGTTAGGTACTGCGATAAGCGAAACATGGACCAGCATTAAAACGACAACAGAGAATCTATGGAATGGCATTAAGCAGTTCTTTACCGATGTCGTAACTGCTATAGTTACATTCGTAACAACCACGTTCTCCAAACAACTAGCCGATGTAAAAAATATCTTTTACGATCTTCAAAATATGTTCGCGAGTACATGGGACGCGATCAAGACTATCTTTCTTGGCGTGATCCTGCTCATCCTCGATCTCGTAACGGGTAATTTCACCAAACTGAAAGAAGATGCAAATAGCATCTTCACAAGGCTTAAAGAGGATTTTGCTAACATATGGGTGGCCATTAAGGATATTTTCCAAAGGTATCTAGATATTATCAAAACGACTCTCACCCAAGTATGGAACACCATCAAAACCGAAGCAGAAACACTTTGGAACGGTCTAAAGACATTCTTGGCCACCTTATGGGAGAGTATCAAGACAGCCGCATCAAACGCCTGGACAGCCTTAAAGACTTCCGTGATCCAAATATGTACTGACATAATTAACGGAGCAAAAGATTTATGGAATGGTCTTATGACTTGGTTCGGAGAACTACCAGGTAAGCTACAAGCGGTAGGCGCGAGCATGTTCACATCAATGAAAAATGGCGTTATGAGTACAATCACGGGGGTTAAGGATGCGATCGTAAATGGAGTCACAACCGCGATTGATTGGCTTAAAGCATTACCCGCTCAGGCTCTCACTTGGGGATCAGATTTTATCAACGGTTTTAAAACCGGAATAATGAACGCGATGAGTGGATTGTTACAGGCCGTAATGAATATTGCGGCTCAAATTAGGAGCTTCCTCCATTTCAGCACACCGGATCAGGGGCCTCTGGCAGACTACGAAACATGGATGCCCGACTTTATGAGCGGACTTGCTAACGGGATTGATGCTAATAAATACAAAGTTATTGATTCAATTAAAGGTTTATCAGCTAATATGACAATAGGTTTGAAGGGCGGAAGTGGAGGAGCCAGCGCAAATGGCGGCCTAGTCGTCCAGGTAATTAACCAAGGGACTCTTGTCGGGTCAAACGGTATGACTGAGTTTTCAAACATCATTAGCAGTAAGATCGCCAGCAAATTCGGATTTTCCTCCGGAGGGAAGTGGTAACCGTGACGGAAATAGAGATTACCCCTCCATTAGGTGTTACCGAGAGCGTTAATTATGCGAGTTGCAGTGTTAACCACGTAGGGACGGGGAAAGCGGGCGATTTCTCCATATCGATTTCAACTTTTGACGCCACACTGATTGACAGATACCCGATGGGGTCAGACGTGAGGATCAATCAAGACGGAAATATTTTTAGGGGCTGGGTACTAAACCCTACAAGCCAACTGGACGGGACGTTTTGGTTAATCAAATTAGATGGCCTCTGTTATACCGGGCGCACTCAAAAGATTATGGTTACGGAGCAGTATATTAACTGGGCGATAAGTGACATCGTGAAAGACCTATTTACGAAGTACGCTCCACAGTTCAACCAAGATAGCATCGTAAGCTGTAGTAAAATTATCTCGATAAAGTTTCAGGACCAGTTCCTTTTTGATGTAATGGAGCAACTGGCCACTTTGGCTGGGTACGAGTTTTTTATTGACGAACCAGTTCCGGAACAGATCGACACACTTTCCCTCCCATCGGGATGGGCTGAGCTAGTAGAAACGTTCATTCATCTAGTATCCTATCCATCAGAAACCCTTTACCCCTCAGAATACCTGTATCCAGCATAGGAGGCGAAATATGGGGCTATTAGCGGTACATTTCTTTCCACAAGGGAGCAGGACAAACCCAAAAGTCTTAGCCCCTATGACGTACAGGCAAGGGACCGCGGTACTAGTGCCGGATTCAAGGAATATTGTTAATAAACTTTGGGTTAAAGGTGAAAAGGCGATCTCTGAACTCTATACGCAGAATATAAGCGTGATCGGGCAAGCGGTACAAATGGATTATTCTCCGAGATCTCCGATAACCGTAACCATCGGCGGACTAGTTAAAACTTTAGGAATTCAAAACATTACAGACCCCGGAACGGTAGACTTTCTGATTAACGCAAACGAAAAGTTGTTGATCCCCGACCTCTGCACGAGCGGAACCGGAACCATATCTTATAAGTACGAATACCCCATTAGAATACTCCTTGAAGAACCGATATCCCAGGGTCAACACGGGATATTTGAGGACTCAATAAGCGTCAGCACAGACGATAAGGACCTAGCTCTTGAGCTTGGCTATAAACACCTATACAAATATAGCCAACCTGTTGTAAGTGGGACGATAGGCCCCTTAGAGGGGCAGTATAGGCCGGGCGAATTGATAAAGGTTGAGCTTCCGGACCTTAACGTTAATCAGTATTTAAAAATCCAAGAAGCTGCTTATATAAGTGTGCCTAACGAACCAGTTGAAATTAACCTCACCCTGGATACCCCCGAGCGAGACATGAGTAATATCCTTAAGGACATGGCGGCTCGCTTGGCTAAGTTGGAGAAAACGACGTACCAGGACGACGACGGTCCGGTAGAGAAGTACATTGCAAAAGAAGAAATTTATAACTGGTCTGAGGTTGCCGGAAAGACGGATCCGATACAAGACGCGAGTTGGCTATTTTGGGCTGAGGATGTGAGCGAAAGTTCGCATCTTTTATTATTGCCTTCAGATGCCTTGTATCCGGGCGCAACACTTTATCCTTAAGAAGGAGTGAAGAGATGAAAGAGAACTCAAACTGGTTAGGCCAATGGGAGATCGAGATCAGGGAGAATGGAAGCGTTAAGGAGATCGTGCCGCTAAAGCATAACCTGATTACCGATGCCGGACTCAATACGCTGAGAGACATGCTCTCAGGTGCTATTACTGACGCTCAGATTAAATATGTGGCTCTTGGCAATGGTGCAACCGCACTGGCGAACACTGACACGCAGTTGGTTGCGGAACAATTCCGCAAAGTTGTTACCTCGCGAAACGTGGATCCCATCACACCGGGAAAACTCTATACAGAGATTTACATCGCTGATACCGAGGCAAACACTTTCAGGACTGAGGAAATTGGGTGGTTTGCAGGGGTTACGGCCGTCGCCGGAGTGAACACTGGGTTGTGTATCGCCAGAATTCTTTACAGTAGGCAAAAGAGCGCAACAGAGTCGTGGACGATCCGGCGTACTGACACGATTTCGAGAGGGTAGGTGGAAATATGGCTTTAGGAGATTACGTAAAAACTACGTTTAATGACGGTGCGGCTCCGGGGATCTCGGCAGCACGTCTAAATAACAACGAGAACAAAACCGGTGAATTGGATTCGGCACAAGCCGCGCATTTAGTGGCGTCAGATCCACACCCTCAGTATTCCCTCGATACCGATCTAAGTGGCCTAGCCGGCGCAGGCCGAACGACTGAAACGGTCAAAGGAAATGCCGCTGCCCTTGCTGCGCATCAGGCGGATTATGTGCGTAACCCTGCTTTTGGTCCAGCTACAGGAGCCGTCAATGCCTATACGTTTAGCGCAATGGTAGCAACAGCTTTGGTAGATGGCATGTCAGTATATTTGGATAATGTCATAGCTGCCAATACAGGAGCTAGTACATTTAATTGGAGTGGTCTAGGCGCCAAGGCTATCGTGGATAGCAAGGGTAATGCTCTTATAGCAGGAAAAATGCCCTTAAACTGTCTAGTAGGACTAAGATTCAATGCTTCGGCTGCTGCTGGTGTCGGAAATTTTCAATTACTGGGTGAAGGAGGTGATTACGGTACAGCAGGACAACCCCAAGTCCTGACAGGGTACACGGTAGGAACACCTAGTGGAGTTGTTGGTGGATCAATGCCCACTAAAGTAGGCAGTGCAACAGTATTGAACCCAAGTGGAGTAGACCAAGCAATCCCACAGGGGTATTATGACGGATTGACTTCCTCGGGTAAAGTTGCGGCAGTTAACCCGTCAGCAGGTAACACTTCGTGGACAACTCCGGGGACATATTCATGGACAGTTCCAATAGGAGTAACGCGGGTTTTAGCAACCATGATTGGCGCGGGTGCTGGAGGCTCTGGAGGTTCAGGCACATCTGCCGGTACAGGTGGCGGTGGTGCTGGTGCGTGCACGTCAGGATGGGCAACCGTTACACCGGGAAGTACAGTTAGCGTCGTTGTTGGTACAGGTGGTAATGGTGGTGCTGTTTATAGTGCGGGAAATCCCGGCGGTGTTTCATCATTCGGATCATTAACCGCTAACGGTGGTAGTGCTACAACCGGAACTGGTGCAAGTGTCGGGGGTGTCGGTGGAATTGCGCCTATTAGTTCACCTTATATTGGATGTTTTGCTGGTGGTACTGGTGGTACTGGCACGAATTCCGGGGGCGGAGCTGGTGGCGGTGCTGGTGGCAAAGGTGGTGCTGGTGGAAATGGTAATACTACTACGGCGGGTTCTGGCGGTATTGCCGCAAGTTATGCAATTATTCCAGGCGGTGCTGGCGGTGCTGGTAGTGCTGGAATTGCTGGTTCTGGTGGAACCGGAAACGCCCCCGGTGGCGGAGGTGCTGGTGGCGGTGGTTCAACTAGCACCTATATCGGCGGCAATGGTGGCGCTGGTGCCGTCTATATTCAATGGTAATGAAAGGACGTGCTATAAATGATTATTTTAAGTGACTCTGATAATAAAGTTGTTGGGTCATTTCTAGATGGAACCATAATAAGTCAACTTGACGGGCAGGAAATGCCAACGCCAGAGCAACAAGTAGGGAAAGATGCTGTGCTAGTTATCGACCCTACAACTAAAGTTTTATCCTATAACTATGTTGATCGCCCTCTAAACGATGATGAGAAACTTAATCAATCAGAGCAAGAACAGGCGGCTATGCTATTAGCCCTTGTGATGGGAGGGTTGATGTAATATGAACTGGCTTAAAATTGTTTCTGACTATTACAATGCAGGGTATTACACTGTTGACCAAGTTAAGGTTTTTGTGGCAAAGGGTAAGATTACAGCGGATCAATTCTTGGCGATCACGGGTCAAGCGTACATTGCTTAGCGCGCAATAGACGCATTATGCGCAGTTACGCGCATGAATAAGCATAAGCAACCCAAGCCACACTTCTAGGTATATAATTACCCCATTGGGGGTGGTTGTGTTGGTGAGACAAGCGGTAAACGTCACCTTGGAGCCAGGCGTATATGATGAGTTCTGCAATTACGCTGGCAAAAAAGGCATTCGGGTTTCTCCCTGGGTGAACGCCAAAAGATGAAGGAGTTTATCGAAGATGAAAGAGAAGCCGAAGCTGAAAAGGCAAAAAGTAAGAAAAAGTAGGTGCTCTCCCGATAGTTTTCTCCAAAGTGGGTCTGGCGAAACAAAGATCAACCTAGAGGATTTTGAAGTTGTGCAGCCCCCGGAGTCGGCGAGAATTAGATGGGAAAAGAGGATTAAGTAATGGCACCCTACGGGGTGTCTTTGTTTTGGGGGTATGGGCATGTCGGAACACCTGACCAACTACGATATTTATTTTGGCACCCAAGAAAGAGCCATTGATACCTTAGCAAATCTCATGGAATACCCCTATGATCATCAAAGAAAAGAAGTAAGAGACTTCCATGACGAAATAAGAAAAACTGGGGCTACACAATGGTTAAAGACTGATTGCACTAACGAAAGATGGTGGACGGGCATACCTTTAAAGGGTAGGTTTGCGCGTTAGTTATGTCGCATAATCAAATATTAAGCCTTGAAAACACGCTGAAACCCTTGGTATCACTGGTTTGTAGATATAATCCATAGCAGACGCATTATGCGACAGACTGAGTATGTAATTTTAGGCAGAGAAATGCCCCTGATCGTGATGACCAGGGGCTAAGTTTTAACTAATTAGTTCAGGATTTTCGTAAATATTTCCTATGACATCGTAGTATTCCAGCTTTGTGGCATGGTCAATTACTCCCTTATGGGATAAATATTCTAGGTAAAAACCGTATGCCACTTCATTGCTGTATATGCGGTTGTTGTTTGCCTGGTATTTACCAAACCTGACTATAGCAATGTTACTATCATCCTTTACGATATCTCCGTCGAATATGTCACGATTATTTGCGCTTTGCATCCCTGTACCTTGTAGCCATTCGTAATCAACACCAGAAAAGCGATTATAGAACTCTTCGCCATCACAAGTTTTGTCTTCATAACGAGCCATGTAGAAATCTCCAACACCACTTAAGGAACCAGCATAAAACATATACTTATTTTTCTTGTCCCAAGCCCTAAAATTTATCTTTCTACTCATAGTCAGACCTCCTATCAACATTAATATATCACGTAAACGGTTTATTGGACCAAATATTGGTGATGTGATTGCTTCCGACGTTCGTCAGTTAGAGTCGCATATATCTGCGTTGTTCCAGGATCGGAGTGACCGAGTAATCCCTGGACCGCTACCAGATCCGCACCGTTATTCAACATCAAAGTTGCAAAGGTATGTCGGAATATATGTGGATGTACGTTTTTCTTGACCTCGCTACGATCAGCGATGATCTTAACCTCGCGCTGAATCCCTCTATCGGAGAGCCTACGATAAGGCTTCCTCTCGGTAACAAACAAGGCGTCAACGGTATCAGTGCGGCGCATGAGGTATTTTTTAAGATGATATAGCGCTTTAAAGCTAAAATAAACTGGCCTTTCCTTATTGCCCTTGCCAACTACCAGCACCGACATGGACTGATAGTTAATATCTCCGCGGTTCATCTTCTGGATCTCGCTTAGCCTTCCACCCGTGGCATAAAGGACTTCTACGAGTGCCCTTTCTCTTGGTGAAGCACAGGCTTCCCTAATCATCTCCAACTCTTCGATGGTCAAGGCTTTTGGCACCCGCTGTTCTTTCTTCGGCGGCTTGATTTGTTTTGTCACATCTTTGAGGATTATTCCCTCCGCGGTAAGCCAACCAAACATACTCTTGAGAACTGATAACCGCTTGGATATTGAAGATGTTTTAAGACGTTCAAATTCACTTAAGTAGATTCGGATATCCGCAGTGGTGATCTCACTGGTGGCTTTTGGAACGTGCCTTGAGAAGATCCGAAGTTCTAGTTCATATCCTTTAAGGGTTAATGGGCTGATCCCTTCAAGCCTTTTCCCAGCCAGGAACAGTTTTATCTTCTGCCATAAGTCCGGGTGCCCGCTAGCAACCAAGGCTGGCTTAACGTCATACTGGGAAAGGATGATTGAAATGCTTTGATGTAACTCTGGCTTGTCCACATTGGGGCAAAGTATAAAAATTGAGTCTGTTATTTGCTCGAGCATGATTTCTGCAGTGGAGCTGAGCAATTGTGTCATGGTAATCCACTCCTCTTTCTTTTGTCCGGAGTGCCATGGTATAATGTCCTTGGCACTCCGGTGTCATGATGTAAGCACTCGTTCGGTCGGGCAGACTATGGACGGGTGCTTTGTATTGCGTTGTGTAAAAATTCGATGTCATAATTATTTAGCCATGTGCAATGAACTTCATCCCAACTCTGTCGGTAGAGCCCAATTAGCGATCCATCATTGATAAAGCATTCAGCACTGTGGTGGCCGTCGACGACGCATCGTAGTATCTCAATCTTCCCCCTGTCACCGAGAGATGATCCCAAATCAGAGATACGCTTTTGGAGTTTTTCAGGTAGATCCTCGAAGGTACATTCTTTGGACATGTTTATTCCTCCCTTCGCCGGTATTGGCCCCGGCTGGCTTTTAATGTTACTCCGGCTTGTTCACGCTAACGGATATCATGGCATTCAATGCAACGAACCTGACATACTCGCTTTCACTCTTGAATCCATAAGCCTTCCATTTTTTTGTTATGGTCTCCTTGTCTTCGGTGGAGCATCTGACCGTTATGCTTGCTTGACCAGGCCTTGAAGTTGGCAATTCAACATCTCCTTTCTAACCTTTTTGATCATTCTTAAGTATGCCACTCTACCACCTTTAGTTGTTTTGGTTCGTGATAACTCCTTGTTAGCATGGAAAAGAGTGTATACGTTTTCTGATTCTAACCACAGTTCAACCCTTTCACCCGTTTTTTGTAGGACGGTGAAGTTAATTGCTGGATAAGTTCCGTCCCATAATTCCCCTAAAGAATTGTAATCTCCACAAATATGTTTACCCCCTAGTCTTTCCATAAGAAAACCTCCTTTATTAATACTATTGTACCGCAATATGCAGTACAATACAAGGGATAAAAGGCAATATTCCAAGTTTATTTTACCGTCAATCGACGGTTATTTTTATGCCCGGGAATCTAAGCCTGAAAAGCTGTAGGAGGTGACAGCGAAGTAGGGCGCCCCGGGCTTCAATTTAAAGGTAGCAAGCAAAAGAGGTGAAAGAAGGTGTGTTAATGGACGATCAAGGAGTATTGATGGACATCCGCGAGCGTTTAGTCCGGATCGAAACAAAACAGGATGCTCAGGGCGACTTAGGTAAGAAAGTCGATGGCATCGAAGCCAAGGGCATAGAGACAGAGTCGAGGTCAAAATCCAATACACACCGCATCGACAAGTTAGAAGCAAATAACACATGGCTCTGGCGGACAGTCGTCGGGGCCATTATTTGTGCAGGAATTGCGGCGTTGGCAATTTTTAAATGAGAGGTGATATAACGTGAATGATTTAATCGATCTAATCTTCGACCCTGGACACGGTGGCACGGATCCGGGAGCAGTAGGGCCGACGACCAAGGAAAAGGATAACGTCCTTGTGCTGGCAAAGAAGACCGCGGCGTACTTAGATGCAACTGGGGGATTCCGCGTGAAGTTTACCCGAGACACTGACAAAGACTTTTGCAATGGGGCGTATTATAACGAAAATCTGGACCTGAAGAATCGGGTGGCAGTGGCCAATGACCTGGGCGGTAAGGTATTCGTAGCTTTTCACGACAACTCATGTACCGGAAACGCTTACGGTAACGAAGTCTATGCTGTAGCTGCAGGCGGAGAAGGGGAGAAACTAGCCAAAGCGATCTGCTCACGTATGGCAACGCAGTTAGACATGGTAGACCGTGGAGTGAAGTTCGCCGGGTGGTATGTGTGCAAGTGGACCGATATGCCGGCCGTGCTCGTTGAGTACGGTTTTATTAATTCAGAGGAAGCCACGATCTTGGCCAAGATGGATCAGGCAGCCTTGACGATTGCTCAGGGGATCGGGGATAACTTCGGGGTAAGCGTTACAGCTAAGGGAAAGGAGGAAGACGTTGTGAACGATGCAATCTTGATGTTCAGCGATGAGGACTACTGGGCGGCTAAAGATGTGAGCGCTAAAAACGCTGGAATAGCCATGTTTGTTAGGCAAGGTGCCACGCGAGTTGTTCCGGCAGACGCACTTAAGGCGAAGCACTTGTTTGTCATTGGCGGGGCTTCTACGGGGCATGTGAACGAGACTTTGTTGTCGGGGAATACCAAATATGACACGGTTGCAGTGGTCAGTAAGTATTTAGGGTAGGGAAGTGATGGGCAATGCCAAAAGCAAAACTAAGAGGATGCACGGATAGCAGGGGTGACTATTCGATGGTTTGGATATGGTGTCCAGGCTGTGATGAGCACCACGCCATGCCCGTTACTAAACCCAGTAATGGTGATGGAGTTGCATGGGTATTCAACGGTGATGAGGAAAAGCCAACATTGAGTCCTTCGATATTGGTTCGTCATGGGGCAAATAACACTGTTTGCCATAGCTTTATAACCGATGGCAAGATTCAGTTTCTCTCGGATTCAACCCACGGACTTTCTGGCCAAACGGTAGAATTGCCAGAGGTAGATTAAAGGTTTAAATCGGCAAGCGGTTGCCAAAATGAAAGGGAAGAAAGAGATGTGAAAAAACCAAAGATAGAGTATGAGCATAAATGTGAATCGTGCGGTCATATGCAAGAGCCAGACAAGGAAAAGAGTAATGAAAACTGGACTGTTTATTCAACTACATGTAGCAAGTGTGGAGGAAGAGTAAAGCTTATATTCATTGATTAAGCAGGGGAATGGCCTGCTTTTAATTTTGCCCAAAAAAGAAAGGGGAACTAAAAATGGATGTTCAAACCATGATGTTATTGATCGCAGTCCTGTCCCTAGTATGTTTCTTCGGGATGATGTTTGGGATTCAGGTATTAGTCAAGCAAGGCAAGGACCCAGGTAAACAACTGCAGGTAGCTGGCGCCATTGTGGACACTGCATCAGAAGCTAATACCGCGCTCAAGTCTTTTATCCCTGCACCCATCGAGAGTATTATTGATATGATCCTTAAGGTCACACAGGCTGGAGTACATTCCGCACAGCAACTATATAATTCAGGTCAACTTCCCCCGGATCTGCGCAAAGAACAGGCCACTCAATATGCGGTAGATATGATAAAACTTACTGGTCATGAGGTTACGCCGGAATTAGAGCAGACTATTAGAAATACTGCAGAGGCTGCCGTTTACGTGATGAAGCAGAAGGAACCTGTTCTGGCAGTAGTTCCGGTGCCAATACCTCCAACGCCACCGGAAGTCACTGCTACTGATCCTGCTTCAGTGATCGATCCGGTGCAACAATCAGCATAATAAAACTAAGGCCTCAGCTTTAATTAGCTGAGGCCTTAGTTGCGTTTCTACGTCTATGCTCTAAACTTATTACCACATTTCATGCAATACAGATCCATCTTATTCCTGCCAATCCCACCAGCCAATAATCCTATCGGTCCGGCAATAGCTCCTCCCACAAGGCCCTTAACAATGCTCCCGCCTTTTTTCTGTGCGCTTAAAGATGTCGATAGGCACTTAGGGCAATAGGGGATGCCTTGATCATCCATTTCCTTCTTCCTTGCTTTTTCTTGATCAGCTATTGCCCCAGCTTTATCCATACTTTCCTGCGCTTTGGACTTAATCTTATCCCAAGTACTTGGTTCACCTTTCTCCAATGCTTCTTTCTTCTCTAATGCTTTTTGCGCTTTATATGCCTCATTGCGCTCTTTTTGGTTTTCAAACCAGCCCAAGTGTAATCGCCTCCGATTATATTTTACTAAAACAGTTATTAAGTTCTACGCGAGATAGGTTTTTCCTGCCGCGAGACATAAACACGTGAGGGCGGACTCGTTCTATGGGCATTCAATTATTCAATTGAATTGTATGCACCACCTCCTTTCATATAGAACCCTTTTCCTATTATTTAAAAATAAACTTTAAATTAGCTGACTAAACTTAGATGAACAACCTTTTTCTCTTCTTTTTTATGCTTTCCTATATTCGTTAGATCAGTGATGAATCGCTCATATCTGGCACTACTTTTTATAAGATTGAGAGAATGAAAGCGGGGCAAATGCAGGAGATCGTCAACTTCATAAGGGTAAAGTTCTTCTTCTAACTCTGCGAAGTTCTTTTTATCACAGCCTGAGATCAACATATATGAAGCATTGGCAGACCGTAGTTCATCTCGGATAACCTTGATCTGGTTCAAATAGTGGCAGGATAAGATCGGCTTGAGTTTAAATTTAGCGAGGCGAGAAAGCTTTTCTGTTAAAAACTCTTCGGTATGGTGTACCTGGTAAATTTCGTCTATGATCAGATTCACCTTTACGAGTTCGTCATCTCTTCCTTGATATATGTCGGCTCTGAGCTGGAGAGCTAAGTATATTTTAGTCATCCAGTATGTTGTGTAAACATCCCTTTCGGCGTCGGTGCTAAACATCTTTTCTGGCATTTGTAGAATAATAAGTTGGGGTTTTTGAAGCTCTTTTATTAGGCTTATGTTGTTTTCGGTTCCCTTTTTAAGCATCAGTTCCATATAGGGATTCGCTTTTAATTTCTGTAAGCGATCTATTATATTCGTGATATTAGAGGTCTTGGTCCCAATGACTTCTTTGGTCTTGGAGTCCAATTCGTCAAGTTCCTTAAGCCCCAAAATATACTCTTCTAAATTAGTTTTCTGAGAAGACGGAGTATTGAATATGAAATGGGCGCGTGTCTCATGATTGCTAAGAACATCAAAGACGTCCTTGATCGAACCTTTTTGGATAAAAGTGATAAGTGACGCGCAGGTGAGAAATCTCTCCATTCGTGGGGCTAAGTTCTTATCATCTGAGTTGATAGAGTTAACTAGGGTTAGCAGCTGTTGAGTTTGTCTCTTAGCGTTTATGTAAGCATCCATTACGTTACTGTTATCGACTTCATCAAATTCGTTGTATCCAAGTCCTTGGAGTTCGTCTAAATTAGCACAGGAAATTACGAGAGCTTGATCTTCGGTAAAATTCTCGGCTACTTCCTTAGACGCTTCACAATTCTTTATGAAATCGAACATTATGACGCATTCCTTATGGACGATCGCGTCCTTGGCCAGAGAACCTAACAGGGTTGTTTTTCCTGCTCTTGTGGGCCCAACGACTACTAATGTTAATTGCTGGTGTTCCTTATCGGTGGACAAAAACGCCTCTTGCGTTACCCCTCTATAAGTGCATTTTCCAATACACATTACCCCAGTTTTTAATTCAGAGGGTACCTGAGTCTCTTGGGTTTCTGTCTTAGCAATTTGGGTATGTCTTTCTAGCAACTTTCTCCCCGGTAAGGCTATAAGGTTCTGACATTCAGCAGAAGAGAGTTTATTTCTGTTGGCAGATGGCAGTGAGTAAATAGTGGGATTAAATGTCTGCCGATAATGTTTAGTCTTTAAAGTGTTCCCTCCTTCTGGCTCACTGATGGATTGAAAACTATGAGCTAGGGACTTCGCATTATTATGTTGCCTAATGCGAGAATCAGACTCAGACAGTATAAGAATTTGAGTATCTATAATGGTTTCATTCTGCTTCTTACGAGTTGAATTAGAGATAAGGTTAGAGGTAGTAGATGGATAATAAGACGGAATGATCCGAGGGTCACGTGGATCATAGCTTGGAGTAGGGGTGTACGCCTTCTTACTTGACAACATTTCGGCAATTAAATCTGAGATAGATTGAACCTGTGAGGCAGCAAACTTTAATAAATAATTTAAATTACCCTTTTCCTTTTCCGTAGACTCAGATGCCTTAACCTTGTTGATGGTGTTTCGATAGGTTGATCTCCACCAGTTCTGATTCGTGGGTATAAAGTTGTAAAATATGCCTACTTTGTCATCCTCTTCTAAGACGTTCAAAAGATTTAGGTTAGCAGATAATAGGTCATCATCCCTCTTGTCGCTTACAAGGGAAAGTGCATCCTCCTGAGTGTATGACAGAGAATGGGCTGTAGCATCAGAGGTAAACGTAGGAAGCATATTTTTCTCAACTTCGCGCATGGTCACAGTTGTCCACACTGATCTGATTTTTTCCTTGATGATCGAAAGGGAGAGAGTCGGAATAATAAAGTAAAACTCTGCCGATGTTTTGGTCAGATAGATATAATAGGAAACCTTTGCAGGATTGATAACAGATAACTGAGTAGGAAAGAGTCTATTTCTTCCAAAAGGTAGATGCCAGATAAACCCTTTTTCTGTCCTTATTAATGCAGAGTAAGCTAGTGAAGCGATACTAAGTGCAATCTTATCTGTTTGGTTATTCTTTAATGAATTGTTTGGAGTCATTTTCAAGTAGGAATATTCGGGGTTTATCATGGAAAAGTAATCCGATAACTTTAAACTTTTCATAGTTACCTCCTTATTGAAAAACAATTTGCACTAACATATTTCCAACTAAGAGAATACCTAGCTTATTAAGTCCTGGTTTGTATCCACCTATATAAAGGACTATAAGGATAACACCTCCTATGAGAGTTATAGAATGGGCTAAAGGAACGATGGCTGGAACTATTGCACTCCATATAGAGTGGCTTATGGACGAGGCATAGTTTACGAATCTTTCTCCTGGTGTAACTACCACAGGGGCATTAAATAATAAATCCTTGGCCCTATCCATAAACGAGGGATCAAGGGCAGATGTTGGATCAATTAGTGCCCCATTTTGCAGTAAACCAATGTGAATATGTGGGCCAGAACTATGTCCAGCCCCAACAGTTCCCGGCATACCTCCTGTGAGTCCTAAAGTGTCACCACGGGCCACGTGCTGTCCATAGGATACGTTTACTTGATTAAGGTGTCCATATACCCATTCTCTGCCGTTGTCGGCTGTGACGCGTATATTCTCACCTAACAAAGGGTCATTAGATATTTTCCCAACTATTCCATCGGATACAGATTGTGCTATGGTGTTAAGAGGGGTAGCGTAATCTACCCCTGTATGTGGAACTGAGTGGAAACTATCTATTTCCCCAAAGTGGGTAGTTATCCGATAGGTAAGCTCTTTCAGTGGGGAAATCATTTACCTCATTCCTCTCGCAGTATTCTCGATTAATCTTAAGAATGTAGGGTAGAGAATCAAGACTATTGAAATACCGGCAGAGTACATAAGAATTTGCTTAACCTTGGGCCAATCAGAGGACAAAGCTGACTGAATGATATCAACTCCACCCTTTATGAGTACAACCAACCCACCACCCACAGCGATCTTGTCATATAGCTGCATTCCGACTTGTGAAACGTCACCGGCTGCAAGAGCTAGACTTGGGATAACTAGAGTTAGTGCTAGGGCAGAAGCGGCAAGAGCAGTTTTGTTTGCCAACACGAATTTCATAATTACTCCCCCTCTTTATTTACCTCCTGAGAATTAGTGCGTTTTGGTTTTGGCGCAGGGGCAACATCCTCCGCATTCAAATTCAACCAAATGTCCACGGAGATCAATCTGACTAGGACCTCTTCATCGTATTTCGCGGTGATTGCATAGTCCTTCATAGATTTACGGACCGTCTTTTCAATCTTGAGAATATCCAATACTTTTGTCATTGACTGACACTCCTTTCAATTTTTAGATTAGCCATTAATTCCCGGGCTACTTGCTGCGCCGTAATGGGTTCCACTGGCTTACTGTTCGTGATCCCGAACCACGCCCGGAGCGCCATCCTGATAATCGTGCTCTTCTCGCTCCTGGGGATCGTGGAGAGCTTTTCTACGAGCGGTGCGTCTGCCCAAAAAGTTTCTTTCTTTTCCGTGGTGTTCACCCCCTCAAAAATTTGTCCGAGTTGCGTAGTATAATGTAAGACATTGGGTTTTTGATGTTCGCCTGATGTCTTATGGTGTGTTAATAAATATGAACGATCGACCCTAATTATGATTAAAAAAATAATTAAAATTATATAAAAAAATGACCAAACTATCAGCTTGGCCAGATGTACTCGATTGAAAAACCGAGTGCGGACGATATTTTCTTTGCAGTGTCAAGTGTTATTGCCTTTTTTTCGTTTATGATTTTACTCAAGGTGCTTTGATCGATGCCGGTCATCTCTGATAGGTCTTCTTGTGTCAGCCCCCGCTTCTTCATTATCTCGCGGATCTTATTCATGAATTCATCACCAAGGAAAATTATTCCACACAAATACGGAAATTCCTTCTATCTAAAAATCTTGGAATTGCACTGCATATAGGGATGATCTATCCTAAAATAAATAAGGATTGTCGACAAGTTTTTCACTCATTCGACTTGCTAAAGGGTGTATACTTCAATCGTCGAAATAAATTGACAATTTGGTACTTTAGTCCTATAGGTAGCAACGAAAGGGATGATATAAGACCAACTAAATATATAAACTTGTCTTTGCGACAAATTACCCCTTGAAGATGATCGGAACATATGTTCTAATAAAAGAAATAAACGTTCTTTTTTGTATATACTTGCAGTTTCTAATAATGAGGGGGAATATTGATGTATAAGGTAACGCTACGATCAGTAAGGGAAGCTAGAGGGTATACACGGGGGGCGGTAGCAGCTCAACTGGGTATACCCAAAAGTGTCTATAGTTCATATGAAGTAAACCCCGGGGATGCACAATTAAGCATAATGTTAAAGATAACATCTCTGCTTAAAATACCCATGATTGCCATCTATCCCGGCCATGAGGACGATTGTACGAATCATAATAAATATAACCTTGGACCACATTCTGACCACGCAATTAAGTAAATAAGGTAACACGTAGTTAACGATATATCGTAAATTAAATTAAGAAATCCTTAATTTAAGCCTCATGATGTATTACGATATATCGTAATACATCATGTTACAAAGTGGTTATAGTATCGACGGGATATTGGGGTAAAAGGGCTTGAGCCCAGTAAATAAAGGGACCAGGTTCACCATACTACCCCAATGACCACATTTTGACCACATTTGATTTCAAAAAATTAGAGGCTTCTCATTAATTCGCTGAATTTTTGGGATGCCTCTTTTTTCATTGTCTTGGTTACATGCATGTAAACCATTCTAGTTACTTCATCGTCAGCGTGTCCAAGTCTCTCCATGATCTCCTCTAACCCTACTCCGGCCTCTGCGAGTAGCGAAGTGTGAGTGTGGCGTAATGAATGGGGGGTTAGATTCTCATTCAGTTTAGCAAGCTTCAGTATTCGTGTCATTCGGTCCTCAAACAATTTGAGGGGCCTAGGGTATCCTGGGTACTTGGTTTTATTGATGAAGATAAAATCTTTAGGATAGTAATTATCGCGGTGTTCCATCTTGTATATATTTTGGAGAGCTTTATGTTTTTCTAGTTCTTCCAGAACAGAGACATCAATCGCGATGGTCCTTTTAGATTTCCTTGTTTTAGGCGTGAGTAAGGTGTAACTGGTAGCTTTGTAGTCTTTATTGTAATAGGTCTTTGTAATACTTATCGTGTGGTTCTCGAAATCAATATCTTTCCACATTAAGGCGCACAATTCACCGAGTCTAATCCCACTGTATGCCAATAACTTGAAAACTAGATAATCGCTATCCAAGCCTTTTCTTCGTGCTGTATCCAAAAATATAGTTAATTCTTCCTTTTCAAGGTATTTAGGGATTTCTATCTCCTCTTCTATTTCCTCAACTGTCTTTTGAGTTTTTGGTACAACTGCATAATGAGTAGGATCAACCTTGATGTATCCCAATTCCACAGCTTTCTTGAAAAGCATTCTTCCAGTAGAGTTAATAGCCCTAAGTGTGCCGATAGTGTATCCACTAATACTTAGATCGTTTAAAGCGCCTTGATACATTCTTCTAGTGATTTCCTTGATTTTTTTATGAGCGAAATATGGCGTTAGTTTACTAATCCCATATTTTCTAATATCAATAGTTGTTATCTTCACTCGCCCGGTGTTTTGGTAAAGCATTAACCATTCAGCGGTGTAGTCCTTGAACAGCACTTCGATTTCCTTAACGTATGACCCTCGATCCAATTCCTGCATTAGTACAGCCGCTGCGAGCTGTGCTTCTTTTTTTGTCCGAAAACCGCCCTTTGTCTTTTGATCCCTGTCCCCAGTTTCTGGCTTTATGCCTATATCGATAGTGTAAGACCATGTGTCGCCACGCTTACGAAAGTAACCCTTCACGTATTCATCCCCTTTCCTTTAAGCAATCCTTATCAATTAGTAAAACGCCTTCTAGATATAACTTCAGTCGCTTTATTCCATACTCATTTAAGAGATCGATACCTTCCAGATCAACAGGCTTGTCCTTCTTAATAAATATACCGGATGCTAAATATTCCACGGGAACGTCGAAGTATTCAGCGATCTTAACAGCGCTATCGAATTTGATGTCCTTAAGTTTCTTCTTAATGATGCTATCTATCGTCGTATACGGTATCCCGGTAGCGTTTGCAATGTCGGAAATCTTAACTCCTTTCTCATTGACCAGTTCCTTAAATACTTCCCAAAGTTCCAATTATAGACACACCTCCGTTTTTCTTATTGTATATAAAATTATTACTAATATCAATATAGTATTTACGAAAAATAGTAATATTATGCTTGACTCGTTACGATTATTCGTATAATATAAAAATAAAGTTACGACATTTCGTAAAGAGAGGAGCGAAACACATGGCATTCCCGAATCTGAACGCAGAGATGGCCCGTAAGGGACTGAAACCAGTGGACATTGCCCAAGCAATGAACGTCTGCCAGAAGACAGCCTTCAACAAACTTACTGGAGTTAGGCCATTCACACTTATGGAAACCGTAGCTATTCGGAATAAGCATTTCCCTAGTATGACCATCGAAGAATTATTCTTATCAGATCAGAAAGGGGAGTAGCGATGGATAAGTTACCCGAAATCCTAACAGCCCAACTCATTGCAGATTACCTGGGGATCTCACGCCGGAGAGTTTACGAGTTGTTTCAAACTGTCCCGAAGCATGGTGGTATTCCTAACTTCGATATTGGAGCATCCAAACGAGTGGAAAAGAAGGACTTCCTAGCATGGATCGAGGCCAGAAAGAACGAGAAATCTAAATTAGTTAGCTAGTTTGTGAAGAAGTTGGTTTATGAGCAATTAGTGGCGAAGCCCACATGAGTGTGAGTAGTAACTTGGAACTAATAAAGAAAAGGAGGATTCAAATTGAACCTAATTACAGTATCCGGAGTCAAAGGCTATATCGACGAAGGCGGAGTTGCTTGGCTGAATACGGAGGCCGTTGCCAGAGGCTTGGGACTCACTCAATTAAAGGAGGGCAAAGAATACGTCAGATGGGATCGGGTGAATGGCTATCTGAGAGATATGCGTTTTCCCCATTTGGTGGGGAAAGAGTTTATACCCGAGAATGTTTTCTACCGTCTATCAATGAAGGGTGAAACATATGGAGCACAGGCCTTTCAAATTCTAGTAGCTGATGAAATCCTCCCCTCCATCCGCAAAACCGGCTCCTACTCAGTCAAACCCCAAAGCATTGAAGACCTAATCATCATGCAAGCTCAAAGCATGAAAGAGTTCCGACTTACCCAGCAACAACAAGCGGCCGTGATTACTGACCACGAATTCAAACTTGCCACCATCGACCAGAAGGTCACGAACGAGATCACACTTACCACTCGGGAGCAAAAGCAGATCCAAGGCGCAGTAAATTCCAAGGCTCATAACATTGGCTTACCTGATGCATACCGACAGATCTATGGAGCTCTAAAAAAGCATTTTGTCATTCCAAGTTACAGGGACCTGAAGAGGTCCGATCTGACTAAGGCGTTTGAGTTTATCCGGTGCTGGTCGCCAAGGATTCAATAGCTTTACCCCAAACCACACAATCATAACCCAGTGGTGGACAAGCCTAGTGAGGTGATAATTTGAAACGAATTTTAGACGCTTGCTGTGGAAGTAAAATGTTTTGGTTCAACAAGCAGAATGGTGATGTGCTTTACATGGATAATCGCCAAATAATCGATACGTTGTGCGATGGGAGAAAGTTAGAGGTTAATCCCGATATAGTAGCTGATTTCAGGAATATTCCTTTTGAGAATAACTCCTTTTACTTAGTGGTTTTTGACCCACCACATTTACTAAAAGCCGGAGAAAATTCTTGGTTGGCCAAGAAATACGGAAAACTAGGCCAAGATTGGAAGGGCGATATTTCACGGGGATTCGAGGAATGTATGCGAGTGCTTAAGCCAAATGGCACACTTATATTCAAATGGAATGAAGAGCAGATTGAGTTGAAAGAAATATTGAAATGCATAAAACAAAAACCTCTATTCGGAAATCGAAGAAGCAAAACTCATTGGTTAGTATTTATGAAGTAAAAAATTAAGTGAGGGAAAGCAAATGAGAATGCAAAATCCAGCTAACGAAGCCAAGCGACAAGCAAGAATCCAAGGCCTATCTTATTGGTCCTACATGGAGAAAAAACGTCCTGGAATCGTGCAGAAGTTTGTTTGGGGAGCCAAGAAAGTGACTCGTAAACAAAAGCGCAAAGATCAGGCTGAAATTTATTCTGCTATGGCTCGTTCGAACCATCCGATGATGAGACTTATGGCTCAAATGAGGAACTTGATTGGAGGAAGGAGCGCTTACTAATGACTTGCCACTTCATCCGTAACGAAGATGGTTCAGAAATGATCATCTGCACCAGTAATGACCAAGACGACAGATGCGAACTAAAGAAAGCTATGGTCTGTCGGAGGGCGGAAATCTGCGAGAAGTGTGATTCTTGTGAAACGTGCCAAAGGGTGTTGGCAAAACGGAAATTAAAAGAAAGCGAGTGATTTTTGAATGAAAAAGCAAGTTGTGTATGTAGCGGAAAACGGAATCAAGGTAGTTGTGGATGGGAATAGTGACCCACGGAATATTCAACTCTTCAATCAAGTTCTAAAAAAGTAGGTGGTCTAGTGCAGCATCAGAAAGCGGGGAATCTAGTGCGTAAAGATCAAGCGAGACGACTTCGTTATCAGGAATCACAGCGCATCCAAGCCAAAGCAATCAAAGACCAAAAGTTGGTGTGGCCTTTATCTGAAAGTCTAATTAAAAACTTCGCAAGCAAGCTAGTTAAATAAAGGAGGGACAAGCTGTGACACACTTTCAAACCGTGTTTCTAGCCCACACACTTACCTTCTGTGCCATCCTGCAGGCATCCTGCGAGTATTATGTCTGGAAGAAAAAGAAAGCCCTCAGACGGTCTAAACGTCTAAGAGCCCAAGAGAATTTATTCATTAGTTAGTATACCACTATTTTCTCAAACTATTCCACTAGGAGGGAGTTTTGTGAACATAGAGCGGAAAAAGAAAACAGAATGCTTTAACGCTGAATGCGGATTTACCAAAGAACGATGCTTAAAATTCCACGGATCGGATTGTATCAAGCTCGGTGGCACAAAAATACCTCTACAAACCAGTACGCCAAGCGAAAGTTTTCCAACCAGCACAAACGACTTTTAAACCTTATTGGATTAATGATGGGTGGGCTATTACGGATTGGAGGGACTAGGTGAAAATTGGATTAGTTGATGTCGATAGCAGAATACCCAACCTTGCTCTTATGAAACTATCAGCTTACCACAAATCAATAGGAAATGAAGTTAAGATGTTTGATCCACTTTTCGACCATCCTGAACGTATCTATTCATCCAAGGTTTTTACTGCTACTGAAAAGTATGGGTACTATCCAGATTGCGAAGTGATACAAGGGGGGAGCGGGTTTAATTTAGGGATTAAATTACATGATGGCATTGAGACTATGTATCCAGACTACTCCCTATACGGAATTGACTATGCTATGGGGTTTACTACGAGAGGATGCACTAGAGAGTGCGGATTCTGCATCGTACCAAGAAAAGAAGGAAAACTTCATCCAGTAGCAGACATCTATCAATTTTGGAATGGTCAAGAGCGATTAACTATCATGGACAATAACCTTGCTGCAGATACGGAACACTTCAAACTCATCGTTAATCAGATCTTAAAGCATAAAATCCAGACTGACTTTAACCAAGGGTTAGATATTCGGCTGATTGATGACGAAAAAGCAAAATTACTTTCTAAGGTTCAATTATGGAAGGGCTATAGGTTCCGTTTCGCCTGGGACTCAATGGATCTAGAACAAGAAGTAATGAGAGGGATCAACACCTTAACTAAGTATATGAAGCCTTATAAGTTGATGTTCTATATTTTAATCGGTTACGACACAACGGAGGACGAGGATTTATACAGAGTTGAAATGCTGAAAAGCTTAGGAATTAGATCGTTCGTAATGCCTTATGACAGGACAAGTGAGTATCAAAGAGACTTTGCGAGATGGGTGAACGGTCAAGTTTATACAACGGTTGCATGGCCTGATTATACAAAGAAAGGAAGGGGATTAGAGTGAAAAAACTTACACCAACCCAATTCTCATCTATCCAAGATTTAGTCGATAACCCATTAATCGAACAGTGGAGCATAGATGGTCATCACAACGGATTACTTCGTGTAACCGTCATATCTAAACCTGATGCTGATTTTAACCTGGTAGACATGTTGCTAGAAGATGTGTTTCCAGGTAAGGAATACAGGGGTTCAGTTAGCAAGGATGTGGATGGAGATTACTACTCGATAGATGTTGAAGGCGAAACACTTATCAATTTGATGATGAAGAAAACAGTAACGCGAAATCAAGTCTGGACCACGGAAGATATTCTTCGCCAGGAGGGATAGGGCATGGAACGAGTCAACCTTTTGTACGCACGATTCTTAGACCATTTAAGTATGTGCGGCGGTTGTACTGGTCCTCGCAAAAGTGAACGTTGTAAATATGCAGTAGTTTGTGCAGTAACAGAAGTTTTAGGGAAGAAAGGTTTGGTAGCTAATCAACAAGAGCTTTTGCATTATGGCACTAATCATAGCAGCAAGTATAACTATTTACCCGAGGGATGCGATAGCTCCGACAAAGCAGATTCAAATGTTGGACCTTCTTCAGCAGAATAGAACAAAGGTCATGGTAAGCCGTAGTGAACCAGTGCAGAGGATTGAACGCAGGGTTATGAGGATAACCGCATACACGGCACATGACAGGGGAATGAACGGCAAGCACATCACAGCCAATGGGGAACATACGCAGGAAGGTAGAACGATTGCAGCGGATTCAAGCATTCCATTTGGAACGGAAATCTATATTCCTGAGCTTGGGAAAAAGTACACAGTCGTTGATCGAGGCGGGGCAATTTATGGAGATAGGTTGGACTTGTTTATGGAAAGCCGGAAAGAGGCTTTGGAGTTTGGCGTGAAATACCTAGAGGTAATTATTAAGAAATGAGGGTGATTTTTAATGGGTTGCGATATTCATATCATGGTTGAAAAGTTAATTGACGGTAAGCGGACAGCGGTAAAGGGTGCTAATCCTGACATTGCTCGTAATCGTTACTATGCCAAATTAAATGAAAAGCGTGGGGAAGTTGAACGGGCAGAGAATTATAAAAGGCTTGCCTTGGAACGTGAGTCGGGTGAATCCCTCAAGAAAAGCCTTGAAGAACTTGAAAAACAGTATCCCGAATCCGAACGACAAAATGACCTTGAATTACAGAAAGAATATGAATCCGAATTGAAGTACGAACTAGGGGACAAGGCACCCGAAGTTTATCATGATTGGATTTATGACGGTAGAAATTATGACCTATTCGCAATTTTGGCAGATGTTCGTAATGGTCACGGATTCGCAGGAGTCGTAACGGGCGAAGGGTTCATTCCGATATTCAAACCTCGCGGCGTACCTGAAAATGCTAGTGAAGAATACAAAAAATGGTCCGGCGATTGGGATAGTGATGGTCACAGCCATTCATACCATACCGTCAGACAGCTTGTAAATTTCCAACATTGGGAAGAGGGTAGCATCCATTACGGAATGGTCGGTCAAGAAGATTACAAAGTTTTTAAAGAAAAGGGAATTCCTGAATCGTATTGCGGTGATATTTCTGGCAGGGACGTTATCCATATATCCAACAAGGAAATGGACGACATTTTCAACAGAAGTTACCCAATAAAAGATGGCAAGCAATACTTTACAAGGGTTCAATGGCAGGAAGGATACAAGGATGTGGTTGGCAACTTCTACACATGGAGTATTCCAAAGTTGAAAGAACTTACTGGCGACGATCTTGACAGTGTTAGAATCGTATTCTTTTTTTGATAACTAATTAATTTCAATTGAAAGGAGAATTCCAATGGACAAATTTGAATTAGAAGTTGTCGCTGCTCTTCGGGAATTAGAAATCCCGGTACACATGAAAGGTTATAGGTTCATCAAAACGGCTATGAACATTCTTCGCTACAACCCTTCAGCTATTTATGCGGTGATTAAGCTGTATGGGACTGTGGCTGAAAAGGAAAACTCTACTGCATCTCGCGTCGAACGAGGTATCCGACACGCATTGGGAAGCGCTAATTCTGATTTTCTTACGCAAAAAAAAGTTTTGGGAACAGCCAGGGATCTATCCAACAGTGAGTTTTTAGCAACATTAGCTGAGGTAATCAAGGTTAAGATGGCCACCGATCTTGTTTCAGCTAGAAAATCCCAATGATGAAAACCAAAGACCCGCACCTTTACGATCCTCTTTAGTGAGGTTGCAAGTGCTGAGGGAGAGAACACCTCCCAATAGTTTGACAAACCTACTTAGTCGGTAGGCACGCGAAAGTGCATATTCGTAGCATAAAAACTCCATAAAGTCGCGTTGTTGCTTGCTGAAAGCATTGTCAGGGCAATGGCATGGGTAGCTGATGGAGTTGCCGACTTGATGTGTAAAAACATTAAGTAGGTAGTAAAGGTGGAACAAAAACACATTGTAATGTTTTCCGGTGGCGCAGCGAGTTCAGTCGTTGCCAAGATGGTTGCAGATAAATATCCGAATGACACAATTTTACTTCACACTCCATCCGGGGCAGAGCATCCAGACGCAGACAGGTTCCGTGAACAAGTGGCGAAGTTTATTGGATTACCGATCACGGTCGAATCAGCAAAGAAAACTCTTTGGGAGCTAGTCGAAACTCGAAAGTATATCCCTAATAACAATCTTCCGTTTTGTACGACAGAACTTAAATTAATTCCCAAGGACAGGTTCTTGAAAAGGTTGGAGAAACAGGGAATCGACTTCATCCAGTATTTAGGTCTAGGCGTTGATGAATGGCGCCGGATCCAGAAAGTTTGGGCGAGAAATCAATTAGACGGGCGAAAGGTTGAATTCCCCCTCATGGACCATAAATTAACCGGTGCCGATTGCCAAAAGATTATCCGCGAAGAATGGAAAATCTGTTTACCACAGCCCTACATGTACCTAAGTCACAATAACTGCATTCCTTGTTATAAGGGCGGTCAAGCACACTGGTACAAAGTTTGGAAGTATTACCCCGATCAATTCATAAGAGCCTCTACAGCAGAACGTAGATGCTCAAACACAGTATTTAATGGGTTTAGTTTAGACGAACTTGCGGAAAAGTGGGCAAGTGAACCAGATCAAATGGACCTGTTTGGAGATCAAGAAGGAATCCCATGTATGTGTGCACTGTAAGGAGGTAAATCGTGAGAATTGTTGATCGAATTTCTAGTCAGTCTGGAAAATCAAGTGACGACCTTATGGATAATGAATGCGTTCAGGATTATGGGTATGACTGGCACAACACTTGTGATGGGGATCACTGTCAGGAATGCTGGGAAGGAAACGATTACAAGGAGGACAAGCCAGAGTGAAGAAAATTTATGTGGCTCATCCCTTCGGTGGAAAACGTTCTAACTTCCAAGCAATAACACATATTTGCCAGCGTTTTATGAATTTTGGGGTTATCCCAATATCTCCTGTCCATGCGTTCAGTTTTACCAACGATCATGTTCCAGAAGAAAGAAATCGGGCTATGGAGTTCTGTGACGAGCTTATTGAGGTGGCTGATTGTATATTCTTCTTCGGCGAATGGGAAACATCGGAAGGATGTCGCAGGGAAATGGATCTGGCAAAGCAGTTATTTAAACCGTTCTACATTGTTGAAGGTTGGAAAGATGGTTATCCGGTATTCAAGAATGGCAATAAGCCTATTTGGTGGAAGGAGCAAGCGAAATGAAAATATCAGAAATCCATCTCAGACAAGTCTGTAAGATCGGACAAGGAAATGAATGTTGCAGATACTTAGTAGTCGGGCCACAGGGTTTTGAATGTGCCAAACATACAGAATTAAACAAAGTCCTTGATGCCAAAGTAAACGCTGGCAAAATGGTTGCTCAAGGCGATAATTGCGCTGGCTGGGGACAGGGGAGAAACGATAAATATCAGGAGGTTGTTGAAAAATGAAGGCTAAAACAATCAAAGCGGTCTTAACCAAAAAGCACAAGGACTTCGTTGCATCAATTCAGGATGAGGAAGTCAGAAAGCTAGTTGATAAAAACTCCATCATCACAGGCGGTTCAATCGTTTCAATGCTACTTGGTGAGGATGTCAACGATTTTGACTACTACTTTACTGATAAGAACACTTGTGAAAAAGTGGCTCACTATTACGCAAAGCAATTCGGCAAACTAAATAAGCAGTCGGCTGAGGTCCAAACTTTGGAAAATGGCAGAGTGAGAATCTTTATATCAAGTAAAGGCGTAGCAGGGGAAACGGAAAGCGAAGAGGCGGTTGAAGAGTTCGACAACATAGCACTTTCAGAAGCTATTGAAGAGGCAAAAGCCGAAGAAAAGCCCGAATACAGACCAATATTCCTTTCCTCAAATGCTATTACCCTATCGAACAAAGTGCAATTGATAATCCGCTTTTACGGCGAGGCTGATGAAATTCACAGCAACTACGATTTTGTTCATGCGACTTGTTATTGGGAATCAAAAAACGGAAACCTTGTTCTCCCTGCAAAAGCATTAGAAGCCATTTTGACTAAGGAGTTGATTTATCAGGGTAGTAAATACCCTTTGGCTTCGATTATGAGAACTAGGAAGTTTATCCAAAGAGGTTGGTCTATAAATGCTGGTCAGTTTCTAAAGATGGCTTTGCAGCTCAATATCATGAACCTTCTGGATGTCAACGTTTTGGAAGAACAGTTGACAGGCGTGGATAGTGCTTACTTCTCAATGGCGATAGATGCCATAAAGAAAAAGACCGAAGATGATCCCGAATTCAAGGTTGATAACAGTTACTTGTTTGAAGTGATCAACCGGATTTTTTAAGGAGGTTAAATCATGGATAAGACATCGGTAGATAGAGAAGAAGAGTTCATTTCTTCATTGCCAAAAACAATTGGCGATACGATTGGTATGATGGTCAATTTGAAAAATAATGGTTTTTTTACTGCACCGGCATCGACTAAGTATCACGGAAACTATGAGGGTGGATTATTCGACCATTCGTTACAAACGATGAATGAACTCGTTGATCTTTCCCTACGAAACAGACTTACATGGATTCGCGTGGAAAGCCCTTATATCGTCGGCATGTTTCATGATTTATGCAAGATGGATTCTTACAAAGTAGATCCAGAAAATCCTTTTGGATGGGTCCATAACGAAGAACCCTTAATCAAAGGTCATGGCGATAAGTCAGTTATGATTCTATCCACGCTTATGCAACTTACCGAAGAGGAAATCTTATGTATCCGGTATCACATGGGAGCATTTACGGATAAGGAAGAGTGGAATTATTACAATCGGGCCATTGGCAAATATCCGAATGTATTGTGGACGCATCAGGCTGATATGTTAGCTTCACATGTTGCAGGAGTATAAGGAAAATAAAATTAAATTGGAGGAAGAAAATGCAAACTGATATTCTCCTACAATCCCTATCATTCAAAAACATCAAAGGCTTTGAGGATTACGCCATAAACTTTGATGGTAAAAACACTGACATTTTTGGAAGAAATGCAACTGGTAAAAGTAGCACCTACGACCTGTTTTTATGGATTTTGTTCGGTAAAGATTCGGCTAATCGCTCAGATTATCAAATTAAACCGCAGGATGAGGATGGTAACGAGTGCCATCATTTAGAATCAATCGCTGAGGTTGTCTTAACTATTAATGGAAAAACCCTGAAGCTAAAACGCCAACTCTCCGAAAAGTGGACCAAAAACCAAAAGACAAAATCCGTAGATTTCACTGGCAACGAAACTTCTTACTGGGTTAACGATGTGCCGACCAAAGCCAAAGACTACGCAATAGAAATCGGTTCAATCATCAAGGAAAATATCTTCAAGTTGCTCACAAATCCCCTCTTCTTCAACACTAATGAAAAGGGTTTTGGATGGCAGGAACGGAGAAAGATCCTCTTTGAAATATCTGGGGATGTGTCGGATTCGGATGTTATTGATTCTGCCGTAACGATTGGCGACAAAAGTATGCTTGACTTACTGGCCGTCATAAATTCAGGCAGAACGATTGATAATCATAAATTAGTTATTGCTGAGAAGATCAAAAACACTAAATCCCAAATGGACGGGATTCCTGCACGGATCAATGAGCAACAAAGAGCTATCACCGAGGACAACGTGGATTACATGGCTATAGATTCTGCTCTACTAGGTCACAGAATCACGCTAGATGCGATTGAATCAGAACTGGCTACGAATGCCCAAGGTGCTAGTTTATACCGTCAGAAACAGCAACAGGCGTATAGGTTGCAGAGCGAAATTGATGTTCGGATGTCAGAGCTCAAGGTTGATGCAAACGCTGGGGCAAAAAAACTGGTTGATGAAAAAACAAAGTTGGATTCTGAAAAGTATCGGCTTGAAACGGAACTCAAAGCTCAAGAGAGAAAACAACTCTCCAGTAAATTACAGGTGGAAAGCATCGAGAACAATCTAGTTAGTCTAAGGGCAAAGTATGCTGAGGAATTCAAGACGGTTTATGTTCCCCCTACTGAGGACAGTTTCAATTGCCCAACTTGTGGACAGGCACTTCCGGAAGGGGATAAGGAAGCAAAACTTGCTGAACTCCAAGCTAATTTCACCTCAAAGAAAAACGCACTACTCAAGAGTATTCAGGCTGAGGGAATTCCCCTATCCAAATCATTAGCGCAACTCAAGCTTGATAACGAGGCTTTGGATAACTCAGCCGAAAACAATAAAGCGAATTTATCACTTGCTAATGAACGGATTGCCGAACTCGAAAAGGAAATTGAGATAAGCAGAAACGCTCCAATCGTTGTTAATTATCACGATGATGCCAAATATTCCTCGTTAGATGCCGAACTCCAAGCCCTTAAAGCTGAACTGGACAAGCCTATCGAGGACACAACCACCGAACTTCTAACCAAAAAACGAGAGTTAACTTCCGAAATTGACAGCCTAAACAAAACCCTTAATCAAAAGGAAGTCGTCGCAAAAGCCAAAGTCCGGATTGACGAACTCAAAGCTGAAGAAAGCAAGCTGGCTGGTGAATTAAGCGGATGGGAACGTCAAGACTTCCTGATTAAACAATTCACAACGGCCAAGGTCAAAATGCTTGAGGATGCAATTAACAACAGGTTTACGACAGTTAAGTTTAAGATGTTCGACATTTTGAATGATGGCACAGAGAAAGAGATTTGCCGAACGCTAGTAAATACGAATGGTGTTTGGGTTGAATTCGATGGAGCTAATAATGGTGGGAAGATTAATGCTGGGTTGGATATTATCAATCTCTTGTCAGAGTTTTACGGGGTAACGTGCCCAATATTCGTGGATAATGCGGAGTCGGTTACAGGGTTTATGGATATCAAGTCACAGGTTATTAAGCTCATTGTGAGTGAGCGGGATGAAAAATTAAGGGTGGAGGTTGCCTAAGTGAGTAAGCTTACCATCACCAAGACGACAACCAAGCATTACAACATTCAACAAATTGGGCTAGACATGATGTGTTTTGATGAGTCCTATCGGAGAATCAGGGGAAATATGAGGAACAAACTTTTTAACTGCCATTCTTGTGGACGGAACTTTGAGGATGGTGAAAACTTAAGCCTGATTATCACTGATAAGGGTAATAAAATGGTCTGCCATAAATGTGGCGTTGAAATCAAAGCAGAATTAGAGGGGGAATAATCATGGCAACAGTAAACAATGCTCTAGTAGTCAAAAAAGAAACAGTGGACATCGTGGTTAGCAGAGTTAAGGACTTTCAAAGCAATGGAGAACTAACCTTTCCTGCTAATTACATTCCGCAAAATGCCTTGAAATCAGCATGGTTAATTTTACAGGAAACTCAAAACATGGACCACAAGTTTGTTCTTGATTATTGCACAAAGGATAGTATTGCGAATGCACTTTTGAGCATGGTTGTCCAAGGCTTGAATCCCGATAAAAAGCAATGCTACTTTATTGCCTATGGTACAAAGCTGATGATGCAAAGAAGTTATTTCGGCAGTATAGCTGTAGCTAAAATGGTTGACCCAAATATTGAGGACATTTTTGGGGAATCCGTTTATGAAGGTGATGAATTTGAGTATTCAAAAGTTCGAGGTAAGAACGTAATCACCAAGCACATCCAAAAGATTGAGAATGTGAATAAAAGTAAAATCATTGCAGCATACGCGACCATTCTTTATTTCTCAGGTAAAGAAGAATCGACTGTTTTAACATTCGATCAAATAAAACAGTCATGGAAGCAAAGCAAAATGAATCCGGTTGCTGACGATGGACAAATCAAACCAAGTAGCGTTCATGGCAAATTTACGGCTGATATGTGCGTTAAGACAGCTATTAACAAGGCTTGCAAGATGGTCATTAATAGCTCAAGTGATAAGAGCATTGTTAGTAAATTTGCTAAGGAAACTGACGATTCAATTGTGGAATCTAGGGCTGAAGCGGAGATTTCCGATAATGCAAATGGCGAGCTTATTGACATTCAAATCGAAGGCGAAGTTGAAGGAATTACCGATGCTGAGATAGTTGAAATGGATAAGAAGAACGAGGATAAAGCAGCTACTGGACCGGGATTCTGATATGAATCTTAAAGTAATTGGATCGGGGAGTAAGGGTAATTCCTATCTCCTCGAAACCCCTACCGGAACATTAATACTGGATGCAGGGATTAAGTTTAAGGACATACAGAAGGCATTAGATTTCAATTTGTCTAAGGTTCGCGGCTGCTTAATCACTCACGAACATGGGGATCATTCCAAAGCCGTTAAGGATATCTTGAAGGCTGGGATAGACGTTTACACTAGCCTTGAAACAGCAGGGCAAATAGGCATAGCTGAGAGTCACAGGACACAAATGGTTGACGATGGTATTCAGTTCTCAGTAGGTGATTTTACCGTTTTACCATTTAAGACGGAACATGATGCAGTAAATCCCTTTGGTTATCTAATCATGTATAAGCCCACTGGCGAGAAAATCCTATTCGCGACTGACACATACTTTTTACGCAATCGCTTCAGTAAACTTGATTATGTTTTGTGTGAGTGTAACTACTGCAAAGATACCCTGGACGCAAACATTGAAGCCGGATATATCGCTCAAGGCATGAAAAACAGGTTATTGGAAAGTCATTTCTCACTGGAACATGTCAAAGAGTTTTTAGCGGCCAATGATTTGTCAAAAGTTAAAGTAATAGTCCTTCTTCACTTATCGAATGCCAACTCTGACGCAAAGAGAATGGTCCAGGAGATTGAAGAATTGACAGGAAAAATAGTTATCGTTGCTGATGCTGGGAGAGATATTCCGTTGGAGCAATACCCATTTTAAAGGAGGATAATCATGAACAAATGGAACGGAATTGGAAGATTGGTCAGAGATCCAGAACTTAGGTACAGCCCCTCAGGAGTAGCCGTAACAACCTTCACTATCGCGGTCGACCGCAGATTCAAGAACTCTCAAGGCGAAAAAGAAACCGATTTCATTCAGATTAAAACGTTCAAGCAACTTGCCGAACTTTGCGCGAATTCTCTTTCAAAAGGTAAGTTGGCCGGCGTGAGTGGGGCATTACAAATTAGTTCGTACAACGATAAGGACGGTAACAAGAAGTGGTCAACGGACATTCTTGCTGACGAAGTTCAGTTCTTAAGTCCTAAAGATGGCGGGCAAAGTCAGGAAACAGACCGTCCAAGTGGAAAAGGATCATACGGTCATGAAGTTAATTTAGATGACGAGGGAGATATACCTTTTTGATAACGAAAGAATGCTTCAAATGTGGAGCTATGAAACCTGTCGAAGAATTCTATAAGCATATTGGGATGAGAGATGGGTATCTAGGAAAGTGCAAAGAATGCACAAAGAACGATTCCAACCAGCATCGTGCAGATAATCTTGATTCTTGCCAAGAATATGACCGCAAAAGGGCTAATCTGCCGCATAGAGTTGCGTTAAGAAAAGAAGTAACAAGAACGTGGGTAGAGGATGGCAGACAAGCTGAGTCGCAGAGAAGGTATAGGGATAAGTACCCCGAAAAATACCACGCTCGCACAATGCTAGGTAATGCGGTTAGGGATGGAGTAGTAGTGAAGCCTATTCATTGCTCAAAGTGTGGCGCAGAAGCGAATTTAGAAGGCCACCACGAGGATTATAGTAAACCGCTAGATGTCCAGTGGTTATGTAACTCCTGTCATGTAGATACTCGCAGAAAATATCCAAAAGAGAAACAGGAGAAGTTCTTTACTCGACAATATTAGTCACCTTTGGTCTGGATGAATCATATAAGTTCCGGGTCGACACGGAATAATTGTTCTCCCATCCAGCCCATTTAATAACTCAAAAACGGAAGGATGAACATAAATGAAAATCAAAGAGTTAAACGTTCTGGAAATGGCGAAAGGCGCAATCCTTGAGCAAATCGAAGGTGAAACCGCCAAGATAATGAGTAATATTCTTGACCCGAATACTGATGCGAAAAAAGCCCGCAAAATGACAATTACCCTTGTTTTTAAAGCGAATGAGAATCGGGAAATCGTTGAGTGCGAGGCTCAAGCCAAGTCTGTTATTGCGCCGGTAAGGGCCATTGTCACTAGTTACTACTTGGGCGAAGATAATAACGGTAAACCAACAGCCCGAGAGGTATCCAAGTTTGATCCTAATCAAGAAACCATTTTTGTTCCAGAGGAAGAGAAAGTCACTAATGTTTTAAAATTAACAAGGAGCGTGAACTAAATGATTGAAAAAGCATTGAAATTCCTACTGACCTTCCGGGATACAGAGATTACCGAGCACAACGGGTTCAAATATGCCAACCGTATTCTTAATCAGCTTCCAGAAGATGCACCAAGCGTATTCTCTACCAAAACCCTTGCAAGCCTTGTCGAGCTAATCCTTAAGGAGAACACTCACGGCAGCCTGAATGACCTGATAATCCATGTCGAGTCCCCAACTAAGGTAAACGTTCATACCGCGCTTAGAAACCATCTTGACCGCTTTAATCTCTATTCTGCGGTTGCTGAATTGCCACGAATCACATTTGAGAACTATATGGACGTTGAACAAATGAACATCATGTTAAAAAGTACATTTGTTCAATCGGATATGAGGGATAGCCTCATTCAACTTCTTGCAAGCCTAAGCGAAGAAGCGGTTAAGACAACTGACGATGATGGGATTTCTCAGAAAGTAGCGGTCAGAACAGGGGTTCAGACGCTTAGTAAAGTAATGGTTACTCCAATAGTGAAACTTGCTCCTTACCGCACGTTCATTGAGGTGCCACAACCCGAGGGGGAATTCCTCCTGCGATTAAAGACGGGACCTACGGCAGCGTTATTTGAGGCTGATGGTGGAGCTTGGAAGATGCAAGCACGGAAGAACATCAAGCAGTATTTTGAGACAGCCCTTGCGGATCTGATCGCAGCGGGCAAGGTAGTTGTGACCGAGTAAACAGTAATTTAATAGGGGTGGTTTCGGCTGCCCCTCTCTTGGAGGCGAAGGAATGGAAAAGCCGATACTTTTTTCAACTGAAATGGTCAAGGCAATTTTGGCAGGAAGAAAGACGATGACTAGAAGAGTTATCAAGGATAAAGTTTTTCAAGAATGGCAGGACGTTGGATTTTCAAGTGATTTTATTAAACATCCTGATAATTCATGGAGCAAGAAATGCCCATATGGTCAAGTTGGCGACATTCTTTGGGTGAGGGAAACGTGGAATGTGGACAGCGTAAACGATCACAACAAAACGATGGCTATTGATTTTAAAGCCATTCAAGACGGGTACCATGGCGCTGAGGTTATCCGCAGATTTAAACCTGAACGATACACTCAATTCCGCAAGTTCTACCAAAAGGCAGGGTGGCAGTCGAGTTTATTCATGCCGAGAGAAGCCGCTAGGATACTACTTAAGGTCACTAACATCCGGGTCGAGCGGTTGCAGGACATAACAGAAACAGACGCGATGGACGAAGGAGCCCTTCGCATACCAAACACCCCAGAATATCAGAAAGCATTTGATGCGGCTGTCGCGGCTAAGGAAAAGCCACCACTAGGAGAAACCCCACGACAACGGTTTGCTAGGCTTTGGGACAGTTTGAACACTGAGCGCGGGTATGGTTGGGACCTGAATCCCTGGGTGTGGGTAGTGGAATTTGAGAGAGTGAAAATGGAAGACAAATAAAGAGCGGGTGAGAAAGTGGCACGTTCAAGAAATATTAAGCCGGGTTTTTTCCTTAACGATGATTTAGCCGAAATAGAGCCATTAGGGAGATTGTTGTTTGCTGGATTATGGACGATAGCTGATAAAGCCGGGCGACTAAAAGATAGTCCAAAGAAAATTAAAGCCTGTGTTCTCCCTTATGACGAGTGTGACGTAGACAAATTGTTAAATGAATTATGGAAAAAGAAATTCATTACTCGTTATTCAGTAGAGGAAGAAGACTATATTGCAGTCCTTAATTGGAAGAAGCACCAAAACCCACATTTTAAAGAAGTACCCAGTGAAATACCGGAACCGAATGAGGAACAGATGGAACTAGCACCAAACAAGCCTCAGTCTAGCACCAGTCTTTCCTCAGTCTTGCCCAAGTCTAGCCCTGCTGATTCCGGATTCCTGATTCCTGATTCCGGATTCCTGATTCCTGATTCCAGTACGGGTGCTAGCACCGTACTAAAAAAAACTAAGAAACCTAAACCGGAAATCGTCAAAAAGGTATTTGGTGAAAAAGTACACTTATCAGAAGTTGAGTATGAAAAGTTAGTCGAAGAGAACGGCCAACATGATACAGGTGAGATGATTGCCATTCTTGACAATTGGTACTGCTCTAAAGGAAAACCTCCAAACAAATCTGATTATCATTGCATGGTTGGAAAAGGATGGGTACTTAATCGATTCACGGAAGATCAACAGAAGCAATCGAGTAAACCAAAAACAGGGTGGGTTAATACTGGAAAAATTAAACCGACAAGCCAAGATGAAATAACGGCTCAATGGTTAGCAATGCACGAGGAGGTAGAAAAGAATGGACAAATCTGAGTTTGCAAAATTCTATTCGTACATTACATCAATTACCACCGATACAAAACCTTCTCCGCAGAGAATGGAAGTGTATTGGGATGCCTTAAATGATCTTCCTTTTGAAGTAGCGATAACAGCAGCACGGAAAGTAATAGCAACTCTTGAGAATCCTTTTCTCCCGATGCCGGCCGTATTCCGCAAAGCATCTTTGGAAGTCACGGGGAAAGAAACCCTACCATGGCCAGATGCCTATGACCAAGTATTGAGGGTGGTAAGAAACTTTGGGGTACATCGGGCGGAGGAAGCAATTAAGTCACTCACACCAATCAATCAGGCGGCCATGAGAGCATTGGGCGGGTTCCAAGCCTTCTGTGTCAACGAGGAGAATGACACCAACAGAGCGCAGTTTCGCATGGCGTACGAGGCACTAGAAAAGCGCGAAATGATGGACGCTAAAACTCCACAAAAGCTAAAGGATCTGATGGCGGGAATGGGCGGAATTCCAATGCTCAAGCCGGCAGAGCCTTTCAGTCAAAAAGCAATAAGCGCACTTGATTATTTGGAAGAAGATAAGGTTGACGAGATTGAGGATATAGACGCGAGGTCGGACCATATCAGAGAGTTGTTGGCAAGGGCTGCTAAGAACAGGCGGAAGGAACCGGAGTTTAAGCAGATCAAGAAGATGGAGCCAGGGGAAGAGGAAAAGTTTTACTTGTAGGGAGGACAAGCCATGTCAGCAAAAATGACCTTCGATCCCAACATAGCACTCAAGCTCTACCACGAACTAAAAAACGATGTTGAGATAGGAAAAATATTAGGAATAAAACCTAATACTATCGCATCTTGGCGCATACGGAAAAAGTTGCGGAGTATTGCGGTTAAAACCATCAAAGGTGATGAAACTTACCTAACACACTTAGACTATCGCAAAGCCCTTACCCCTGCTCAATCAAAACAGATGAATACGTTTCTTATAGTTCTATCAGCAGCGGGTAGAAAAGCTGTTAAGGCTGGTGTAAAGCCTGATGTTGCTCATTTCATGAATGTTTACAGCGGTAGGTATAAAACGGAAGAAGAAAAGAAAATAGAGGCAATGTGGCAAGAGAGGGAGAGGAAAAGGGCGTGACCTTACTAGAAAAAATCAAGCAAGCCCAATCCAAAAAAGAACTTGATCAATTAAATGTTGAGATCATCCTCCAACATGCAGACTTCAATGAAAATCAAAAGGCATACGTCAAACGCCTTGAAGAACTAGAATTAGGAAACGCGGGGAGGACGAACTATGAATAGACAATGTAGGGAAATCATCGTGGATAAACCATCACCTAGAGATATAGGGCGTTTTATTCCCGGTTTCTCATATTCACAAAAGACTCAATTCAAACACGGAGAGCATAAAAGCCCATCGACAGAATTTAAGATTGGGGAACGCAAGAGCCCTAAAACCGAATTCAAACCTGGTCAATCTGCTCACAATAAATTACCTATAGGTAGTGAAACGATTAGGACCTATAAAGGCAAGAAAAGGGCTTGGATTAAAATCCATGAACCTAATGAATGGAAACTTAAAGCTGTTTATGTTTATGAGTTAATTAATGGTCCTTTGCCTAAAGGATTGGTTGTTCATCACACGGATCATAACAGCATGAATGACCTTCCTGATAACCTACAAGCATTAACGAGAAGCCAGCACATCATTGAGCATAAGGTAGAGACTCATGCATGGCAATACAGGCACGAAAGCGAGGTGATGCAAAATGGCCAAAATTACAACTAGGGAAAAGTTAAGAGAACTCATAGTTGATAGTTTTGCCGGTTAGGTGGCGGTGGCGCAAGCACTGGCATATCTTTGGCAATTGGTCGCTCAGTAGATATCGCAATCAACCACGATCAGGAAGCCATCTCTATGCACATTGTTAACCATCCTGATACCGTTCATTATTGCGAAGATGTATGGGATGTTGAACCTCGTAAGGCAACTAAAGGCCAGCCGGTAGCACTCCTTTGGTTAAGCCCAGATTGCAAGGACCATAGCAAGGCTAAAGGTGGCAAACCGAAGGATAAGAAGATTCGAGGTTTAGCATGGATCGGTTTAAGGTGGGCGGCAACGGTAAAACCGCGAGTAATAATTCTCGAAAACGTGGAGGAATTTCAGGATTGGGGACCGTTGACGAAAGATAAATTTCCAGATCCTAAACAAAAGGGTAGAACCTTTCGAACCTTCGTCAATGCACTGGGATATCAAGGTTATAAGGTCGAATGGAGAGAGCTTCGAGCCTGTGACTATGGAGCACCAACAACACGTAAACGCTTATTTATGATCGCAAGGCGCGACGGGATGCCAATCGTTTGGCCGGAACCAACTCATGGACCAGGGAGATTACCCTATAAGACAGCTGCCGACGTCATTGACTTTGAATTACCTAGTCCGTCAATCTTTGAAACTGCGGCAGAGATTAAAGAGAAGTACAATCTTAAAGCCGTAAGGCCTCTCGCAGACAAAACTATGAAACGGATAGCCAAGGGATTAGATAAGTTTTTCATCAAGAATCCAGATCCCTACATCGTTCAAGTCAACCATGGCGGCGACAACTTCAGGGGACAGAGTATCCATGATCCAATGCCAACACTTACCGCAAAGCATGGATACGGAGTTGTGGCTCCCACGCTTTTGCAGTATCACGACAGCCCAGAAGCTAGAGGGCAAACGGTTGATAAGCCTGTCATGACAATCGACGCATCACCAAGACACGCGTTAGTATCTGCTTATTTGATTAAATACTACGGTCAAGGCATTGGTCAGGATGTAACGGAGCCCTTGCACACTATTACCAGTAAGGACCGTAGTGGCCTCAGTGTCGTTCATATTGTCAAATTCAAAGGCGACAATAAGGGCCAGATGGTTAACACTCCATTACAAACAATAACAGCAAGCATCGGTCAATTTGGAGTAATAAAGACATATCTGAGGGAAACAAACGACACTCAAGAGCTTGGACATTGGCCGAAAGTCAGGGCCATGCTGAACGAATACTGTGATTACCATATCGGCGAAGATGAGATTCTCATAATCGAAATTGGCGGAGATAAATATTTCATTAGTGATATTGGGCTCAGGATGCTAACCCCGAGGGAACTATTTAATGCTAATGGTTTTCCGACTGACTACATCATCGATCACGACAGCACGGGAAAGGTACTTTCCAAAACAACTCAGGTGGCAAGGTGCGGAAACGCTGTTCCTCCGCCATTCTCAGAGCATCTAACCCGAGCGAATCTCCCTGAGTTGTGTGACGGTAGGTATACAGGTAGGGTGGCTGATCTAAGGCAATTAGCGATTTTTTAAAATAATGAGGAGGGAATGCGATGTTCTGGATAGGCCTTGCAGTTGGTTGCATGGTTGGAAGTTTAACAGGAGTAGCTTATGTGAGTATGGTAGTGCTGGGGAAACAGGCTGATGAGAGAATGATGCCGCCGAGGAAGGGGATTGACGAGGAAGTATGAATAAATTCGAACGATTAACCGCGAGAAGTCCTAAAAATAACATGGCATATCTAGTTAATGTCAAGAAAAATGAGCAGGACCTTGATGGCTCGTACAATACACTTTTATGTGTCAGGGATGCGTTTGAAAAGCTTGCTACTTATGAGGAAATACTTCCTGAAATTATTGAATCCCTCGAGGAAGTTATAAAAGCACTCGAGTTCCTTAGAGAGATAAATCTTGAAATGTTTGAGGTGTTAAGCATTGATCCATATGGATTACTAAACGATGCAAAGGCGTCTCTAGCTAAAGTAAAAGTGGAGGATACAGAATGATAATTATCGGTATCGATCCAAGTCTTACCTCTACCGGCATTGTCTCAGTAAATGAATTCGGAATAATCCTTACCTCAGAAGCAGTAAAATCAAAACTATTCGGAGTAAAACGTCTAAGTGACATCAAAGAGCAGATGATACCAAAGGTTCGCTATGATGCAGACGAAGGCGAAGAAACTATGGTATTCATCGAGGGATATTCTTATGGCAGCTTGAACAATCGGGAAATACTTGGAGAACTTGGCGGGATGATTCGGCTAATGCTTTTTGAACAAGAGATACCTTTTATTGATGTTGCGCCAACTTCGCTCAAGAAGTTTGTCACTGGCAAGGGGAACGCGGATAAAATCGCAATGGCCCTGGGAATACAGAAAACATGGGGCAAAGATTTTGAAACAACGGATCAAGCCGATGCGTTTGCACTCTGTCAGCTGGGATTGGCTTACATGGAATTAATACCCGATCCACCAGTATTCAGACAGGAAGTTATCGCAGGGATGAAGGCACCAAAGGTTAAGAAAAAGAAGGTGAAGAAGTGAGTCCAAACCTTCCGTGGATAGTTAACGCAATATACTTTTTAATACTCGTTAAAGTGTTTTTTCTCGGTGAATTCGTAACCTTTACATGGTTTAGATATGGCAGAGAATACCGCCTTTGGTATTCAAGCAGGGAATCATTTGGTGAATATTTAGAGCGAACTGGAAAGAAAAAGGGGTGGTAATTATGGACCAACGTTGTGAAACCTGTGGTAAGCATGAAACTCCTGATTGTAGTAGAGCTTGCACAAATGAAAACCCGATTGGATGGATACCGAAGCCCGAAACGATATCCTTCCCCATCCTCAACGGACTAACCCCAACTATCTCAAGCTGCACTGCAAAAGTCTACGAGGAAATAGGGGAGCTAATGCAACTCTTAGGTAAAGGGCAAAGGCAGAGTGGAGAAATAGTAGAGCAATTAAATAACCATAGTGAATGGGTAAGGAGAACGGTAGAAGAGGCGTTAGATGGAGCACAAGCACTTGTTACCCTAGTATGCACACTGCTTGATGAACCAGGGGATATAGAGATTGCGCTTGAAAGGCATATTGAAAAACTTAAAACCAAGGGCTACCTAAAATGAAAGACAAAGCAGATGAAGAAATCATTCGCCGGTTGAAAAGATTGCGAGAAGAATATCTGAAATTGCCGGATATAAACAAAGAGAAGGGTGGCAAGGGGGAGGAAAAAGTAGAGTGAGCTATGAGTTTTATGTTACTCCTGATGAATACCTAATAGCCGAGAAGAATGGAATTAAAAACTGGACGGTGGACAGGCGTGTTCAGGGCATGGGTTGGCACAAAGAAAAGGCAATAACAACTCCCCCTATACCTCGTAAATCATATGGAAGTTGGATAAAAATTGCTAAAGAAAATGGAATAAACGCATGTACTTTTAGAAATCGGGTTAATGTCTATGGATTTGATATGGAAACGGCTGCGACTAAGCCTTTGCAAAATTTTAAAGAGAATATGAAATTAGTTGGGCAAGGAAACAGAGTTTATCCCCAAGAAACCATAGAACTAGCCGCAAAGAATGGTATCTGTTATAACACGTTTTTAAGCAGAATGAATGACGGTTGGAGTATTGAAGATGCAGTGAAATCCAATAGACGTGCTTTGGTGGAAGTAAAAGGGTGGAAAAGTGGTCCGAGTGTCTTTAAGAGGAAAGGGGTAAAGGTATGAAAACAATCTACGAAATTCGCAAAGCCGGGCGCGAATACTGCCAAACTGAAGGAAGTGAGCATTATAAAGCGGTGGACAAGCTAGAACCCATTGATCTGATAATTGCCAAAGGTTTGGCTGAGGATTTCTGCCTAGCAAATATCATCAAGTACGCGGCGAGATTTAAACAGACTCAAAAGCTTGATGATCTGAAAAAGATAAGTGATTACTCGCATATTTTAGTTGGGGTTAAGTTGGGAGATGCAAAACAAGAGTTAAAAGAGACAGGGTTAAAAAGGGTTAAGTGCGCCGATGGGTATTGCTCAAATTCTTTTATAAAGACAATTGGGCACATGGAGGATTGTCGGCATGCAACAAAAATAAATTATCCAAATAAGTTAGGCGTGTGTGAGTGGCTTACAGATGAGGAAAAGGGGGTAATACCTAGATGATCTTCGACAAACTAAAAGCCAAATTGAGCAAGAAACCTAGTCCAGACCTAACCAAAAACATCATAGATTGTGGCTTCACATTCCGAACATATCACTGCCTGAGAAGAGCAGGAATAGAGACTGTAGGTGATTTGGTGAAGTTATCTTGGAATGACCTTGCGGGAATGCGAAATGTGGTTAGACGGACGATTGTGGAGGTTGAAAAGGTGCTGGGTGAGATGGGGCTGGGACTCAGGAAGGAAATATGAAGGTAATCCAGTTTAGGGTAAAACCCAAACGTGATAATCGAGTTGCTGATTTTCTTGGAGAATTAGAAACTACCAAAGAATTATTTCTTCTAGGTGAATTAGATAAAATAATCATCATTTCAAGCGGCAAGGATTTGAAGTGTTGTTCCTCAAATGGCCTAAAGGTATCTGATGCGAAAGAAATGTTCAGAGATTTCCTTTGTGATCCTAAGCAATATATCGACTGAGGGAGGTAAAACATGCCTAGTGTTTATTGCAAATCAAACTGTGAACGAAAAGTTAAAAGCACTGGTAGATGTGGATGCAAGAGTGTAACAGTAAGAAGTAATGGCGAGTGTTCGATGGTAAGGTTTTCGTGGTTTAAACAAGGGGACCCCAAAGAGGATATGGATAGGGGATCACTTATGGAGTATATAGATAAACTTGAATTAGCCTTGGGAATTTGCTAGGAGGTAAAGTATGAACCTCATTGAACAAATATCTTTCCACAAAGAAAAACTGGCTAAAGTTAAGAGCCAAATACCATATCTTGAAAGTGTGATAGCGGATTTAGAATACCGGCTGCAAAGTGAAAAGATTAATAATCCGGTGGCGTGTCTTAACCCTATCCAGCTAATCGACAAGGGTTGTAATGGATGCCAGTTCGAGGATAGATGTAGTTATCAGGGTAAGGGGAGAAAATTTAAACTGTAGGGGGAAGGAAAATTGAATTTACGAGATATCCAAGATAAATTAAAGTCCATCAAAGAATTAGAGAAAGACTTAATTCTGGCTGAGATTTTAAAGAATAACCCTAGATTTAGCGTGACGGCAATCAATAAAACAGATGATGGCTTGAGAATTAGTAAAAAATACTCGGTTAACGGATTTGACTTCGAGGACGATGGGTACATCAATTACGAAGAAGAAATTAGTATTTTTGTCCTAAGTGCAAATAGGACCGTAGAATATATTGAAAAGTTATGGAAGGATTATCCTGAGTTTTGCGAGGCTACAGAAAGATTAAGAGAGTATAGTTTCTTTTCAATACCCGGAGTAAACACAAGATTAATGCTTACCGACCAACTTATACTTCCTAGTAGGGTAACATACAATCAAACCAACACTTTCTCTGGTGGCGGTGGAGGTTGTGGCGGTGGAGATTATGAGGTCAAGAGAACACCCCAAAGAGTCAAGAAGTACATCGAAAACAGCGACAAGTTAATCTATATCTTAGAAAAATCATTATTGGAATTAAAGAAGAGAAGGAAAGAAGTCGCTTCCCTTCAACTTGTGCCGAATGATTTTTAAGGGGGTAATCTCATAGCAATGATAAAAGAAAGCCAGAACATCCTTGAAGAACGACTGAAGCTGTACAAAAAGCATAAAGCGGAAGTCATAACAACTTTACAAAGGGTATCGGTTTGGGAAGAAGCATTGAAGGCTGGGGAGTTGTGGTTGTTTGAATATCATTCAAGCCCCATTTTAGGTATGCCTCATTCAACCACTACAACTTCACCGACAGAGCAAACGGTAAGCCGAAGAGAAGTTACAGCTGAGCTGGTGCAGGAATGGATCGATGAAGATAAATCTAGGATGCGCTTTAAAACTGTTGAGATAGAGCAGATCGATGAAGCGTTGAAAGCGTTGACCAGGGAACAGGAAACCGTCATTAATGCAAAGTATTTTGAATCCGAGACATGGAGAAATATAGAAATAGTGTTCAATGAACGGCATTCAGTCGGAAGAGTGTATATTACGTCAGAGGGTATAAAGAAAATAAACAAGGAAGCGTTGGATATTCTATGGCAAATACTTGGGCCTTTGTTTCAAAGATATCTGTACTTCAGGAAAGCAAATTGACCATTACCGATTTATTACCTGTTTTTTACCTAAAAAGTAACTGTTTTTGAGAATTGGACATGCTACGATGTTAATGTGATGTTTTTAGAATTATAAACGAAATGCGCCTGACAAATAGTTGGGCGCATTTTTATTTGTTTTCAAGGAGCTGGTTCGATGTGGAATCTTGCGCTCAGTTTATGGCGGCTTGGGAAAGTGATTATGAGAATTGCCATACGTGCAGGTATTGGGACCGCGACGAATTAACTTGCTTGAACAAAGAAGAGTTGGCAAGACGTGAAAAGGCTAAAAAACTTAACGAGATGGATAAATTGATGCGCCGATCTAAAGCAGTGTATATCCATCCTGATTAGCTCATTTTTCCTCCTTACTATAAAGGGCACTCTTAATTGGGTGCCTATTTTTTTTCGTTGGTCGGCTTTAAAATCTAACTGCTCGACTGGCATTAGGGATGCAGAGATAATAGGCCAGCAGAGACAACAGGACTTGGGTTAAGGAGTTGGGAATATGGCTGTTAGCAAATGGCCTGAGGTAGAATCTAAATTAATGCTAATTGAAGCATGGTGTAGGGATGGCCTCATAGAGGAAGATATATGCCATAACTTGGGAATTAATATAGCAACGTTTGCAAGATATAAAAACGATCATTGCGAATTGCGCGATGCCTTGAAAAGAGGCAAAGAAGTAGTTGACATAATGGTCGAGAATGCCCTATTCAAGCGCACTCAGGGCTATAGATATGATGAGGTCACTACAGAGAGTATGCCTGTATATGACGCTCATGGGATAATAACAGGCTATGAGATGAGAGAAACTAAGAGAGTTACTAAGGAAGTCCTACCTGATCCAACCAGCATGATATTCTGGCTTAAGAATCGCAAGAAACTTGAGTGGAGAGATAAGCATGAGGTTGAAAAGACAGTAGAAATAAGAGTCCCCATGCTAGAAGAGATCCAGGATACATTCAAACATATGCGGCAGTTAAATAAGGTGGAGGTTATTGATGTTAAGGTGGATGAATAGTTATACAGTAGTATGGATAGTGATGTAAGGATAGAGTTTGATGTGTGAGTTTGACGGCCAAGGGTCGCTCGCCTGTTTATTGTCTGCCGATCACAAACAATTCGTCTATAAGTGATGGACATTGACGCATAATCTCTACTTGCTACTTTATGTTGTTGCATTGAGAATGGCTGTGTTCCTACTCTCGCAATGGATAGATAGGTTGTTAAGTATTACACATAACTTGACGTAATGTTAGTTATGGGACCCAATGTTGTATTCTCAATAGGGGGTAGCCTTCTTTTTTGGTTATTGGCTGAGAGCATGGCGGTAGTCCCAACAATTATATCCACCATTTTTAGAAACTTTTAGCCCCTCATTATGCAGTGATGGGGTTTTCCTTATGCACAAAAGGAGTTGATGCCAATGGAAGATGAAATAAAAGAGTATCTTCACAGCAGAGGAATTACAAACGATTTATCTGAAAGCCTTAGTGAGCACCTATCAAATAACATTAGGGCATCAGCTAGGGAACTAGCCGACATACTGCGTAAGGAGTTTGGAGAACCAAACAAAGCTTAGCATTCACTCCCATGCATGCAGAGATAGACGTACTATACTATAGTATCTTTACATGATTTAAGGAATGATTATATACCTCATCCTTACTGACACAAGGGATTAGCCCACTTCTATCACAGTTGGTTTATTGATGTTTTTTTAAACTCAAACAAGCAGAAAAACCAACTAGAAAAGTAGGTGCATAATGGGCGATAAAGTTATCAAGAAAACCCAATATATCAATACTGATACTGGCGCATTGGAAAACGAAAGCGTTCAATATATAGCGGCTTCCTTCCATGATGAAAAGGGATATTTGTTTTGGGCGAGAAAGAACTTTGCTAAATCCTTTGTTGATGTGGACTTTCCTAAGAGTATGACGATGAAGGAACGAGGGCAGATGGCGACTCTAGCAAAGAAGATGTGGTCCACTACTAATATGCTGGGGTATCGTGGCAATGGTGGAGTTAAGTCCTACAATGATGAACAGATAGGGAACATCGTGGGACTGAAGCCATACCAGGCTAAAACATTTATGAGAAAAATGATAAGGGTCGGGATGATCGCCAAGGTTACAGTGACAAATGGGGAAGAAAGGGCAACTCAGTATTACATCAATCCAATATACTTCTTTGGATCGAACCGGATACCATTAAACCTCTATCTGATATTCAAGAGTCAACTTGATAAGGTTCTACCTAGTTGGGTCCTAGAGAAATACGCCTTAGTAAAGGGGGCTTCTTGTTGAGGGACAGGGTACATTTTAGGTGGAGTTGCAGCTGGATGGACCTTTGCTGGGATGGCGCATATAAAAAAGAACGAGTAAAGGGAAGAACTAAGAAAATAATGCAACGCGATACGAGGATAAGGCTAAAGAAGGAACTTAGGGAGGCGGTTATTATGTAATGGCGAAATCACAAGGACCTCAGCAACAGTTAGAAATAACTGAGCAGGAAGAGGAACAAAACAGACAGCTTTTATACGAAGCAATCTATGGGCAGTTCATCGCGAGTGGCGCGAGTCCTAAAGAAGCGGTGGTATCAACCGAAGCATTAATTCTTAAGCATATTAATAACCTCTTTGGATTTGAGGGATTAGCACACAGTATAGGCGCGTTGAGTATACCCTATTTCTGTAAGTACTTTCTCCAAGATACTTTCATACCAAAAACAAATAACACTGCTCGAGAACTTGCACCTGTCCATCTCGAGATATGGGATGAGCTCGATGACATGTTCATCCAGGACTCATACGACAAACTAGAAGCGGTCCTTCCCCGGGGTTGTGCGAAAACAACTTTTTTGGATTTCGCTTTATCGGTGTGGCTCCATGCCTATAAGAAAAGCAAGTACACCCTAGTGGCAGGAAGGACAGAGGGTGATGCCGTAGCTTTCATAACCCAAACACGCCAGGCTTTTGAGGAAAATCAATATATAATAGCTGGTTTTGGGAGGCTGATCAAACCTAATGAATTCACAATTAATAAGTTAGAGCTTGAGCTTACGAACAAGACAAAGATTCAGGCCATATCATCTACGAGCTCTATGCGTGGTAAGAAATATGGCGAAAGCAGACCGAGCTGTATTATCGCTGATGATTACCAATCCAAGGCTGACATAATTACAGAGGTAAGCCGCAAAAAGAAATATGATACATGGGCAGAGGATAGCGCCTACGCTGGGGATAAAGCTGTATACCGTAAAGGTGTGAAGATTAAGCCGGCGACGAAGTTTATAGTTATCGGTACAATTTTACACAAAGCTTGCTTTATGTCTCAGCTGCTTAAGGATAGAGATTACAAACACATCTTAAAAAGAGCATTGGATTTTGATGCGACTGATTATTTCAATGAACACCCGCTATGGAAGCAATTCAAAGGAATCTATTTTGATGATAAGAGAGTGGACCCACAGGCTGATGCTAAAGAGTTCTATTATCAGAATCAAAAGGAAATGCAATACTCCACAATATGGCCAGATAAATATGATTGCTTAGACAGCGCCATTGATTTCTACAACAACCCTATCGCCTTTATTCAGGAGATGCAGAATGACGCGAGTAAGATTGGTGTCAAGTGGTTTAAGTCAATGCGTACACAACCAGCTGATGAAATAGAAGATCATGAGTGGGAGAAAACCATGCTAGTCTGTGATCCTGCGAGTAGCATCGCAGTTAAGTCAGATTATAGTGCTTTGTGCGTCGGATCAACAGCTTATAACGGGTTCTCGTATATAAGAAAAGGCGTATTAGCAAAACTGGGCTTTGATGACTTTTGTTTGAGGGTAGTCGAGTTATTGAAGAAATATGCGGACATAACGCATGTCAGCATAGAGAAAAATCTATACAGTGGGGCTGACGTTCTCAAGATAAAGGAACTTATATTGACGGAACCAGAACTTAAAAATAGGCAGATTGAGTTCTTAAACAAAATGCAGAGAACTAACAAGGATTCTAAGATAAGCACGATAATTCAAGGAGTAAACATGGGCCAGGTGATTTTCAACGAAGAAGACACTGAGTTCAACGAGCAGGTTATGGAGTTCAGTGGGGTTGATTTTAGCGAACACGATGACGCTCCGGACTGTGTTGCTCAGTTTACAATTGACGTTAAGGAAATAGAGGTTATTTGTCGTGTTGAATTCATGGACCGTAATAAGTTGTTTGGGAGGTGATCACCATCTTTGATATTAATGCAAGCCGAGAGATTTTAACCAAAGTAAAAAGTAACTTTGAGCGTCAATACCACATCAATATGAAAATGTACCTGTACTACATGGGCATAACAGATACAGGGCACGGCTTCAGCGCTTCGTCAAATGGCAGCTATGACGACATATTCATAAACGAGTTTAACTTGGATGCAGAAGGCGCTGGAAATTATAATTTCGTTAATGATCGATACGATAAAAAGATCAATACCAACTTCATCAAAAAGTTTGTGAAGGAAGAGGTTAGTTATTCGGTCGGAAATGATATCACTTACACAAGTCACAGCGGTGATGATAAGATCATCGAACTCCTGCGTCTGTCCTTGGCGCACTGGAAAGCGGATCATGACGCAACCTTGGCAAAGAACATGCTCATTTATACAACTGCCTATGAGTTGTACTACATTGATACGAAAGCTCAGTTCTGTAGCCGGGTGATATCGCCTCGTCACGGAATTGCTTACACGGACTCATGCGACAATGTCATATTCTTTCTCCATGTTTACCGTAATGCCTATGACACGAAGCAATATGTGGACGTTTACACAGATACCGAGATTATCCACTGTGACGAGGTATTCAACGAGATATCACGAAAGTCTCATCCGTTCGGGTGTGTTCCCGTGGGTATTGCGGCTGTTAGCGAAGAAGGTTGGCTCGATAGTCTCTACAAGGACCTTAAAACGCTCCAAGACGCTTATGAAACGAATCTGAGTGACATATCAAGCGAGATAACCGAGTTCAGGAACGCTTATCTGGTCCTGAATAACTTAGACATAGCGGATGGAGATCTCAAGAAGATGAAAGAGCAAGGCGTTATGAAAACTAAGGGCAAGGATGGATCCGCGGCCTGGCTGATTAAAACAATCAATGACACCTTCATTCAAAACACACTTACAACACTCGAAGATAAGATGTTCCAGATCGCTTGCCATATCAATTCCAACGAGAAGATGAGTTCTAATACTTCGAGTCTGGCCTTAAGGGCTAGGCTTATTTCTTTGGAGGAGAAATGTAAGCTGAACCAGAAAGCCCTGGCAAATTGCGTAAAGACGAGGCTCGAAATGCTGCTCATTTATGTGAACAGCCTCAAGGCAACAAGCTACGATTACAGAGACATTAAAGTTAAGTTCACTCCAAACATCCCATCCGATGACGTGACAAATAGTACAGTTGTCACTGCCCTGGGCGACCGCCTTAGTACGGAAACGGCCTTGAGTCTTTTCTCTTTTGTAGATAACCCTAGCAATGAGGTTAAAAAAGCTAAGGAAGAAGCAAAAGCTAATAGTATAGGCAATGCGTTATTAAATCCGCTTAAGACGCCTGCAACACCAGCAGTCCCCGTGCTAATTGCTCCCGGGGTGGTTAAGTGATGGTAAAAATGTGGGTAGTCATCCAGTGGGCAATACTGGCTGCAGTCACCGGATGCATCATCTGGAACGGGATAGTGATACAAGTAGGCAAGGTATTCCGATATGAAGTGTACCCACTGAGTAGACTTTTCAAGTAGAGGAGTTGAGTGAATGAAGAAAGTAGATCCGGTGTATCAAAAGAAGATCGAGGATGTCAAAGTCGAGGGCGAAAAGTACGCTGAGGATGCCATGAAAGGCGTATACCTTGAGCAGAAAGCCGCACTCGATGAATTGCACAGCATAATAGGCAAAGCCTACATCGACCATGCGAAAGATGGAGTTTTAGTCCTAACGACAGCCCAACAGCAACAACTTACCGCCAATATGAAGGCTAAACTCAAGGCAATGGGCTTAAAGCTGGGACAAAGCGAGATAGACCAGGTCACGGCTATACTTGCTAAGGTTTTTGCGGATACCTATTATAAAAA
>QGNH01000468.1_pt1 | contig 52602 bp, 84 predicted proteins | sample 1735481 | NCBI WGS metagenome assembly QGNH01 (sample SAMN09239004, study PRJNA386568) | Viral metagenome, whole genome shotgun sequencing project.
CCTAATATTCATGGAGAAGAATCAGCTCCACAAGGCCCTAATCCATTAGCTGGTGTTAAAACTGAAGATTTAATGCATCAATCAGTACAGCTTGAGAAACAGCTTAAGGCTCTACGCGCAGCAAAAGCTAAAGCAGTCCATGGAGCGTTACGCATTAACCCTGATGAAGTCAACGCGCTTGAAGAAAAGATGAACGATCCTGCCAACGTTGCGTTGCTATCAAAACTTAAAGAACTGTATTCCGGCGTTCTCAACGAACAACGCGGTGAAATGGAAGAGAAAGGCGTCTGGCAAGACGTTGAAGACGAATTCGGCCAAGGATCATTCGACGATCCGTTGGCGTTGGCTTCAATAAAGATGTTGGTTACTAAATCAGAAGCAGGCCGTCCAAGTCCTGACGTTAAGTTTAAGGCTGATGTGAATAAACTTGCCGCTGATGCTAAGCCCGTTAGGGTGGTTGATCTTGGATCTGGTATTAACTTAAGTGGAATAACAGACAAAAGGACTGGTGAAGAAATAGGAACAGCTCCTGTTGATGGAAGCTTTATGTTTGATAAGGTTAAAATTGGAGACAAGTATTATATTGAGCTTAAAGATGGACATCATATCATTGTCCCAATGTCTAAATGGCATGATGGATTAAAGACGGGACATATAAGCTTTAAAGACATAAGCCCTGTCCGTAACCTTGAAGACATTGATAAACCAATAGCTCTCCAAGCAACGCCACAAGAATCCGCTATCTACAACTCTATCCAGAAGATGGGCGCTTGGAAGAACATCACAGCTGATGACTTTGGTAAAGCTATTGAAGCAAACACAAAAGACATGCCACCAGAAGCGGTTGCCGCTACCGCTGAGAAGCTTGCTGAAATGAGCAAAGAAGCGACCAGCATGCTTATGAAAGACTGGGAGAGTAAGGTTGGGCCACGCGCTGGTAAGATAATTAAATCTTCCGAGATTAGCCCTGATACTATCCGTTCATTTCCTTTAAGGGTAGCTTTCCAGGCCATGTCCATGTTTGGCTTTAAAGACGGCTTTATACGTATGGCCCAGCAACATTATGGTGGTGAATTTGAGAATAAGTTCCAAGTACAAAAGCCTCCCCGTATTGATACCGAGATGGTACAAGGTATTAAGCAGACTAAGTATATGAAAGACATGGTCCGTATGATAGCCATGGAGAATTCTAAAGGAGCTGGGACTGAACAGTTTAAACTTGCCGTTGATATTACTAAACAGCTTGTAGTTAAAGGAGTCTTAAAGAATACAGATCATGGCACCTTGCAGAAAGTTTCCGCAATGTTGGGAGAGCTTTCCTGGAAAGCTTCTGAAGAGAACCTTCATGACGGCAGGCCATCTCTTAAGGGTAGTAAACAGCCATGGACCCCTAATGACGCTCCAGGGACTCCTGATGAATGGCAGGTTAAAAACGATACTCTTGAAGGATACTTTGATCATGTTAAATTCTGGGGGCTTCAGCCTAATCCTGAAATAGCTACAGGCCGTCCTGAATTGATGTACACGAATATGTTGAAAGAAATAGCAGGTGAAAAAGGTTATGCTCTTTTGATGTGGCAAAAGAATGAGATCGAGCGCGTTGCTTTTGAAGAGATGCTTAAATCCGGCGTTATGGATGATGCAGGTATACACGCTAATGAAGTCGCTGGTTTCGCGCACTATATGTATGACATGAAGGGAATGCAGCAAGAGAAAGCTTCCTCACAAAGAGGTGGCGGAGATCCTACTAAAGGATTAAAGAATCCAAGAAAAGAATCTTTAAACGCTGATCACTTCATGGGAAACGCAAGAAGGTCTGGTCTAAAAGCTGTGACAGACTTAACCGTTGTCAACAGAGAGTATTCGATGGACTCTATGAACAAGTCTCTTCAGTACAGGGATATGAATTGGCTTCGAGGACTCAGTATAAAAGACACAAGCCAGATGAAGCTTCCTAAAGACTCTCCTGAAATTCAGGCTGTTTTAAAAGGTTTGAACCATATTGAATATGAGAAGAGTCATAATATCGTTAAGTTAGCTGAGCTGACTGGAATGAAGCCTAACGATGTGTTGACTCATTTGAACTATATCAACAAGAAAGACGCGGAAGGCCTTGTTGGATGGGATAAATTTGCTTTTGAAAAACCTTTCATGCAACCTGCTTTATGGGACACGCTTGAATTCTATTACCCAAAACAAGGCGGCATGCAGAGTGAAGGCATGTCAAACATTGTCCAGTGGGCCAACGTTCCTAAATATGCCCTTATAGGCCTTGCTCCACTACAACACACGTTCTTATTTGCTTCTTCCATATTATCTAACGCCGGGATAAAGCTACCAGTTGTCTTAGGCAGAGCAGCAGTTGCTTCAGCAAAGGCCATGGCCAACACACCCTTTGCCTTTGCCGCAGCTGTTAAGGGTGAAGCTCAAGTTAACTTCCCTAAAATACTTGGTGGCGGCCAGGTTGAGCAGAGCTATAAGAACTTTGGGAACTTGGCTAAGTTCCTGCCTCATGGATTTGGGGCCCAGACACATATAACAGATCAGTTGTTCCAAGACCAAAAGGCCGTTGAATACGTTATCCCTGAAATGATGAGTGGCAAGCAGGTCCGTGGTGACGCTATGAAGACAGGATTATCTGTCTTGAAAGTTACTTTTGATCACTTTCTCTTTAGTGAAAACTATAACGCTGTTAATAACAGGTATGAATACTTCAAAGGGCTTGTAGATAAAAAGACTGGCCAGCTCCAAATGACTGATGAAGAGGCCGCACGCAGGGCTGTTAACCTGGTTAACTCTACATCAGGAGTAGTGCATGCAGCTGACTTTGGACCTAATGGACCTGCTTGGAGCTTGATGACCTTCGCCCGTGGCCTCACCATTGCCCCGCTAAGGGTCATTGCAGGCATCACAGAGCCTACATTAAGGAAGATCTATGGCAATACTGATAAATTCAAAATAGACGGCTTTAACGGCCTTATTAACCCTATTACAATGGGAGACCTGTCTCCACGCGATGCAGACTTCTTACAGGCTTATTATGCACAGCATTTGGCTAAGGTCATTGCTATGCGCGTACTGGCCGCTGGAATCGCTCAATATAGTCTCAGCTTCTTGGATGATGATAAGAAAGATGAATATGGACAGCAAGGCCATGATCCTTTAAATAAGAAAAGGTTCATCTACAACAACCCTGAAGGCTTTAGGATGGGTGTACGGTCCCCCTGGACTGATGTCAACGGCAGGCGGATCATGTTTAATCCAACACCGTTTAGGGAGGGTGAACAGCTTATAGATGCGGCTGGATTTGAAAGATATCATTTCCCGGAGTCAACGATTAACTGGATGAAGAATCGTTTAAATGTCTGGGAGGGGCTTATGTTAAGCTCTATTTATGGCGTTGACTTTGGAAGTGGTCAAGCGATCCCTGGTAAAGACACTGATCATTATGCGGATGAGCTAACTAAGTATATGCTATCTAAGGTCATGCCATTAAGTTTAGGCGTTACTCAAGAGGAAAAAGAGCAACAACCATCTCAGGGAGGAGCTGCTGACGTGGCTAACCGGATAGGAGCCTTCTTAGGTTCAACGCCATCGGTCGCGCCTAAAGGTTGGCAACAAGGATACGAAGATGCAGAACGTGTAAAGAAAGAACAGGCGTTACAGCATCAAAAAGCAAGAGAAGCTACAAATGGCATGTCCAAGTTAGATGTTATGCAAATGCAAATTAATAAAAATTTTACCGCTAAAGAACGAATGGAGATTGCTCAAGGTAAAGATCCATCGTATAATATGCGTAAAGTTTTTAAGTTAATAAACCAAGAAACACAGAAACAAAAACAGGAAGAAGAAGAAAATCAATTAGTACCAACAAGTCAGACAGGAGCTTAATATGAGTAAATGGAGTGGCGTTGTCCGCGAGGGTGTAGATGCAAAAGGTAGTTGGAAAGGCAACATCAGAGAAGGCCAAGGCAGCCAAATCAACAGCACCCACGCAGGCTTCAGGGCCCGTAAAGAGGCCATGCACGCGATGGATGGCCATGATGACAAGGCAATTGAAGACCGTAAAGGTGGAGATGAACCTGAAACAGAAGGTCGTCCCGATCATGAAGAAAACGAAAACCACGAAGGCGTGAAGGTTATGCCTGGAAGAGAGGAATAAAATGCATACAGTAAGAGAAGGAGCATCCGGCGATATGGGTGGGGGACATAAGCCAGGTAATAACTGGAAGAAATTCGGTACCGATCCTAAAAGTATCCATGAAGGAAAAGGCGGTAAGAAAAAAGACGCTAATGAAAAGAAAAGAAAACCATACGCTTCCGGCGGTATGAAGAATCGTGATGGTGAAAAAACAGACGATTAGAAAAAATCGCTTGACAAAATGAAATTCATTGTTATACTTCTCAACATCAAACCTTGAGAGTAGACAATGAAATTAAAATTAAAAAATAACTTGAACTTTTGGACTCCCGTGGAAACTGCTCTCAAGGCTCCTTCCTTTACCTTCATTGGCGGGAGTTCTTTTTATTTGTAAGATTTAACGGCATTGTTAAAGGAGGGATATGGCAATAGATAAAAATAGTGAGAAGTATAAGAAAATGCTTGAAGAATCAAAATTTGTTGAGACCGCAATACAGTTAATTAAGAATCATACAGGAGCAAAGCCAAATGAGCCTGGTAATAAGGGAGCGAGAGGTATTGTTATTTGCCCTAAATGCAACGGGGAATTGATGTATACAGTGGCTTCGATTAATGGTCATATCTGGGGTAAGTGTAAAACTAAAGATTGTATACAGTGGATGATGTGATTAAACGGCATTGTTAAAGGAATGGAGAGCGTTATGAAAGCATGGTTATATAGAACGATAATGAAAATAGCTCATAAATATCACTGGCATTATGCACCACCAGTTTACCCTGATGGAGATACTATGTTATGGTGTCAATGGTGTGGATTTAGGTCTGTTATTAAGAGCAAAAACGGTGACGGCGTATATAAATAACCCCATCACGGGCAAAGACGGGATGGCATAAACCAGATGCGTGAAGATTATCAAGAAAAATTAGACAAGATGTTCCCTTTGGGGTATGTGATTGTATACACAAATCCAGACAGAAGTTTAAGGGTAAATATGTTTAATCCAGAAAGACATGAAATTTTATTTAAGTACAGAGATATGTTGGAAGAGCGTTATGACGAAGATTAACCCCATCACCCACAACAGGAACGATATGAACCAATTTATAATATACACAGTTAAGGCGATTGGAAGTATTTTAGTATTTCTATCTGTTGATGACATACAGCATGGACGTTGGGATAAAAATGCTTGGGGATTTTGTATGTTTATGATTTTAGCAATATGGATAATTTAGCCCATCACCCACAACAGGAAGGGTAGCGTTATATGAAAGTAAAGGTCTGCGCAGAACCTAAATGTGAATGTCTGTACGAATCAGATTGCCACGGGATTGAAATGATTAAAGACCCAAGTGGTAAAGAATGGGCTGTTGGTGGAACTGCAACGGAATGTAGGTGGAAATTTTGCCCTTGGTGTGGTGGCGGAATACCTTTTGAGGCTCATGTAAATACTAAGGATTGGAAAATAACAGGAGTTAAAACATTAATTTAACCGAGCAGTAATGCGGGCCGGACATCTATAAATAATAAGGAGACAGAGTGCATATAAGCTATTCAATGATGAACGTCGCCAAACAATGCTGGAAAAAATACGACTGGAAATACAACGTTGGCATTGAGCCTATTGACCAGGGGTCCGCGCTTAAGCTTGGGGCCATCATTCATGATGCTTTCTACATTTATTACACAAAGCCTGAGCTTCAACCCGGTGATATTGCATTATTCATTGAAGATAAGTTCGCTGAAGAATTGTCCCGCGTTGAACAGTCAGAAATTGAAGAGCTTCAAATTATGAAGGCTATTTGCCAGGGAATGTGGAGTGCTTATCCAAAGGATCTGAAGGATTTTCAGTCAATTCTCCCTGAACATCCATTCTCTTTAGATTTTAACGGCATGTCAATTGAGGGCCGTCTTGATGGCCTTGTCCAGAAGGATGGGAAATGGTGGGTAAGGGAAACAAAGACTACAAGCTTGGCCCAACGGCAGTTTAAAGAACGCGTGACTATTTCAGATCAGGCCACACTTTACTATTGGGCAGCCCGTAAGCTAAGATTCCCAGTGGAAGGTATAATGTATGACGCTTTACATAAGCCATTACTCCGAAAAAGCCAGAAAGAAGACGCTAATGGATTTGGGCTACGGATAAGATTAGACTATCAACAGAGGCCTGAGCATTACTTTACCCGTGAATATGTGTACCGCACAGAGCTTGATATAAAAATGTTTGAAGAAGACCTTCTCGCTTTTCAGAAGGACCTTATTCAAAAGGATAAAGAAGGTGGGTATTACAGAAACCAGAACAGTTGCATGAGCTTTAACAGCGCATGCCCTTACTTAAAGATTTGCTTTACAGAAAAACCCGATCCTTTATTATTACAGCTATTTTTTAAACCAAGAAAAAAACAAGGAGAATAAAATGATGCCAGAACAAAAAGAAGAAGATTTACCTTTACCAACAACTAACGCCGATGTTCTTGATGCTGTAAAAGAGCTCACAAAAACAGTCGCTGAAGTTGTTGAATCTCTTAACGCGATGAGAGATGAGTATAAACTTAAAACCAGAGCTGGAGTGTTTGATCAGACAGGGGTGAAATAATGGATAGGCAAATTGAAGTTTTAATAAGAATTGCCGACAGCCTTGAACGCTCAGCCAACGCCTCCGAAGCCACCCACAGCCTATACAAGAAGGCTAACGAGGCCACCAAACGGGCCATGGAGGCCCGTGAAGAGCGCGAAAGGGCTGCTGCTACACGCGCAGAGATGGACTTCTCCATGTCTAAAGAGCGCCATGAGGCGTTTATGCGTAACCAAAAGGCCACAGAAACGCGTGAAGCGGAGTGGTTGAAGAAAGTTAAGGAGGTTAAGAATAATGAAGACAAAAACATCATCGAAAGCAATACGCAATAAAGCGTTTGATTTTCTCAATAATTCCAAAGAAGATATTTATTCTTTTAAAGATGGGAAATCAATCAGCGTTAATGATTGTAAAACTTACTCAATAAACCTTACATGTGAACCAGAGCCAACAATTGATTTGGACGAGCTTGAATGCATTGTGGATCAAATGGCAGCTATCCAGTTCGGCTGGGGCCATGATTACGGGACTGTTTTCTATCAAGAAGACCAAATCGCTGTCTGGGAATGGAGAGACAATGGAAATCCAATTACAAGTAGCACCTAACAGTATTAACCGTGGTATAAGCGTCCTGATCTACAGTAATCCGGGTGTTGGGAAAACAACGTTGGGAACGACTTTACCTAAAGAAGAAACGCTCTTCGTTGTAACCGAAGCCGGTATGGGCCCGTTAATCGGTAAAGGATTCCAATACTTCGACGTTCTGGCCGCGATGAAGAATAATCCCTTAATGCCTCTTGAAGAGATTATTCAAGAATTCTATAAGGATCTACGGACCAGGAATGGATTAGGTTTTAAATACATCGTTATAGACAACCTAACAGAGCTTGAGAACCAGCTCTTAGGCGATTACACAAGGCGCCGTAAGAAACCATTCCCGGAAGGTAAAGAATACGGAGACGTTGCATACCGTATCCATGAATGGGTAGTCCTGTTTAGGGACCTAACATACCAGGGGATCACGGTCATATTTAACGTCTGGGAGCGTCAGGCTGAAATAAAGTCATCAACAGGGGAAATGTACACCATGGCCTATCCGTTCCTCTCAGGGCGTAATAGCGTGCAAATACCGGGCCTTGTAGATGCGGTGGGCCATCTTTCGACCAAAGGTGAGGTTAGGACTGTTGATTTCTCACAGAATACGCTGTGCTTGACTAAATCACAGTTCCAAGGGCTTTCCAAGGAATCGGCAGACCTAATGGTTATATTAGACAAAATTAATGGTTATAATTATGAGACAGCACACATTACAACACCGGCTTAATATAAGTAAGGGACTTAAGGCTCTTAATAGATTAGGAGATAAAAGCCAGTCATGGAAGGGAGATGATGTTCAATATAACGCTATTCATGATTGACTTAAAAAATGGTATGGCAAAGCAGATTATTGTGAAAATAACCCTACACACAAAAGTAAAAGATTTGAATGGGCTAATTTAAGTGGACAATATAAAAGAGATCGCTCTGATTTTAAACAACTATGTCTATCGTGCCATAAAAAAATGGACTTTAAAACTAGATTTAATAATCATTGTAAAAGAGGCCACGAGCTTGTAGGAGATAATGTTTATCATTATAAAGGCATACGTAAATGTTACGTTTGTATGAAAGCATGTGGCAAAAAAAGGAGAGAAAATGAAACTAGACTCAAAAAATTACCTAAAGAGTGATTCTGTGAAAGATGGCGATACAGTTAAGTTTCTTAATGCTGGTGAATGGGTCGAATCACGGACCTACAAGTATGAAGATGGAAATCCTAAAAAAGATTTTATTTTACAGGTAAAATATAATGGCGCTGAATATGCTCTGCGTGTTAATAGCACAAACCGTAAGGCTTTAACTGCTGCATACGGAGATGAGACAGAGGCATGGATCGGTTTTGGAGCCAAAATCAGCGTTGTCAACGTTATGGTTTCAGGTAAAATGATGAAATCCATATTTCTTACACCTGATAAAGAGATTCTCTGGAAGGATTAACATGCAGTATGTCCATGTCCGCAATCTTGATAAATATCACCCAGGATATAAAGACAGAACCCTCCAATGGGCCAAAATCTACATTAACATGGCCTGCGGGGACCCAGACACAGAGATGATTGAAAATGAAGTTGATTGGGCTAGATTAATAAAAATCATACTTCTTGAATTAAGAGCTAAAAAACCGTTACCAAATAACGATTCTTTTTGGCTAAAGAAGGGTTTTGATATTAAAAAACGTCCTATATCATTGACATTAAAAATGTTACATAACTTTTTAGAAGTTGTAACAGAAACGGAAGAATCCGTTACGAATCCGTTACACAGAGAAGAGAAGAGAAGAGAAGATAAAGAAGAAGATAAAGATGGTTTTTGTATTTTATGGAGTAGGTTTCCAAATCCTGTAGGTAAAAAAGAAGCATTAAGACATTACCAAGCTTCAGTAAAAACAGACTTAGACTATCTTGATATTACAAAAGCTTTGAATAATTATCTTCAGAGTGAAAAAGTCCAAAAAGGTTTCATTCAAAACGGCTCAACCTGGTTCAACAACTGGCGTGACTACGTTGACATCACAGTCGCCACCGGCAAGTCCCAGGCCGTTCTGGATGTAGAAAGGTTGATGGAAGATGCTAGAAAAACTAGAAATGCCGCAATATCCGCAGCTGGCTGAAGACTTTAAGGCTTTACTTAACCGTTTCAGGCTTAAAGAACTCACGGAAGAGCAGTTTGATGTGGAGTTGTGTGAGACAACCTGCAAACATCCTGAATGCATTGGAGACTTCGCCTTTAGGAATCCACCTTCTAAGACTCCTGATGTGGCTAAATGGAAGTTCCTGAAAGAAGATGAGAAGAAAGCCTTGCTTAAAGCAGATCCTGAGTATTACAGGGATAACATATTAAAGCACTACGAACAGGCAACATGGGTAGAGAATATCAACACGCGCAACAAGGCCCAGCTGAGGGCCTGGCTAAAATGCGACATTAGCGAACCGGCCAAGCTCTCGGTTCAAAGCGTTCTGAGGACTCACGCACTATGAGACGACTAAAACTACATCAGTTATTACTAGAACTTTATGATAATCTAGTATCAGTTGACCAGGTTAAAATATTTATTCAAAATAATTACCGTCGCAGAAAATACGCCCATAAGGTCTATACCTGCAATTCTTGTGGGAAGTTATTAAAATTTAATCAAATTTGTAAATGTAATCCAATAAAGGAGAGATAATGAAACAATCTGTTGGCAGGCCACGCAAGTATATTAAGACAAATAATAAAACATGGAGCGGGGTCCTTATTAGCTTCCGTCCTGAAATTGAAGAAACTGAAGATAATCATAGAACTACGATATTCGCAGGCGAGAACATGGAAGGGGAAGGGGATGTATTGTGACAGAGCAAGAATGTTATTATAAAATTTATGGGGAGTTAATATGTTTTGTTCCTCATTACATAGGTAGAGCGATATTAAGTGAGGATTTTTTTAATGGATTTTATGGGAGCTTCGAAACGTTATGAGCCCATTCTTTAAAAAAAATAAATATCATGCTAAAGGTGGTAAATGTCTCTCTGGACACTACCATCCTTCTATGCTTGAAAGGAATTATTGTGATCAGCTCGAAATGCTCAAGAAGAATGGAGATATTAAAGATGTGGAGTATGGTAAGAAGTATGAACTTCGGGTCAACGGTAAACTCATTGGCTGTCACAAACCTGATTTTACAGTTACTACCAATAAAGAAACCAAAGAAGTTCATGAAACGAAAGGCATGGAAACTGTTGACTGGCACTTAAGGAAGAATTTGTTCGAGGCAATTTATCCAGAAATACCCTACATTGTGATCAAATGAAACCTGAAACAACTTTAATTTTATTTGGTATGCTTTTTGCTATTAAAGCTCTACTGATGGCATTAGCAACCAGCCGCACCCTAAATCATTTCACTCTGTAACATCTCTATCTCAATCCAGAGCTCAATGATTTTATCCTTAGGATACCGGGTGCGGCTTTAAATCACCTAGTTTTTATCTTGTCTTTCCGTTTCTTCTTTGCCACAGCCATCACAGATATATTTACAAGCCATAACGCTCTCCGTTCCTTTAACAATGCCGTTTAAATTTTAGCTAATGGAATATAATTCCAAGTTTGTTTTCTTTCAATTACCGCTTCTGTTAATGATTTATCAGACGTTCCTACTTTTTGCTTACCATCTTTCCAATGGGCATAAGCTGTAAGTCCATCTATAAATCCTTTATCATAAGAATTTTCGATTATCTCATTAATCTGTAATGTCATACCCCCTCCTTTAACAATGCCGTTTATTTATCTATTAAATGCCAAGGCAATCTCTCTGGGTATAAAATTAAGTCCCCTGAAGGATTTAATATGTTCCAAGCTCTTTCAATCTCACTTCTACATACTTCAGCAGGTATTCCAGTTTCTTTCTCTATTTGAGAATACGCTATTTGTCCTCTACCCATATATAGTCTTAACTTATCGTTCATAACGTCGCCCCCTTTCTCAATCGTAAAGCCGTGTAATTACCGATCGCTCCTGCGTCCGTTCGATCTTCCGCGTCATTTCTTATTCTCAACCCTCTTCAGATCTCACTCACGCATACGCTATCCGGTAATTACACGGCTTTACTTATTCCTTATAACACATAACAAACTTAACCGGTTCTTCTTTAATCACACAACGATACTTCTTGGCATTCAGTTCAGAGATAACACTTTGAGTCTGACCAGTTCCTTCAGTGGCCCCAAGGACCCTTAATTTCTTACGAAGATCAGTTTCATCAGGCCTGATCTCTTTAGTGCAGTGCCTGAACATAACATTACCCTTTTCATTAGACAATAAAACATATTGAAAATATGCCTTATTTGGATCAAGCCCCAACTTAACGGCCCCTTCTTTAACAAACCTGCGGATTATGTGTCCATTGGTAGTGTCAAAGGTAAAGGTGGCTTCTTTTGAGGGAGCCCTCTCAGATATAAAACTAATACCGCACTTACGTAGAGCATTTGGAATAACCACCTTATGTCTTAGGCCCATAGAATTAACTATTACGCGGGCTCCAAGTATCTTAATTGTAGGTGGAATGTGACTTAAAACCTCATTGACCAAATAACCGTCAATAACAAACTGATGTTCTTCTTTCCTCATGTTTACTGAGGCCTGCTTGTTTCGTGGTGCTCCTGATTGGACGAATTTCTTTTTCATTTGAGTCTCCTTGGTTGATATTATACCCTTTTAAGTCTAACTGGCCCCTTGACCGATTGTGTTTCACGTGGAACTGGAACTGATTCATTTAAGTGCTGGAAGATTTTTTCTTCTTTGAAGCACGACAATTCAAGTCCCCAATTTTTGCCGAACGAAAGAGCTCTGATATATCCATCACCAGCTTGGTAGCCTGCTCCACTGGCATTGAATTCAGCCCTGGCGACCACACTGTGCGTATGCAAGTACTCCCACAATTTTCGCATATTAATAAGGTTTCTGCGTCTTGCATTCTCTCGATCGAAGTCTTTAGTAAATCCGTCTTCATCGGGAGTGAGCTCATAGTATTTTGCAATAATGTACGAATCCGTGAACGCAGATAATGATTGGAACCCTGTGATTTCAAAGACTTTTGTAAGTTGCTTTTCAACAACCTCTTGACCTTCATAGAAGTGCTTGATTTCTTCTTTTTGGTATTCTTTACCATTGCTATCCACCCATCCTTTCCGCGTCATACCTTCCAACAGTATGATATCGCCATAGATTGCCCTGTTTTTAACCTCTAAATCGCCAACCTTATGAACTACACTTGGCGGATCTTCCCGGTCCATCTTCTCGTAACGCACATTAATCGATAATCCAGGAATTGTTCCTGTTGGATCTGTTATTGTTAATTTCTTAGCTGCCATCCTTAGCTCCTTTCTGCATGTGACGCACTATAAGCCCAACCGATTCAGCTATAATGCGTAAATAATCATAAATACTCTTCGCCTTTGTTTCATCAACATCCTTCTTTGTTTCCAACGTAAACTGGTATTTTTCGCTCATTCAATACTCCCTTCGTAATTCTTTATAAAATAAAACGCCTGATCATGTAAATCAACCAAATCATCGCCTTCACTAAATTTTAGAACATCATTAGCTAATTCAATAGCCTTTAATCGTAGCTTTTTAGCAGCTTTAATTTCTCTTTTAAACCAACCGTATTCTTGATCGCTAATTGTTTTCATTAAAGACACTCCTCAAACGCCTCAATCAAGACTGCTTCCGCATTATTGGGGCTCACAATAGAATGCCTAATCAACTTAGGCGCATAATGAGCAGCATTTCCAATCCCTGCGATAACAACCCTGATATCTTGGGCTTCTTTATTGATTAATTCAACCATATCATGATCACAACTACCTATTTCACCATCAGTAAGGACAACTACGATACGCTTGTTTGCTGGATCATCTTTCTGTACATGGCTTATAACCTTCTTAAAAGCATGAACGATATTAGTTCCACCGCCAACATAAACAGGTTGGCTTAATGATTTAACCTGCTCACAATAATCCGCAAACACGAAGTTCTCATAGTCAATATCCATACCATACATGTCCTTAACCTCTAAAATCACCTCTTCAACTGCTTTAAATGCAGCAATCGCAAGGTCTTTTCGTTTTGTTTCAACCTCAAGGTCCTGAATCCCAGCTTCAGGATTATTCATTACCGTACTCATTGATCCTGAACGATCCATTAAAAAATACACCTTAGTCCTTGTTTTCTTCTCAATCTTTGTGTCTATAAACACATCATCTATGTCTCCGGTCAGTAAAGCACATAGATTATCCGTGTTTAGCTGATTCCCTTCATCAATCACCGTTTCCAACGATTTCTTAAGCGTTTCTTTAATCCTAAGCTTTGCCTGCGCATTAAGATCAACTTGCATGAGAATATCGCTTAAGTCCATCTCGCCTTCTATGTCTTTACCACAACCAGGAGCAGGCTGATTACCAGCTTTGGCTTGCATAGCCTGTCCATTCGCTTCTCCACGGATATCAGTCTTATATGGACCAATTCCTGCTCCGACTATCGGCTGAACCTGTTTTTGTTCTTTCTTACTTGGATCAGCCGGTGGAAATCCATAAACTTTACGGAATTCATCGATTAACTTATACAGCTCATGGACATTTTCAATGAAAGACTTCTTCGTTGTAACCGTGAATATACTCCGGTATTCTTTTTTAAGCTTGTTTAGCATAACTTTGTTAGCAGCTTCAGAAGTATTTATAGCGTAATCACTAAACACTCTCTCACCGCTTGCATGTCCTGCGATATTAACCAAAACTTTATAACCAAGATCAATATCCTGATTAATACTGCGTCTAACCTCTAAGATCGTTTGTTTCAAAAAATACTTTAACGCTCTTAACTGTCCAGCCGCATATGTTTCAATCCTTTGATCCTCAAGAGCATTAAAGATATTCTTGTCAATCGAATCCCTTACAAGATCATTTAACCACTTGGGTGTGTGCTTAATATGCATAGCCTCATGGATAATGGTCCCTAAAGTAGAATCCATGGACCGCACATTAACACGCGTGGGCATGGTAATAACCTTCTTATCCACATCTGCACAAGGACAAGTGCACGCGGGATCAAAGACCACACGCGCACCTGCCTCTGTAGAGCACCATTTAATAACTGCAAGAAAAGACTGTTTCTTCTTTTCCATTTCTGGAGTTGGTTTTTTCATTATGGAGCTCCTTGTCCTAAAGTAGAAGCAGCTTGTCCGAAACCAGCAGCAGCAGCTTTTAAGATATCAGCACTTATTTGACTTGCCAGCTTTTCTTTCAAAGAATCAATTTTTTCACCTTGTTTAGATTCTTGGTTCAAATCCTTAAATATTGTCCTTGCAACCGAAAACAATCCATCTTTAGCTGTAGGATTGCTGATAGAATCCAAAACACTAATCATTCCATCATGCAAAGCGTCTTCCAGCTTCATCCCGGCCAGGAAGAATTCAACACAAGATTCAAGCTGTCTGATACTTATATCAACAGCAATTGAATTCTGACTTAAATACGCGCTTGCTTCAAAGAAGAAATCAGTAAATTCCATTACTTTGTCGTCTTTGAGGGCTGTATATTTCTTTTTGAGTATTTTGGATATCTCATCTTTGCTAAAGTTTGGAAACGTGATGTAACTACATCTACCAAGGAAACTGCTCGGTTTAACTGTTCCGCCGATGTACTTAGCAGAGCGTGGATTCTGAGCAAATCCGATCCTGCAATCATTATGTATCTTGTAGATTTTACCTTTTCCATCATCCCCATCCTTTACGAATAGCTCACGATTCTGCAATAACGCATGAAAATCGTAAGACTTAGCGTTGTCAACGGCATTAATTTCATCAAACAAGATTACTGAAGGCCACTGGCACATCTTAACCAATACACCTTCCCGAAAGATAATAGAACCATCTTTTAATGTCTTGTCACCAAAGAACTTATGAAGCACCATATCCTGATAACAGCTGATCAACATAAACGGAATCTGCTGCTTAAACGCATAAAACATGTGACTAAACGTTTTACCAGTCCCCTGAGGCCCTTGAGTAATTGGATGTTTATCCAACGCATAATGAGTCTCTAAGCGCTTATCCAGATCACGTTCCAGATAGCCCGCAACATCAGCTTCAGTTGGGATAAAAGCCTTTAATTCATCTGGATACTCGATTTTAACCTTTGGAGCCTCTACTACAATAGGCTTTAAAACGCTCTGGATGGGGCTAGGATCAACGATCGGTGTAGAAACAGGGATTACACCACCCAACGGCTTTCCCATGCTTATAAAGCGCCCTCTAATTGTACTCTCATCCATTACTTCACCACATTCTTTAAGCAATTGGTCCTTAACCTGCCATGCCCTGATAATTCCTGTAGGAAAAGCAAGTCTAAGCTCTTCCAGGCATTTGCACAACATTTCATCTGTAACTGTTTTACTTGGTGGCATTCAGAACTCCTTTCAATATTACATCTGTTATAACAACTACTTCAAGGCTTACTTTATCACATGAGGTCCATCCATTGCTTCGAGATCCCGTATTTTCTCCATGAAGCGCTTGTGCAAAATTATCTTCACAAATAACTACGACATATCCTTTATACGGGTCTTTAGTGAGATAACCAATTTCTCCTCTTTTCATCTCGCTCATTAGCATAATTTCCTCACAATCCTAGGATTCCTTAATGATCCCCCATTAGTAATACCATTATGCCTAACTAATGCAATATCACCTACTTGCCACACATCTACTACATTTAAACCTAAACCTACTACTACATTTCCATGAAGTGTTTCAAGTCTACTATCTTCAACTTTACTGATCTTTAATTCAATTTCATCCTCAAACTTCATCTTAACCCACGTTTGGCCTTCAAGCGTTTCATTAAGATTCTTAACCACGATTCCTTCATACCCATTATTTACGGCGTTTTTGAAGCAATCATCAACTTCTTGCCGGTTATCACAAATCAATGATGTTGCAAGACATCCAGGGCTAAACATATCACATAATTTTTCACGACGTTCTCTTAAGCTAACTTTGGTATAAGGTCTTTCGTTTAACATTTCTAATAAATCAAATATCATATTTGATTTAGGCAGATCATTACGATAAAGCGTTCCATTCTTGCCATCACCATGGATTTGTTCAGCAAGATATGTTCCAAAGGCACCAACTTTTACTACAGTAATTCCATCATACTTTATGTCCACAAGACAAGGATATCGAATCCCATTCATGTTCCCGCGTATCTTAAAATCAAGAAACTTGCTGTAATTGTCCATGAGATTTAACCTCTGCTTGTTCAACAAGCGTTACTAACTCCGAAATCTTCGCAATCGGAATAGCAACGCCCTTTTTGGTTGGAATAAACTCACCTGTAGTACTTGTGAAGAACTCCCGTATATCCAAATACTTTTGACCCTTAAACTCTATCAGCTGCACTAAAGTGAATGTAGTCTTGTTCTTTTGAATCCTGCCGATCTCTTGCGATGATTGGTTTAACATTTTTATCCCACTTTCTAGTATCTAATACTCGTTTTAATTTCTTTGTAAAAGGTGTATCATCTTTATCAAAATGCATTTCATGTGGAACTTCACGTTTTGTAATCGTTGCATTAATCGTCATCCCATCAAAATACACATTATTGGGACGGCCCATAAACCTCTCCTTGGCCCTTGCAATCGCTTCAACATCATCAAAAGCTTCAAGAAGATACTGATGTGTGATCGTTACATAATAGTTTTTAGGTTTCTTTTTCATTTTCCCCCTTTCTAAGTGACTTTGGACACTTTATGTGGTTTACTAGGCTTTTCAGCCTAGCCATCACCTTGCATTTAAAGCAATTAATAATAGATGTTTAAGTAATGGAATAGGAATTCCTTCCGGTATTGTATCTATAACTTGATGGAATTCAGTTTTGAATATATTCTTCCCCATCTGCATGAATCCCAAAGCCTTCAATGGAGCTGGAAGGTCAATAGCTATACATTCTTCAACAGCAAGACTGATAGCCTGGCCGTTATATTTCTCAAAAGAAGCACACATCTTATCTTGAAGCGTTTTAACATCTTCAGTTGAAGCGCCAACAGCTTCCCATTTGGATTTTGCCTCATGATTGTACTTATGTCCTGATCCCAAGAAGTCCTGAAACGTTAAATCAGATTGTTTGTTTTCCATAAACAAGCTCCTTTCGTTGTATTTCTTCCCATTGTTCCGCATATTCATCCAAGGCCTCATCACTTGGATAGATTAATTCATCTTCATCGGTCAAGTATCTTGAAACGTAATTATCGTAGACTCGGCTCATATTTAATCCTCCGCGTAAATTGGTTTCCAAGATTGAGGCTTTGCGTTCCCAACGTTCCATGATCTTGATGGTTTAATACTACTATGCTTGAATCCATGTTTTGAATGGCCCCAAGCATACGCATGATCATCACATCCTGTTATTAATAATATAAAACTTAATAATAATATTAGTTTCATTACATATCCTCCTCTAACGGAATATCATCATCATCCGTTGGAATCGATTGATGGCCATTATAATATTCAAGCTCCTCTTTTGTAGTAGTCTCAAAGATAGACATCGCTCTTTGGGCCTGATCGCTCATTTCGTTATACGGCAATAAACCGTTTAGATGCAATTCTATCTCATCCGTGATCTTATGCTCCAACTCCTGATCATTACAAGCAACCTCTTGAATACATAAATCCAGTTCGTTCATTCGACTCATACTTTTCTCCTTTCAAGAAAAAACAATATAGCAAATGGAATCTAATTTCGGCTGGACAAATTTCTACCCTTCCTGTTGTGGGTGATGGGGTTATATTCTCCTTGTCCATAATTTCATAAAACTATCTGCACACTTATTTGCGAATTGATGTTTATAACAATCAGGTAAAGTTTCTCTTGGAGCATTATCATTTTTAAAATATTTGTTATACTCATCATAAATACACATAGCAATATTTGACTGATAACTTTGCCAAAAACCTTTATCTTTTCTTAATTGCCATGTCAGCCATCTTACTGATAGTGACGTAATAAATTGAATCATAACGCTCTCCATTCCTTTAATGTTGTGGGTGATGGCATTAATCTTTAATTAACCAATTCAATATCTTGTTAAACGTCACTAAATCAGGTTTAAAATTGTTATTCTCAATTCTGCTTATGGTTGCAGCGGAAACTCCTATTTCCAAGGATAAATCACGTAGGCTTATATCTCCAAATAACCTATATCTCTTTAAACATAATCCAAGTTTCATAACGCTCTCCGTTCCTTTAACAATGCCGGTTAACTTTAATCTTTTTAATTATTGATTTTACCTTTTTAACGCTTTTACAAACAGGACAAGTTGATACTGTTTCCCCATGGGCTTCTTTATCGATTGTTGTAAGAAGTGATTCAATTGCTTGTATTAAATCTTTAGTATTTTTATCCATATTCCCTCCTTTAACAATGCCGGTTAAGTAGCTCTGGATTCTCGTAAATGTTGCCGATGATTTCCATTCTTGAATCACCCATTGCCATCACTTCATTCTTGTCTAATGATAATACTTCAAATGATGAAGAATTTTCGTTCCATTCCACCGTCCAAAGTTCTTCATAGTATCGCACCATGTCTTTATGATAAATCTCCTTGCCGTTCTTGTCTTTTAGTCCGGTGAATTGCAACGCTATACCATTCCAATAATTCATCGTTACTCCATCAGGATAAAACTGACAAACTCTTAGTTCGCCTTCTGAAGTGATTATGAAGTTTTGTTTATAGGATAATTTTAAACTATCATTATATAACAATCTGGTTTCGCCACTTTTCCACATCTCTTTGCTAGCATTATCCCAAACTCTAAACTTAATCTCTTTCATATCCCTCCTTTAACAATGCCGGTTAATCGTCTCTAGCCAATGTATTTACTTGCTTCTTTTGTTTTGAGTATCATGTTCTTTCAAACACCAGTATATGTTCTGTTGGAACTCGCAGATTAGTATTAGCACCAACACCTTTCTGCCTACGGGTAACAACTTTTTCTTCAAAAATAATTTTAAATCCCTTTTGTTCAAAATATGATTTATACCATCCCACAACATCGACTTCTTTAAATTGACGAATAAAGTTAGAAATATTTAAAACAAATCTTGTAAAGGTTATATTGCTGATAACAGCGTCGAGAATAGATGAAACTTGTTGTTCATACCCGTTGCCAAAATGTGAACAACAACAACTTCCGTTTGATACGTTCCGGCCGAGATCACCAACATAGCGCCTTCGCATAGAATCAGGCTTCCCTGCCTTAAAATTATCCGCCATTCTGTTCCCATACGGTGGGGAAGTAACGATACAGTCATACATTCCAGATAGGTTTCGTGCGTCACCAGTGATGACGGTATCAACATTATTTTCGTATGCCTGTTCCGACCACTCACGTTCAAGTTCATTTATGGTCACACTTTTTATATTTGAATTATGTTTCTTTAATAACCCCGCCTTGCCCGTTCCCCCCATAATATCAATCACGTCCCCATAACAGTATTTGGCTAACGAAGGCAATAATTCGTTTGAATATTTGGCCGGGTGTGGAGTTTTTTTCGATGATATTTTATCCTTTAGGCGTGTTTTCATTTTCATTTCCTTTCTTTGCTTGATGGACAAATCTCTACCTTCCTGTTGTTGCTCGTTTAAATTAATGTCAGAGGCAGGATTCGAACCTGCGACCTTTGGATTTCTCCAACGCTTATGCCCGTCTTTCGACTTTTCTAAGCTTCTCTGACAAATCTCTAAAATTCCTGTTGTGGGTGATGGGGTTAATCTTTCTCATCCCAAACTACTATTGCAAAATAAGATGTGTCTTTACCATCAAATCTTGTGGCGATAGCTAATGTTTTAATAGTAAGATTTAAATTTTCATCCTCAACAGTTGCTCTACTAATTCTTTCGGTTAATTCCCAAGGATTTGGTGCTGAATAATATGTTACTTTCACACGCTCTCCGTTCCTTTAACAATGCCGTTTAAGTTATAAATATTCAATAATTATCCTTATTGGAACGTAATTCTTAATCTTCTTTGGGGACTTAAACCATGTGCTTTTAGAAGGCTTATCTCTAAATACACGTCTTAATCTAAGAATATCTATAGGCAATCTAGATTTATGAACCTCAACTCCCCCTGCTGGTCTATAGTGCATAAGATTACCTTCATCACTACAATATCCTTCATATATTTCTGGCGTCTTCATTTATATCCCTCCTTTAACAATGCCGTTTAAGTAATCTTCTTGATATTCCTTTGCTGTGATTGCAAAAAAGAACCAGAGACGGCAATCGCCTCTGGTCCTAAGTTTAACCAAAAATACTATCTTGACATGTTTGACACATACCAGAAATAGTGTATTCTTTTTCACTTAGCTTATCTTTAAACTTTGTTATTGGTTTAAGACAAGTAGCGCACATATTTGACTCTATACTACCTTTTCTTCCAAGCAGATTCGGTGTAATTGAATCTATAAGACTTTCTATTTCAGGTGATTTTTCAGTGGGTTTCATATACTAAACTCCATTTCTGCTTGTTCTTCTTCAGCTTCACAATACTCAAACCATTCTTCCATGGTCATCTGACCCTTATTAGTCAAATCATATTGTGTAACTGCATTTGGAATAACTCGTTTAATCATTCTATGTGTCTCAAACTCATTAAGATGTGCTTGATATTTAGTCATCTCATGCTCCTTTCTAAGATCGCTTCCAACTCTGCTTTACGCACCTCAGCAGTCTTAAACAAACAACTTGTACTCATATTTGGAAACTTATTCAATAACATATGCCATTGATTCAATTGTGCTGATTCATCAGCTTCAGCCTTGTGACTATATACTTCTAAAGGCCTTACTGGTGTTGTCCAACCATGCGCTTCGTAACGTTTTGAATCCTCACCCGCGTACGTCTCATACTCATTCAGCTGAGGACTATCATTCAAGTACATGTTGCTTTTTTCATCTGCAAACGCCACTTCCACTGCACTCAATTCAATTGGGAACATACTGTAGTCCTTTCAAAATAAAAAAAGATACAGAGTCAAGATAATCTCTCAACTCTGTACCTAATTTTAATTTAATACTTATTAATTAAACTATAAAACAAACGATCACAATCAGCATGTACATTATCTACATACTCATCATATTCAATATAACCTAACTCAATTAATACTGTATTATCTATCATATTAATCCTCAACTTTCTGTACTATACAAATACCTTTGCCATTCTTCGTGGGAAACGCCATAATAGTGCTGCTCCAGTCAAACTTAATCTTCGCAACACCTTTAGCGTCTACTCCATCAGCCTTTGCATTTGCATATGAATAATACTGCTTACCTGCTTTACTCGTCTTACCACTTAACAATGCGATTGTTTTGAATGTACTCATACTATCATCTCCTTAGCTCCCTCAACTTATAATAGATATATATATTGTTATGAAGGATTAGTAACAATATACATATACCAAGCAGCGTGTTTTGGTGTGTGCTGGCCATAGACAGCACACACAATAGCGAGCAAGGAGGGCGCAAGCGTGGTGTTGGCGCAAGCTAATCATCATCTACCATCTGGTGCTCTGCTATCGTTGGCAACGGTGGTGGAGTGAGTGACCCCCCCCGGCTACCTGGCTACCGTCCGTCGACGCCGTGTGACCACCTGACGGGGAAAAAACCTGCGAAAATGTTTTGAGGCCTCTTAAATGATCAAATCGACGGTAAAGTAGTTAATTTTTAAAAATTCTCTAAAATTCTCTTGACATGTCTAATTTTTTATGATTTAATATCGACAAATAGAACTTATTGTCCTAGAAGTGGTTGCAACGATCATTTTTGAAGTATGGCGTAATATTCTATTTCATGTCTAAAAAGCCTCAATTAAGCGAAAAACACTGGAAAGCGATTGGATTGATTGCTGAAGGCAAACATTCCATTAAAGAAGTTGCTGAAATTACCGGAATTGGCCTTTCCGCTATGTATAAGCTTGTTGAAGGCGACACTACTGTTGGGAGTACTGCATTACTGTTTAAAGCCGAAATAAAGAAAATCCATAAAAAGCACGCAGAAGAGATAAGACCAATCCTTAATACATGTAAACGCAAGGCTTTGCGTATTATTGATGGAGTATTAACCAGGATCTTGGCTCTTGATTACACGAGTAATGAAGACGCGGCGTTGGTAACGACCGTTCTCAACGCCTTAAACAAGGCGCCGAGCGTTGAAATCAACAATACGTCTTATTCTATTTACAATAGCATGTCTTCAGAGGAAATAATGCATGAGTTTAATAGGCTCACAAGTCTTGTTAGAGGGCCATCTAAGCGCGGAAGAGTTCAGGAAATTGGATCAGGAAGCTCAGAAGGCGTATTTAGCGATCTTGGACAAGGTGGCGATCTCGGACAAGAGTCAGAAGCTTAGTACTTACGAGCCGATGACCAAGCAATTAACGTTCCATCAGTCGGCTGCGGCATGCAGAGCGATATTTGGCGGTAATAGGTCTGGTAAGACAACATGTGGTGGAATGGAGTTTTTGTTCCATATCACTGGAAATTACCCGGATTGGTATCCAAAGGACCAAAGATGGTCTGGAGCGATCAAAGGACGTATAGTTGCAAGGGATTATGCTAAGGGTGTCGGCGAAATTATATCACCTTTTATGGATGAATGGTTGGATAAGGGCCTAATATCGCGTCCAATCAAAAATCATCAGGGTATCATTACCAAGTATTTCATGAAGAATGGTTCGGTCTTTGACATATTGACGCATGAGCAGGACACAGAACAATTTGAGGGGTGGAAGGGACACATCGCTTGGTTCGATGAGCCGCCTCCGAGAGACAAATACATAGCTACTCTTCGGGGATTAGTTGACTACTCGGGAAGGCATTGGTTGACTCTCACCCCCTTGACTCAACCTTGGATATATGATGACATATATACCAAGGCAGATGGTAAGCGGATCTTCGTTGCGACGGTTGATATGCGTGATAATACGCATTTGTCTGAAGCAGATATATTACAATTTGAGAAAACACTGACTGAAGAGGAGAAGGAGGCGAGAATACATGGTAAATTCATGCACCTCACTGGATTGGTCTACAAAGATTTTGACCCGGACATACATATTATTGACCCCCCAGAGGTTAAAAAGGACTGGACTAAGTATTTCGCTATTGACCCGCATGAACGGAAAGCTACGGCGTGTCTATGGCTGGCTGTTGATCCAAAAGGAAATCTGTATGTTTATGATGAACTTAGCTTAAAGGATATGGATATTGAAGCGATGGCCCTGGCGATACACGCGCAGGAGGGTGATAACCCGGCTCAGATCAGGTTAATCGACCCTCACATGGATAAGGACAATGCAATAGCAGGTGGATTTAACACACGTAAAGAATTGATGAAGCATGGAATATTCACTGAACGAGCAAATTCAGATCCAATGTTGGGGAAAGCCAGGATTCGGCAAGCCCTTAAACCTCAGTACTCATCTTTGCTCAAAAGAAACGTACCGACGTTATTTGTTAGTCGATACTGCCGGAATACGATCTACGAGTTCCAGCATTACATTTGGGACGATTATAGACGAAACAAGGACGAACACGATCCCAAAGAAGCAGTAAAGAAGAAAAACGATGACATGATGGATTGTTTGCGGTACATCTTTAACAACGATCCAAGGTACATACAGCATAATGAAGAAGATGACGTTGGCGTTTCGTATGAAGGTGAGTTTACGAAGTATCCGGTAAAGAAGGTTCGGACGGGTGGATATTATGACCTTGTCCAGTAATGAGTTTATGAAGGCGGTTTTAAAGAGAGTTAAAGATAAAAGGAAACGCGTACATAAGAAATGTAAAGAGATAGTTGGTTCTGAAACAGCAGCTTTTAGGATTGGACTGGCTAAGCTTCCTTGTTCTTGTAAAGATACACATTTATGAGTAAAAAAATAGATATAGATTACGCTTCACTTTGTCCTGAGTGTCACAACAAGAAGGAATATTGTAGATGCCACAGTACAGCGCAACAGGACCAAAAAATCCGTACAATCCCAGAGGGCAACAGTCAGGACTCGGGGCTTTAAATAACATAGCAAGTCCGTTCGGTTCACCGGACGTGGTAAGTAAGGGACAATTTTCGCCTAATGATTACGATACAAAATTGCAACACGGAGCAACAACCACAAGCGAGCAGTTTAAAGGGCTCCCAAACACAGGATTCCTTCCAGGACAGAACCAAGCAGTTGGAGGCGGGTTGCTTATTCAGCAAAGATTGCGCTTGCGGTTTGTGGGGCTTGTTGAATCAGGAATGTCCCATAAAGATGCTGCGAAGCAAGTTCAACGGGAAACAGGTTTTCACGCAAGGACGGGCCAAAAGATTGTGGCTCGAACGGAAAAGACAAAAACGGGCAAGTTTAAATATGCAGGGCAACCACTCACAAGTAAACATTATAGAACCAGGGGAACAGCGGTCCACAGTCATAGGCCACGTAGGCCAGGCAGTTTCCCAGGAACGCCAGCAGGATTAAAATAAATGCCACCACCCTTAGCAGGAATGATGCCACCACAACAAAGACCAATGCCGGGTCAGATGCCTCCAGGCATGCAGCCCATGGGTATGCCAGGACCAGGGGGCGGTGGTATGCCTCCAGCTCCAGGTGGCCAGCCTCCCATGATGCCTCCGTCACCTCCAGCTCCTCCAGATCCGCCACCTCAAGAGCTTTTGAATTTAGGCCCTAATGTTGCAAAACAAGAGGGCGATAAAGCAAGTAAAGAAGATTTAAAGAAAATGGCTAAATGGGTTAAGGAGGCCTTCGAAAAATATGAACGCGTCCACACAGACAGATTTGAAAAAGCAGTCCAAGCCTACGAACACTGGACAGGGAAGGCTCCCCGTAGGTCCTTTACCTGGCAGAATGCTGTCCACGTTCCAATCACTTTCGAAGCAGAGCAGACCATCAGTCCGCGTATTTTCTCCGCTTTGTTTCCAAATGAAAGCCCGGTAGACATCGAGCTTGTAGGTGAAGCTGATGACGATGAAGGTGCCCGTATCCTTGATCTTATTAAACACTATTTTCGCGTCTCAGATGTTCAGGGAGTTGCTGTACAGTCCATACAAGAATGCGTACTGCTCGGAACTGGCTACATGTATGCTCCCTGGTTATTTCGTACTGCATGGCAAGTAGGTAAAGATGGTAAGCGTTATCAGGCGCTGGTGGATAACCGACCTGATTGTGAACATGTCAGCTTCTTCGAGTTTTTCCCTCATCCCGCAAAGAGGCATATGTCCGATGGACTGCCGATCATAAGACGCCGCGTATGCGACGCGGAGTATCTGAAGGACCTTGCTGCAATGCCGCAGTTTAAATTCATTAATCTCGAAGAAGCTCTTAAATCTGAGTCTGTTATGCAGACGGGAACGACATCAAATATTCTGGATAAAGATGGTAAAGCTTATAAGCACGAGATGAAGAAGAATGAAGAATACGAGATCCTTGATTATTGGGGCCCATGGGACCATCAATATTTAGAAGGTGATAAACCATTTGTGCACAAAGCTCTTCCGTATAATATCACGGTCATTAATCGTAAGGTTGTGATCCGTCAGATGCCTAATCCGTATAACCATCAAAGACCACCTTTTATTAAATTCACTTTATATCCCGACATTAAACCTAGCTGGTTCGGCATAGGTACAGGCCAGGTCGGATGCGCCACCCAGGAACGTGTCAATAAAATCGTTAACCAACGACTTGACAACGTTGATCTGGTCATGAATAAACAGGGTTTTTATAATGGCAACGACCCGTTGGTTAACGTGAAAAAGCTCATGGTGTCCATGCCGGGACAGTGGCATAAGGTTTCAGACACTATGTACTCAGTCCGTTGGATGGATATTCCTGATGTGACTGCTTCTTCATACCAGGAAGAAAATATTGCTAAGTCTGATTATCGAGAAGCTACCGGTGCTTCAGCACCTATGATGCCCACGGATGAGGGACAACACCGTACGGCTGCCGGTATCAACTTGCTCCAAGGAGCTGCGGGAGAACGATTCAAGCCTGTTCTGAGGCGGATGGAAACAGACATGATCTCAGACTTAGCTGAAATGTACTTTTCTAACCTTCAGCAGTTTATGAAGTTTCCTGAGTGGGTCCAGGCAACAAGCGATGAAGGAAAGAAAAAACCTATACAGATCAAGCCTGAAGATATCCAACGTAAGGCTAAATTTATACCCACAGGGGTATCAGAGCTTATGAACAAGGAGGTTCAGATTGGTCAACTCCTGCGCTTCAAAGAAGTCACCCAACAAGATCCGACAGTTAACCGTTCAGAGATTAACAAACGCATTGGTCAGCTTATGGGCTTCAAAGACCTCGACAAACTCCTTGTTGTCCAACAACCTGTGCAGATGGGTCCTGGACAATTACCCCCACAAGCACAGCAGTATATTCAACAGCGCTTGCAAGAAGGCGCTACGCCTCATCAAATCAAGTTAGAGCTTCTAGGTCAACAACCAGGCGATCAGGGCTCTCAGGGCACGCAGGGGCAGCCTATGGACCAGGTGAGCGGGGCCCAACAAGTTCCAGGACAGATGACAGTTGGAGGATTACATGCAGGACAACCATGATACTCAGTTGTCCAATGAAGAAGAGAAAGGTTACCGTGGTTGGCTTTCGCAGATTGGCCAGGCGCCGGGGATGGGCGGTATTGATAAGAGTTGGACACATAAATCATACGATTTACGTGGTGTTTACAAGAAGTACGGCCCCGTGGATATCCGTAAGACTAAGATCCCGGAGGAGTTTAAGAAGCAAGATACCGGGATGACAAATCCAGATGCTGAAAATAATTGGGCGACAAAGAAGGGTGATAGCATGGATTCGAGACATGATGTTTCTCCGTGGCTCTCTAATGATACTGGCGCTAGCAGTTTTGATACTGGCAATGATGTGCCATGGGCGGGTAAAAATGGCTGATGGCAATGACCCAAATACATGGATCGCAAAAGGAAAGGAGCTGACTAAGAATTATGAAGGATTTAGAAGCTCTCCTTATAAAGACACTAAAGGTATAAAGACCATTGGTTATGGTTTTAATATGCAGGCGAATAAGGGTCTTCCATCGCAAATGGATCGCCCGACTGCTGATAAATATTTTGACTCATATTATACGCAGGCAGCAAATACTGCTCAGACGTTTGCGGGAGACAGATGGGGAAAGCTGGATGATAATCAAAAAGCGATTCTCGCTGACATGGCATATAACATGCATAATAAATTATTTGGATTTAAGAATATGCAAGCTGATTTACAGTCTGGTGACAATGCAGGAGTGCAAAAAGAGATGCAAAATTCTAATTGGTTTAATCAGGTTGGTCAACGTGGTGTTGGGGATGTGAGTAACTGGAAATGAAAGCAATAGAATTTATGAGCATTAAAGAACTTCAAAAGGAATGTGATAATTCGTTATTTAGTCCGATGGCGTGGTTACCAGCTCAAATACATTTTAGGGAGTGTTTACGTCACCATATTGTGGCTGAGGTAAAGGCTCAGGCAGTTGTATTAACACAGACGTTACTTGCAAGCGGGGCATTAAAATGACAATAGAACAAGCTAAAGAGTTGGGACAGTTAGAACTTTGGCATGCTTATCAGGGTGAAATAGATAGGCTTATAGATTTTGAAGCTAAGAAGTTAAGAAACTGTACTCCTGATCAGTTGGTAATGTTTCAGGAAAGAATAAGAGCATATGAAGCAGCTAAGGCGATACCTCAAAATGTTATTGATCGAGAAAGCGAATAATGGGTGAATGGTATTGGTATTGTGACTCATGTGGAAAAGAAGCTAATTATAAGGCAAACGAAATTTATTATTGTGATCTTCATTGGGAAGAGTATTTGAATAGGATGTCAGAGCCATCTTTAAGCTCTGTTTCAGTGCAACCGTCTGTTACGGTTGATAGGGGAGATTCAAATGGCTGATTTACCCGGAGTGGTAGCACCAGCGGTCGTCACTCCAGCCGCAGTAGTGCCAGCTCAAGTGGCACCGAAGCCAACCGCACCGGCAGCTGTCGCACCAGCAGCAGCACCAAAGGCGACGCCAGCACCTATCGTGCCAGCGCCCGGTCAAGTTCCGTTAGCGTCTCTTATGGAAGAACGTGAGAAGCGTCAAGCGTTACAGACCGAATTAGAGAGTTTAAGGACCACTGTAAACCAGATGCGTCAGCCTCAAGTGCAGGCGCCTCAGCCGCAAGCTATCCAGCCTAACATCAAAGAGGAGATGGATAAGCTTTGGACGACTGATCCGCGTGCAGCTGTTGAGAAAACTGTGTATATGGCGGCCCAGTGGCAGGATAATGTGAACGCTCAGGTAGACACAGAAGCGGAAGGATTGGCGGGCAAATATGCTGATTTCAATGATTATAGAAACACGGCAATGCGTTACGTCCGGGCTTTACCGCTGGACCAGAGGGCAAGGCCTGGTATTGTTGAGATGGCGTATTTGGTCACCCGTGGCCAGAACGTGGACAAGATCATCGAGGCGCAGAGGCAGAACATGCAACAACAGTTTATGACCAATCCCGCGATGTTCCAAACTCCCGTTGGAGCTGGTGGTGCACCTGTACAAACAGGTGGGCCTACAGCCTCAGAAGCAGAGATTCGGGCCGCAGGAGCCATGAAAATCGATATCAACGACTACCTGAAATGGAAAAAAGGTTAATGGGCATCTTTGGACAAGGAGTCAACAAAGGCGCGTATCAGGGCGAACTAATTTGCCCTTTCGTTATTGAGATATATAACCCTGAAACTCATATGAGGGAAAGGGTTGACTGTAACAGTAAGGCTATAAGGTTTGTTGAGAATGTTACTCAATACCGCTTACGTTACCGTTGCCGGAAATGTGGAAACACTTTCCAGTACGATATATCTGCATACCATAACGTTAATCCGTACGCCCCTTACCGTAAAGGTAAGATTTGGAGCAAGATTGAAAAAGGCTTTGATGATATTAGACGCATGCAAATGCTGGATAAAATGTCACGCGAAGCCCGCTCCAGGGAGTTACAAAATAAAGGAGTAATACTATGAAGTGGAGTTATTCTTTAGCAGGTGGCGATGATGAGCCAGTAATCAAAGACGAACCCGTTTATAACGCGAACGTCATCGTGCAGGGCGAATATCTTCAGCTAGGCACATCCAACTGGACCGCTGGTGCTGACGCAGGCTATGGTTTAGTCAACGCTTGCGTTTCTACCGTCGGTTCTGCTGTTGGTATTAACGGTGTTGGTATCTCATTGCAGACAATCACGACTGCGGGCAACGGGCTGTTCTACAGCTTAGGCGCTCCGGCCAGTGTTGCAACTGCGTTGAATACCACAACCACAGCAGCTGCTGGATGCGGACTCAGGACAACGAGTTCGTTTGCCTTTACTAAAACCATCATCAACCCGTTGGCCGTTTACCGTACTCTGGTCAGCCAGAACTCGGCAGGTACAAGTGACGTTTATTCTATCGTCGCTGCTGGTTCTTCTGGTACGTTACAGTTTGTGTTGACTGGTAATGGTACTGCCACGGTTGCAGGTTTAGGTTCTTGGGTGTATTTCTGCGGGACTGCCGGTCCTAACTTCGGGTCTCTTCGTAAGATTGTGAGCAACGCTTCTGTCGCGACATATGTTATCGACGCTGCTTGTACGAATACAATCACCTCTGCTGATAAGGTTATTATCTTCAGCGAGATGAATACAAACCCGAATGGGATGAGCACCGCTACATGCTTGTCGTCTAACACAGCAGCAGCTTTAGGGACATGCGTTTCTTGCGCCCCTGTGATGACTGCGGCCCAAGGTCAGACTTTCACCAACTTCCGTGTGGTTGATAACTACATCGAAGGTGGTACATATGCTGGCGGGATTACTCAATTGCGCTATAACGTGCAAGGACAGTATACTCCGGCGTATAACGGAACGACCCCGTTGGTTAATAAGTTGAGCACAGTGAATTTCTATCAGGACCTGATTTCATTGAGCAACGCGTTTAACGCGAGCTCGACTGCTTATTGATTCTGAATACAGTTGAAATGTGTTTTTACAAGGAGTAGAATATGGGTGTTGTGGTAGAAGAAAATTTCGGATATCTTTTAGATCCGGGCCTAAATATTTCTTGGGCCTTATAGGAGAATCATGCAAGACTATAGCAAAAGAAAAAAGCAATGGAATATTAAGACACGGCCTGACGACAAACGTGGTTATAAAGACTGGACTGATGAAGCCAAATTAAAAGTCCGTCAAGCGTCTATGCGTCATCCGCAATTGAATGATAAGGCTTGGCTTGAGCAACAATATATTGCTCTTGGCAAAACAACCGTTCAGATTGCGAAAGAAGTTGGTTGTGTTAATTCCACTGTTTTTCATGCGCTGAAGGTTTTGAAGATTCCTAGGAAACATAACTACAAAAGAGAAAAACATCATCTTTGGAGAGGCGGTGGAGATTTCCGTACGTATACGGATTATCAAGACTGGCGAATCAAAGTGTTTGGCAGAGATAATTTTACCTGTCAAATGTGTGGAGATAGAGGGGGAACTCTTAACGCTCATCATGTTTTACCTTGTAGAAATTTTCCTGACTTAGTTTATGATGTCAACAACGGAATAACTCTTTGTTGGGAATGTCATAAAAAGACATTTAATTGTGAGTTAAAATTTGTTGATACATTTAATAGGTCTATAAGAAAAAGCGGTGAATTGCTGAAAAATCCAGATCGGACAATTAGCAACCAAGCTGAGGCAGGGATGCCGCAGAAGGTTCAGAGACTAGAGGACGAGGCTAGAACAGCCGGTAATTCCTCCACGAGCGCCGTTCACGAAAGTGATGATATAGTCCGTTCTTAATAGGAATATTAAGGATTCATGGCATAAACATCCATGAACAAACAAAAAAAAGAAAAATTTTTATGGACGAGTACGCTCTCCCAGAAGGTCAAAGGGAGAATATATTCGGCATAGAAACTAGCCAAAAAGCAACAGAGTATGACCTTGGAATTGGTGGTACGGGAGATTTACAACAGTTCGATGGAACTATCCCGTATGATGATTTCAAGCAGCAGTATCGTGTGTCTTATACTCATCAAGAATGGGTAAAGGGTATGAAAATAGAGAGAAAGCTCGTCGACGACGATCTTTATTCGATTATAAATAAGAGACCCCAACAGCTCTCGTTGGTGACCAAACGTACTCAGGAAAAGCACGCTGCCGGTATCTTTAACAACGCTTTTAATACAAGCGTTTTCATCGGTGGTGATAGCGTTGCATTGTGCGCTTCTAATCACTCTTTTATCGGAGTGCCTCAGACACAGAGCAATACTGGTACGACTGCGTTATCAGCGACGGCGGTTGAAGCTACACGTGTGTTGATGCGTCAGTTTACCGACGAGACAAACAACCTTATGGTTGCTCGCGGGGACACCCTTATTGTTCCTCCTCAATTGGAACAGACAGCTTGGGAAATTGTCAACGCTCAAGGTAAACTTGATACCGCTGATAACAACCCAAACTTTAGTAAGGGGAAGTATAAGATCATTGTTTGGGATTATTTGAACAACTCAAATAATTGGTTTATGGTTGATAGCACTATGGCTAAAATGTATCTAAAATGGTTTGACCGTATCCCTACTGAATTTAATAAGGATAAGGATTTTGATACATATCTGGCGAAGTGGAGCGTGTATACTCGTTACAGCTACGGATTTTCAATGTGGTCCTGGATATTGGGACAGAACGTCGCCTAGGATGTATTAAAATTGCTCTTTGTAAAAGTAATTCTTTCTTGTTGACAATGTGTATTCACAATGGTAATATTCTTCATAAGTGGTTAACATTGTCAACAAGGAGGAGTTATGACAGAAATTGAAAAAGCATATGTAGCAGGGTTCTTTGATGGCGAAGGGTGTTGTTCAATATCGGCTAATTGTAGCGTTAAGGTAGTAATTGCCCAAAAAGATCCAGCAGTACTTGAGTGGATGTCTAAAGAGTATGGTGGGGTTATATATCCAACCAGTAAGAGTCAAGGGGCAGCTAAATTAACGTTTAACAATAAAGCAAATATCATGAAGTTTTTGGTAGATGTTAAGCCAAACCTAAAGGCTAAATGCTTTGAGGTTGATATTGCAATTCAAATGTTGGCTTTAAATGCAACAAATCACACTCGTCCTCAATCAAAGAACGGGCTATTTATGCCAAATCCCCATAAGGCTGAAAGGGATCGTCTTTATCAGCTTTATAGGGCGCATCGAGATAGAACTTCAAGGCAATCAGTTGCCTTGAGAAAACGAAATGAAGCAAAACGATTATTGACTCAAACCCCGCAGGGAGCATAACCTACCAAACAGCTCCCTGCCAAGCCGACTACACAGCTCACGCTGACGGCAGGGAGTTTCAAATGGCAAATTCAGTAAAAGGAACACAGTTAGTAACGTATAATCCAAACCTTCCGATCACTACATCAACAACGGCGGGCACTTCTGGTGTTATTGTTTATCCCGTCGCTTCTGCTGGTGTACAGGCAGGGATCACTAACTCTCCAACAAACGCTTCTCAGTATTATGATGGCATTACTCACTTCAAAAATATCTCTGGTATCAATAGTTTAAACATTGGTCCGGCAGGTAGTGAGATCCCATTAACAGATAAGCAGGAATGTCTTACTGTTCTGTGTGTTGTATCTGGAGCCACGGTCGCATGGGCAGTCACTCCATTCCAATGCACAATGACTGGGTATTGGACTCAAGATCAAGCGGCGGTTGCTGGCGCTACAGCTAACCAATGCGCTATCTATGCTGGTTCTTCAGCAAGTGGTGGGTTGATAGCGACCATTGCAGTTCCAACTGGTGGAGGTCCTGGGGATACTTATAACTGGGCTACAGCTACTCCAGGGACAGTTGTTGGTGCTGGACAGCCGTTAAGCTTTAACTTTAATACAACCGCTATCGGTACCGCTTATGGGCAGTATGTAACGGTTGTGTTAACTAGGGTCGGAATATAAGGAGGCCTTATGTCTAATTCACTTGTTAGCGCTCAATTACCATGGGTCCGGGGAGGAGCTGTTGGAGAGGTGGTCCAAACCTACTACACTGGTAGCGTATCTGGGGCTACAATAGGCTGGGGCGTTACTCCTTATCAATGCTACGTTTCTGGCTATTGGACTCAAGACGCTGCTTCAGTTGCGGCAGCTACGGCCAATCAGTGCCTTATCTATACCGGATCAGCAGCAAGTGGTGCGCTCGTGGCCACAATCGCTAACCCAACAGGTGGAGGCCCTGGAGATACATATTCCTGGGCAGCAGCTACCCCACAGACGGTTATCGCGGCAGGACAACCTATAAGCTTTAACTTTAACACGACAGTGTTAGGGACTGCTTATGGGCAAATTCTAACAGTAGTTTATACAAAGGTTGCTTTGTAATCTTAAGGGGGCTGTATGAGCATATTCCTAATCATAGGACTAATCTTTCTTCTTTATCTTCGCACGTTGAATTATAAATACATAATCGACGATAATGTGGAAAGAGACGGGTACATGTTTATTGTACCGCTCACACAGCCCTCTCAAGATATTTACACTCGTAAACCCACAAAAGCATACCGCCTGTTCATGATCTCAATGCACTGCGTAAACACCTGGATCATCTACATGCTTTGGGGCTGGTGTCCGGCATTACTGTTCGCAATTCACCCCTTGTGTGTCTGGGGTACCGCATGGGTCACGGGGAACTATTATGCTACGACCGCCTACTTCTGTCTTATCGCTTATTATATTCTCCATACTTTTCCTAATATTTATGGCGCTCTCGTGGCCATGCCCATCTTTGCTGCTGGCCTTAACTCAACCATTTGCTGTATCAGTTTCCCGTTTCTTCTTTTTCTTACTGGTAATCTATGGGGCTGTTCTCTCTTTATACCTTTAGAGATTTATCTCCATGGGAAAAGGTTTACGACAGGCATTGCGATCAGGGACAGCTTTAAAGCTAATAAACCATTGAAGGTAGACTTTACCTATAGACGTCTTTTCCTGATGGTCAAGGTCATGGCTAAATACACAACTGAATTCTTTTTACCTGATAAGCTTGGCCTCTTCTCTGCGTATGGTAAGGATATAAACGATAAGGCGGAGATTTATAATAAATTTCAATCTGCTGACAAAGACTTTTGGATATCGTTTGGGATCTTAGCCGCGGTGTTTGGTGTAGGCATGCACTTCAGCGTTGTTGGGACTTTATGGTATTTCATTGTAATCGCACTCCATTCGCAGTGGAGAATGACAGGACAATTCTATGCGCAAAGGTATCACTATCTTGCTATCGTTGGTCTTTGTGTGGTTGCTGGTACGGCTATTCAACATTATCCGTTATTGGTCACGGTAGTAGCAACAGCTCTTATAATCAGGACGTATTTATTTATCCCAGCCTTTAAAGATATTGAATCTCTATATCGCAGCGATCTTGATGCCTTTCCTGATAACTCTCAATGTTATAACAGCTTGGGCCAATTCTATCTTAATTCTTCTAGCGAAAATAATCCTTTACCCGCCTGGCGCGTTAATGAGATTGGGGCCCTCTTATTTAAAGCAGAACAGATGAATCCTGATGATTGGTCAATTAAGATGAATGTTGCCTGTTTCTTTGCAATGCTTGGCCAATGGCCACAGACTATGGCGAAGACTGTAGAATCTTTAAAATTAGTTAAGCCTCTTGGAGGGATTGACGTTCCGGTCAAGATATTGGAACAACAGGTTAAGAATCTGACCAATATCCTGGATCAACATAAGGCTCAGGCTAAAGCTAATATTGTTCAGAATTTAGAGACTGCTGTTAATAGCTCAATAGCCCTTATTGGAGAAATGAATAATCCCGCCCTCTCTCCTATATCAGATAGTTTTAAGAACGTGTGGAATTGCATACAAGATAATAAGCCAGGGCTAGGGTTTAACATGTGTATGGATATAAGCAGTGAATTAAACGCGCTTATAGGCATGGTAGAGAAGGATAAAATAATATCTGATCCTGACATTATACAGATCAAGTCAATCGTAGGTCAAATCCTAGAGGCTAGGAAAAATGTAGCAAAACAACAACAAGTGGCGGCTCTTTCTTCACCCACGCAAACAGCTCAAATCGAGCAGAAAGTTGGAGAGAAAAATGGTTAGATCAAAAGGTAATTCAGCAGTGGCAGAAAAACCAAAGGAGTTGCTCAGTCAAACAGAGATTGAAACTCTTCGTGATGAACAACGAGATATTCAAAACTCCATTAATGAAGCTAAGTCGGCAGATGGCAGCTCAAGGGCAGGTGCTATTGATGTTAATAAGCTTCAAGGTAAAGTTAATCATATTGAGAAATCAATTCAAGACCGTACACCTGAACAGGCTCGCGGGAAGGCTAAAGATAGCCTTCATCGTGAAGAGAGAGAGATTGAAGACCGTATTACGGTTGGTATGCCAACACGTTATGAAATGGATCATCCAGCGCGTTGTCCAGGAGCTGTGCGTAAGCATTTAGCATGGCTTAAACGTAACAACCCGCTGATTGAACGATATGTGGAAATACAGAAGATCTTAAGGCCAGAAGAGCCTAATTCGATAGAGGCTCTTCGTAAAGATAAATAGGAGGAAGTATGGCAGGCATATACACATTAACAGAGTATGGGATTGTTTGTACTTGCACCGGAGGTACAGGCACGCTTGTAATACCAACACTAAATACATCAACTGCGGGGGTAGCACAGTCCCTTAAGGTTTGTGGAGCTGCTGTTGGTGGGACTGCCACTACTGATATAATAAGTATTTACAATGGAAATACTGTCGGAGGGTCTAATGGTACGCTCTTTTTCACCGGAGCTCCTGCTAATTCAGGAGGACTGATTGCTTTGAATCTTTCTAGCACAGTGAGACTAACAGGGCCAATTACCGTAGTTTTTCAAGGTGGGACAGCTGGGCAGGCTATTATTTATACGCCTTCATCGAATTCATAGGAGAGGTTATATGTCAGGTTATCCAACAGGAGTAGTTGCTGGTGCTGGTATTGATAAGGATAAAGTAAACTACAGGCTTCATGAGCAATGCGGAAATTGTGGTTACTTTTATCCTGCTAATAGTTGTAAGAAAGTACGTGGTAATATCTCCCCTGATGCTGTTTGCAATCTGTGGGAGTTATCTGATTCAGCTGGTAAGAACAGGCGCCCAGGGAAAGATTATTTTGAGAAGGAATATAATAAGCCTACTTTTAATAATCCACGCGCTGAGAAAGGACCTTCTTAATGCCCGGTATAGTCCAAGGATGGTTTGGTCCATTCCCACAAACAATGCAGGCTCAGGATGTTGATTCAACTGGGAATAATTACTTTGGAGAAGCTCCTCGTGGATCTACCAGAACAAGGCCGCGATGGTCTATATTCCAGACGTATTATTTAACTACGGCTGGGGCTGGCGGAGCTTCTATCACTCAATTTCCTGTTGATCCAACAACTAATCTTGGTTCTGATCAGCCGGTATTTATTATGTCTCATGCCACGGATGGTATGTACACTTATGCTTCTTTAGGATGTCCAGCAAATATAAGTCCATGAGATTATACTTAACTATTCTTATAGTTTTTTTGTTTCCTTCTTTAGCTCAAGCTACTGGTACCGCTTTGGGATATCCTTCTGGATACGCTCTTTCTGTTTGTGTTCCTAACGACACAGGAAAAGGTTGTACTGGAGTAGCTGGAAGTCAACTATGGGTCGAATCCCCAGGAAACGTAGGTATTAATACAACACAGAACGTCGGCATCGGCTCCGCAAATCCAGGCCAAACACTAGACGTAAACGGAACAGTAAGAGCATATCAATTCATTGCCGGTTCTGGTGGTATCACTTTAGGAGGTGTTACCAACACTTCATGGCCTGGTGGTTCAAATTACTGGATTAACAACAGCGGGAATGTAGGTATTAACACTACTTATAATGTTGGCATTGGAACAAATGCACAGAGCGCAACCCTTGAAGTAATGGGAAATATTGGAATAGGGACGACGAATGGAGATGCTTATTTAAAGAATTCACCTCCTATTGGTGGGGAAATTATGTATGGAAACTTAGGGATTGGTACTTGGACTCCTAATTTTCAATTGCACATTAATTCACCAACTCCCGCTTTTACTGCTGGTACAGGTGGGACAATTACAACGTATAGTTCTGGAGGAGCCACATACAAAGTTCACACTTTTACTTCGAATGGGACTTTTACAGCTCCAAGCCCTGCAACTAATATTCATTTGTTAGTTGTTGCAGGCGGTGGAGGAGGGGCAGGAGGAGATAACGCCTCCGTTGGTGGTGGCGGAGGTGGCGGTGGTGGAGTTCTTGATCAGGCAAGTAGAGGATTATCTGCAGCAGGTAGTTATAGCATAACAATAGGTACTGCAGGGTCTGGAAGCGCAAATAATAATACCAATGGTGGCGCTGGTGGAAACTCTGTATTTGATACCAGCACCGCAAATGGTGGAGGCGGCGGCGCTGCTTTTTCTGCTTCAAATCCAGCAGCAGGTGGTTCTGGGGGTGGAGGTTCTGGTGACACTTCTCCTGGTACAGGGAATCAAGGAACCTCAGGTGGAGCCGCTGGATTCGGAAATAATGGAGGGACTGGATTATCTACAGGGGCATCTAAAAATCCTGGTGGTGGTGGCGGTTCTGGTAATGCTGTTGGTGGTAATGCTTCTAGTACCCTCGGTGGTAATGGTGCAGATGGATACGTTTCTATTATTTCTGGAGTGAGTGTTAATTATGGCGCAGGGGGTGGCGGTGGTACTGGTTCAGGCGGAACAGCTAGTGCAGGTAATGGTGGAGCAGGTGGCGGCGGTAATGGTGGCAAAGCAGGAGCGGGAAGCGTTGCTACAGCATGCGGATCAGGTGGTGGTGGAGGCGGAGCTGGGGGCGGTAATGGGTTTGCTGGTTGCGTAATAGTGTCTTACATTGTTCCATCTCTTAGTCAATCTATTTATACAAATGGTACAGTAGGTATAAATAATAGTAGTGCAGCCTCGTTGCTATCTATTACTGGAGCAGGTGCAACAAGTGCAACAGGTTCTATCAACGTACAAAATTCATCTACTGTTTCAACTTTCACACTTACAGACGATGGAACTGTTTATTTGAAGGGTAATGTAGGAATAGGAACAGTTACGCCAATGGGCGCTTTGACCGTCATGAACGGCAATGTCGGTATAGGCACCTGGTCGCCAACTAATATTCTCCAGGTTGTTGATAATGGCACAAGTAGTGGTAATCCCATCTTAATTTCAGTCAATAGCACTGGTCAACACACGGTAGAGGTGCAGAATTCAGGAACTTATGCAATCGGGTTCGGGCTTAATAACAACAATGGAATTATAGGCTCAACAAATGCCACAACGGTTAATTTAGCAACTAATGGCTTGAATGAAATAACCTTGAACACTAACGGAAATGTTGGCATAGGCACTTTTCTTGGTGTATACGTAGCGAATAATGGTAATGTCGGGATCGGCACAACAACACCAGCTGGAGCATTAACAGTCATGAACGGTAATGTAGGTATCGGCACATGGGTGCCGGTGGCTTCTTTAGATGTTTCTGGCACACTGCAACATTTTTATGTAGCTCCAAGTGGTAATGTAGGTATTGGCACAGCAAACCCAGGCGCATTACTTGAATTAAAGGGTGGAGGACTGATTATTCCTAACGGATGGTCACTGGCTGCAAGAGATGGGTCTGGAAATTTGCAAAATGTGTTTTTCCCCTGGTATGGTGATAACATCACTTATATGAGTTATGCCACATCTGGCATGAATCTCCGTAATAACGCCGGTACTTCTACGATGTTTTTAACAAATTCTAATAATGTAGGTATCGGCTCCGCAAATCCAGGCCAAACATTAGACGTTACTGGTAATGTTAGGTCAACAACAGGATTTACAAGCGGAACAAATTGTTTTTATTATTGCAACGGTGGGGTTGATTTGGGCGTTCTTTCAAGAGGGTCTAGCTGTCTTTGTCCTGGTGGTTCTTGTGTCGCAACTAACATTTGTAGCAGTTAAGGAACTCTCAATGCTGATAATCTTGCTACTCCTAGTTAGCCTTACAGTGCCAGCATATGCAGATTACAGTGTCTCCGTAAAAGAGCATTGCGGAATCGAGCATACTTTAGTTCAGAACAAAGACGGCACTTATTCAATTATAGACGAGAATTCTTGTCAATCGACTGGTAGTGATTGGAAGGATAGTTAAATGCCATACGAGGGAGAAGATAGACGCAGAAGAACCCAAGACCATGATGATGTTATTTGCATTTTATCCGTTCAGACTGGAATACTTGAAAATTTAAAAGAATTAAAGACCGACTTTAAAACTCACGTTGAGCAAGATAATAAAAATTTCTCAAAAATACTTTGGAATCTTGGGATGGGCGTAGGAATTGTTCTAACCGTGAACGCTTTTATCGGGTTCTTAATAATGGCTAAGAAATGAAGATAATTTTAATAACCTGGTTTTCTGTATGGTACACGGTTGGATTTTATTTACATACGTTGGTTAAATAGGGAGGGATTATGAACGAATCCAGCATCTTCGGCATTTCCATCAGGGCGTACATAGTCTTTATGCTCGTTACGGCTTTTGTTGTTTTGACCTTTATGAAGATTGATATTGACTCAACTTTCACAACTTTGGTCGTAGCGGTGGTAATGTTCTACTTTGGGAATAAGCCTACTGCACCTTCTAACACATCAACAACGGTAGAGTCTACCACGTTGCCAGTTGCGGAGGTTCCTAAGCCATGAAAATACTAGCCATTATCGCTTTGATCGCTTTGTCAGGTTGCGCCAGTGAAGGCTACAATGGCCTATGTGGGCGCATTACAACTCAAGACTCAACCCTACCCTATGTTGGCGGAAAAGGAAATATAGATGGATTTGCGTGCCATTTAGGGCATATTGGGGCTGGTAAACCGGATTATTCAGCACTTGTTCAAACCATGAAGGATTATTCCGATAGCCAGTCTACAAGTGGCAAGATAATGACTACAACCCCTGGAATTGTGACATTTACGCCGAGTAAATAAATATGATTATCACAGACCCAAACATATTGCCCCCAGGACCCTGGGTAGTCCTATACAACAACACCAAAGACCCCATAGCCGAAGGTATTGACCTTGTAACGCATATTCCGGGCATTGACCCGGAGGACCATGCGATGTTGAGCGTGAATCAAGGAGAATTTGTCTGGGAGTCTATGTCATTATGGAACGCTTACCGCAAGGGGCCAATGTCAACTTTCATGGTTCCTGGCGGTCAACTTAAATTTGTTAATTTGGTTAATAATAGCCCAGACTTTGCAAATGCTTTTACTAAATCCGTTCAGCAGAGATTATCTAGGCCGGGAATAGAAAATTCTTATGATTTCTTAGGCGTGTTCGGGCAGTTAGTGGGACTACCCGGATTAATTCATACACCTGGATTGGAGTATTGTTCAGTGGACGTAATCAGACATCTAGTTAACGCATGTCCATATTTACCAAAATCAGACCAGTTAATTATTAACGCGATACCCAGAGAAACAAATCCAGAAAAACTCTGGCAGATCATTTTAGATAATCCGCAGACTTTTTCTGTTTATGGAATTTATCAATATGGAGTTACGTTGCCCTAATTGTGGATTTGAAATTCGTGAAGGTGGAACCTGTTCAAGATGTAAAGGAGGATAATTATGGGACGTTGGATTAAATCAAAAGCTCAGTACACAGGCCGTAACTATGATGTAGGCCCATGGCGTGACGATAAGTATGTCCGTTGCAGCCGGTGTGGGTTTATTAACAACCTTGACCAGGCCATGCACGCGCAGGAAGGCGGCTATGAAGGATGGGGCACCACGTTCGTTCCAGTAGCCTCTAATTCGCCTGGAAGCGGCTTTGGGACCAACAGCCCTATTGATACCATGCAGACAGCTGCACCGTCAGGGCAGATGATGTATTCAAGCTCTATTGCAGCTACAGATTTATTAGTTAACTCTTATGGGAGCTTTTCTTTTATTGCTAATGGGACGATACTTTTAAACGGAACGACAACGGGTGTTATTGGCGTAATGCTCCTTTTGTTTAACAGCAATATGTATTATATTAATAACAGTAGCCAGTGGTATCAGTACACAGGATCGTGGGTCTTATTAACTACTGGTGATCCTAGATTACGGATAGGCAGCCTACAAACATGGGATTCTGGAACTGCTTATAATGCAGGGAATCCATATGATTGCTTAGAACCTTATATTGAAACTACTATGGATGCGGTTGTAGGTGGAGGCTGCTGTCAATGCGGAACGTTTCTATATGATAAATAAGGAGATATAACATGGCAACATTTCCATCAGGAATAATCGGAACAGGTGGGTTACCTGTTATAATAGCAACGGAACCAACTAATAACCCAAGCCATACTGCTATAACAAACACGGTAAATGGTGAAGTTATTGCTATTGAAACAGCGTTGGGTGTAAATGTTGCCGGCACATATGGAACAGTAGCTGTTGCGGTTACAGCAATAGCTGCTGCGTCTAGCAATGCTACACTCGCGTTGGCAACGGCAGCGACAGCGTTGACAACAGCTGCGGCGGCCCAGACAACCGCTAACACAGCAGTAGCTGCTGCGTCAGCGGCCCAGACGACCGCAACAGCAGCTATCCCTAAAGCAGTATTCACTGGCAACGGTGTTTTGTTGGCCGGGACAGCAACATCTGGTTCTTATGTAGCAATAGCAGCTCCTGGTACTACAGGGTATCTTTTATCGGCAGGTACAGCGACAGTTGGTGGTATGCAATGGGTAGCTCCTTCTGTAACAGGAGTAACAGCATACCCTGGTGCTGGTGTTGCAATATCTCCAGGTACTGGCGGCCCTTGGAGTGCCTCTTTAACTGTAGGGACGGCGGCAAGTAACCTTGTCCAATTAACAACAGCTGGAGCCTTGCCTGCTGTTAGTGCTGTAAATCTAACAGGGATTACTTCTGTAGGAGTGACAGGTATACAGGGGGCATGGAATACTTCTTCTTATGCCGCTGGTAGCATTTATCAAGCAGGGACCGATGGATATGTTGTTGCTTTTGCATATGCAGAAAACGTAACAACTGCTGTAGCATTGGCTGGATATACTGATACAAGCAACACTCCTACTAGCGGATCTAGTCCTGGACTAGTTTCTCTGGGTAGAGCAGCCGCCGCCACGGCTAACGCATTTGGTCTTTCCATGGGCGGTGCCGTTTCTTCTGTATTTCCTGTAAAAAAGAATAATTATTGGGAAGTTGTTCTTTCTGGTTCTAATACTACTTGTTCTGTATATTGGATAGCTTTAGGATCATAAAAAAGGAATTAATTCTATGAATCTCGGAACGCTCCAAAGTCTTGTATACAAAAAACTAGGTGATACAACAGGCTCCTTCTGGATCCCTTCTGAAATCGTTGCTTACATCAACGAAGGCATTCAGGATATAGCCTTTCGCACAAAGAGCATTAAGACTGATTCAACCTTCAGCGCCTTTGCTGGTATTCCAAACTACAACCTACAGACCAGCTTTCCGTTGTGCCTGGCTATCACCGAGGTTTATTATTACAACATCCAGACCCTTAAGTGGGTCAAGCTTCATTCAACAACGCGCACAGAGCTTGATGAAACACAGCCTGGATGGCTCAGTGTTCCGACCTCATTACCAACGCGCTACTGGTATGATCGTGAGCTTAATGAATTCTATCTCTATCCAAATCCTGACGCTTCCTATGTATCTCCAAACCAGGTATGGGGATACTATTCTATTCAGTCAACCGATCTTTCATCTTCAACTGATATTCCTCAGATCCCTCAGCCGATCCATTTGGCTATCATTGATTACGCTACAGCTGTAGGTTGTGAGACGCGCGGATGGATGGATAAGGCCCAAGTGAATTGGGCAAGTTATTACAAACGTTTAGCTGATTATGATATAGAGCGTGGACGTGAAACTGAAGATGAAAATACATATATGAAATCATATCGACGGGTAAATATTTAATGCCAGGACAAAGCGATCCAATATCAGAGTTCTATTTCGGCACATCCTACGGGATGAATAACCGTATGAATGAGTATGATCTTCAGGAGGGTCAGGAGAAGTATGTCCTCTTAGCCCAGAACTGTCGATTCGCTCAATCGCCCGCGTCTGTCATTAAGCGTCAGCCATTGGCTTATTACAACGAAACTACGATGTCAACGACTCAGGGCATGTGCGGCCTGTATCGTTTCTATGGGATCTTTGGCCCTCAGCTGATTGCTGTATGCGGATCTACTGTATACGTTGGAAACGATTCAACCGGAACGATGACCGCAATACGTACGTTGACAACGAGTAATGAAACAATGATGTTTCTGACTTATGACAGTTTAATGATCGCTTCAAACGGCCAGGACCCGATATTTGTTTATGATGGTGGCGCTGTTACTTGGGAGCTTGGTTCTTGTCAGGCCCTTACTGCTGCTAGTGGGACCGGTATTACCGCAACTAATGCGTCATATCAGATCACGATGGATAATGACGCCTACATATGCGGCAGCGTTTCCAACACTATTCCCTCTTTATCAAATCAGTCCGTTGATCTCGCCTACATTCCGTTGGGAACGGAAGGGACTGTTAACCGTAAGATATACCGTAAAGACAGCGGGACAGCTGGCGAATATAAATTTGTTTACACCATCGCGGACAACTCTACAACTACCTATGTAGATACTACTCCCTCAGCAAGTTTAGGAGTTGGGATATCTTCAGTGACTGATCCATTCCCTGTAGGAGCATGGATCTTAATGTTCGGCGAACGCTTATTCATTACATGCGATCCTAACAATCCTAACTGGATGTATTATTCTGAACCATTCTTACCTGGTTATATTCAGGTTAACACCAACCTTGATTATCTTCCGATAGACGAAGATGACGGGGACCGGATACAAGGCATCGTTGTAGACACGGGCACAATGCTTTGTATAAAACAGAATAATGTCCGTAAGCTTAATATCTCAAATGCCCAATCTAACGTTGATCCATCTCAATGGTCAGCAGAACCTCCATTTGTTTTTGTAGGAGCTGCTGCCAGATATTCTATTTGCCAGACACCTGTAGGCGTTGTATTCCTGGCATGGGACGCTTGGTACGTAGTTAAAGGATCAGCTCAACCGTTCTTAGCACAATTTGATACAACCCAAATATTACCTGCGGCTTATGATAACGTTGTCTGCTGTTTCAATGATGGCCAGCTTTACGCTTCATACACAAGCCTTGCGTCAGGTGATCAATATCCTACACAAGTAATGGTATGGGACTACAAGCTTAATCAATTTAGTATCGACACTTACAGCGCTTCATGCTTTGCTTCAGCGACAGGAGTTGGTGAATCTGGAGAGCTTTATATAGGAGATTCTAACCAGGGATTTGTTTACAAAGCTGAAGAAGGCGATGTCTTTTCTAATGTATCAAGTCTGACACAAGCACAGTTGGGAACGACGGCTGGGACATATGTAGGCGGAACACAAAATACTCCTTTCATTCAAATAGGAGAAGGTATAGCTCCTTCAGCTATACCCGTTGGAGTATGCTTACTTTGGGACGATACTGTGGCGACACCAGGTAGTGGATGGACAGAGATCACAGCCCATCCTTACACCTATCCTGTTATCTCTTTAACGTCTGGCCTGACCGGAGGGTCGTCTTCTCATGTGCATACTCTTGCAGGTACTACAACCACAGCGCAAGGGGGAATAACGAATTCTGGAAATCAAGGCGATCCTCAAGGGATGCTTCAGGCGCATGATCATACAGTGAGTGGTAATTCTGACGCGATGTTTGCTAATCCAAATTACTTTGGATTAAGGATATTTTATAAAAACAGCAATACTACAGAATATGATTTTCCTATAGGTTCTATCCTTATGTGGGACCAAGTGGGCGCACCTGACGGATGGCTGCCGTATGGACAGTCGAATAATGGATACCTTAAACTTGTAAGCCCACCCGCATCTGCCGCTAATTGGGTGGTTGGAACAGCGTATACCGTTGGACAATACGTTACGGCAACTGATCCATTTACATCGCAACCGGTAATTTATTACTGTCAAATAGCTCATACTTCAGGGGTATACGACAACACGTTTAATTCTGTCTATGGATACAATCCTTCAGGCTCTCCTAATATTCCAAGTTCTGGTGTGGGTGGTGCTAGTCAACAATATCCGATAAGCCCAATCTCCTTTGCTGATGATCTTGCGGCAGGTTTCTGGATTGCCCAATATTCTAACTTAGGTGTAACTGTAGTTCCTATCCACGCGCATCCGTATGGAGTTGTAGCCAGCCTTGCAACCAGCACACCAATCCCTTATGAGCCAGGTGCATGGCAATCAAGTAGCGGGAACCTTGGTGGTCAGCAAGATCATACCCATCTTATCTGTGGCGTTACTAATGGAACGACAACAGGCGGGAATTGGGACCTTGACAGACTTGAAATAAATTTCATTAAGAAATTAGTCACTGGAGAGACTCCTTGGGACGGAACCACAAGTAAGAATATTGTTGCTTTATTCTGGGACACTGGAGCCCCGGCTTCTCCAAGTAATGGATGGTCAGAAGTGGGAGCCACTTACTTCGCGTATTCTGCTATTGTAAGTTATGTTGCCGGAAACATGGTGACATACGGTGGATCTTATTATCAATGCCTACAGGTAGCTCTTAACCAAGAGCCGGACACCTCTCCTGCCTATTGGCAAGGTGGTGCGTATAACGCTACAACAGCGTACACCATTGGCCAATATGCAACTTATAGCGGGACAGGATATCAATGTATCCAGGCAGGTACAGGTCAGCAACCTAATACATCTCCAGCTTATTGGCAGGTAATTAATATTTATATTAAATCAACCCAGAGCTATGTAACGCCTCAAGCTAATAATGGTTATGCTCATTCACACGGAAATATACCAGCTATTACAACAAGCTATGATACTACAACATGGGGCAATTCAAATAACCGTACTGCATGTAATATGCCAGTACAACACACGCTTTATTGTTCAACAAATACAATGGCTATTCCAAATCCAGCATATGTATCATTTAGGTTATGGACCAAACAACTTGGCCTTATGGTTAATTGGAATAACGCTGTAGATACAGCATATACCAATGGATTATATTATTCTCCGCCGCTACAATTAAACGTACAGTCTTTTGGAGAGCTTTATTTTAACGCGTCTAAACTTCCAACTGATAGTATAAATTTTTATTTTAATACAGCTGCAAGCATGGCGGCCCTATCTAACGGACTTACTCCTACGTGGGCAACCAATACGTTTACATCAGCAGCCCATGGCCTTGCTAACACAAACGTTGTAACCATTCTTGATCCTGGATCATTAACGGGGCTTAGTACGACACAGGTATACTACGTTGTCAACGCTATGACAAATACATTCCAGGTGTCATTAACAAGTGGTGGAGCTGCGGCAACAATAACAGGCTCAGGATCAACAGGCGTTAACGTACTACCATGGGAAGATAAAATTAATTCAAGCGATACTGTTATCGCGGTCACTCCAAACGTTTGGGTTTCTTATGTAGTTGCTTTCATAGCAGGGAACACAGAAGTAAGTAACCCGACGCTGGTAATGGCGAATGACTATATCCTTGAGTTTAGTTACTCACGCTCTGGTACAGTCGCGGAAACAAGTGTAGAATTTATATATACTACTGGCAGGAATAATTCTCAACAGCCTTACGTTGATAAAATATACAAACGTTTTGCTTCAGATCACTCAGGATCACAGGGCCAGGTTAAGGTAACGTGGACAACGGACAACGCGAGTAATTCGTGGACATGGGATCTTTCAGCGTTCCCAACGAAGTACGTTACTTACTTCCAAGATTCCGCGATGGGTGAAACGATGAGTATGAGTTATTATAAAAACGATCTGTTTGATTTTACATTACGACAATTTAGGGGACAATTTTCACCATGTCCAGTGATCATATGATCCCAGAAATGTATAAGATCATTGATTCTAAAGACACTGCATCTGTGCAGAAAGCCTTACAGTACCTGCACAGTCAGGCGCTACCAGCTGTGTACACAACAACTGTGCCTACAACTGGTGAAGTTCCTCAAGGCGCTGTTGTGATCCATGACAATGGACTCGGAACAACAGGGCAGCATGTTTATATACGTACAGGCAAGAGTAATGTGGTAACGCTGGCGCCTCCTCTTGCTACTGCGTCTAATGTAACGATGGCTGCAACTACACTGGCAAGTGCGATCTCACAAGTAAACGCTGTAATAGCCGCGTTGCAGGCGGTAGGAGTGATGAAAACGGCATGAGCGAACCTAATTTAGGAACAATGGAATTGATGACAACTATACCTCGGTCAGAGGCTAAGGCTCAATTTGATTTCTGGACTAAACAATTAAACCTTAAACACACGTTTAGCTTTGAAGAAGTATATGACATGATGATGGAAAGACGTATTGCGCGGGAACAACAAATTGAATTCCGTTCTTTTATTACAGCTGTTGAAAAAAAACTTGAACAGATTCCAGGAACTCAACATGGGAATTGTCATCCATTAACTCATTCATTTGCTGACGGGATGTATATAAGACAATTAACAGTACCGGCTCAGACGTTGACTGTAACTAAGATCCACGCTAAGGATAACCCGTTCTTTCTTCTTAAAGGTACCATGACGATGTTGACAGAAAAAGGAGAGGTTAAAATTACAGCTCCTTATTGGGGAATAACTAAAGCTGGGACTAAACGAATTATCTGGCATCACGACGAAGTATTATTCTGTACTGTTCACCGTTGCGATAGTATTAATATTGACGGCGCTGAGGAGGAGATTACAGCAAAGAATTTTGAAGAGGTAGATAATCGTATAGAGCAAAAAAGAATAGCAGATTTTTTAAAGTTAATGAAGGAGAAGTAATATGATTTTTACTCCGTATACAGATTTAGGAACGAAGCAGTATACAATTGTAGGGCTCTCGACCGGAGGAGCAATGTTAGCAGCTGGAGGGCTTGCAGCTGGCGGATCATTGCTTGGCGGATTATTTGGGAGTAAAGGAACTGCTCCTTCAATTATGGAAGACACATCCTATAATCAGATGATGCAGAATGGCCAGAGTGGTAACTTTAATGATTTGGCTAATACTAACAGCACTTATTTGGCCGATATGTTCTCACAGCTTGGCACTGGTCAGGCACCTTCTTATTATCAAAATTATCAGAACCAGGCGATGCCGTATCAACAACGTTTATTACAACAACAAATGTTTGGCACTCCTGGTAATCGTGGTCAAAACTTGCAAAATGGTCCTTCAGCCATGGGTCAGGCCCAGAACATGGCAGCTATGTACGGTTTAAATCCTCAGCAAGGTATAGATCAGATGAGTAAAGTTAACCAACAGTACCAAAACTCTATGTCTGCAATAGACCAATACTTTGCTGGACAGGGATTAAATACAATCCAGAATACAGCTAAAGAACTTCCTGGATGGGCTACAGGACAACAGAATTCTTTATCAACTGCGTTTGATCCAAAGTTTTCAAGTATGATCCCAGGAGTTGCGGGTACTAATCCATTAGCAGGATTCTCTTCTGGAATGGGAAGTTTAGCAGGAATGTACGCGGGAATGAATAATGGAGGAGGGTATGGTGGCGGTACTAGCTCCATGCCTGGAGGTTCTATGTATACACCTATGATAAGTCCCGGCGGTCAAAGCGGACAAATGGCAGGAATGATGGCATCAGTAGGCGGCGGATCACCAGTATAATAAGGAGAAAATATGCCTCTAATTCAACCAGGACAAGGAAGTATACCAAGCAAAGGAGAGCTCGGCCTTGAAGGTATGGGCGATGCTTTGCAGTCTTTTGTAGAGTCTTATCAGAAAGAAAAGAAAGATCAAGAAGCTAAGAAACAAGGTAACGATGATATCATCAAAGCTGGCCTTTCATCTAAAACCATGCGTCCAGCAAAAGACGGTGAGAAATCAGACTTCTCTGACTCCTCTGGTCGTGGATGGGTTTATGATGATTCAAATCTAAAAGAAGAGCGTTCTCAGTTGGATAACCAACGTAAGGATGCTCATTGGATAACGATCAACAGTAACGTTGAGAAAGAACTTCAACAGGCTATTAATTCAGGGCAGGTTAATGGCACTGATCCAGCTGCTGTTTCTACTTTTAGGAATCAACGCATTGCTCAATATCTTGGCGTTGGACCTGATGGCAAGATGTCTTCTGAACTTAAAGATGACTTGTCTCCTGAAGGACAATCTTGGGTAGACAGTTTAACTAAATCTGCGGCAACAGCGGCTACAGCAAAAGCTAATTCAAGAACACCGGCAGATGCTAATCTTCCCAAAGCCGGAATAATGGCAGCGATGGATATGTTTCCACATTTTGGTGGGCCTCAACAACAAGCGGCTCCAATGGGATTGCCAATGAATCCGGCTGGAATGCCTCAAATGCCATCACAATACACACAACCTGGAATGCGGCCTCAATTTCAAACGCCAATATTTAATGCATTAGGCACGTTAGGCAATCCAAGCAATATGCCCGTTACAAATGCTCATGGAAACACTCAAGGATATATTGATCCTCAAATGTTGGCCAATCTTCAAAGAGTAGCTCAAGGAATGCCTCAAGGACAGCAACAACAGCAACAAGGACAATAAATGGCCGATATTCAATTAGACTTAGATCAATTAGGCTATGGACAGTCTACAGAGCCCAAGAAGCCTCAAATAGCTCCTGATAATGCTAATCCCTTAGTTAGCTTCTTCCAGGGTGTAGGAGGCATCCCTGGAGGCGTTGTAAGGGGTATGCAGAGGGCCGCCGCTGACGTAGGTACAACTTTAGGCGCTACCAACTGGGCTAACGCCACAAGACAGGATGTTGCTCAAAGTGAGCCTAATCTTACAGGTAGGCCAGTAAGACAGGCGTTTAATACAGTAGCTGAAGGTTTGGGCGCTATGGCCGCTCCAATTGGAGCAACTTTAGCCGCAGGCGCTGCTCTAACACCACCAGCTGTTGCTGGAGAAGCTGCTGCCGCTTTATCTGGAGCAGCCTTATGGGGAGGTGCCGCAGCAGGAGCGGCTACTCAAGCCCCTATCGCTTTTGGTTCAGCTAAGACAGAAGCTATTGCCCGTGGCGCTGATCAGGCTACAGCTAACAGGATAGGCGCGGAATCAGCCGTTGCCAACGCAGCTGTATTCATGATCCCTATGCATCAGATACTTGCCGGTGGAGATATAGTCAACAACATCTTAAAGAATGCCGCTGTAAATGCCGGAGCCGGAGGAGCTCTCTCCTATGGCCAAGAAGAGATCATGAAGGCCAATGATGTAAGGCCCCTGCCCGATGGCTCTGAATTCAATAATACTTTATATCAAACAATGATCGGTGGAATGACAGGAGCTATCTTTGGAGCCTTTGCTCCACATGAAATCGTTAATCATTCAGACAAGATATATGATGCCATGGCCCCTAAGATACAGGCTCAACTTGTAGCCGAGTATGTGCAAGGAGGAATGGCTCCTGAAGATGCCGCGTTAAAAGCTCTCAATGATGTTGAACGTTCTAAAGATATGGGCGTTAAGAATATGCAGGCTTATTTAGTTAAGCTCCAAATGTCTGGCAGTAAATCACTTGAAGAGAATTATGCTAAAGTAAAAGAAAAAACTTCAATCCCTGAAGACTTTAAAATCTATTCTATGGACCGTAATCAGGGTGGTGCTACCGTTGAGATCCCTTATGACTTTCCTAATCAACCCGCAGAAACAGCTTCTTTGGCCCGTGAGATAGCAAACGCAGGATTGGCTGAGATGCAGCAAAGTAAGGATGGCGTCAAGACCGTTCAGAACGCTCCTATATTTAAACGAACAACGTTCTCAACGCTGCCTAATATAGTCCAAGCTTCACTACTTAACGAGCTTGGCCAGAAGATTTCAGAAGGTTTAAAGAATGGTGAGACTTTAGGTTCTTTAAGGGTAAGCCTTCTTAAAGCCTTTCAAGAAGGCCAGCTTGATACCATGGACGTAAACAAGCATTATTATCTTGGGGCCCACGCAGGAGAGCCTTCAGATACACAGAATAATTTCTGGAATCCTAAAGTAGGTGCGCTGTCTATTAAGGAACAAGCTGGCTTGGCGCTTGATAGTAAAGGTGCAATCGATCCTGAAGCAGCTCAGATTATTCATATGGGTGATCATGAAGGAGCTACTAAAGCCTGGAAGCTTTACATGGATAGCTACAAACAGACCAAAGAAATGCGTACAGCTGTAACGCCTGAAACACCTGCTCTTATACCAGGCGTAAACGCTCCTGTAACCACTGTTCCTGAAACTCCAGGATTACACAATGAAGATACTTCAGGACAGGCTCAATTTGATTATCATCAACCAGCAGATATGGGTCCTACACAAAATATTACAGCTAATGTAGATAATAGTGAAAGAGCTATGCTTGTTGATGGTAAGTTAATTTATAAAGATGATCAAGGTCGTCCTATGTTAGCTGCTAATCAAGAAACAGAAGAGACTCCTTTAGATAAACAGTTAGCTAAAATCGAAGAGCTTAACCGTTTAAAAGATGAGATCAATAAAAAAGAAGAAACTCATGCTAAGGTAGAGTCTAAACAATATGAAAACCAAGATATAGGAAACGCCATGCTTGATGCTGCGGCAGATGCCGCGAAAGCGGAAGCTGGCGTTCCTGTAAAAGATGAACAAGCCCCTGAGATTCCCTACGCTCATGAAGCTAAAGCATTAACCACTGAAGAACGTGAACAAGCTGAACTTGGTCATCCTTTGGTCCGTAACTTCTTTGGAACTATTGCTGATTTTATCCAACAGGCAACTGAATTATTTAGCGGTAAAGAAGATAGAAGTACCGACGAGCCTTTTGAATTAGATGAGAATAACACACGTCGTGAATTAATGATTCAAGGACGGTTAGATAATATTACCCATGAGCTTACAACGCGTAAGCATATTAATGAACATAAGCATGGAACTGTTCCAAGTGAAGAGGCTTCTCAGTTCTTTCAAGGACCAAAACAAATTCAGGAAACTCCAAGATATAAGATTATTCCTGGTGGTCCAATTGATGAATCTAAATTTCCA
>QGNH01001127.1_pt2 | contig 52309 bp, 33 predicted proteins | sample 1735481 | NCBI WGS metagenome assembly QGNH01 (sample SAMN09239004, study PRJNA386568) | Viral metagenome, whole genome shotgun sequencing project.
AACGTCGTGACGGTCGAGCTCAAATTACCGAATTGGATTTGCAAGTTGTTGACCGTGGTGGTCAAAGAAGTGATTTCCGTTTGTAACACGGTCAACGTCGTCAATTGAGAAAGTAAATAATTGATTTGCCCGATCACGCCTTGAAGCGTGCTATTCAGCTGTTGGATCAACACGAGTTCCGAATTGTAGGTGATAAATAAATTTGAAATTTGCGTGTTGACGGTCGCCAATTGACTGCTGATGGAGCTATTCAACGACTGGATCAACGTATTGAGTTGGGTAATGGAAATTTGGTTGTTATTCACACTGGTCTGAAGGGTCGTGAGTTCGGTTTGCAGCGTGGTCACCAAGGTGAATAGCTGGGTGATGTTGCCAATAATAGATTGGAATTGGAGCGCATTGTACGTGTTCTGGAGAGAAACAGACGTCTGGAAATTGATCACCGTGAGATTCAACGAATTCAAGTTATTGGTGATCGTGGTAATCGCGCCGAACAAGACCGTCAATTGATTCTGGATGGAAACGATTTGGGACTCCTCCAACACGTCGAATGCGTTAATGCTGTAGATGCTGTTGTTCATGGAGGTGATCTGGTTTTGGATGTTAGTAAACGTGGACGTGACGGTCGAGCTCAAATTGCCGATTTGGATTTGCAGATTGTTGACCGTGGTGGTCAAAGAAGTGATTTCCGTTTGTAACACGGTCAACGTCGTCAATTGGGAAAGTAAATAATTGACTTGCCCGATCACGCCTTGAAGCGTGCTATTCACTTGTTGGATCAACACAAGCTCCGAATTGTAGGTGATAAATAAATTTGAAATTTGCGTGTTGACGGTCGCCAATTGACTGCTGATGGAGCTATTCAACGACTGGATCAACGTATTGAGTTGGGTAATGGAAATTTGGTTGTTGTTCACACTGGTCTGAAGGGTCGTGAGTTCGCTTTGCAGCGTGTTCATGAAGGCGAAGAGCTGGGTAATGTTGCCAAAGATATATTGGAACTGGAGCGCATTGTACGTGTTCTGGAGAGAAACAGACGTTTGGAAATTGATCACCGTGAGATTCAACGAATTCAAGTTATTGGTGATCGTGGTAATCGCGCCGAACAAGACCGTCAATTGATTCTGGATTTGAGCGATTTCGGATGCCTCCAAGACATCGAATGCGTTAATGTTGTAGATGCTGTTGTTCATGGAGGTTATCTGAAGTTGCATGTTGTTGACCGTGGTAGTCAACTGGGTGACGTCCGTTTGTAACACGGTCAACAACGTCAATTGGGAAAATAAATAATCAACTTGTCCGATCACGCCTTGAAGGGTGGTATTCACTTGTTGGATCAACACAAGCTCCGAATTGTAGGTGATAAATAACGTGGAAATTTGCGTGTTGACGGTCGCCAATTGATCGTTGATGGAGCTATTCAACGACTGGATCAACGCATTGAGTTGGCTGATGGAAATCTGGTTGTTATTCACATTGGTCTGAAGGGTCGTGAGCTCATTTTGCAGAGTGGTCACCAGGGTAAAGAGCTGGGTAATGTTGCCAAGGATGTATTGAAATTGGAGCGCATTGTACGTGTTTTGAGTGGAGACAGCCGTTTGGAAATTGGTCACGGTGAGGATCAATGAATTCAGATTGGTGGTGATCGTGGCGACCTCACCGATCAGGACCGCCAATTGACCCTGCATTTGAAATATTTGGGTCGCCTCCAAGACATCGAACGCGTCAATGTTGAAGATCTGGGTTTGGAGATTCGCAAACCCCTCCGTGACGGTCAAACTTAAATTGCCCACTTGGATCTGCAGATTAATGACTGCCGTGGTCAAATAGGTGATGTCCGTTTGGAACACGGTCAAGACCGTCAATTGGGAAATGAGGTAATCGATTTGTCCGATCACGCCCTGGAGGGTGCTATTCACCTGTTGGATCAACACGAGTTCCGAGCCATAGGTGACAAACAAATTGGAAATTTGGGTATTAATAATCTCCAATTGACTGTTAAGAGTGAGATTCCAAGACTGGATCAACGAATTGAGTTGAGTAATGGAAATCTGATTATTATTCACGCTGGTTTGAAGGGTCGTGAGTTCGCTTTGCAGCGTGTTCATGAAGGCGAAGAGCTGGGTAATGTTGCCAAAGATATATTGGAACTGGAGCGCATTGTACGTGTTCTGGACGGCGACGGCCGTTTCAAAATTGGTCACGGTGGTAATCAACGAATTCAGGTTGTTGGTGATCGTGGTGATCTCGCCGGACAAGACCGCCAGTTGATTATTGATTTGAGCGATTTCGGTTGCCGCTAAGACGTCAAAGGCGTCAATGAGGAAGAGGCTATTGTTCATGGCAGTTATCTGAAGTTGCAGGTTAATGACCGTGGTGGTCAAATAGGTGATGTCCGTTTGGAACACGGTCAAGACCGTCAATTGGGAAATGAGGTAATCGATTTGCCCGATTACGCCCTGAAGGGTGCTATTCAGCTCTTGGATCAACACGAATTCCGAATTATAGTCTATAAACAACTCCGAAATTTGGGTGTTGATGGTCGCCAATTGACTGTTAAGAGTCGCATTCCAAGACTGTGTTAACGCATTAAGTTGAGTAATGGAAATCTGGTTGTTGTTCACGTTGGTCTGAAGGGTCGTGAGCTCGGTCTGCAGCATGTTCATGAAGGCGAAGATCTGGGTGATGTTGCCAAAGATATATTGGAATTGGAGCGCGTTGTACGTGTTCTGGGTGGAGACGGACGTTTGTAAAATGGTCACGGTGAGAATCAATGACGTCAAGTCGTTGGTGATCGTGGCGACCTCCCCGAACAAGACCCCCAATTGATTCTGGATTTGAGCGATTTCGGATGCCTCCAAGACATCGAAGGCGTCAATGAGGAGGATGCTATTATCGAGGGAGGTGATCTGGTTTTGGAGGTTCGTCAACGTGACCAAAATTTGGCCGTCGACTCCCTGGATTTGGGCCACCTGGGCTTGAAGCGTTGTAATTTCGCTCTGCTCATTGGCCACGGTGGTCTGGAGCTGATACAGGATGCTTAGCTGGGAAAACAGAAAGGCCACTTCCGCATTGGTGGCGTTCAGCGCGTTCGCGAGCTGATCGTCTTCTTGCTGGTCCAGCGTTTGTCCCTGGATCAGGAGGTTTATCTGGGTCTGCACGATGGAAAATTGGTCGACGATGGACCCGTTCAACTGGATCACGAGTTGGCCCAATTCCTCCAATAGGAGCTGGTTGTTGGACACGTTTCCTTGAATGCCTATCAATATGTTTGTCGTGTTGGTCGTGATGTCGAACAACACGCTAATTTCGTTAAAGAGTTGATTGAAGAGCTGAAGATCGGCGGCCTGGTGGGTCGAGATCGTGGTCTGGATTTGATCGATGGTCGAATTTAAAGATCCTATGACCAGGTTCAAATTGGTGATCGTTTGAATCACGCTGCCCAATTGGAGCTGGAGGAGCGCGAGTTCGGAAGACGTGAGACTGTCGAATTGGCCGATGGCGTAGAGGTCCACGTTGATCACGTTTATTTCCGCCTGCAAATTAGACACTGTTAAAATCAAGGCCGCCTGCGTGGTCTGGATGTTCAAGATCTGGGTCTGCATCGAGGTGAGGGCCGCCTCTATGATCGCAATTTGGGTCTGGAGGGCCCCGATTTCGCTTGTGAGCGTGCCGATTTCGATTTGCACGTTGGTCAACCCTTGTTGCAAGAGCACGATTTCCGCTTGTTCGAAGATGTCCTGCGCGATCAAGTCGTTAATCGTGGTCGTGAGTTGGGTATATTGGAGATTCACTTGGTTCAGAAGGGCGTTCAGGGTCGCGGTCAGATTGGCCAATTCGACTTGGTTTTGGTTCACGTTGGTCGTGAGCTGCGTAATGAGCGTGAACGCGTAGGTGATCGACGTTTGCAACGTGGTGATATCGTTAAACACGAGCGTGAAGGAATTGGCATTTGATTGCTCGTCGGCCGCCTGTTGATTCTGAAGGGCGATAATGGACGCGTTGAATTGACTTAAGATGCCAAAGATGTTTTTCAGCGTGTTAAACACGTTGGTAAGTTGATTGGACAACTGGATGATTTGGTTGCCTGTGAGAATATCGAATTGATCGATCGTGAAGATCTCGTTGTTAATGATCGATACATTCGAATTTAAAATGCCCACTTGACCTTCAATCGCGTTCACTTCGTTTTGGATAGACGTGTCGAAGAGCTGGATGAGCCCGATTTCCGAGTTGATCACATTCACGCTATTATTCAGGGCGCCGATTTGGCCCTGGACGACGACCACGTTGTGATTGATTCCGTTGACCACGCTGATAAGGTGGATGACGGTCGTCTGGAGCTGGGTCTCGAGGTTGAGGAGGGTACTCACTTGCGTTTGCAGATCGAGGAGCTGGGCGTCCGTTCGATTGAGCTGGACCTCGATCAGATAAATTTCGTTCGAGAACGTCGCGCCCTGTTGGTTGACGATGTTGACCACGTTTTGAATGTCCTGTTCCACCTGATTGAACGAGTTCGTGACTTGGGTCGTCAAGGCCTGGATCAGGGTGAGCAATTGCTGATATTGCTGCTGGGTCAAGGCCTTGTACTCGGTAAAGTTGACCATAAATTGACCCACGAAAACGTCCAAATTGGCGATTTGGGTTTCGGCAATGGCCCAATCGGCGAGCAGGAGGTTGAATGCATTCGTGTCGTCGATTTCGTGTTGATTGAAGGCCGTTTGCAACGTCTGCACTTGGGTGAACAATTGGTTAAATTCAATCGTGAATTGTTGCTGGGCGACCTGGAGCTGGGCCAGGGCGGCGTAAATGGGGGCCAAGTTGATCGCGCTTATTTCGTCCTGCAAATACGTGGTATTGAATTGCAGGTCCGTGACATTAGTTAGAATGCCTTCAATCGTGGTATAAATGTTGTAGATGTCCGTCTGGCATCCCGTCACATTGGCCTGAATGCCTCTATCGAAGTTGATAATAGTGTAGACGTCGTTGAAGAGGGTCGATATTTGGCTGTTGACCGTGTTAAAATTGTTCGTGGTCTGCGTCTTGAACAGGTTGAATTCGCCCTCTAGCGTTCCCACTTCACTAGCCAACTGGTTTAGATCGGATTGGGAGGCGACGCCTGATGGAGGCGAGTAATTGTGGATCCATCCAAGCGAAACGCCTGCCAGGATGAGCGAGAGGATCGACACCAGAATAAAAAAATAGACGAGAAGTCGAAGGAAAAAGATTTGACTTTGGAGGTAGGCGTAGGAGATCACGCCACCCCCCGCGACGCCCGCTACAGGAAGGACCACAAAGCTTCCCGGATTTCCGTTGGGCGGTATAGGTGGAAGCAAAAATTCGTTCTCGTCCGACATGGGAATGCAGAGGCACAGAAGGGAAAGAAGAAGGGAGGGGACAGTAAATAAAAAAAACATGGGGACAGGCCCCTTTGGGAAACGGGACCCAAAAGGAAGCCCTTGCTGTTTCCAAGGGAATGTGAAAAACGAATCCCTTGGGTCCTTGAAAAGGGGCACTTCACGCGTCGCTTGAAAAAAGCTTCATCCTTTGAAAAAGGGCATTTTATTTATCATTTATCACAGTTTAGTCTATTTCCCCCATGAGTGTTCAGCCTCCCCTTTCCCCATCCGATCTTACAAAACTTCAAGAGGAAGTCAAGCACATGAGTCTGCCTAAGCCTTCCCTACCAAGTCCTGGAGCCCCCCTTTTCTCCGCCTTTACCTCCTTATTTTCCGAACGGGACCCTATCTCGGCGATTGAAACGCTACAAAGGCAAGTCAAGAGCTTGGAAAGGGTCGTTCGTCGTCTCACGGAACAAGCCGCTGTGGAATCCGTGACCGAGCTTAGGTTCAAACAGACCGACATGGAGACGAAACAGGAGGCGCTGGCCCACCGATTGGACGACCATCTGGATCGTATTCAACTATTGGAAAATCAAGATAACGAGCGGGGGCGTGTCCTGGACGATAAAATCGATCGATTGGACGAAGTCCAAAATAAAGTGAGCGATTGGCAAACGGACGTGGAAGAAACGTTTGAACAAATGATCAAAGACAACATGGAAGGCCAAGATATTCGTTTGAAAGAAGTCGAACAGTTCCTCGATTTTTGTCCCACGTCCCGCTTCTCCAGCCTCCAAGAACAAATCAATGACACCTGGCTGAACCCGCCGTCCGACTTGGAAGACGAGTTGGAAGAGAAGGAAGAAATTGACGAGGAAAATCCCTCCAAAAAATCAAAATCGTCTGTCACCAACGACGTCTGGGTCGATCTCTCGCTTTCCGATTTGGACAAACGACTCTTGGCGATCGAAGGCCGTGAAAAGGAATATGAAACGTCTATGCGTGTATTAAACTTAAAAAAAAGGAAACCTAAAATTACAAAGGGACCTGTCCAGGGCCTTCCTTTCAAGCCCGAGGGACCCGTCACGCGAAGCCGCAAGTCTACGGCACCAAGAAAGCGAAAGGGTTTGGCCGTCCCTTCTTAGCGGGGGGCTCCTCGTCTTCCCCGTCCGAAGACAGGACTGCCTGGTCGATGTCTTCCGAAATAATCTCTTCGTTCCTTTCCCTTTCTTCTTTTTCGTCTGTCTTTTTCCGTGTCTCTCTGTCTAGCTTTCGTTTCTGCGGGTTCATAAACATGTTGGCAAAGAGTGCAGGATCCTGCAATTGTTGCGCCACGAACGCCAAAAACGAGGTCCCCATGGGGGACGTAAACGTGTGAGAAATGAACGCGATGTTCCACTGTTGTTCCAAGGCGTGCCAGCCCTGGGCGGCGTAGGTCAATTCGGTGGGGACGAATTGCATCATGCTTTCGGGAATGGGGTGCTCGGAAGAGAGCAAGGTGTCTTCTTTTTTGGGCAGGCTGCGCATCGAGGTGATGAGCTTGCCAAAGAGGGCGTGGACTCGAGACCAAAGCTGCTTGCAAAAGAGCCACAGCGTTCCAAACGTGCGAATTTCTTTCAACATAAAAACGCATTCTTTAGGGTACGAGGATGTGTCGGGAGACGCCACATCCATTTGCCAAAAGAGCTTGTGGCGCCACCCGTCTTTTACGTAGAGTTCGTAGAGCGTCGTTTCACGAAGGGCGTCCCATAGATGGGAAAAGAGGGCGTAGGACTGGATCCACTCGGCGCACGTCAGGTGGTCCATGAAGGGCAGTTCGTGCAACCGACCCACGTCGTGGTGCTTCATCTCGGACAGCGTCCGATTGCCCCTATAAATGGTGACGGCCACGCAATCGGCATTTTTTTCCAAGCATTCCTTCATGAGTTTCAATTGACTCGTGATGGTGGACTCCTTGTTTATCAGTTCGTGGAAGGCCGCGTCCGAAGGGTGGAGGAGGGGGTCCGGCGTAGAGGGCCTATAGCCCAATTCAATCTCTTCCTTCCCCTCTGCATCAGGGGGCTGCAAGCATAGGCGATAATGATACACGTGAAGAAGGGTGTCCTGGGCCTCGTTCAAGATGGTTTCTCCTTCCACCATCTTTTTCAAACAGTCCAGGACGAGGGGCATGTCGGGCACGGGTTGGTCTTGTTCATAGTCCAAATTCCTAAAGATAGATTTCCGAGTTCCAAGCGTCGTCCTGTAGAGGTCCAACGTCTCCTCGATCTGACGGGTTTTAGGGGTCGTGAGCGCCAGGAAAAAGAGGAACCGATCATACGGCAGGCGCTCCATATAAAATGGATAAAAAAGAGGAAGGCGGAGAAGGGGGTACGAATATATTGTCCCTCGTTCTTTTCTTTTTCAATATGTCCGCGCCCACCGATTCCCTCACGTTACTTCAATGTTTAACGCCAAAAAATGAAAAAGAGAGCGAAGCCGTGATGCGCCAAGTGGAGACGTATGCCCACGCCTTTAAACAAGACTACAAGCAATACGTGCCCACCGAGACGGGCTGGGTCCTGTTCGATAATCTGCGCCTGTTGAAAGAGATCACGTGGCACCAATACGTGCTCCTCTATCTTTCCTTTCACAGTGAACGCGTCTATCAGGCGTCCGTGAAACCGGTTCTGGACTCGAAACAAATGGATGTGGACCAGTGGTCGCAAATCTACTTCTTGCTAAAGACGTTTATGTGTATCAAAGGGGAGCTGGGGGAAGACGCGGAAACGAAAGCGTGGTCCGAAAAAGAAGACGGGAAATGGATCACGAAATCGCTTTACGAAGAGTTGGAACGTATGTATGACGCAAAAGGCTATCCTGCAAATCCTCGGCACCTCGTGTGGGAAATCGTCAGCCTTTTTCTAGGCGACAAAAGGCTTGAAAATGGAAATAAGGAGGAGGAGGAGGAGGAGGAGGAAAGCGACGTGGAGGAGGAGTAGTCAGTCCTTTTGGTTTTGTTTTCTTTTATTCCTCTTTCACACCCAACACTCAACCCCTTTCTCATGTCTCTCAGTCATTTTATGAGAGAATTGGCGAAACTCCCGGCGTCTGCACACAGCACCTTTACGGCCAAGGTCCTCTTGCAGATGTACAGCTCGAAGAGAAAATCAAATCCCGACCTAAAGATGAAATCTCTCAAGAAAAAGGGCATGAATCAATGGCTCTACGAGTCCGCCGACAACGACTGCTGGGAACTCGTGTCTAAAAAAGAGCTTTTGGACGAAGTCTTTGAAGATACGGTTGGAGAGCGCCAAGAAGCGTCCGATTCGGAATCTAGTGCCTCCTCTACATCCGACCAAAAAAATGAAAAACCGGAGAGCGCATGTCCCTTATGGCGTCCCAAAGTCAAGCCCCGCTTAACCGTCGTGAAGCGAAAAGAGCGCCCCCCCGAAGAGCGCAAAAAGGACACGGAGCCGGATGCGGATAGAAACGAGGTCCCCATAGGAGTGGAAAAGAAGGCCCACATGGACCCCTATGCCCCCCGTCCCTTTATACGTGTGGTTCTATACGACCTTCATTCGGTGGAGAGTGACGGGTTGGCGGACTTGGGCCATGCTCTCGACTTTCTTTACTTCATAGGGACACAGGAAGAAGTCAAGGCCATCGCCACCAAAGACCGCTTTAAGGATTGGATTGCGCCCAGACGGTTTTGTCCCATTACGTTTAAACGGCGCTTGGACGTAGATCCTATTCACGTTGGACCTGGGGATGCACATCACGTGCACGAAGACGTGTACATCAAAAACTTTTTTAATATCGTGAACATGTCCTTTCATTCAGTTGCATCGGACGCGATAGGAAGATTTTTATCGACCTTGAAAGTCATCTGTGTCTCCAACAATCCACTCATAGTGGCTAAAGAAGAAGAGATGAAAGAGAAATGTCTAGCGTTGTCGATTCAGTACGATGCGTTTAATTTAAATTTTACTTGGAAACAGAAACAGCTATAGATGCGAGAGACACTAGATTCAATACACGCGTGCTTTTTAAACTTTAAACTTTAAGTTAAAAGATGGGCGCCTCCTGGCCAAAATTGCCGTAATTGTAGGCAAAGTCCTTGGACCCGGGGGCGTAGCCCTGGTTCGTCTTCTTCAAATCGATCATGTCGCGGTAGATGATGCGCTTGATTTCGGCCGCGTTCTTGATGGCCCTCGCCCGATGGACCGACAACATGAACACGATGGCCATGTCGTCATGCTCCATTTTATTCAGTTTTCCGTGGATGGTCCCGTTCGCGTGGACGCGCATGTTGGTCATTTGGTTGACGAACGCCTTTTGGATGTCCCGTCTCTCCGACTCCTTGGTGCAGACCCAGTCGGGACACAAGTAGACCGAATTGCACAGGAAATCGCTGAAGAGCATGCTCGCCGCCTCCTTTTTGGTGTTTTCGAACGTCCGGGCGCCCGCTTTTTGGTCCTGTTCGTAGTATTCAAGCACCTCGGCATTCGGGTGCACCAAATTGACCGTCCTTCGGGCCAGGTCGCTCCAGAAGTAGGACTCGGAGGCCGAGTAGTTATTTTCGGTACAGACGATCATCTTGGTTTTGGGCGTGTAGATCTCGTGGTGGACGAGCGCCGAAAAGTAGTCTTTAAGAAATTCGTCCTTGTTGGGGCCCAACGCGGCCTTCGTTTCGTCGAACCCGACTAGCAACACGCAGTCGGTGGGCGTGATGAGGACCGTGCACACGGCGAAGTAGGAGGAATGCTCGCTCGTCCCTTTGGGGTCGATGAAGGTGAGGAGCGTCCGCGTGTGCAGGGTCTGGATCGGCGGCTTGGGCCGCTTGAATAGAAAGTCCATGAAGTCGTGGTTGAAGAAGCAGCCGTCGTTGGACCCGATGATTTTTCCCATGATTTCCTGGGCGTACAGCTGCTCGTTCGTGATGAAGAGCTGGATGAGCTCTTTGCTTTCGGCGTCGTGCCATTTGGGCTGGAGGTGCCGCATGTGTTCGCACGTCTTGAAGCCCTTCGTCTCGCAGTCGTCGCACATGAACTTGACCTGCATGCGCGTGACGATGCGTTCGATCTGCTTGTCTTTCCGTTTGAAGATTCTCGAGAACCAGTTTTCGGCGCCTGAGTGCGTGGATAACGCGATGATGGTCGTGTTTCTGACTTTGATCAAGGGTCCAATGACTTCTTCCAACATGGCCTTGTTGATGAACGCGGCTTCGTCCAAGATGATGATGGAGGCGTTGATCCCTCTCTGCGACTTGGCGTTTCCGGAACAGGCCCGGACCGTGTTGAACCATCCGTTTCTCACGATATTTTCCTTGGGCTCCGATTCGGAGACGTCGGCCCTCGTGACGCAGCACATCTTTTGGTTCTTGAAGATGACTCGTTCCAACCCTGAGACCGCCACGTAGTTGATCATGGTCTTCTTCATCAAGTCGGACGCGGACCCCTGCGAGTTGGCGACCATGACGATGTTGATGCCCCGGCCCACGTATAAGAGGGAGGCGGAGCCCATGGCCGTGGTCGTCGATTTCCCGAACTGACGCGGACACGTGAGCATGGCCGCCTTGTGGATCGTCTCCCTCTTTAAGCGGGCCAGGATCTTGGCCTTGTTCCTCAAAAACTCGTGCTGGTATATGTGGGGCAGGTTCACGTACAGAAAGTGCTTGAGCAAGAACTCCTTTTGGATGGGCGTGGGCGGCGTCGGCATCCGGTCGTAGCACTTGACGGCCATTTCGTACCAGGAATCGCCGTCTCCGTCCCCCAACCGATCGTCTCGGAGCTCTTTGATCATCGACGTCACCTCGGTCGCCTCGTGCATGAAGTCGTTGCACGCCGCCTCCGCCCTTTCGCGCCACCGCGTGAGGCAGTTGAGGGATTCTTGGAGGCCCGGCATCTGGTCCGGCGTCTTCTTTTTCAGACGCTCCTTCATGGTCATTTCTCTCGCGACCTCCTCGACCGCCTGCTGCCTGGCCTCCGGGCTCCGGCCTTTGGACCGGACGTAGTCGGCCGCCTCCTTCACCCAGGCGGGCTGGCTCGTGCGCTTCTTCATCCGCGTTTTCATTTCGTCCCAGAACTTCGTCTTCAGGGCGGCGAGGCGTATCTCGCCCGTCTTCCCGATGAACCCGAGTCTGCGTTTGCGCTCCTCCACTTCCGGATCTTTCGGCTGCAGGTTCTTGCGATTGGCCTTTTCCAGAAACTTGCGTGCCTCGATGTCGTCCTCGTCCTCTTTGAAGTAGCGATAGTCTTCGGACTCCATCTCGTCTCCGCCTATGGACTGCGGCAGCCATCCGCGCGTCTCCTTGAAAAGCTGGAAGTCTTCGGGCTGCCCGACGTGGGCGGAGCCTATCAAGTCCTCCCCCGGCGACGCGTTATGTCGAGAATGAAAAACCATAAAAACGGATTAAGGCATAGGGGTGGAAGGGGTGGAAGGAGTGAATGGGTAATAAAATAGGACGGGTTTAAAAGCCCGGGTCTTTATGGGCTAGGGACCGGACGAAGGTCCCTCGTCTTCGAACTGAACGATGGCTATAAACGTGGGAAGCCAAAAAAAATAAAAAATACATAGCAAAAAGGACGTCCTCAGCACCGATTGAAGCACCCATCGCATCACGGGACTCACAACCTTGGCGAACGCCATGTGCAGACCCAGGCACAAGGCCCAAACGCACAGCAGATAAATGAGGAAATGGGTCCAGGTGGGCACGCGGATGGCGAACCAGTGGTTCTCGCTGTCGTTGGCCGAGAGCCAGCGCACGTTTTCCTTGAAGAGCGCTTTGCACGCCCGTTTAAAGTCGTCTACGCTGCACTGCGACGTCCATTCGTGTAGGCGATGGTGGGCCCAGCCGTAGACGGCTAAAGACTGCTGGATCCAGGGCGGATAGGCTTGATGGGAGGGGTCGGACATATAGGGGGGTGTATACGTGTAGTGAAAAGGAACAACAATAGGGCGAGAAGAGAAGAGAATAAACTACATCACGGCAAAAAACAAGCATACCATATAAACGGGGCGGCGACGTAGGTCCCTTTTTAGGCCCTGGTGGCCGCCTTTCCTTCCATCCAAATGGCAAAAAAGTTTGTTTCGGTGTTGAGAGGTTTGGTGCAGAGTCCCACGTAGTCGTAGCGAAGCACGACATCAAGACCGTTCTTGAATCGCATGGCATTGAGGGCATAGAGGGCGTTCAAGGATTCCAGCAAGTTGGGGATGTTCATGTCCAAGATGATTTGGCGTTTCGTCATGAATTCGTCTTCCGACGTAGCGTCTTTCGTTTCCTTGGTGTAGTCGGCGGACGAGATACTTCCATTCCCATATTTCATGATCATGAGTTGAATGGCGGTCACGAGTTGGCCCAAATAGTGGGCGAAGGCGAGGTTATCGTCCAAGCCTCCCTTTTTCATGAGGGACACGCGGCGAAAGCCGGACATCCAGAACCCGAAGATCGTGTTCAATTTACGATTGAACAAAAGTCGTTTGGCTTCCGGGGTGTTGAATTCCTGGCGGTTGTAGTCGGCCGGGTCGAAGAGCGAATTGTATTCGAAGAGCGCGTTCGGCACTTCTTCCAAATGGCGCTTCGCCTCCGTAAAGCTGGTCTTGTGGTCGTCGTTGAACTTCTTGTTTTTGGCCGACAAGTAGGTCCCTGCGGGGGGCGGGGTCAGGTATTTTTCTATGGCATTGAGGCCCGCGGACACTTGGTCGGAGGCATAGTTATCCAGCGCCGCAAAGGTTGCCTCTTTCGGTGAAAATCCATTCAAATTTCCCGCATCGATCGCGGCTTTTCTCGTCCCAAAGTTGGTTCTGGCGGCCAAACTAAGCGTGTTTTCAGTGATATAGCTGATCGCCTGCATGGTGTAGAGGATCATGGGTCGGTGCAAGGCCTTGTAGGTGTCGATGACGTAGTCACTGGGATTTTGGGGGTCCAAGGTGGTGGGGTCGTTGGAGACGAGGATGTCTTCCAGATGAAACCAATGGCCCATCTGAAGCTTCCCCCGTCTGCATGCCCGGTTGTAGATTTCGAGCGAGTCGGGCTCGATGGAGCCGTCGACCATGGCGCAGCACATGGGCTTGCCTGGACACGGGGGTCTGAAGGACGTGCACCACGCCTCGATCTCGCCCTGGAAGGCCATGGCGCCTTCATATTCGGTGTCGTGGTCGGTGAGCACGTTGGAGTCGATCGTGATCCCCCGAAATTGGGTTCTCGTGTGTCTGGAGCCCCCCGACATGTGGTTGAAGACGAGAGGGACGGTTTCCCCGTTGTCGACGGTCGTGACCCCGCTTTCGTTCACGTCGCTCGTGAACCCCCTCACGTAGCTGAAGACGGCATCGCCTGCATGGACCTGCTTTTCGTTGGCGTCCGCGTTGTCGGGGAATCGATGGTCCTCGCCCTTCCGGGTCAGGACCTTTTCGTGGTCTCTGAGATAGCGGACGGAGCAACGGAGAACCGCCTGTTGCTTGACGTGCAAGTTCGTCACTCGATTCCCATTAAAATTGGGGCGTGTGCCAAAAGTCGACATGGGAAAATAAGAAAGGGGGGAGAAAGAGGGAAGGAAGAGGGGAGAAATAGAAAATATATATGTAGGGGGACAGGGGCAAAAACAAATCTAGAGCAAAAGAAAAGACGCGAACCTAGAAAGCCAGACTCTCTTTACGAATTGTTCAAGTTGAGATAGATGGAGAGACGATCGATCCCGCTCCAAGAGGTGTTGATGGTCGTGGTCCCGTTTTCGCCTGGGAAAATGGCGGAGCGGGTGGACGCCTCGCACTTTTCCATGGTCGACGGGTCCGACACTTTGTTGAAGATCCCCACGTGGAAGGCCTTTCCACAGTAATTTTCGTTGTCGTACCACACTTGGGGCAGCGACTGGCCGGAGGGCGCGACGACGGGCTCCAAGCGCCACTTGACCTGCTCGTTGTCGTAAATGACGAAGCGCTCATTCGTGATCATTTCGGTCTCCCTCTGAAGCCGTTGTCGCCCTAATTCATCGACCCGGAGGACCAACATGAACCAGGCCGACAGCCCGCCCGCGGGCTTGACGAGCGACATGTTCCAATAATTGGGGACGTTGTTGAACAGCCCCTTGCGGTGGAAGCTGTACACGTTCGTGGACGCGTCCGAGTCCGTGAACGGGTCGGACCCGATGTAGCCGAAGAGGTTCCAGGACGCGAAGCCCCAGTTTCGTCTCGATTTGTGCTTGTCCTTGATGTCGAATTGGGGGATGTCGATGGGGTTTCGCTCGTCCATCGTCGTGGCCGTGGTCCGGGGCCAAAAGCACTGGGGAATGGAGCCGTCCCACATGAGCCTCTTGAGCTGGCCGTAGGGCATCTTCATCTGCTCCAGGACCCAGTTCAGCGAGGCGAGGTCCCGCACGTGATTCAGGCCCCCGAAGTTGACGTGCTCCGTGAACACGAACTGGAAGAGCTGGATGGTGCGGGCCAGGGAGTAGCTTTGAAAGAGGTTGTGGCCGTCGTAGAGACCCATGAGCACCTCGCAATCCATCATGATTTGCGCCGTGGGGTCCGTGTTGTTGTCGACGTCGTCTCCTTCGTCGTGCATGGTGGACTTGCCCACCACGAAGTTTTCGACCAGCTTCATTTCGGCGGCGTTGAAATCCTTGAGGGTCTTGGAGTAGGCGTTGTCCAAGGTGTCGAGGCTGGACAAGGTGGGGTCGTTGAATTCCTCCCGGTCGAAGACGTTTTGGCGGGCGTCCATGTTGAGCCCTTTTCGAATGTGTTCCGTTCCATCCACGACATCAATGGGGTTGCCGGGGGGCGCCCGGACGGGAAAGGAGCGCTCCATGCGCTGAATTTCTCCACCGGGATCTCTGAGACTGGTGTCGAATTCGCTGAGCTGTTCGCCTGGGGCTAACATATCGGCCACCGAGGGCTCGGTCGTGAAAAGATGGGGTCGTGCCGCCATGGGGGTAAAGAGGAGAAGAGGAAGGGGGGAGGGGAGGGGGAGAAATAATAGAATAATAAAAAGCATGGGCAGTCTCACCCGACTTGCGAAACCGAGACGAGCTCCTTTTTTTCCTGGTCCTGGTATTCCTTCCAGACGAGACTCCGGACCCTGCTCAAAAGCTCGCCCTTGAACCGGTCCCGCTCGTCTTTCGATGCGTCTTCCCGGTCGTAGATCTCGAGGAACGTCTCCACCTCGGTGAGCGTCGTCAAAAGTCGATGCATGGGTCCGTGTTTGGGCACGTCCTTCAGGGCGCTGCGCTGGCCCAGGAAAAAGGGGTGGGCCAAGGCCTCGTCCAGGCCGATGCGGTCGTGGGGACAGAACTTGAGCATTTTTTCCATGAGGTCGAACGCGTGTTTGTGGTCGAGGCTCGTGACGCTTCCCGTGTGGGCCAGATACTGGGACCATTGGGGCTTGGAAAAAACGAGGAAGTTGCGGGACTGGAGGTCCAGGTATTGGCGGGCGTGGTAGTCCGAGACCCACTTCAGGCTCTTCGGGTCGGGGGGCTTTCCCAGCACCGACAAAATGCAGAGCAGCTGGTCCATGACGTCCTTTTTGTCCCTTTTCGGTTTAGACTTGGGGTCCCCCTTGTCTTCGACGTGGATGGGGGAGGGGGACGACAGAGGCGTGAAGGGCGCGCACTTGGACCCTTGGAAAGGCACCCGTCTGGACGCCTTGTCGCGTTTCTTGGTCCTGTACAATTCCTCCGCATACAAAAGCTCGGGCAAAATGCATCCCGCCGCCCATATGTCCAGCGAGGGGCCCTGGATCTTCTGTCTCAAGATCGTTTCCGGGGCGCGATACCACCGCGTGGTGACGTGTCCCGTAAAATTTTCGAACGACGAGACCGCAGGCTCCCCTTTCTCCTCCGGTTCCTCCAAGATGGGCGTCAAAGGCGTCATGGGCGTGTACAGACGCAGGGCCTCCAGGGAGGCAGATGGACTCGGGAGGGGCGGCGTGGGCGCGAGGGACGCGGACAGGGCGCCCCCCTTTTCGTCCGCATCTGGACCCGTGTACGGCTTAAAAAGACGGCCCAAGCCCACGTCCCCCAACACCGTCGTGCAGTCGTTTCTCACGAAAATGTTGGCGGGCTTCAGATCGCGGTGCAAGAGGCCCAAGGCGTGCAGTTCCTTCAAGCCCACCAATATGTGGTACATGAAATGCTTGACGTGGTCCATGGTGAATTCGTAGGAGCTGTTCCGGTCCAAAATCACGTCCAAGCTGCAGTCGTACAGCTCGGTGACCATGTACACTTCTTTGAACGTGTGCTCGTGGCTGTTGTTGGGCAGCTCCAGACGGTTGAGGCCTATGACGTGGGGCAGGCGGTCTTTGGCCAACGCGGCGATGAGCACTTCGCGAATGCATCCTTTTAGATACGAGGTTTTGGCGGTGATGTCGCCCAGCAGTTTGAGGGCCACCTGTGTCCCGCTGGCGATGTGCGTCGCCCTGAACACTTTGCCGTAGGCGCCTTTCCCGATGAGCTTGAAGTTAGTATAGCGATGGCCCAGGTGGGTCTGTATGCGATCGGTCCAATACAGGTCGCCCTGTGTTGAAGGAGTCTTTTTTAAAATGGACTTGAGAGGGACATTCGCTTTTTCCTTTTCTTTCTCTTTCGCTTTCTCTTTGGTTTCGACTTTATCTTTTTGAAGAGGCGTATTTTTCTTTTTGGGGAGGGGCGGCGTCGACTTGGGGCGCTTAGACCCATTGTGAGGGAGGGCGGGTTTTGAGACGAAGGACATTTTGAGTCGTTTCGGAGACGTTTCGTCTGACATGGAATACGTAAATATAAATAGATAGAAATAAATGAATGTATACATGAGACGGTCTTTTTTTTAAAAAACGGTTGGAAAAAAGAAAAAAGTGTATGAAGAGGAGACAGACGAGCTATCCACCGAAGCCCGACACGGCCTTTGAACTAATTAAATTGATGCTCTTGAGAATCATTTGCTCCAACTTGATCACGGACGTCAGAAGCTTCACGGAGTTATCGTTGATATATATTTTCCCGTCTGCGGGATCTCTGGACAAGGTCTGTTCGTCCAAAATGATGCGCTTGATTTCCCTCGTCTTATGGAGTTCCAAAAATTGGCGGCGCCGGGACTGGGGGTCGGTGCATTCAGAGCATTCTGCGATATTCTGTTCGGTGAAAATGTAGCGCCGCTTGTTCTTGATGCGCTTGTTCTTTTCAAAGATGGGCATCAAATTGAGCATGAACCACACGTGTAGATCGGAGACGTATTCCTCGAAGGAGTGCATTTTCTCGACGCCCGCGTTAAACCTGTTTTCCAGCTTGATGAAGAGGCTGGCGGCCTTGCTCTTGTCCTTGTCCCGGTCCTTGAAAATGCATCGAAAGCAGGGCGGACAGTCCGCGTCCAGATGTCGCTCATGGATGTCCAGAATCCACTGTTCGTTCTGCAACAGGAGCACGGGCTGCAGCCGCTTGGCCATTTCGTGCGGGTTGGAGGAGTAGTTGTTGCGGGCCTGGACGATCCCCTGTTGCTGGTTTTTGAGCCTTTGAACGGAGGACGCGAGCGTGGCTTTGGGCACGTACGCCTGGCTGTCGGGGATGATGTCAATGCCCTTTCTGAGCATTTTTCGGCGCTCCTTGAGGGACGAGTCGCTGTCCGAATCGATGGAGTTATCGGTGTCGGACCCGTCCAGGTCCTTGAGCATGTCCTCTTCGTCGTACGAGCGCACTTTTCTGTTTTTCTGGAACGAGGTGGCCGACTTGGTCGACTTGGTCGACTTGGCGCCTTTGGTGGGGCTGGACGCCTTGGAACCCTTTGAAAAGGTCGGTCGCTGGGTCCGCGCTCTCAGACGACTCGACTTGGCGCTGTATTCGGACTCGGCGCCCGAATCTTCGTCTTCGTCCTCGGTCGACGAGGGCGCTTGCGGAACCGTAGGCACGGGCCGACTCAGGGGGCCTTTTGCTGTTTTGGCGGAGCGAATGGCGGCCTGTAATTCCTTCATGTCGTCGTCCATGTCTTCCTCGAAATCTCGGGGGGGCTCCGGCTGGCCCTGCATCTTCTGCAGGTGGGGAACCGGGACGGGAGGCAGGCTTTCCAGGTTCACATTTTCCAAGGACTCGATGATAAACTGCTCGTCTTCGTAGTCGGAATCCGACATGAGGGAGAAAGCGAGAAAGCGAGAAAGGGAAAAAACGGAGGGGACAGAATACAAAGTATAGTCTATTTGACGCGAGGCCTTTTATTTGGCCCGGACTCGACATGTCGTCTCCCCCCGCCCCCCCGCCTCCTCGTTTCATTTCGTCGGACACGTTTCACAAAACCATTCGTTATTTGGTGCTTCATCTATTGCCGTATAGCATCATTCGCACTTGGAACGACAAATTGCCTTTGAAGATGGGATTCGTCGCCAACCACAATCCCGTGAACAGCGGAAAACTGACCAGCATCCAAGACCTAAAACTGCAGGACAACGTGCTCGTGCAGGCGCTGTTCCAAGACTGTGAGAAGGAGTATTCAAAAATCGTGGCCGCCTGCCAGACGTTCAACGAAAAGATCTTCAGCCGGTTCCAGGGGGACGCGTTCCTGCCCTTCCGCATTTCGTGCTACGCGGGCAACTGGGTCCAGGTCACGGACAAGAGCGGCCAGCTGCGGCTGAAGGCATGTCCCAACTTGGCCCTGTTCGCCTTTTCGGAGAACGAGCCCTATTTCAGGGTCAAGGGAGGCTGGGGCGACGTCTGGAAAACGTGGAATCAAGAGCATTACCCCATCAGCAAACGGGTCAATGCCGACCAGCCCAAAGAAAAGGTGATTCGCCTCGTCTTCCACGAGCTGCTGAACTCCGCCAAGGGGGACCAGGAGGAAAAGGCGTCCAGCCCCTCCAAACACTCCACCAAACGAAAGGACCCGCCCAAGGCAAAGGCAAAGGCAAAGGCAAAGACAAAGGCAAAGACAAAGGACTCGTCGGATGAATCTAACGAAGACAGTGGGTCCGACCGCAGCTCGTCGGAGGCGTCCAGCTCTTCGTCTTCGTCCCCTTCCTCTTCGTCCAGCGACTCCAGCTCTTCGGGCGAGTCAAGTGAGTCGGACTCGCCCCCCGCTCCCTCGCCCAAAAAGACCAAGGTCTCGTCGGTCTTTCAGACCTTCGAAAAGACAGAGCTGGACACCTATCCCATTCCCCTGAGCGTGTCGCTGGCCACATACACGTACACCCAAGACCAAAAAGCGCTGTGGGAAGAAATCAATTTCGTGTCGCAGTTCCTCTTTTACGTGTTCAAGAGCTTGGCCACGTTCGTCACGAGCTACGATTTGGAACATCTGTTCGTCTTGTGGATCCACCATCGCATGCCCAAAGACTTGAGGGACACGGAAGGCATCAATTTTGATCGGGTCGTGACCTTGTTTACGGAACAGACAGAAACTATATTAATGTACAAAATGTATAACGAATTATTGGCCAAATATCTAGCCTAACTGCGATTGTCCATAAACTCTTTGAATCCCGACGCCACGTCTTGTTGCTGCCGCTCCATGTCTTCTGGGTCGACGAACCCGTGATCCTCGATCCCCGAATAGGGGGGCGGGCCTTGGCCTTGGTCGTACATATCCGTCAGGGAGAGGGACGAGGAAGACGACAAGGACAACGTAGTATTGAGGGGTTTCGAAAAGTCCAAAAACTTGTTCATGGCGTCGTCCTGAACGTCGGGCTCCGCTTTCTGCTCCTGGGGAATCCACTGTTTTGGGGCGCGTATAGTGGTGCCTCCCAGCTCTGCGTAGGTAGCGTCTATGAACGACTGGATCTTCGCGGCCGCCTCTTCGCATTTGAAGACGTGCACGGCATACATCGCCTGTTCCGAGTTTTCATTGGACGGAGGCGAGCGTCTCACCTCCGCCCCTTCTTTCGCAATGTAGGCCGCATAGGTCGAGAAGTGAATCTGCTTCATCGTCTGGACCATGTTGAAGATGAAGGGCCGTCCCGCCTCTTGGTCGAACTCGATCGCCTGCTGAATGAAGGCGCCGAGGCCGTTCAAGATGTCCCATTCGTACTCGGCCGGCAACACGGCCTCGTTCACATGCATGCAGAGCAACACGATGGCCTTTTCGAATAAATTGGACCGGGCGAGAGGCACAATCGTAGCGCCAGGGGGGCAGAGCGTGATCGCGATTTCGTGAAAGAGGGGCGCGAATTCAATCTGGTAATTAAAGTGCTGAAATTCGTCCGAAAAGGTCCGGACCAAGACCCGGAGGAACGTCACGTCCTGGTTCTTGTACTCTTGGGGGTCCGCCTTCGAAGGGAGGAGGAAGGAGCTGTCGCTCTTCTTTTTCCCGAAGATCCAGTCCCCCGTCACGTCATCCGGGACCAAGGGCGGCACGGTAAGCTGGACCAGATATTCCACGAACGAAGGATCCCCGGAAGCCGCGAAGGACGCGAGGCCCGTCAAGATGGACATGCGCGCCCTCTGGATCATGCTTTTGGTCCAAGGCGTGTCCGACTCCATGGGCTTGGCCATTTGAAGCCAGTACGCGTACATCATGACCACGTTGCATTCGAACACCAAGGTTTTGGCGATATAATGATTCGATCCCTCGTCCAAAATGCCGAACAGATGGGACGAAATGCACAGTCCGTGGATGACGAGGAACGGCGTGTTCCCGGGCATTAAGAGATCGCGGACCTTGATGATGAACTCCGGCGTCTCGCGTATGAACTGCAGGACCGACGATTCAGGATCCTGATCCGTCAGAGGCCGACTCATGAGCCCGGTCACGCGCTCGATGGCCCGGAAGGCGTCCACCATGAAGTCGCGATCGTACTCATTGTTCAGGTTGAGCTCCTTGTCGGACGCGTTCCCCGAGTCCAAGGCCTGGAGCGTCTGGAATAAATCCAGGCTGCTCTCTTCGGCATCCTCGCCTTTTTTGATCGTGCACATCTGGAACGCGTCCATGTACAGAGGAAGCAGGAGCGACGCGAGGGGCTGGCCCGTCGCCAACGTGAGTTTGGGGAATTCGGTTTCTCCTTCCTGCAAAAATCCTTGCAACAGGAACATGACGGCCGACCGCATGTCCGGTTTGCAGGACTTGGACACGTACTGCTTCCAAAGGGCAAAGTGGGTCTCGGTCACGTAGGTCGTGATGCGGTTGCGGAACTTGGTCGACTGGCCCAGCAAATTCGAAAAGAGCCACAGGATAAAGCGGAAGCTGAGATGGGCCTGGATCTTTGGCACCAACATCAAATTGAGCAAGAGGGTGGGCAATTCGTGCACGTCCAGCAGCGATTCACACATGACTTCAGCGTTCACGCCTTCGAGCCTATTCGCCTGGCAAATGAGCATGATGAGGATGTGCAGCGTACTGTGGTATCCATCCAGGAGGGAGGGATCTTGGAGCACCTGCATCAGGAGACGCAAGCCATGCCCGCCTTCATACGTAAAAAAATGCTGCAAAAAACAAAAATTGAGCGCATCTAGGCGTGTTTTGGCCACCTTTCCCAGTTTGCGCACTTCCGTTTTTCGGTAACATTCGTCGATTCTCTTCATGATGTCGTGCATGGTGATGCAGGCCCGAACCCGACGATTAATCCTGTCTTGAGGATGCTCTTGGCCGGAGGCCTCGACGAACTCGAGGAGGAAGAGCATAAAAATTTGGCTCACGTCTTCCGTCGACGGCAATTCATTTTCAAAGTCTTTCAACGCTTGGGTCCTAGTCGAGGCTTCGGGCGTCGAATAGAGTTGGATAGACGACGAAGAGGATGACGACGACGACGACGACGACATGGGCACCTCTTGCCAGCCTGCGTCTTTGCCCTCCTTTTCTTCTTTTTCCTCTGACCGGATCACGTCCCCATCCGCCGTGATGGACCGCTGTCGCCTCTCCACCATGCCCTGTTCCCGATCTTCCCTCCGTTGCTTTTGGGCCTGGCCGACCCGCAGGTCCCGGTTTTTCTGGACATCGATGCCCCCCTTTAAAGTCCGTTTAGGCTTGTCGGACGATTTGACGGCATCGGCATACGACTTGGCCCCCGGACCGAAAGAGAAGGAGGGGGAACTGGAGGAGCTGGAGGAGATGGACGGAAACATGATTCACAAATGAAATAAATGAAAGGTAAACGCGAAAGGGAGGGAAAATGGGAAATAGGACCCCGAAAAAGGCTCGTGTCCCGCGCTTTCAAGAGTCATGGGTTTCGAAAAAAGATAAAAAGCCCCACAGACCTTACTTGTATTTCCACCTCCCCCCATGTCGTCGTCCTCTCCCTCCCCCTCTCCCTTTGTCATAAAGCCCCCCACCCAACAAGCCAGACACAAGCCCATCCTGCCGTTTGACCATGCGGCGGCCCGAGACGCGTGCTGCCTATGTCAAAGAAAATGGACCGAGAAAAGCATGAAGGGGCTCTCTACGCCGGGGTGGATGTGTACCATCTTTCCGCCCTTTCAGGACCGACGTCCCTGTCGTTATGTATGTCTTTCGTGCCAATCGGACCACGAAAAAATGACCTATTTGCACCTCCTTGACGCCTTGGACTGGGGTCACGTCCCCATGGTCCTGGTGGACCCCGATTGGGTCCAGAGGTCGAAAGAGGGGACGTTGGCCACCTTTTGGAGGACGCCCCACATGACGACCCAGACAAACACCCTTTTTTATTCGGAGACGGACGCCTCTAAAAACATATGCTGGGTCGCCGCCATCCCCAAAACGGACGACGAGGAGGACAACGACGAATTAAAAGTGGCTCTTTATGTGTACGACAAAAGCAGAAGTGCGTCCAAGTACGTGTTGTTGGACGATTTTATGAAGTGGAATGCAGAGGCGGGTACCCCGTTGCCCCCTTTGAGAGTGAAACCGTACTGCAAAGAGCCGTACCCTGTAGAGCTGATGAACGACAAGACGCTTTCCAAGCTCGCCCGTCTCAACATGAAAATAGTGATGAAACGGTGGGACGCGCTAAAGCCCTATGTGCCCCTCGTACAAGAAGCCACTCTCTTAACGTTGGACACATCCTTCAAGGACTTGACAAGACACGACCGCCTATGCCACTGCGGCCACGCGTCCACGCTTCACTACTTAAATAAAGGGGCATGTGCATACAATGAGACGAAAGAGGTCAGCGGCGAGCATGCGTGCGAGACTTTTGTAAATCGGGAAGAAAAGGAAGAGGAAACGACACCCCCTCTTCTTCCAGCTAGACGGAAGAGCGAGAGGAAACGTAAGGCGCCAGACTTTATTCAACTGTCCCCTCCGCCCCAACCCTCGTTTACAAAACTGAAAGAGACTACAAAGACATAGATCTACCTATTTTATAGGAGCCATACACAAAATTTACATGATGTCAACCCCGACCCACATACACATTTCAAAATCCCAAAAATCGGCCGTTTTCGATTTTCGGGCCCGAAAAAGGGTTTAGAAAAAGAGCTTAAGGACCTCGTCTCCCCGAAATTTCTTTTTGCCTTTTTAGGTCGACGAAGTTGGGTGCGCGCTCGTGTAGGTATAGTGGAATGCTCTAGACCTGCGAGTTTCGGTCGAGATCGACCTCGACTCGAAACAACAACGTCTTTTTTCCCTTTTTCCATTTTGAAAAAGGGGGGGCTGTGGGTTCCGGAAAAATTTCCGGAACCCACCCAGGTCCCTCTTTGCTCTTTTGACCCTGGGTGGGTTCCGGAAATTTTTCCGGAACCCACAGCCCCCCTCTTTTGAAAATGAAAAAGGGGAAAAAAGACGTTTAAAAAGACGGACTCGTGTGGATTCAACTGAAACTGTCAGGAGTAGAGCATTCCACTATAGCTACGTGAGCGGTCACCCAACTTCGTCGACCTAATTCGCCAAAAATAAATTTCGGGGAGACGGGGTCCTTAAGCTCTTTTTCTAAACCCTTTTTCGGGCCCGAAAATCGAAAACGGCCGATTTTTGGGATTTCGGCCAAGAGTCCCTTTGATTCATAAAAAACGGGTAGAGGTCTTTTTTTATCAAGTGCTATTTATAGAAATAAAGAGGTCTAGACGTTTTTTCGTATTTTTTAAAACCTTGGCGAATTTTTAAAAGGTCGACAAAAAAGGGGCCTCGACAACGCCCCTTCCCTCTATTCCTGTTCTTCTCCCCTTCTCTCTCCATGAGTGATTCTCTTCTCGATTTGGTGCCTCCACCCCGACCCCTCGAGGTCCCTCCCCACGTCTCTCTCTTCTTTCCGCCTGCCTACACGACGAATCCCTTTTTAATGCCTCTTCTTCCCCCCATCCCGGTTCCCCTCTCCCAGCCCGTGCAGGTGCCCGTGGAAGGCTCCATGTTTCCGGAGGACGGGACCATTCCCTCTCTTTCCGGGTACTGCGAAGAGTGGTTCGTGGAAGGCCAGCTGGACCACTTCAAAGAGTACGCGTGCAGCATCTGTTTCTTGCCCGCAAAAATGCCCTGCATGGCCGACAATTATACGAACGCGCTCTGGAGAAAGCCCATCAGCACCGATAAACTGTGCTACCATTTATTTTGTTGGCGATGTCTCTTTTATTACATGGGCAATATTGGAGATGATCTCATTTACAAACGCAAAAAGTGCCCTTCCTGTAGAGAAGTGATCCTCGACATGGACCACATCAAGGCCGACGAAAGAATCAAACAGATCCTGTCCCACCAAAAAGTCGTATGTATGAACAAAGGGACGGGATGTCCCTGGACGGGCCAGTTTGGGAGCGAGGGCGAAGACATGGTGAACCATCTGAAAAAGTGCGACTACAAAGAGGTGACGTGCAAGTGGAACCCCAACCACCGCATTTTGAGGAAACATATCGACGAGCACGAACAAACGCAATGCTTGAACCGGACGCTTTTGGCAGAGCTGAAATCGCCCCTCCATCTTCATCCGTCGCCCACCTTTCAGTGCGCCAATCGGTGCTACGACAAGGTCGCGCAGCTCTATACAGACTCGATGCGTTCAACCCCTGGTCCCTCGTCCAAAAGGCAAAAGCACAAGCGCGGAAAACGCGCCAAGGTGGACCAGGACTCGAGTGCTCTGCCGGAGCGCTTTTACGTGCACAAGGACAGCTTTCAGATCCTGTTGGGCCCGGGCGCGGACCAGAACGAAAACGCATGGACGATCCACAAAGAGCTGATGGCCGACCAGATGCTGGACCACTTGACCCACGACTGCCCCTACGAAAAAATTCACTGTCCCTTCCAGAAATTCGGCTGTCAGGAGCGCATGCTCGAACGGAAGGACCTGAAGGCCCATCTGATACACGCGGCCTTAGACCACAGCGGTCTAGTCAATCGATAAATCGAACCACTCGGGCTCCACCGGAGGCGCCGATTCTATGGGCGCACGACTTATGTCCGGCTCGATGAGTTCCAACGACGCGGGGACGTCGGCCAGGACTCTACCACAGAACTCGCTGTACCATTTTTGAAAGTGGAGAGACGTGAGGGCAAACGACAGGTGGAAGGGCGCCAGCATGCGCAGCGTGACGGGAATGATGGAGTGAAACAGATACCAGTCCAGATGGATGGACGCGAGGTCCTCGCAGTCGCTAGGGTGTTTGGCGCCTTCTTTCGTATACACGAAGCCGATCCAGTCGCCGTTCAAACAGGGCTCGCCCTGCCACGACTTGGATCCGTATTTTTGCGTATTTTTTGTTCTGGCGACGATGCCATGGGGCTGGTTCCAAGCGGTCGAAAACTCTTTAAATTCTTGACGAATCGTAAAATCCTCTAGTTCAAGCGTTTCGACGTTGAGATAGGTGTTCAATAAACCCAAAAAGAATGTTTCGATGTCTTTCTCCGTGGTCGGGTCGGGCGTCGGCCGCCTGAAGCCGAAATCGAGCCACGCCTTGGCCATGCGCTTCGTCAGACGACAGACACTGTGCTCGACGATGGGCAGCCCTTTGATCTGCCAAGGCTCGTGGGCCTCGCCCTTCAGCTTGGCGGCGAACGTCTTCCGCTTCATCAGATACATCTGTTTGTAGATGTGCTGCGCCATGACCCGAATGTGCACAAACTTGACGTTAAAGGTCAGGTCCAGATGCGCCTGAATGAGAGTAAGGATTTGGCCGTCCGTCAGGGGGGAAGAAGAAGAGGAAGGGCATTCGAACTGGATGGACAGGCCGTCCGTGTCGCCCGCCCGCGTCGACCAGTGCCAGGGCTGCCACTGTTCCCACGTCCCCTCGATCGTGGTCTTCAAAAGCTGCAACAGCTCTCGCCCCTTGAGCGTGACGTACGCGGCCAACTCGGGCAGGTAGAAGCGGGAGACGGCACACCCCAAGATCCCGTAGATTTCATTGCCCGCCAGTTTGGCGAGCTCCGCCTCCTCTTTGTCGCCCCTCTGAACGGCCCGTTGCCCAATGTCCCAAAAGAGGGAAATGAGGGACGGCAGAATGCCCGCCTTCTCGCTCGCCGGCTTAAATTTGAGCTGGGCGGCCGCCCTGTCGTGGATCGTGGCCTTGCCCTTCACCAAAGCGCTCGATGTTGGGTCCTCGCCTTTGGCGTATTGCTCCTCTTCCACGTCCAGCATGCGCTGATACAGGAGCTCGGGGGGAGGGGCCGCGTCTGGGCCCGGATCGGTTAAAGAAGAAGAAGAAGAAGAAGAAGAAGACGTCGGTTTCAGCCGCGTCGTGAAGCACGCATTCATTTCTTTCATGATGGACGTGTAAAATTTCTTGAAGTCGAGGAGCGCGGCCCACTTGTGGTGGAGGCCCACGTCGGCCTCCGGCACCCCGCCTCCACTGTAGCCTTCAGAGCCGTACGCAGGCTCCGGCAACAGACAGTTCGCCTCGTAAAACTGCTGCACGAGGCGCTCCTCGATCCACTTGTATTGGGCTTTTGTCAAGACGGACGACCAGGAGCAATTCACCAGCGAGGCGAGACGTCGGGTCTTGGGGATCCACTTGTGTCTGTCCAAAAGCGCTTTGGCCATGGCCACTTTGGACGGCCGGGGGGCCGGCACCTTGATCGCGTCCAGAAAATCGACCGTTGTGCCCAGAAACAGATGAAGGAGGGAATAATCGAGCATTTTGGGGCTCCATATTTTGGCCAGATGGTGCAGGGACACGAACAGCCGCCCACTCGCCCTTTCGTGGAGCGATTTCCACCGGTTGTCGTTTTTAAAGGAGAGGGTGGTGTTCAGGGACCGGGACCAGCCGCGGCCCAGCCAGCCGAGAAAGGCGATTTGGGGACACAGGTCGAGCCAGCCCCAGTCGTGCGACACCACGATGTCGGGGTCCACCGTTTGGCCCACGTCCGCCAGCTCTTGCCACGACAGGGCGACGCCCTCCCGGCCCTTCTCGTCCTCCAAAGACGGCAGACACATGTAGCCCATTCGAAAGGTGGGCGACGTGTAGTCGGGCTCCACCAGCATCAGGGAAAAGAGAGGGGGCGTCGCGTCCAACGGCCGGCTGGAGGGGGGCAGGGGGACGAGCTCGCCCTCGTGGCACGGATACGGGCAGTGGGACAGGGGGTACACGCTCCCCTTTTTAATCGAGACCCAGCCCGGGCCGCCCAGCCGCAGCTGCAGCTTGGCGAGTTCCACGATCGAATAGCTCTCCCCCACCGCGATCAGGCCGTGTCTGTTCACCACGTTTCTGAACTCGCTCCCCGATAAGGAAAAGGACGTACCCGTGCGGCCGGGCGACCGAAACTCTTTGAGTCCCCGGTAGTTGAAGGGGTAGGTTAACGAGAGGACCGGTTTCTCCTCGCCCTCATGGAGGTGGAACTTGGCCTCTTTTTTCATGCTTATGTTGTCGGAGGGGACCCCCAGCTGGTCCACGAGCATAGATTTCAAATCTTTGACGAATGGGGTAAAGTCTTCGAGCCCAGAAGCGGTATAAAACCAATATTTGCGAAGAATGTGGCCTATCACGATCGTACTGACGGCGCCTGACGTATCTTTGAGCCAGAGTTGGACGGACGACGTGAATCCCGGCAGCTCTCGGATATCGTACCAGTAGTAGGGGGACGTCATGAATAGGAGGGTAGGATGTGTATGTAAAAACGAAACCGAGACAAGGGAACAAGTTAAAAAATGAAAAAGGAAAATAACGGGACGTTGGACCGGGGGTTTCGCCTTTCGCGTTTAGCCTCTCATGGCCATGGCCAACGAATTGGTGGTCTTGGGCATGCCGAACGAGCCGACGGACCCGCCTCTAAAATTCCTGGAGCCATTGGACCCGCTTGGAATGCTTTCCTTCGTGTGGGTGGACGTGGGCGTGTCGGACCCCAGGCCCGCGTAGCGGGAAGAGGGTCGATTGCCTTTGGACGGGGCGACCTCTGCCCCCTCGGTCCTTCCGACAAACCCCAAATTCGCGTATTTGGAGCTGGCCCGGCCCGTTCCTGTGCCTGTGCCGAGGGGAGTGGGCGCGGCCCTCACGGCCTGAAAGGAAAAGAGGCCCACGTCTCCCTCGTGAACGTCCTCGTCCTCGTCCGCCTCCTGCATCTGTCCTCGATTGGACGTGCGCGGCTCCTGTACGACGATGAAGGGGGAGACGAAGGGCTCCACCACTTCGTATAGATCGGGGTACTCGGCCTTGCGAAATTCGATGAAATCGTAGATGGCTCTCAGATGGACGAAATTGTCGGGGATTTTGGCGACGCTTTCGTAGCATAGGATGCCCACGTCCAGCGTCACCATTAAGAGGTGGATCGTTTCCGCAAATTCGCTGAATTCCTGGAACAGGAAATTGGGTTCTCGAAGCACCTGTTTCGCCCTCGTGTCGGCGTAGGGCGCCCGGGCCTGTCGGATCTTCGATATGCTGAACGCCGGAAGAGGCTTTCCCCTCTTCTGAAATCGCTCCCCGAAAATGCCGGAAAAGTGGCGATGGACGATCTGCAAGGTCATGTGCCTCGACGCTTCCTGCGACTCGGCCAGCCCCTCTTTCGCTTTCTTGTCCGGTTTGTCGCTCTTGTCCTTTTTGGCCGGGGCCTCGTCGTCCCCCTTCTCCTCTATGGGTAACGCGTAGATCGGTTTTTTGGAGGTTCGGGGGACCACGGGAATGTGACTGGCGGCGGGGACGCCAATCGCTTCTGCGACCGCCTGTTGATCTGCAGTCATGTACGCATCTAGGGGTTCCACGAGCGCCCCCTGCGCGTTTTCGCGAATGAGTTCACTGAATTCCGACGAGGGGGAAAAGGTGGTGCCTACCATGATGTTCGTGACGTCCGCATCTTCTCCATCCATATTCGTAGGACCCAGGTCCTCGATGATGGTCGTGGGCTTTTCCTTTTCCTTTTCCTTCTCCTTTTCCTTCTTCCCGTGTTTCGAGGAGGACGTCTTGGACACGCTATACGAAGTTTTGGAGGTACTGCCACTCATGCTTTTTTGAAGGGGGCGGTTTTTTACTTTTTTCCTAAATTTAGGAGATGGACTAAATGACTGGAGGGGGAGGGGAAAACGATGCGAAAAGACAAGATGTGGAAATATATTCTTTCCCCCGCTTTTCTCCCCCCTTTCCCAAAGTATCCGCTTTCCACTCGATCCCCTTCACGACTGTGAATTTTGATTTTTGCTTAAAAAAGGTAAAATTTGAATTTTATGAGTGAGTCTTCCGACCCCCTCTCTTTCGGAGGCCCGTCTCCCTACCAATACCGGACGCGCGGAGCCCATTCGAGCAATGACACTTCCAATATCAATCAACGTAGACCGACGGGGCAGCCATCCCAGGCGCCCGACAGCAACATCATGGGCGACGCGGTCCCCTATCACAGCGGCGGCTACATCGCGTCCAACGTCAACCTGTTCAACGGAATTGGCTCGTCCCAAGGGTCCCCGGTGACGCAGGTACCCCAGCCGGGCATCTCTTTAAGGGTCCCGGCTTTGAACGGACAGCACCCGGGCGCAAGTCCGGGTCCTCCTCTGGGCCCTTCGGGTCACGCGGCCCCTCCGAAAGACGAGTTCAAGGGCCATCCGGGCATCCCTTCTTCCGGGCCGAGCGTTGTCTCCCTGTATGGGAGACGCTGTTTGGTCGTCTCTTACCGTGTCGTCACGTCCGTGCTTTTTAGAAGGGGCCTCTTTCTCCTCTTTGTCGGGTGCGCCCTCTATTGGGGATACGGCTCCTTCTTTGCGTCCAAGTCGGTGGACGCCACGCTCCTCCACAAACGGAACTTGGTCAAGTACATGGCGAGGCACACGGACAAGGGGGACAGCACGATCTGCAAAGACGTCCACTACCACATGCGCGGCTACCACAACCTGGAAAAGAAGGACCGCGTGCCCGAGCGGTACGGCAAAAAAATGGAGCTTGCCCTGACCCAGAACCCCGACATTCCCTGTGTGTCGACCATGGACTTGAAGAACGACCAGACCATTTTCCACGTCGCGATCCGACGCAAGCCCTGGATGTACGGCGAGTCGTCCTTTCTGCATTTCGTGGAGCCGCAGTACAACGTGTCGGGCTACGCCATCGACGGGTCGTCGCTCTCCTACTACATGGAGACGAGACGCGAGGAGGGCGTGCACTGCGAAGGCAAGACGGACCAAATGAGTCGCGAGCCCGTGACCGATTTGTGGCGATCGGTGCCCCGGTCGAACCGCGTCGTCGTCTACTATCAAGACCTGAAAGGACAGTACGACATGATGGAACTGAGTGGCGAAGAGGCGCATTGTATTCAACATTTTAGCGACGTGTTCAATTGCAAATGGAAGTGTGCGAACGAGCGCAAAGAAAAAAGTAAAGACGAAAAACCGAAAGAAAAGGAAAAGGCTGTCAAAGAAGAAGAGCCGCTTCTGGACGACGAGGAAGACACCGGTCCTCGACGCAAATGGTAATTTACGTGTAGTCTATCGTCTCTTCGTTTATATAAAAGGTCCCCGTTACACTGATTTGAAATTGATCTTGTAGTTGAACCGCCCCGTCGTCCTTTAGCTTGACAACGCATTCCATGTTACAGAGCCAATAGGAGGAGATGCCGTCATGCGCCCAAGGAACAACTTTCGCCCTTTTCAACGCGACCCTCATGTCTTTCCACATACGTTGTAAACATAAGAGTAACGTGTCTGCCGTCACCTCTTTGTCTTGAAAGGTTTGTATAGCTTCGATCCCTTTCGATTTGTAGGTGAAGGGCATGGCGGGCGAAGTGATGGACCAGTCTTTCATCTTCGCGTCCGCTTGCCATTGAAGCATTTCTCTTTTTTTTCGCAAAAGGCCATTGGCCTCGTCGAAAATGGCGAGTCGGACGGCCAGGCCCTCGTCGGTTGCGAGACCCTCTTTTTTATCGTTGACTGCGTCTATTTTCTTCTCGAGCGTCTTTAAATAGGGACATATAATTTGACTTTCCACCACACATCCACCGCAATGGTTAACTTCGTGATCGTCATCGTGATTCCAGCTAGACATTGAAAATAGGTAAAAGGAGATAGGACGAAAGAATTAAAAATGAAAATTAAAAAGTAAAGGCCTGCATGAAAAGGGAAACGGGACTTTTCATTTTTTATATTTTAATTATTCATGTCTGTTCCCTGTCCCACCGTCAAGCAGACGAGAGAAGTCAGTCGGGTCACCTTGGCCTCCCTCGTCTTCGAGCTATGTATACGTACGATCGATATCGACGTCCCCAGTCAGGTCACCTTGCTCCCAGAATGCAAGGGCTGGTCCTCCGACCATTTTGATCACAGCTACAGAACCTACACCCTCTACCCCAAAAACACAACCGAATTTAACGACGACGAGCTCATCGTGGGCCGAGCGTCCTTGAGACACGAGAACTGGATCTCCATCTATAGAAAAGACGAGGAAAAGGAATATCTGGAGACGAGGCCGTGCGACAAAGGACGACTGACGAACCCGTGCCAGCTCGAACTCAGCTGGATCGCGATCGCGGCCCCTTGGGAAAAACGGGGCATCGGCACCGACTTTTTGGCCTATGTGTTGCGGGACGTGGAAGCGAATTGGCATCAGGGCGAAAAAGGACTCTTCGTTACGGACGTGAGCGACCATCCCGCCTTTTATACGAGAGCCGGCTTCAGTCCTCGAGGGGGCGGGACCTATCGATCCTACCTCTTTAAGGCATATAATACACCTGCGTGGAGGGCGAAGGAACATGTCGAAACTCGATTGAAAGAAGCGCGCAGACAAACTTTATCGTTTACGGAACAGGCGATCGAAGACTATGAACGGGAACAAGCGATGTTGTTGCAGCGTCGACGTCTCGTGTTTACACGTGAGGTCATAGTCTCGTTAATTTGAGTTCATTGCGTTGAGTGATATAATCTGTAGCTGCTTCTTCAGGTGTCTCGAGTGGAACATTCGTCAAGATCGTTGTTACCAAGGTGAATAATATAAAAAGAAAAAGGAGGAAATTCATTTCAAACAATATGAATAAGGGGGACCCCAATAAAAGAAAAAAGAAAAATAAAAGAACCGACGCACAAGTCTCGATTCCTTTTCTTTCCCTATTTTCATTTTCAAACCCATGAGCTCTTCCTCTTCCTCTTCTTCCACCTCTTTAGAGCCCTACTTTGAAACCCTCAGGGCCCAAGGCTACGTCGTCATTCCCAACATACTCACCTCGGCGCAATGCACCTCCTATAAGACGCGCATGTGGGACTGGCTGGAGGACTTGGGCTTGGGCACGTCTCGTAAAGACCCGGACACTTGGAAGGCGCCCACCTTCCCTATGACGCAGCACGGCATCATCGCCTATCCCTCCTTGTCGCATACCCAATTCATCTGGGACGTTCGCACGGAACCTAACGTGATGGACGTGTTTGCCAAGCTTTGGAACACGGACGATCTGCTGGTCGGGTTCTGCCGGGCCAGCGTCTATCTGCCCCAACAAACGGTCGCTACGAAGGACTGGCTGCATATTGATCAGTCTAGCACCGAACCCAACCTCGAATGTTATCAAGGCGCGGTGAACTTAGCGGATCAAAAGGAGCCAGACTCGGCCGGGTTCATGGTGCTCCCTTTCTCCCACTTGTACCACGCCGACTTCTTCAAAGACACCCAAAAAGAATCGAAGGGCGACGGCTACATGCACGCCCCGGAGGATACGGCCTGGTTCGAACAGAAGGATCCTCGATGCAAGAGGACGTTTGTCCCCGTCACGGAAGGCTCCATCACGCTCTGGGACAGTCGCTGCGTCCACTGGAATCGGTCCTTCCCCAAATCCAAGGCCTCCCTGTCTATTTCCAACGCCTTGCCGCTCGCCAATGTCCCGGAAGGCCGCTATGCGATCTTCGTGAGCATGACGCCGAGGACCAAGGTCAAGGACCCCAAGGTCATCAAGCGAAAGCGAGAGGCGTTTGAAAACAGGCGCTCCACGAACCACTGGGGCCACAAAGTGACCTATTTCCCCAAGAAACCACATGCTCGCTGGCCGAAGGACATTCAGCACCTCAAGTACATAGACCAGCGATTACAAGAAAACGAGAGGGTCCACAAAAAAATAAAGGAGTCCACGCTTCTCGTGACCCCCGCGATGAAGAAACTCGCTGGCTTTTGAATCTAGTACTATTCTATTCTCCCACACTTTTCCTTCCCCCCGAAGCATGCTGTCCTTAACCGCCCCTGTCCCCTCTAAAAGCGGGCCTGCAAGGGGCTCAGGCCAAGCGTCCACCGTTCGCCATAAACGAGGCCTTGAACCCACCTATTACGACGAGAAGGACGAGATCGACAGCGACTTAGAGAACGCGTCGACACCGTCCGACGTCGAGGCCGAAGACATCGACCCGTTTAACCGGAGGACCGACGCAGACGACCCTGTGGTGAACGCGACGGTCCCCGTGCACTACGAGGGCGACGAGGAAACGGACAGCGACAGCGGCGAGCCGTCCGACCCCGTCCCCAACCTCAACGTCTACTACAAAGCCCACTTGACCAAACGGCCCCGCTACCACTATGCGGCGCCCAGCGGCGCCGATCCGAGCGAGGAGGGCGACCAGGCCCTCCTGTTCGCGGCCTACAGACCCCCGCCCCCGCTTTTCAGGGCGCCCTCCACCCTCGCCAACCCCGAGCTCATCTCGAAAGAGCATGCGCGCTACCTCCACGACGCCATGGCCAAAATGTGGGACGTCCACTATTCGAAAGGCAACGAGCGCCAAAACTTCTACGTGTGCGAGTCCATTCTGCACGTCTTGTACAATTCGCTGGAGGCGCGACAGAGCGAAACGGGACTCGTCGTCACGCCTCTAGGCGTGTTCAAGCCCAACGCCCTGAACCCCGACAACGTGTATCCGGCCATCCACCCCTCCCTTCCCCTGTCCGACCTCCTCTTCTTCCTCCTCATCCAACTCTTGAAGCGCTACCATCTGCTGTCCTATCTGTTGGAAAAGCCCATTTTTTTCATCGTCGCCATCCTCCAAAAGTACATGCTGGACCCGCCCGAATTTCTCAAGAGCGACCCCTCGTTCACGCAGGACCAGCTGCGCCAGGACAACGTCCTCTTTCGCATGGTCCAGCGAGAATGGGACACGTACGTGTCCATCGTCAAGTCCAACCTGGTCGTGCAGAAGCACATTTCCTCCTTCACGCTCATGCGCTATTTAAGACAGGTGCGATGGTACGAGCTCTCCGACAACGACGCCAAGCTTCTCACACGAGCAGACGGGTTCAACCAGTGGCTCGACACCTCGGTCTGGCAACACGTGATCAAAAGCATGGGCGCGTACGGGTTCTTGGGCCCCGCGGACGAAGCGCCGATCCAATTTCCCCTGTTGGGCATTTGGAGCGTCAACTACTCGAGAAACACGGTCGACGAGCTCCTCGATCGCAGCGATTTTTATCTGCTGGCGCTTCCCAAAACGCCCAAAATGCCTTTGGTGCACCTGGACCCGCAACTCGAGAAGCTGGGCAATCCGTACGACCTGAATCTACTGCAGCCTTGGAAAACCAACATGCTCAAGCAGATCCACACCAAATGTCTGCAGCCCTTATTGCAGCACGCCATGCTGCAGCAGCAGCACGACGTGCTCGTGGATCTGAAGGAGAGCGTGCTCGAATGGAACGCCCAGGCCGCGTCGCCCAACCTCGCCTACCAATTCCTCTTTGCCCAACTCTCCCGCACCTTCCACAAGGAAGTGACCAAGCTCCCTCCTTGGATACAGGCCTTGGCGACCGGGTGGACGCCTTTGATCCTGGAACGGGAGGCCTATCAGCTGAATCAGCCCTCGACCGAAGAATATCGGCCCGCGGCGCGAGCGGCCCACACGTTGACGACCGTGGTGCGGGACGTGCCCTTCAACCCGACCCCCATTCCCTTCAGCCGCCACCCCATCGACAAATGGCTGTTCGGCTTCACGCCCTCCAACCCCGACTTCAAGCCGTTAGGGATCGCGGACGTCGTTCCGTCGGAACACGACTTCAAGGAATCGGTGGACGAACGCATTCGCAAAAGGCCTCAGGGCGTCCCTTTCCGAGACTACGTGGACGCCGAAAAACAGGCGGCCCAAATGGCCCTGAAAGCGTCTCTGGACACGTTCTATCCCCTCTTTGTGCGCTACGGCCTGCTCGTCTTGGCGAACCGATGGCAGGACAAAACGGACCTGCGCATGCCCTCGTTGAGCCGACGCTATTTCACGCGCACGTTTTCGGACTATACGGACGTGTTGAGTCCGCTCCTCTCGTGGGCCGTGAACCACCAGACCGCCATCTCCGACGCCATCAGCCACTTACACGTGACGCAGGAAGAGGTGATCGAGGAACTGGCGATTCAGTGGAAGGCGGTGCAGGACGCGCTCAAAAACTTCATTTGCGTCGAGCTTTGGACGTGCGTGATGCAGTCCTTTTCCCTGGCGTCTCTAGATCTTCTTTACAACGACCGCATGTGGTCGACTATGGACGGGATCCTGTTCACGCTGGACGAGCAGGACACGACGCAGAAACGACTTGTGTTGGAGGAAAAAGGCTTCGATCTGAATCCCTTTTCAAGCCAGCTCATCGCCCCCTTCTTGGAGGCGCTGAACCACGTGGACACGTGGATCCAGGGCGAGTCGCAGCTGAGAAGGGGGGCGTATGCCGACCAGAATCGATGGGTCAAGTGGACCAAGACCGTGACGCCGAAAGGCGACACCAAATGGACGTTTCACTTCGAAAAGAAGGAATTTGACCTGTTCATCGAAAAGACGCAGCCCTTCGTGAGGGGCGACATTCCCTTCATCTTCGAGAAGGAATATGTGAAGCTGGTCAAGTTTTTCGGGGAGTGGTACACCTCGGTCAAAATTCGGCTCCCGATGCCGTCCATTTCCGAATTCAACATCATCTACCAGTCGTTGGCCCAGGAGCTGCGAGACTACCTCCACGTGAAAAAATGGCCCTTGACGAAGTTCTTCGCCTACCTCTTGTTTAGCATAGAAATGATCAGCGTTCAATTGAATGTGAACGAATCGTAATGTATGACGAATAAAGCAATAAATCTAACGCAAAAACAAAAAGAGAAGCATAAAAACGCTATAAGAGAGGGGGCGAGAGACCCGGGTTAATCGGAGGAAGGTTTGGCTTTCTTGGCGCTCTTGGATTTGTCTTTGCCCCCTTTTTCTTTGTCGGCGGCCGCGGCTTTGCGTTTTTCCTTTTCCTTCTTCTTCTTTTCTTGGGAGACTTCTTTGGCGGCGACTTCGTCCCAATTTCCAAAGTAGTTGGTGCCCGATTCTCGGGAGAAGAGAATGTCGGCGGCCTGGGCCGCGTCTTTGCTCTTGACGGTGCTGCGATCGCCCATGACTTTGACGACGATCGACCAGAATTCGTAGAATTCGGCGATGCACATTTCGCGCATAATGGGCTTTAGTTTCTTGTGGCTGCGCCATCCGTTCCCCACGATACGGGCGCCGTTGCTGCAGGAGACTTCGAGCGCTTCTTCAAAGGGCTTGCCTTTGGCGACTTCTTCCACTTCAGCGCCCCCGGCTTTCTTGTTGCTGCCCGTGCGGCCCCCCTTGGGGTTTTGGACTTTTTGAGCGGTGGCGCTCTTGCCTCCCTTGCCGCTTTTTTTAGAGGAGCGAGAGGAGGAGGCGTCAGCGTCTTGGGCGAGATCGAGGGAGTCAGACATGAGGGAAAAAGGAGAGGGGAAAAAGGAAAAAAGGAGAGGTCGAAAAAGGAGAAAGGGAGCGGGCGGGGAGAGGGGGGAGGAGGAAATAGGAGTACCCGGCCGGCACTCCCTGTTTTTTTCTTGGGGCCTGGGAGAGGCGCTGAACGGATTTTCCGGGCCGGGCCCCAGTCAGGGGTCCAAAATGACTGGACAGCCAAAATCGGAAAAAAGAGAAAAACCGAAAAACGAGGGGACGGGGAGTCGGGACGTGTATAACGAGTTGGCGACTTGGCGATTTTTCAACATCAAAAAGAGGTGGCGAAAACCTCAATCAAAAATGCTTTCATACTCGGCCTCTCGTCTAGACGGCTCTTCCTCGTCCAGCGGGTGACAGTGCTTGATCTTTTTGATGGGGTGGAGGGAGCCCGTGAGGATCACGTCGTCTTCCTCCTCCCCTTCGTCCTTCTCCTCCATCAAGGTCTCTGGAAAATTCATGACGTCCTCCATGTGGCTCAAGAAGGCCTGGGCCTGCGCCTCCTGGTCTTCCTGCGATTCCTGGACAGGCGTGGACGGGGCCGAGGGTTCCTCTCTCTTGCGCTTTTTGTCCCTTTCTTTCTGCTCGTGCTTGAGCTGCTTGCGCTTTTCGGACAAGGCTTGCGAGGGCGAGAGCCTGTCTTTCGGGGTGGACCTGTGTGGCTCTTTGAAAGAGGACCCCTGCGTCGGTGCAAGCCCGTCCCTCTCCGCCCGAGACCTCTTATTGACGGCAAAGACCTCCAACAGCTTGGCCGGAAACTCGTACGACAGACCTGCGGGGGGCTCGACCCCGGACTCCATGACGCTGCAGGTAAAGTAGGGCGCCCACTGACTTAGGATTTTCCGGGTCTTGTCGCCCAACAGGGTCGTGTCGATTTTCCTCTTGTTGTCCAAGGAGCACCAGTAAAACATGTGATCCATGAACCGGCACCAGACCCAATTGATCAATTTGCCGTTTTTCACGAGCGTGGCTTTTTGGCAGTTGTGTTGTTTATTGGAATGCTCCAATTCGATTTTTTCAAGCATGCGACGCATACTGGCGGGGTTCTTGAGCGGATTGTCCTTCTCCTTCTGCTCGCCCAAGCTCGAACCATAATCGAGAAGGGCGGCTATGGTGGCGTCCGGATTCGAGCGGCCGTAGATCCACGTCTTTCTGAAAAAGTCGGTGCCCTGCAAAATGATGAAGAAGAAAATGGCCTCCGTCAGACCCTCTCTTAAACGCAGCCACTGGTGCAAAATCGTCAAGTCGCAGAACTCGTAGTACTGGCGCTCCTTCTTGGGCCTAAAAATATTGGTGTAGATGCGCTGGTTGTAGCGGTGCATGTTAAGAAGGGCCGTGAAGTAGAGGTCCTTGTCGGTGGCCACGATGAGGCAGGGCTTTTCCCGGCCCGGCTTGCTGAAGCGCCCGAGCCACTGGATGACGCCCAGGTCCGCCTCGCCCTGGTAGTGGATGAGGTCGTCTCGCTGCTCGCACACGCCCCCCTTCAAGATGAAGGGGCCCCGGTCCGCCTCGAAGTCCATGATCAGTTGCAGGTGGTGGACGCGCCCGTCCAGCTTGAGCTTTTCCAGACAAAAGCGGTACAGCTTCACCCGCAAGGACCGATTGCCCATGAGTCGGCCGATCTTGATCGCGCTGGCCCTGTCCTGGCCCGGCTCGAGGATGCCTTGGTTCGTGAACGTGCAGGCGGAGACGTACGCCTCCTCCTCCATCCTGGCCGTGCGCTCCATCTGCGTCGCCTGCTTCATCTTGTTGACGTGGTCGCTCTTGTCGAATTGCATGATGTACGTCTCGATTCGGCCTTGGAAGCGCGGCTGGTTCGTGAAGTCCAGGAGGTGCTTGACCAGCATTTCGTAGAACTCGTCCGACGTCACGCCCCCCTTGGACACGCTGTGGCCGAACTTGTAGAGCCTCGTCATCATGTCCTCGATCGCCACGATCGTTTCGTCCGGCAGCAAAAAAATGGGGTCCATGGGAAAGTCGTCCAGGAGCGCCAGCCGCGCCTGGGTCTCCGGCTTGATCGCGTTGTGGCTCGACGCGCTTTTTCCCACGAGGCGATAGTAGTATTCCGTCTCGTAGAGCGTTCGCTCGGCTTCGTCCTTCACGAACACCACGGTGCCCGACTGGCCCTCTTCTTGGCGGATGGGGGCCTGCAGTTTCACGCAATGGGCGTCCGGCCGAGGCGTGTTCTTGCCCCTTTTTCTGACGAAGAGCCGGTCGAACAGCTCGCAAAAGAGGGGAAACTTTTCCACGATCTCGGGGTAGTCGATGGTCATCGGGCGGAAGGATTGGGGAAGGAAAAATAAGGGACTTGGCGATTTTTCGGGTCCCCCTTCCGGACCCCGCTTTTTCGCGAGACCCTGCCCCTTCAAAAAAACAGTCCCCGTCTCTCGCGCGGCCCGACCTCGATATGTCTTTTATTCTTTCCCCTCCTCCCCCCTCTTCCTCTTTTTCACATTTTCACAAGTTCCCCCCTGTCGCCTCGTCCTTCCCCACTTTTCCCCCATGTCTTGTACGTTAGGCGGATTCAGCTTGAATGCAGCGCTCAGCCAGATCTCGGCGGTGTTCGGCCCCATGACGGGCAACAATCTTGATGTGACCACCATCGAGAAACTAGGCCAGGAATATCAGTCCGAGGCCCAAGTGTGGTCCGACGCCTGGAAATACTGGGGCGGGTATGCCCGAGCCTTCCAAAAGTGGTTCTGGAGCTCCGTCACCAAACAGAACGACCGCATCGTCAAGTTGTTCCGTACCCTCGACCGCTCGACCGTGGAAAACGACCCCCAAAGGCGCTTCCAGGTCCAGGGAGACATGGTCTCCTGGTTCTACGACAAAATGGAGGCCCTCGTGGTGCCCGTCAACGCCTTCCGTTCGCCCGGTCCCGTCATCGAGAACACCCGTTTCTGGGACATGAGCAAGGCGGTCAACCACACCATCGGGATCAGCGTGCCCATCGACTTCGTCAAGAGCGAGGAACAAATCATGGTCTTCTCCGACAAACTCAAGGTCATGGGCGCCTCCATCAACCTCACGTTCACCTATGTGTGCATCAAGGCGCTCGTCGATGCGGCCTACTATTCGGAATTCGTGAATCTCTGTGGGTCCGCCAACAACACGCGCACCCTCGTCTCCGAGGAATTCGAACACGCCTATAAACAGATGTTCGAGTTCTACGGATGCATGTACAAGAACGGAGCAGGCGTGGCCGGGTTCAAGGCCCTGGAGCTGTACATCGGGAACAAATTGGCCCAAAACCAAGACATGGAGCCCATGGTCTTCATCCAGGGACCCACCAGTCAGGGCCAAGCGTGGTACAGTGGAAACAACTTCCACCACTCGTCCGGAAAATCGTCGGACCAACAGATCTTCGAAATCGGGAAATACAACGCCGAATCCGTCACGGAGAACTACAAGGCCCCCCTCTTGTACACGGGAACGTATGCCCTCAACAACAAGACCCGAAACCCCTTGAAACGTCAACACTACCACTTGAGACGTATGACCAATTACGGAAACGCCCGTCCGGGGTCCGCCTACACCACCGCGTCCCGTACGTCCCGATTCACCAACATCCGCACGGGAAACTACTCGGAATGGCATTTGCAAGAGTGGTTCTGGGGGTCCAACATCTTCTCCACCTTGAGGCCGGAGGAGCCGCTGCCCACCCCCAACGGCATGCAAATCCTCCAGTCCATCATCGACTGGACCCCGGCGCGCAAGCACAGGGTGGAATTGACCCAACAAAGCATCCAGGCGGCCGGCATCGGGCGAGACCAGGCCCGCTACATCGGCAAAGACGGAATCGGGCGCTACAACTTGAGGGACAAGATGAGCATGTTCGAAGAAGACGAATTCATCACCTCGCGTCGCAACCCCTTGATGACCGACTTGACCGCCGCTCGTCTCTTCGCCTCCGCGGGACCCGGGTTCTTGGAACGCGCCTGCCGTATCATCCAAGACCGAGGGGAAACCTGTTGGAAACAACTCGTGGAACTCTGGAACGATAATTCGTCCATGCGATCCAATAAATTGGTGAGCGACGCCACGTTGACCGACCTCATCGCCGGACAACAAAAGATCGTCCCTGCCATTGAATTCAGCACGCTTCCCCAGACCGAGTTGTTGGACTGGAAATTGAAAACGAGTCAAAGCGGGGACTACAAGGACGTAAGCATCCCCATGCCCTTCCACCTGAATGAACTCGTCACCACCAACGACCTGAAGATCCGCGAATACTTCCAAAATAACCAAACGAGGGGCAGCACCAACAACATCAAGAACAAGTGGGAAACGGGCAACTACGGAAATTTCATTCGGGCCATCAGCTATGTCGCCGACACCCAAAATGAATTTGACGTGGTCAAAGATGCCGCCAAAATGAACGAAATCGCCACCAACTACATGGTGGGATGGGCCGATGACGTCCTCGCCGACATCAAAAATGACGCTGTCGCCACGAAGAACTTGTTCGATCCAGTCCTCCTCTTCATGGTGGACGAAACCAATGCCGTGCCCGTCGTCACCCGTCAAAAGCTCAGATCGTTTAAGGACTCGATCACTCAATTCACGGCGGTCGCCAAGGTGGTTCCCGCCGACCACCTTACCAAAGTGGTCGCAGCCGAAAACAAGATCGGCTTGTCCGCCACGCTGAGACCCGACCAAATCCAAAAAATGCTGTCCAGTGTCCCCCTGGTCCGCGGCTTCTTCGAATTCCTCTTTGAACACGACATTCCTCTTCCCGTCAACTTCTTCGCCACCGGCTTGTTGAGGCTGGAAAGCGAAATGGTGCTGGGCTTGAACCCCCGTGTGGGCGGAGAAGATGTGGCCATTCACTACAATGCGGGATCTACGTTCACCAAGAAACAGAACACGGACGACAAGAGTCTCCATCTGGAAGCCAACTTCAAGATCCAAACCATGGTCTTGAGACGGGAATATGTCCAATGTGCGTTGGACGTGTGGCCCGTCGGCTGCAATGCGGGAGGAGGAGATGGGATCTTTGACGCCGAAGTCAATCGTATCAAGTTCCAACGCAAGGAATATTTACAAAATGATGTCGACTGGCACATTTTTGCGATGAACTATCAAGAACGATTCAAGAAATCGTACACCGCGATTACCGGTCGTATGGACTTGGGGTTGTCTACGGAAGCCAACAACCAAGGCGAATACGACGAATGGTCCACCGCCGAAATCTACAACAAGATTTGGGGCTTCAGCGAACACCATTCCAAGGACCGACACATGTTCTCGCTCTCCCACTTGAAGGACGCCAAACCTTGGGACGAAATCGTGGCCTTCCAGACCACGCACTACCAAGCCATCGAAGGCAAGGACAAGGAATTCGACAAGATCATCGGCTACGACTTGCTCGGACCCGACTTCATCCCCGAAATGTCCGATTGGGTCAAGGGAGACCCTCGTCTGTTGGCTGGAAATGGATTCGTGGCGTCTGGGAACCCTTTGAACGGGAATCACCTGTGAAAGGATATTGCATGTAGTAATGTCTGGAACGTCCAAATGATGAATTTGGTGTAATTTATTTATTTTCTTTGGTCTCTCGTTCTCTTTCGTTTTTGTGCTTTCTTCAAGTGCGTTTATTTTTAAGTTTTAATATTTTATCGTTTTCAACATAATTATCATACATGTTTACTGGTTATTTGAATATTTTAGCCATCCAATAATCGGACACGTAGGTCATTAGGAGAGAAAACACAAAGACGTGAAAGGGGATTCGTTCGTCCCATGTCAGCCAATACACGAGGAGACCGAATAGGAGAAACCCTTGACGAATACGTTCCCACGTCTGACTGCCCTTCGGACTCAGGTCCACCTCTGTTGGGGCTTCCCTTTTACGATGGACATAGGTGCCCCAGGGCGGACGCACAGATCTCTTGTATTTCATTTTATAGGAAGAACGAAGCAAAGAAATGAAGAACTAGACGTCAAGACCCTCGGTTATAAATATTAAAAAGGATATCAATAACTCGTATTTCACGGCCAAAAGAAGCGTTGACAAGGGCGCCTTGACCCAGTTCGTTTTTTCATTTTTTCAGGCGGGCCGCGTGACTGGGGCCTCCGCCTTTTTCCGGTTTTTTGGGCCGTCCTTCGCGAAAATAAGTCCGGCCGGCGAACGCCCTAGATTTTTTTCATTCACCAAGCTCCTCTTCTCCTCGTGCTCTTTTTTTCAACGAAAAAAGCCAAGGACTATTGAGTCCATGAAATCGCCTTTCGATTTCATTTCATTCCCTCCTCGCGTTCCCCTCCTGCGATGTCCTTGTGGGTCCCTTTAGATACATTTTCGTTCTCCTTGGCGCATACGCATAGTCCCTATAGACCTTCTAGTCGCCCAAGACCCTCCAAAGGTAGACGCACCCAAAAGCGCCAACGCCTCCTGTTCGACGAGCCCATGGACCCCGATATTTTTGCCTGGTCGTTTGCCTCCTTCGCGTCGCCCAGCGACGACCCCGACGACGACCCCTTCTCCCTCCACTACAAAGTCCCCAACGTGAGGCCCTTCCCCTCCCTGTCCCAATCGTCCCAGGAAAGCACGGGCCTCTGTCGCTCGTCGTCCAAAGACTCGATCGCCTCCCTGCTCTCGACCGCGTCGACCTTCACGGAGGAAAACGATCGATCGCCCAAATCGCCCAAACACACGCCCCCCTCCAGCAAATCGACGCCGCCCTCCAGCCCGCCCCTTCATCCCCAGACCCAACATCGAAACCAAAACCTCCTTCACCACGGCGAATACGGCTACGTGTTCCGCCAAACCGAGAAAGACGGCACCACGATCGCCATCAAACAGGGCAAGATCACCTCGAGAACCTTGGCGCCCGAATACCTGGCGCTCTTCCACTCCATCTTGGAGCCGAGCATTTACACGAGCGTCAAATCGTTCAAGATGAAGATGCCGGACGAGGCGACCACGCTCACCGCCAAGAAGCTGGAACAGGGCCTCGACCTGGTCACGTTCGACTTTTTGAACGAGGCGTTCATCCTGTCCAATTTGAGCCATCCGCGCATCGCGGCCCTGGCCAGCCCCCAGCTGCACCCCATCCAGATCCCCCGGATCCACGTCCAGGACACGCATCTCAACTTTTCGCCCTACCGCGTGCCCATGGACTGCTACAATTGGACGCTGGACGCGATCATAAACAGACACGTGGCGTGCTCGACGTGGGACCGAAAGCGGTTTCTCTTCCAATTCCTGCAGGCCCTGCACTATGTGCACCTCAATCAGGTGGTGCACGCCGACCTGAAGCCCAGCAACGTGCTTCTCTCCGGCTACAAGGACGTCTTTCTGGGCGATTTTGGGCTCTCCAAGATCCTGACCCAAGGCACGCCCCAAAAAATAATGCCCCAAAGCGTGTACAGTCTCCACTACCGGCCCATCGAGTTGCTGGCGGGGGGCACGACGCTCGACGCGTCCTGCGACATGTGGGCGTTTGGGTGCATCGCGGCCGACCTGATCGTGTCGGACCCCGCCTTGGAGGAAATAGCGTCTTTCGGCAACAGCAACAGCAACAGCAAGCCGAGGACGCACCCTTTAAAGCACTTCGAAATGTACGACGAGCAAAAGGACCGCGACAACGCGGCCCTGAACACGGTCCACAACCAACTCAAACGGATCGTCCAGTGTTTGGGCGTGCCCGACAAGCCCTTGCAAGGCGATCCCGCCCTCAAGTTGGACGCGTACGCCCCCTCGGCGGCGCCGCCCCCCGCCTTCAAGGCCCTGTTCCCCAAGGGCACGCCCGACGAGGCGATCGACCTGCTTCAGCGCCTCTGGCGCCTCCACGGCAGCGAGCGCTACACGGCGATGCAGTGCATGCTGCACCCCTACTTCCACGAGTTCAGGAGCCAGATCGACACCGACCTGAACCGCTCCTACAAAGGGGCCACCTGGTGCAAGCCGGTGCTGCCCCTCACGTATCCCACGGCGGACGTGAAGGACGCGTTTGAAAGCAAGTTCAAGCTCCACCGAGTGGACGAGTCGCTGTTGCGCGTGAAGCGCATGTGCCTCTCTTTAGAATCCGGCACCAGCGCAACCCCGTTTGCCTGGAAGCTCACGAAACGAATCTTTCTGAGTTACGTATACCACACGAATTTCAAAGACATAGAGACGCTGAGGGGTGTGATCGAGGACACCAGCATCTACCTAGCGTTTAAAATGTGCTATTCCACCATTGTCGAGGATCTAAAGCACTATGCCCAAGTGGTCTCCTTTCAATATACGCTTCTGACCTCGCTTCAGTGGCGACTGAATGTCGAGACCTCGGTGTTCGCCGGCTAGCCGCTTTTTCCTTTTTTCACTTTTTTCGTTTTTTTGTCTCACTCGGCCCGAGCGCCCCCCCAGTCACGATAAACAGATCGATCCTCGAAAAAAGCCCTCGAGGCCAAAAAGGTCGGAGGCCGAAACAGGTCCCTGTAGTTTCATTTCTTCCACCTCTAACCTCCTTCCTCCCTTTTCCAAAAACCCTTTTTCCCCCATGTCTGAAGTCGTCCCCCCCAGTAAGCTCAAAGGCCGTCGTAGACCCCCTCCCCCCAAGACCAAATCCGCCAGCGCCAAAGAGGACGGCGAAAAGGTCAAGCTCCCTTGGTGGGAACGAATCCCCAAAAGCAACAAGAGAGACGAAGTGACCAAAAAGTTCTTTTCCACCGTCAATGGGTCGGGCGGACACTACAACGCCTCCACGTTTGTGTCCAAATCCACCTGCAAAAAACTCATTGCCCACATTTCCAAAGACCCCCGATTCATCGGCTTCGGAAAGAAAAGCTTGAGTGCCAATGCCTTAAACGTGTGCACCAAAGTCTTGGAATTCTACATCTTGAACATCAACGAGCTCATCCATCGTCAGTGTTTCAAAGACAAGCGCGAATCGCGCATCACCTTGCCCGAATTGGTGAACGCGGCGTACGCGTTCCACGTGATCGGAGGCCACCGGACCTACGATAGAGATCTCTTGGAAAAAATAAATCCCTACATCAAACAGTGCTGGGAAACGTACTACAAGAATCAACGCAACAAGCGAAAGAACCCCATGAACAAGGACGTCTTGGCCAAAAAGGAAATCGACTATGGCGTGAGCAGCAACGACCTTCGCAAAGACATCGTGGAAATCTACGGAACCAAACAGGGCGGGGAACGCGTCGACCTGACCAAGTTCAGCCGCACCAAGATCTCCCGCCAAGGCAAAGGGATGAGCGAAGACATCAAGGCCGAAAGGAAGGAGCGCATGAAAGCGCTCGACTCCCAAGTGGAAAAAGCGAGGGAGGAACGCAAAGCCGCCGAAGCCGCCCGAAAACTCAAGGAAAAAGAAGAGGGCAAAAAGGACAAGGAAGGGGGCAAAAGCGGCTCCAAAAAATCGTCCAAAAGCGATTCCAAAAAGGACTCGAAGAAGAGTTCGTCCAAAAGCTCCTCCAAGAGCGCGTCCAAGAAATCGGACAAGTCCGATAAGGAAGACAAGCCCGACAAAGTCAAGAAATCCAAGAGCGGCAAAAAAGACGCCAAGAAAAGCTCGTCCAAAAAATCCAAAAAGGACGCCAAGAAAAAATCCAAAAAGGACGACGATGAGGACATGAAGGATAAAGACGCGGACAATAGCGACGACAAGGACAAAGACGACAAGGACGATAAAGACGACGATGACTCCGGCAAAGATGACAAGGATGACGACAAGGACGGCTCCGATGCAGGGTCTGGGTCCGACAAAGACGACGACGGGTCCGACAAAGACGAGGATGGAGGAGATGGCTCCGACAATGCGGCCAAGAAGGCTTAAAGCGATCTCTTTCCATCCTTTTTTTTAAAGGAGTCCTCGGAGTCCTTCTCGTTTTGATATTTTTAGCGGTCCGCTCTTTCTCTTTTACCCGTTTCTATGTTCTATTGATATTTTATATTTACTTTCTAGGGTCCACTCGTAAAGTCTTTTATTTTATTTTCTTCCCCTCCCCTCCCCTCCCTTCCCCCCTCGATGGCCGTCTACCAGGATTGGATCGCCCTGCTCTGGTTTTTCGTGTTTGTCTTTCTGGTGGGGGTCACGTGGTACTTTTTGCTGAGACGTAAATTGTATGCGCCGCTCCTCTACCACGCCTTTTCGGCCGTCCTTTGGGCCGTGGGGCCCCTTCGAGACATTCGGGACGATTCCACGAACGAACTGACCAATTGCACCGCCAATTTTTCCACGGTGGAGTGCCGCGTGTCCTATCTGGGTCTCTGGCTCTTCATGATCCAGATCCTCGATTTCGTGGTGGAGGAGGCCAATGCGCGCTTTCACTGCCCCTTTTCCTGCGCCTACTTTATGTCTTGCCAAACGGTGATGGTGGGGCCTTGGAGGTGGCACAGGTCGCGCTACACCTGGTTCTTGGCCAAGGTGTGGGGCCTCCTCGTGCTGACGGCCTATTTGGTCGCGTGGGACTCGTCGCTGCCTTGGGGCTTCGTCGTGTTGGCGGGCTCGACGTACGCCTTGCCGCTCTTGGGCTTGGCGGCCCACACGCTCTGGTTCCGCTACAAGCACTTGGACCAGTTCGACATGGACCTGGACTCGAACGCGGGCAGCGCCGACCTGTCCCCGAGGGCGCAGCAAGAAGCGGCCCCTGCCCCCCTCGTCATGGGCCTGACCCCGGACCCCTTTCTCTTTTCCCTGTCCGTGCTCTTCATCTTCATGGTCGTCACGTTCTTCAGCAACGGCTTCATGCTGTGGCTCCAACTGGACGACCCCAATTCGTCCAATGCGGTCGCCCTCTCGTGGCAAATGTACGTGCAAATGATCGTGTATCCGATCCTCTATTTGGTCACCATGTTTCGCTGGTCGTCCTCGTTCAACGTCAAGAAGCGGCTCCGGCTCATGCGCAAGCTGGAGGGCGGCGTCCTCATGCCCCGAAGCGCGCTGCCGCCCGCCTTGAAGACGGAAGACGAGCTGAAGTTGGAAGACGTGGGAGACCTAGAAAACGTGGAAAACGTAGGTTCTAGACCCAGACGGTTCAGCATCGACACGGAGCTGCCTTTAGGTCGCTTTCTGTCCAGTGTCCTGCAGGACGAGCAAACGAGGCCTCTGCACGCGGGCACGGAGGACTCGTCCACGTCCCTACACATTCCCGCCCTGCCCCCGGACCTGGGCCAGCCTCCCATCCCGTTTCCCCTCTCGTCGTTAGGCAGTTTGAACGACGTGGAGGAATTCGGAAGTCATTACGTGGAAGACGCGTTGGAGACGTAGAGAGGTAGAAACTCCCTAGTGTTTAGCCTTCAATTAAAATAAACGGCGTCCCCGCACCCCTCTTCTTTGTATTCAGTCGCCATGTCGAGCCCCTTCTTTCACATTCCCGTGTTGTACGACCCCTACAAGGTCGATGTGGGCGAGCGGTCTCTAGACGCCTACCTGGAGGGCGCCGAAAAAAAATACCAGCGGACGCTTTTAAGCAACCCGCTGCACAACAAGGCGGTCCATCCGATCGTCCGAGAAGTCTGCGTCCTCGAGTCCAAGGCCCAAGACAAGTTGTACGCCACCCTGTACCACGTGTACACGCAGGCGATCGACCAGCTCGTCCAGGCCGAGGGGGGGGTAGACGAACGCAAAGAGAAAATGGACGAGAATCCCCACATTCAAGAAGACAAAACGCTCGTCCCCAAAAAAACCAAGCAGGAGCTAGAGAGGGAACGAGAGAGGAAGGAGCTGCTGCTCCTGTACATCCCCCATTTGGCGTTCGACAAGTGGAAAGACTCGGTCAAATGGGCCACGCATTACGCGAAGCGGTGCGCCCAGGACTATGTCTTTCTCGACACGGAGTTCAAGCGGCTGGGCACCGTGTCCAAACAGGTCTATCCGCCGGGGTCGTTCGGCCAATTGAAGGAGCGACTCATGGAGCTCATGGCCATTCTGCACGGCGCCCTCCAACAAAAAAAAGAACCGAGAGACATGGTCGTGCCCTACTTCATCGAAAAATGGACCAAGAAAAATATCCAGCGACGCCCCTTTCCCCTGTTGGCGCCCTGGTTGTACACCTTGGATTATCACCATCAGGCGGGAGACGAGGAGGCGCCTGTCGTCCCCGTCCCCGCCAGCCCGAAGGGGAAAAAGACGAGGGGCAAAACGCACCAGAGGACCCATTCCAAATCCTTCATGCCCATCACCGTAGACGAGGAGGGGCCTGTCGTCCCCGTCCCCATCCCCGCCAGCCCGAAAGGGAAAAAAGCGAAAGGCGGGTCCCATCGGAGGACCCCTTCCCAATCCTTCATGCCCATCACCGTGTCCTCCGTCACCCAGTCCTTCTTCACGATTTGCGAGTCCCGAGACCAGGGCATGCACGCCTCCCTGCCCCCCCACCTTTGGTCCACCATCCATCAGGCCACATGGAGAACGGACGTCCTGAACTACGGCATCTCTCTTCTCCAAGAGCTCTTTCCCGATGCCATGTACCAATTGACGACGAACCACATGCCAACCCAGGACGAATTGACGTCCTTTGCTCAAGTGATGGACGCGCAGGACAAATCGACGGCCGCGGCGAACGCAATGGACATCGCGTCTCCCCCTCCCTCTCCCTCATCCACCATCTACAGGAAGCACTGGGTCTTTGAAGAAAAATCCGGGCAGGGCGACCTGCAAGCCGCCAGCTCCTTCCACCCCTTTCACCGCATTTTGCACCTGTACCATCTGCAGTACACCCTCTTTGATTTGTGGATGCCCCAGTGGTCCCTGGTAGCCAAGCACGCCCACCTGTATGAGCGAGAGCTTTTGCATGCCGTGATCGACGTCCTCTATACGACGTGGAGGTCGGATCCGGTGTTCGATCGCAAAAAGGTGCTTTCCTTTTTGGATGCCTACATAAAAGAGCATATTATAGGCCTGCCGGACGACTTTTCGTGCACGCAAGCGTCCCGATACGAAGGGACCGGAGACGTCACGACCTCCATTCCCGCCTCCCTTCGAAGCCAGTTTAGCGGTTCGCAAGCACCGTTTCCCTGGCGGGACATGGACATCCACGATCACGAAGTACACTATAAGCGCGTAGGAACGAAGGAACGACCTCTCGGATGGGTCGACTTGGCGCGCATGGACCCGGAGAACAAGTTTACGAATCTGGGGATAGAAAAAGGCTTGCACCACGAAAAGTGGCCCCTGCTGATCAACGCGTCGAGGCCCGGGGTCTTTATTCTTTCTTTCAACCAGCGCGCCAAGTCCAAAGTCTTTAAATATGAGCTGTGGGTCTGGTTTCAAGATTCGTTCAACGGCCAATTCCGATTCGTCAGGGCCCTCTTCAACTGGACGCACAAGGACGGCTACATCACCTATGTTCGAAACAACGTGTTTTCGGAGCATACACACACCTATTTGGAAGCCGTGCAATCGGAAACGCTGCAACGGTTTTTATTGTTGCTGGTGGGCGAGCCCTTAGACCGCATTTGGCGAGAAGGGCAGAAGGGCCAGGCGAACCCGGACGCCCTGTTGGCCGCCCGCACTTTTTTTATTTTATGAAGAGGCGCGACTACCCTTGCCGCCCTATCTTGTATTCACGTTCCCCTTCCCCCTCCTTCCCCTTTTTTTCTTCCCCTTTTTTTAAAAATGATGTTTGAAGACCGGGAGGAACCGGTGGCCCAAGCGCCTGCAGCGAACACCCCTGCACAAGCGCCCCCCGATTTGCACGATCTACACATGCCCACCTTCGACATGCCTAAACGGGGCATGGTCGCCTCCTTCTGTCGCAACTTCGTGATCCTCGTTGTAAGCTCTGTGGTCGTGGGGACCCTGATTCTCTTTTTCCTGCACCTGCTGATTCAATACATCGACCCCGACAACCGCAACGCCAAGACGTACGACCACGCGCTCCTCATGTCGACGCAGCCGGCGGCCTGCACGAACCACATCATCGACGAAGCCAAATGCATCCTGTACGAAAAATGGATGTCTCAATCGTGGACCATCACGCTGATAGGGCTGGCGATTACCGACACGATGGACGACTGGAAAAGCCTCTTTCATTTTTTCTTTCGATGGTGCGACCCCACCGACGAAATTTGCAAGATGAACGCCCGCACCTTTTCCACCTCCATGTACGGCAATTTCGCCATGTATCTCTACTTGATCTTCGGCATGATCTTCGTGTCCATCATGACGACGTGTATTTACCAGTGTCGGCGACACCACCCCAAAGAGCTGGACCCAAACATACACGCACAAGCCCTTCAAATACAGAACTTCCAACAGTTCCAGCATCAATTGCAGCTGCAGCAAATGCAGCACCAGCTCCAGTTGCAACAGGTGCAGCAGTTTCAATTGCCCCCGGGACAGGGGGGCCAAGGCCCGCCGGCCCCCATGGCCCAGCTCATGGCCCCGAACCAGTTCTTCAACCCCTATTACGCGTTCCAACTCCCAGCGCCTCTGCCCCCATTGCCCCAACTGCACAGAAGACCCAACCAGCTTCGCATCGAAGACGTGTCGAGACCGAGACACCCCCAGGGGCAGGAACGAGAAAGGGAAGCGCTGCTGAAGGAATCGGAAAGCGACGAGTAGTTTTCGTAAAAATGTATCGTTGAATTTTAATTAAAAATAAATTGTAAATTAGATAAAAGCAAGTAAAGAAGAAACCCGTAAACAACGGTAAATCCTAAAAATAAGAGAACAAATGGAGGAGGTCCGACGACACGTTAATTGTCTTCGGCAGCGCCTTCCTTCAAGCTAAAGCCAGAGTGTCCATAGACCTCGGCTAAAAAGGAGAGAAAGAGGAATATGTTGATGTCTGCCTTCTTCATGTGGTTATTTAGCGCGTGCAAAATGTACGCGTGGCCCTTGACCATGTCTGTCAGCTTGCCGAGTTCGTCGGGATGGGTTTGACGAAAGCCTTCATAGAGGGTGGTGATCAATGGGGCCAAGTTGGGGTAGTTGTCGGCCTTGATTTTCTTTCCATGGTCCAAATAGGGGGATTTGGTAACGTTCGTGATGGTGCTCATGGTCGCCATGAACGTTTCAAAGTAGGGGAAAAAGTCTTGTAAGATTTCCTTCATTCTCTCTTCTTCGGGCTGTGTTTTGGTCTTTTTGGGAGAGGTCTCTTCGCTGGGCGCTTTCGTGTCGCCGTCTTTCTCTTCCTTTTCCTTTTCTTTTTCCTTTTCTTT
>QGNH01001274.1_pt1 | contig 52206 bp, 64 predicted proteins | sample 1735481 | NCBI WGS metagenome assembly QGNH01 (sample SAMN09239004, study PRJNA386568) | Viral metagenome, whole genome shotgun sequencing project.
ATGAGTGAAGAAGTAAAAGAGGGGCCATACACTGATAACGGGATGAAGTTGACTGATTTTAAATATCAAATGTTCGGGCCGGGAATACCAAAAGGAATGTTACATCTTCAACTGGCAACCCTATCTACCGCCGACCAAGTGCTTTTACTTCTAAACTTTGGGTATGACCAAGGAAGGCACTCACGAGACGCCGAAGTAGCCGAGCTACGGGATAAGCTGACAGAGGCCGTAAGATTTTTACAGGAAACCTCGCATCATGTTTCTGACGATGATCGCTTGGAGTGGGATCGGAGCGCGTGTGGGTATAGTGAGTGTCGTCCATTCAAAGAGGATAAACGATGAGCTATGACCGGCAAGATCAAATAGTTGATCGTGGTATGGCTCTAGTGATCCTGTTATTGGTAGTTGCCGGTATTTATATTAACTGGCCGGAGATTCAGCGCTGGAGCAACGAACAGATTACGGAGTTTCAGGCTGACTATGACTTCGGGTCAGCGCCGGTGGCTAAGCATGTAAAACATCATCATGCGAGGGTTTATGCCCCGGTTCAAAAACCTATGGAAGAAAATATTGTAGTTGGCCCTTGACGAAGTAATAGTATAGGTATATCTTTCTCACATGCCTACACAGAACCTTACGGTCAAAGTTAAACGCGGTGGAAACAAAGCTTTCAGAGAATATCTGAATACACTGTATCCGGAGTTGAAGTATAGGAATTGGGCATATGGCAACAGGACCCGTTGGTATGGGGACTATCTGTTCGCTCAGGATCGGGCAATGTTTGATGAAAATATCAGTTAAGCATTCATGAAGCCGGAGACGGTTCCGGGGTTCGATGTAGCCAAGTGGTTGGAGGCATTGCCGGAAGCTTAATTATTGAGGAGTCATTATGTTACCAGATATCGGAATTTTGCCGCCGCAGATTAGTGATTTTGTTATGTGTGAGTTTATGGAATATCTTTATCCGGATGTGAGGGCGTTGGTTAACTGAATATAGGTATACCCGTTGATTTGGGTTATCGTCGAGGAGCCCGGGCTGTGAGGTTATTTGCTCTGTCCAGCTGGCAGCGGTTGCCGGGTTTATTTAATTGAGGCTTGAGTGGGACTGGTGTTTTTTGAAGCCGGAGTTATGAACCGGTATCCTCGAAATCCACTGGAGACAGTCCCGCTGAGGCTTTTAATTAATTGGAGGCAGTATGGCAAAATCGAAAGTTGTTATCAGTGGACAAAACGCGGCGTTGTTCGCGATATTATTTGTTTTTGTATTTGCGGTGGCGCTGGCTGGGTGGTTTTGTTCTGTAAAATTGTTGGTTGCGATCCTGCATATTGGAGATGTCGTATATAACGGATTGAAAAGCTATATTCAGTTAAATCGAAATTAATATAGAAAATTTGATGACGAATTATCTGATTCGGTATTCGGTCATGAAGTTTATATGACGGCGACTTCTGCCGATCCCTATGCTGATCGTGCATTTATTTTGATGGATGGTGCTAGGCTCGTGATTAAGCATTAAGGAGAATGTATGAAAAAGACATTATTAATTTGTTTGGTTTCTCTCTTGATTGGATTCAGTGTCGTTTGGCTATGGAAGCATTTTCACTGTGAAACTGATTATGCGTATACGTTTCAGTCAGCTTTGGTCGGGCCGCCGGAGCCGATTTGTTCGGTGCATGTTTTATATATTGATTATGCTCCAGTTTCGTTGATGTATATGAATCATGAGTGGTCAATGGTGATGTCATTTGATTTACCGGATTTTATGGCCCGGTAATTTAGGAGGATATATGGCAGAAGTAGCGACGACATTAAAAAGAACTCAGCAGGAAATTATCGACCGGATTCGGCATACCAAAGAAAGCGATATCTTTGGCGTGATTAAATCTGATCTATCGGCTTTTCTTACTTTTGAAAATGTTAAACAATTCCTTAAGGAAGGTGTCACGGCAGAACAATGGAAATCGCAGTTTAGCTCTGATCCGATTCAAGAGATTAAGGATTATATGGAGTTTGCCTGGGAGAAGGCTAATGACCAGCGCGGGCTATCTTCAGCAAGAGCCATCATGCATATGGAAAGTTGGCTATGGTTGGCGGGCGAGGACGAGTTTTTGAAATTTGCTCAGGATGAGGACAATAATTACGCGCCTTATGGTAAGCCGATACTGGCGGCCATCTGTAAGAAGTACGGAATCCGTAATCAAGACAATGGAGATAAAAGCGTATGAACAGAGCCATTAAGACCGAAGGCGGCCCCGCATTCTCTGAACACCCAAACGGCACCCAGGGTTTAACTAAGCGTGAATGGTACAAGGGAATGATTATCCAGGGGATGAACGCGAGTCCGGAATTAATGGAGGCGGTCACAAAGGTTGATTTTAGCTCCCCGGAAGCGTTGCACATGATGGGTATGTCGGTGTTTGAACGCATGGCCGAGAAAGCCGGTGAGCAAGCGGATGCGATGATCGCCGAGGATATTGCGTTCCGTAAGAGCAGGGAATCCAAAGATGCCTACTGATGGACCGTGGGTGGTTATCTGTGACAAAAAGGATCATTCGTTTATTCGATTGTTCTTTTTAGATCGGCATAAGGTTAGGAATGCATGGTGGAGTGATCAGCTCCGGAATGCGAAATTGTTTGCCTATAAAAATGACGCGGATATCGCGTGCGGCAATATGAAATTCGGGAATCCAGAGGTCGTCACCCTGGAGATGGCTCAGAAGATTGAGGCCGGAAATATTGCATTTAAGAGAAGGTCTCCAATTAATTTGGTAGTGAGGGAGTAACCATGAGACAGAGATTATGGCGGGCGGTAAAATTTGCAATCATTGGATATATTGTTGGTTTAGCATTTGTGTGTTACATAAGCGGCACATGTGGCGGTGGTTGGGGCGGCGGCTTGCAGGACTTCATTGGTAATCCGTGGGCAACTTTATTGGCTATACCCTGTTTTCTGGCGGGATTATTGTGGCCCTAGGCGAGATCGATAAAATTCACGAAGGAAAAATGGCCAGGATTTGCAGAAATTGTTTCCAGCCATATCGGGACCATTCGGCGGCTCACGAAATTTGTCCAGGATTTTCACCGGAATATAGATTCGTGGAATTGACCGGCTGGCCGCTAAAGATATTCAAATGGTTGGACAGATTGGTTGACGGGATACCCGCCGGTAAATAAGGATTGCGCCGTGAGATAGTTGCCTGTATTATTCCTGCATATACCTATACTTTAATTGGGGATTTTATGAGAGCAATTGACGGCAAGTTTGCAATCGATGGCGATGAAATTGTTAAGATCAGCAACGGAGATAAAATTCCGCACGATGAACCCGTGATTGTCCTGCGCGCCCGGGATCATATTGCGCTTTATGCTCTGAGAGCCTATCGAGCCATGTGTATCGTGGATAAATGTAACGATTATCAAATGAATGGTATCGATGAGGTAATTGCCAAGTTCGAAGAGTTTAAAAAGAATAATCCGGAGAAGATGAAGCAACCGGGTATAACCAGGGGGATATAGTGGACTCGTGCCGTTCTACCCAAAAGCGTTTAGCCGTTCAAATGGAAACGCCGGGCGGGCCGCCGGTGATCGGTTACACGAATTACTATGTAGCAAGTCTTAAGAAGACCGTAAAGATTCCGGTGTTGATGACTGATCTGTTCGATAAATATCGCAATATTCTCGGGGACAAAGTCGTTGATCCTCCGGATCACAGGAAGCACGCATGACAGGTAAATTTTCATTATCCGATTCGAATACAGAGAAGATAGAGCTTCTTCTTGCTTTGGATTATCCAAAGAAGATTCGGCGAATGATTGAGGTTCTAAAGTCTATTTCTAAAATGGCGCATAAATACGCCGAGTGCCTCAGTATTTCGGAGGACATCCGCGCTCCGTATAGTCCTAGATGCCCACGCTGTATAACTGAAACTGTCTTGAATGAAATTTTATGTCCCGAGTGTAAGGCGTCTCAGATTGACGGTGCCCCGGGGACAAAGATCGGTCCACAGGTATCTTGTGCCGCGTGCGATGGAACAGGGTTGAAGAATGGCCAGTAAGCGGGAATTACAACGGCAGATCAAGGCAGCTGCGGCCAGAATTCAATATGAATTGGCCGAGGGTATCCATACTTATTCAGCCTGTGATTGCGGCAGGAATCAAACCCGGGGCGGAAAATGCTGGCGATGTGAGCTGGAGGATTTGACGACGTTGTACGAAAAGAAGTATTTAAAAAGTACACCAAATTGGAAGGACGGGTAAGATGGAAAACAATAAAGAGCATTCAAGGTATGTGGTTGGCGATTGGGCGCATGATGAATTGAAGACCTGGACGGCGACGGTGTATGTTGGCGGTGATCTAGCCGTTACTGAATTGGTTTGTAGGCGTTTGTGTTTTCCAAAGGGGATGTGCGTGACGCTGAAGCCAACTACGTATATTTTTGCTGGCGGCATAGAGCAGGGTGTTGAGGTTGGGCTTATTCAGTATCCGCCATTTCCAGAAGCAGAAGAAGCGTTATTAGACAAAGCGATTTGGGTAGGTAGAGAAGTAGCCGAGGCCAATTTCCAATGGTCTTACAGTGTAGTTACTTTGGATAAGACTCATTTCTTTTCTCGGCGGAAAAGGTGAGATATCTAGTTTCGTTTTCATGCGGGGTCCCGTCGGCTGTTGCGGCGAAAATAGCTCTGAAAAAGTATGGGAAAAAAGTTATTGTTTATTACTGTGATACGTTTAAATACGAACATCCGGATAATAGACGATTCTTTTTAGAGGTTCAGCGGTGGCTGGGCATCAAGATCAGGGTTATTAAATCGGCTGACTTTTCGGATACGCATGATGTCTGGACGAAAACAGGTTGGCTGATGGGTATCGGTGGGGCTCGATGCACAACGGAATTAAAGAAGCTTCCGCGACAAGACTTTCAAAAACCTGACGATGTCCATATTCTTGGTTATACCTATGAAGAAACAAAGAGAATCGAGTTATTCAATAAAACTAATCCAGAACTAAAGACCGAAAATCTTTTGTTTGATAACGGGATGACGCGAGAGCAGTGTTTCGAATATTTTCGCTCCTCGAACATTGAGTTGCCAATGATGTATCGTCTGGGCTATAAAAATAATAACTGTATTGGTTGCGTCAAGGGTCAAGCCGGGTATTGGAATAAGATTCGCGTGGATTTTCCAAAAGAATTTGCTTATATGGCCAATTTGGAAAGATCATTGGGAGCCATTGGACCAGATGGTAAGCGCAAGGGAGTGGCCATCAATAAGCGCTACGAAGGCGAAAAAAGAATAAGGGTATTTCTGGATGAACTCGACCCGAAAGCTGGTCGCTATGATATTGAGCCAAGCATTGAGTGTGGCATTTTTTGTGAGAGGGAAGCTTAATGGCTGAGGGCATTCGCGGGGAAATCCGCAAAGATGAACGGATTAAGAAGGCTGTCGTAGAGGCTATGACGAGGCCACGGGTTGAACTAAAGAATTCGAAGTGTAATTGCAGGGCCTGTAATTGTTATAAGATTGTCCCATCTCCAGGTTTGGTCTGCGAACTTTGCGGCGTGAATATTCATGGCGAGCCGATTAAGAAATAGGAGTTAATATGATTACGACAAGAGATGAGTTGGCCAAAGCGTTTGGGCAAGTGGAGGCGCAAAGAGTTCCAGTCGTAAAGATGGAATGTGGAGCGAAGCAATTTGAGAGCCTAGTGGCTCTGGCAATTGGGGATTTTACACAAGAACAAATGAAACGTAGGTTCGACGGTCACTTGGACAAATTTGTTATGTGGGGCTGTGAGATAGTATTAGATAAAACAATAGAGAATGAAGATTCTTATATTTTGTATGGGATGGTGAACAGCAAGATCGCGCCAGTAACCAGATCATACTAAAGGGAGGCAGTATGTCAGAATCAGTTAAATCAGCGGAAGAGAGTCAAGAAGGGCCGATGCAGCAGTGTCAACAGTGTATCAATGCGGTCGCGGGGAAAGAGCCCTGTTTAGTTCATGGTACTGAGACGATAGCGGTTCCGCAGGATGGCTCGTTTGTGGCCGAGAATCACGTTGATGAAAATGGTATTCCGGCTGGTGGATATGTCAAAGGAATCGGATTGGATATCCAGTGGCAAAATGGTCCACTGGGACGCGGTGCTGATCGTAAGCCACAGAATGGCGCATTTATCGAGGATGTCATGCAGGCGGTGAGACAGCGGGTTCAGCATTATCAGATAGTGAAACGTTGTGACGAAAACGATATGATTATCGCTCATCTAACGGCGGCTTTGAAGGAATGCGAAAATCGCACGAAGCGTCGTGAAGAACAGCAAGTTGAGGGTACTACCGAGGGCAATTAATCATAGGGAGAGTGTTATGCTCAAAATTTTAATTTGTGTTTCGTTGATGCTTTCCGGTTGCGCTACGGCGGTTGATGTAACCAAATTGGATTATTCAGGCATTGAAGTGTCTCTCTGGTATGAATTGGATGCCCGTATTCAGGATGGAAAACTTAAACCTATGTCAGTGATTGATGCCGAACGGGTCCAAGGTTGGGTTTTTGATTTTGAAAAAGATGTTGACGAGTGTTACGCCGCAGGAGGCATAACGGCTCAGAAGCGGGACGATTTGCATCGTAGATGTAATGAGTTAGATCAGGATGCCGAGCAAGCTGAAATGGATATTAAATAAAGAATCACTTTGATTTCACATGTATAATTGGGTAACAGTCCAGGCCGAGCACTCGCTTTCGTAAGCGTTATTTTTAGGCTCTAGGTCCTGGACTTGTTATTAAAGTCAACTGTGAGTCAACTTATGAGTCAACTACTTGAAGTCGTTCAGGGCGCGGGTCACGCCCATTGGTGTCCAGGATGTAAGGATATGCACCGAATTCCAGAAACATGGGAATTTGATGGAAACATGGAACGTCCGTCGTTCAGCCCCAGCGTGAAGCATGGTTGGTTATGGGGCGAAAAGAAAGAATCAAAAGTGTGCCATTATTTCATTAAGCTGGGTCAGATTATATTCTGTTCAGATTGTACCCATCCCATGGCCGGGCATACCGTGCCATTGCCGCCGATATCAGATAGAGGTTATTGATGGCTGTTCAGGTGTTTGATTGTTCCTCGTTTTATTGCGGTGCCTGTGGGAAGAAAATGATGTCGGCATCTCGCATATGGTTAAATCTATTGCAAAAATTACTGAAGTATTTTAATGAGCCGCCGTTGTTGTGTGTTGGATGCAGTCGTAAAGAGTTGAAGAAACAAGAAGTTAAAAAATAGGAGGATATATGGAATCACCGATTTTAGATAAGCCTGGAGTTGATCCGATGACAGATGAAGAACATAAACTTTTTGATCAGTGCCTTAGACGTTTTCAAGAGCTGGGTTTCACTCCGGGATATGGCTATTCTGTAGACGGCCATTATCCAAATCATGAAGACTGGCTAAAAGCCGAGGCGACCGGACACGTTTATTTAAGTCGTGGCAACGGCGGGTCAATCTTGGTGACGGGCCACGGTAGGACACTGTTTGACGCGGCAGAGGATGCCCGGATCAAAGTGGGGCAAATTGCTAGTATTCTGGGCGTGACCACGCGCGATGATTTAAAATAAGGAGCATTATGATCAAAGTTAAACTGAGTTCGAATCCTACGATGGTGAAGCTTTTTGATAATGTCGGCGTGGAGATACCGGGCGTTCAAAGTGTCAAGTTGATGCGGATTAAGAGTAATACTTATAGGGCGCGGTTGAGGGTATTGGTCGGAACCAATGAGCCGTCTACAGAAAATGGAAAACCCGGTATGTTCAAGATCGAAACTTTTAAAGTAAGGCTATCGAATAATGGTTTCCGAAAAGTCATATTGGCGCGGAAGAAGATCGAAGAGCAGGCGTTAGTTGATTTTATCGGTTGGCCGGAAGCCGAGGGTAAGAAAAAGATATTTGTATCTGTCGGCTCTAGGTCCCGGCTTCAATAATAGATTTTCAATCGGAGTCATCATTTGAATGATTCGGTGTCAGAGACAACAAGTTCGGAAGTTGAATCTGAGTTCGAGAAGATGCGTAGTAATTTATATGCATTTAAAACACAGACTGAAACCCCGGGCGATCCGACGTGGCTCTATGAGCCCCCGTATCTAGACGAATATGTTGAATCAAGAAATTACCTTGGATACCCTCCTCTTTCTCGTGGTCAGCGTCAGGACGCAATAGCTCTGCTTGGAGAAAATCCAAAGGAAATATTTTCTGGCGGTTCGATTTACACTATTGCGGTAAATCTCTGGGGCAAGGGTTCTGGAAAAGATTATTACGCCGCCATTCTTCAGTCCTATGTGAAACAGGTCGTTCGCATGATGCGTAATCCGCATTCATTTTTTTCAATGGCTCCCAATGAAGATATTTCTTTGATTAACGTGTCGATGACCCAGGATCACGCTGTTAATATTTATTTCAAAAAATTTGAGAATTGTATTTTGGCGAATGGCTGGTATCGAGATAAGTATTCGATCTATAAAGGCAACTCATTGGTCCAGATACCCGGGAATATAGCGGGAAGACCGCGCTTAAGTATTCATGCGGGCGAAGTGTATCTTAGTGACTATAAGTTGGTATCGCGATCATTTGGATCGGATAATGAATCAGCTGAGGGCGGTAGTCCAATTTGGTTTACCATAGATGAAGCGTCGGCCATGACAAAGCAAACCAAATTGGGTAATGCGGATAAGATTTATTCGACACTTAGAACGTCATGCGCCTCTCGTTTCGGCAAGAAGTGGAAGGGTATGATTATTTCATATCCCAGGTCTGAAGTTGATTTTACGGTCCGGATGTATGAGCAGTCTCAGAAGGAATCGACCGACCAGTACGGTAATACGATCTATGGATCAAAGAGAGAAACCTGGAATGCTCGCGAAGACGGTGCCTTTAAATTACCGCCATTTCAATTCGAGGGAATGCTGATCCCGGGAGATTTCAAAGATGAGTTCGATCTCTATCCAGAGGAATCGTTACAGAAATTTGCTTGCAGACCACCCGCAGTTGAAAACCCGTTCATTACCTATCCTGGTCGTATTTTTGAATGCGTGAAAACGAATAGGGCTCCAATTTTTACGACTCAGGATCAAGAAATCCAGCATATCATTAAGGGTACCGATGAGATGAAGAAGTATATCGGCAAGATTATCGATTGGATTAAAGATAAGTCATATACGACCCTTAAGACACCCAGGGTAATTCACGTTGACGGCGGTCTTACCAATAATAGGGCGGCTCTGATTCTTGCTCATGGAGAACCCATTGAGATTAATATTAAAAACGAAACGGGGGTCTTGGCTCCGACTTATGTCAATAAAGTAATCGTAGACGCTGTTTTGTATTGGCAGCCTAATAAGCAATTGGGATTACAGGTATCTTTAAATAATATCGAGACGATCATCGAGGAACTGACCACATTTTTAAATATTGTCTGTATCACTTATGACCAATGGAATAGCCAGACATCTTTAGAAACATTTCAGAAGCAGGGACTGCGGGCATTGGAGCATACGATCTCCAATGATGATTACTATGAATTGAGATCAATGATTTACGCCGGTGGTGTCGAGTTACTTCCGGCGGAATATAATTACGGCGGGATCGTATCCATGAATCCGGCAGCTGGATTACTTTTAACCGAGTTGAAACGATTGAAATTGATTAATGGCAAGGTGGACCATCCGGCTGAGCGCGAAGGAGGATGTTTTGCGCCAGAGACAAAGATAGCCCTATTGAGCGGGCAAAATGTTTCGATAGAAGAGGTTGTGGATATGGTGGAGCGTAAGAAAGATGTTTGGACATATTCAATTGATCCCATATTGGGCACCGTCATTCCAAAGAAGATTGAAAAGGTATTTCGTAATGGTATTAAAAAGCTTATAGAAGTTGAATTGGATAATGGCGAAAAGATTCGCTGTACCCCGAATCATCGGTTTATGTTGCGGAACGGAGAATATCGAGAGGCATCCCGGTTGGTAACCGGCGATAGTTTGATGCCGCTATATCGACGTAAAGATAAGCATGGATACGAATTAGTGTATGATCCGGCGCTGGAAGCTTATGAATATACCCATAAAAAATTCGGCGGTTATACCGCCCGTGGATATGTGATTCATCATGCTAATTATATCGCTTCTGACAATAGACCAACTAATCTACAAAATATTACGAGTACAAAACATCGCCAGATTCACAATAGGGAGCAGTCGTCAAAAGAAAGAACTAAGAGAAAAGTTTCGGTTAAGGCTTGGCATATTGATAAAAAATATTCCATCGAATACATGGAAAGAAATGCCAAACTTGCAGGCAAAGATTTGCGCCTTTATTTAATGTGTAGAATTATAAAAATTATCGCTAGATACGGAAAGAATAAATTTGGAAAATGTTCCATACATAGGACATATGATTTTGTTTCGGTGTTTCCTCGTGTTCAGAAGAGAATACAGCATCGGACAAAACCCTATGCTGATCCATTGGAAACCAACAGGAAAAAATCAGAAGCGTCTAAACGAATGCACGCAAATAATCCAGAATTGTCTCGGCGGATTGTGAGCGCTCTGAAAAACGGATTTAAACCAAAGGAGCATGGAAAGTTAATTAGTAAGCTTTGGGCAGATGGAAATTATTCAAATAGGCCCCCCCAATCCGTTGATCATCGTGCCAAAATATCTGATTCGTTAATTGGGAATACACGCCGATCTGATTACGCAAAAAGACAGAAACAAATCGTAAATCATAAGGTGGCGGTCGTTCGTGACGCTGGTTACGATTACACTTATGATCTTCAAATTGATGGGTCGCATAATTATTCATTGGCGGCTGGCGTATTTGTGCACAATTCAAAAGATATCGCCGACTGTTTGGCCGGTGTAAACTGGAGCTTAAATCAACCGGAACAAAAGAAACATAATATTGGCGGATTCCCCAAAGGTTTAATAGGACCCAGTTTTACGAGAGCTCAACCTGATCCTTTTTCTGCCGCGAGTCAGGGGATACCAGGTGGCATAGAGCCAATTATTGGCATGAGTCAAGGCCGGACTCCTGCTGGTGGCGTGCCAGTCGGTGGTTTTAGGCCGGTTGATCCACGAACCGGAGCGTCCGGTAAACCGGCATTAAATAGGCCGGGTAACTTCCCTAAAGGCGTCGTTAGTAGTCCAGGCTTTAATAGGGGACCTAGTCCCGGACAGCGTGGTACCGGCGCGGTGCCCCCTTATCTTTTATAGTTGACAAAAGTAATAGTATAGGTATATGATTCTCCCATGAAGTTAATTTTTATTAGAGGAGCTGTTATGAAAAAGATATTAACGGTAGTGGTTGCGATGTTGTTGTTGGTGAGCATGACGCAGGTTGTTATGGCTGAGCAAACCGAAGTTATTGATGGGGTTACATTTCCGGTGTATCCCCGGTTACCGCAGGTGGCAGATGAGGATATTAATAGGCCTCAACCAGTTAACACTGAGTTCAGCGATATGCATTATGTCGTTGCCCAAAGCTCTGGAATTGTCGGGGTAATCTTAATCGCTGGTTCGTTTTTGGCCGGTCCGCGTTATAGTCAGCCGATTGCGTTTGTTGGTGGCGGTTTATTTGGGACATCAGCTTGTCTGGGTTTTGGACTTTAATATCGACGGTTTTATTTAGGAGGCGTATGGGTCGCGACGAAGCCGATAAGATTTATAATTCTTTGAAGGCTTCGTTCGAGTCTCGTTTGGGCAAGAAATGGACCGGCACAATTATCGTATCTCCGGGACCATCATATTTGGATCGTTTATATGAATCGTCTAAAACAAAAGTTAAATGGAGGAGGATATCTATGGATCGTGGAACTATTGACGCGTATCCGTTTTATGTTCAGCTGAAGGATGGTACTGAATTTTTTATCAATGAAGACCCTAGTCATCCCGAATACAGCGCTACTCAAGAGGCGGCCATTAAGCGTCTTAAAGAGCTTTACGGTGATCATCTTGAGATAGTTAAAATCTATTCCACTAAAGATATTCGAAGCGAAGATCATTTTACAAATTTACTCATGGGTGTAGATAAGCATCTATTTAATTAAAATTGTTGCTTTAAAAGAATTGTATAGGTATATTTCACCGGGGATGAGCGGGTCAGGTGGCCCGTAGCTTGTCCGACTTGAGGTAGTATAATTTATTTAAAGGAGTCGTTATGCAGATCGATAAGAAGGATATCATTGTTCACAAGGCTGCCATGTGTACGGTTTGTGGCAGAAATACATCGACTGAACATTGGGTCGATAAGTATGTAAAGGACGATCACACGGGTAAGACCATCTGTATCGATCAACGGATTTGCCAGCCGTGTAAAGCTGATTTGCGGAAAGCTTTGAAAAAGACTATCATGCTGGTGTTACCGCGAGCTCTGCGGGAATCGATGTTAGAGACATTGAGGAATACGGCCTAATGATCGGAGACGCCATGACGGATCAGGAGAAATCTCAGGATCGCGCTATTGAAGGCGTCAATGCTCCGGATAAGAAGTTTGAACTCCCGGAGCCGATTAATTCGGAGACTCATTGGAAATGTGAAGTTCATGGTGTGATCTGTAAATACTCTTCTCCGTGTTATGAGTGTGTTCGCGAAGTGGCTCATCCGGAAATTATCGAGTCGGATAGCGTGCATGATTATGCAAATAGACGAAGAAATGCGCGTCCGAGAGTTAGGAGAAAACCATGAACCCACGGGGCATAGATGTAAGTCATTTTCAAGGCAAGATAAATTGGGAACAGGCTTATTTAGATTTGCTCATTACGTATGATGAAAATGGCAATCTGCTTCCGGTTCCAATTCGTCCGTTTGTTGTGGTTAAGATTTCGCAGGGAACTAATTTCCCCGATCCGATGGATGAACAGAATCTACAGGGTGCCAAGGCCGCCGGTTTTATTATCTTGGGATATCATTTTTTTGATCCGACAAAAGACCCCGTGGCGCAGGCCATGTTTTTCTTGGCTCAATTGTCGGCCTTAAATTTTCCCATGGGAATAGCTATTGATGTTGAGCAGACCCCGGGGTGGGATGTCCTGTCAGCTGAAATCATTTCAGAGAAAATTCAGGATTGGCTTGATTATGTTCAGGAACATACGGTCGGCGGTGAGTTGATCGTTTATACGGGTCCGGCTTTTATCGCCCAATATTTGACGGCGTTTCCTATGGGTGCCTATAAATTATGGCTGGCGGATTATGCGAACGTAGTTCCCGTCGGATTGGGTAATTATCAGATTTGGCAGTATTCGGAAACCGGGGCACTGGCGGGAATCAATGGTAAAGAAGACTTAGATATTTTCAATGGAGACACAGCCGTTCTGCAAGGGTTATTGATGACTGGGTTAAAAACAGTTTGAAAACGATCCTTCATCTTTGTGCGGATACAGGAAGCGATAGTAAGCCAAATGAAGATGATTTTTCATACATAAAAACTCAAGGCATTAAATACGCTGGCTCAAAATTAAAAATAATTCCTTATATTCTAGAAAGCATCAAAGATTTACCAATTAAAAGTGTCTTAGATGGTTTTAGTGGTTCAACAAGAGTAAGCCAAGCATTTGCTCAAGCAGGCTACGATGTTACATCAAATGATATTGCTGACTGGTCTGAGGTTTGCGCAAAATGTTTTCTTTTACATAAAAAGGATAAAAAGTATTATCAAAAAATAATTGATGAATTTAATCGTCTCAAGGGACATAACGGATGGTTTACTGCTAACTATGGTGGAGATGAAAACACCGACATTAAGATGCCGTTTCAAAAAAAGAACACGCGAAAACTCGATGCAATAAGAGACAGAATTGAAGAATTAAATTTAAATGATGTCGATAAATCAGTTGTTTTAACAAGTTTGCTTTTTGCACTAGACGCTGTCGATAGTACCCTTGGTCACTTTGTGTCCTACCTTTCTGATTGGTCTAAGAGGTCATACAACGACTTATTTTTAAAAGTCCCGGATTTGAAAGAAACCGGTGGTAGTCACAAAGTCTTTAAAAAAGATATTTTTGACATTGTAGAAAACAATTATTTTGATCTCGCTTATTTTGATCCCCCTTACGGTTCCAATAACGAAAAAATGCCGCCTAGTAGGGTTAGGTACTCATCCTACTATCACATTTGGACTTCTGTAATTAAGCATGACAAACCGAAACTATTTGGTAAGGTCAACAGGAGAGAAGATTCAAGAGATTTAATTTCCGCCTCCGTATTTGAGGAGTTTAGAAAGAATGAATCTGGAAATTTTATGGCAATGGAAGCAATTAGAACGCTTGTCCAGAAAACCAATGCGAAATATGTTTTACTTTCTTATAGTTCTGGCGGAAGAGCTACAAAAAAAGAACTAGAATCAATTCTTAAAGAAACCGGAAAAGTCCTGAAGGTTATAGAAATAGATCATAAGAAAAATATTATGGCTAGTATGTGTTGGACAAATGAGTGGTTAAATTCGACTGACTCTCACAAAGAATATCTTTTCTTAATGGCAAAAACTCCTAAAAAAAGACCCGCTATCCGTGTAGAAGATTTTTCAGGTAAATTAACAAAGAAAACTAAACTAGAAGTTATTTCATAGTCTAGTTCCTAAACAGCCAAATTGATTAATAGTGTATTTGTGATTTAATTGACCTGCCCCCCCACTCTGATGCTTAGGTATTGGAAGTCAGCCGTTTAGGGTGTATCATAAATAGTGTCTACAGTTTAGTGAATCAGATTCATTAAAGGACATTAATGTACCGTGAATGCAGGTCTTGTCATCGGGTACTTCATTTTAAAAAATTCAATAAATCATCTTTTCACGGCAAACCATTGCGCCGAAATATTTGTAGGTCATGTCAATCAGATCAATGGAAAAGATGGTATCGCACGCTGCGCGGGCGTCTGTTATGTAGATCGAAAGATGCTCAAACCCGGGCCATCCGGAAATTGTACGATGCCCAATATTATCGAGATCATCGTGAATACAAAAACATGGAAATGAAACGGAGATACCATGCCAAGGCATCGTAAGTCATCTACACAGTTGACAGTTATTTTTCCAGATATTCATTTTGCTCATTCGGTTAATGGTGTTAGGCCGTTGGACCGGCATGATCCCAAGGCGGTCTCTATCGCAATGCAGATCACAAAAGACCTGTGCCCGGATCGACATATTCAGTTGGGGGATTTGATCCATCTGGCATATTTGTCTCATTGGAATATAGATAGGGACATGAAAGGCACCGTAACTTCGGAAAAAGAGGGCGATCCAATTACGATGAATCTCAAAAATGATCACGCTCTGATTAATCGTTATTTTGATCACCTTCAGGCCGCCGTTCCACGGTATGCGGAGCTCCATCAATTCGAAGGAAATCACGAGGAGGCCCTTCGGTCCATTCGCAATATGAATCATAGGCGCGGTGAAGATTTGAGTCAGTGGTTTCCGGAGAGATGCTGGAGGCTTCAAGAACGCGGTATCAAGTGGATGCCCTATCAGCGTTATGGTGATCAAAAAAATTATCTGGAGCTCACGAAATATCTCCATGTGTTCCATGGGCATTATGCGGGAACCACTCATTTGCAACAACATTTTATGGATCATCTTTGTTCTTGTATTTACGGACACATCCATGAGATTTCAGAGAAATCTTTTAAGAGTGATAAGAATCATATTTCAGTCAAGACTATCGGATGCCTGGCGACTAAATACGCTTCGTATCATAGGGGTAGAAAAAATCCATGGGGACAGGCGATCAGCCTTGTCTATACGTTGCCAAGCGGTGAATTTTATGATCAGCTGGTAAGAATTATTAACGGGAAGGCCGTGCTGAATGGTAAAATTTATTACGGCAAAGAGGAAAGTTGGATGGAATGACGTCCTTCAAGGTATGTCCGTTTTGCGGGTGTCGCGGGTATGCCTGTCGATGTGATGAGATTATAGAGGAGGCTGAGTATGACGTTAGAAGAGCGTATTGCCGTTCTCGAAAGCACGCAGGCGACCAGAAATCTGGCAATGAAATCCAAGATGGGCGGATGGCGGTCTGATGAATTTTTAGCCGAGGCTGTTTATAGGTTGTCGGAGACGGTAGATAAGTTGGTGCAGTATATTCCAATCAGTAACGACAGGAGAAAACATGAAGAAGTTCGGAAGACAGGCTCGGAAATTTAATCCTCGCATCCCTCACATGAGTGCTTTATTGGCTTTGCGTCCGTCTTTGTCCGCGCCTCCTCCTGCAAGTTGTGACTGGACAACGAAACTGCCAGCCAATTTAGGCGTGATGAAAAATGATATTCTTGGCGATTGTACTTGTGCTGGTTTTTATCATGCGCTACAGGTTTGGACATCGATTACCGAATCGGCCATGGATACCGAATCTGATTCGAATGTTGAGGCGCTTTACGAACAAGCTTGTGGATATGATCCTAAAAAAGGCGGCGAAGGTGACGGCGGTGTAGAGCAAGATGTTTTGACTTATTTGATGAACACCGGGGCTCCAGTGGGACCAGGGGGAAGCGCGAGGCATAAGATCGCCGCATTCATTGAAGTTGATCCAAGAAATCAAAATGATGTCAAGGCGACTATTAACGATTGTGGCGTGGCTTATATTGGATTTGAAGTCCCGTCATTTTTGATGGATGAGGCAGGTGGGGTTCCGCCGGTATGGGATATTCAGCCTTTTGATGGTGCTGTTCTTGGCGGTCATTGTGTGATCCTAGCTGGGTATGATGCCAATGGGGTCAAGGTTATTTCATGGGGAGAATTCTTTACCATGACATGGGCATTTTTTGCTCAGTATGTTGATGAGGTCTATGCTTTGGCCGATGCCGACTGGATCAATACTCAAGGGACTAGTCCCGGCGGATTGACACTGGAAGTTCTTGAGGGGCAGATGCAGGCGCTGAAGGAAGCTTAATTTTTTTCGGGGCATGGCCTAACGGTAAGGTACTTGGTTTGGGACCAAGGGATTAGAGGTTCGAATCCTCTTGCCCCGACCATTTTGTTTTGAAATTTTTTCCGTTTTGACGTAAACTATCTCCACAGTTAAATAAACCCTAAGCGATCCACCATATGCAAGATGCTCTCATCGTTCATGATGCGGTTAAAGACTCATCGGTGTTCTGGCCGGTGTTTGCCGGATGCTTAACTACCGTTGGCGTATTTATGGCCGGGTTGGTTCCGTATCTTCAGTATCGGGACCAAAGACAGAAAGAGAAACAGGCAGAGAAGGAAGCAGCTGTAGAGAAAGAGCAGAAGGAAGCTCCCGTATTTGTGCTCAAGACAGATTTCGAAGCGTTTCGAAGTGAAGCTAAAGCCAATAATGATTTTCTAAGAGAATTCGTTGGTAAGATTGGGCAGGATGTAATGGGGAGTAACATGGATATCCGTGAGGCTACAAAAGAAATCCGAGAGAGCAACGATAAAAACTCTCGTGAGTTGCGCGCCACTTTGGGTCAGTTTAAAACTGATGTGGATATTTCTATTCGTACCCTTCATGACCGGGTGCAGAATGTCGAGCTGGTAGTTGCCACTTTTGACGGGCGGGTCAAGTCGCTCGAACAGAAGGTTGGGTAACTTTCATGTTGGATTTTATTATTAAGCATGGCGTTTTAGCATTTTTAGCCGCTGGTTGTCTGTGGACCGCGTGTGTGATATTTCATTCCGCCGGGCTGTTCTAGTTCGATTTGATTTGGAAATCCTTTCGTTTGGCCTTAAAATAAATCCATCTCAATTCTAGGACAACCGAATGCCTTCTTTTGATTATGGTGATCTTGTTAAGGTTTCTCCCGATCACGACAGTATATTTGCAGGTAAACGCGGTACGGTCCGGGAGCCCCAGGATGACGGTAAGATATTGGTTGAATTTACAGATGGTCGGTCTTCGGTGTTTTCCAAATATGATCTCGAAAATTTAACTAGAACAAATGACAATACCGCCGGTGTGCGAGCTGTCGCGGTCATTGTCGGCGATACGATCATGGATATCAATACGGGTATTCAGGGCCGGATATTATCTTTCGCTCATGATATCGCGACTCCAAATGGGTTCTATGCTGCGCGGTGGAATAATGGGATCGTTAATGAATTTTCCGGCGCTAATGGTCTGATCGAACTACCTAAAAACATTATTGCCTGTGTTACTCGGACAGCCGCGATGCGTCGTAAGGCTAACGATGCGATTCAGGAAACGCGCCAAATGAACGGCGTCACTTTTTATATTGAGTGGCCAGCGGGTTCGACTCGGATATATCAGAATTCAGGATTTAAGAAATTGATGCTGTGTGACTATGGTTTTATCCCGTTTACGGTCGGGGCCGATGGCGAGGAATTAGATATTTTTATCAATCCTGATGCCGTTGAGTCTCCCATTGTTTTTGAAATCGAGCAGACCCATGATGATGGATCATTTGATGAATCCAAGCATTTGATCGGTTTTGATTCAGAGGACGAGGCGAAGGATATGTTTCTTGCTCATCAACCCGAGAATCATTTTGGATCGATTAAACCGATGAGCTGGAAAGATTTTACCGATATTATTCAGGAAAACAAAAAAGACTAGGAGCATTATCGTGACACAGAAAATAGCTAAGCAAATCGGCGTCGTCCATGGAAAACATTCGGAGACAGGCGCGGAAGTTTTGATGTATCCCCAGGGATGGGATGATAGCGATGGTAGTTTTTATTATACCCGTAATGCGGATGAGGCCATGGATATCACTGATTACAAAAATGATTTTGATATATTGCATGGCGAGACAGCGCCGGAGGGAATGAGGGGCGAGATCAGGGAAGCTGCTCAAACCTATCAAGTTCAATCCGAAACTTATGGTGAAACAATTCGTGTGGATGCCGATGGCACCATTAATGGTCTATCGGATTGGACCGCTAAGTGCATAGCTGACGACGAATCTTTTTATTGGCCACCGAAACCAGGTGTTCCTGATCAGCAAGTTGTTTTTTATCAGCATGATCGTCCCGAAGCCACCGGGATTGTATTGAATGCCGTGAGTAAGAAGGCCGGTAAATCTTGTGAACTATGCGGCTCTCAAACGAATTCCCAGGGGCTCTGTTTGAATCCGAAGTGTCATCATTTGGCCGGGTCAATGAAAAGGAAAGCCGATGGAAACGAAGATTTGATGATGGCTTTTGATAATTATTATGGAAATGGTATGACCAGTGAGGATTCCGAAAAAGCTTTGATTAAAGATGGATATCCTGAAGATTTGGTTCATGCGCTGATACAAGAAAATCGAGACTATGAAAAGAATCTTAGTTATTCGGATGATGGCGGGGCCACGATTAAAAACTATAGCGATCTTGATGTGCGGGCCATGAAGAAGCATGCCGCCATGACGGTTCAAGATATATATAACGCTATAGACGAAGAGCTTGAGAAAAATCCGAGCACTCCCAATCGAGGAGAAAACTTTTTTGTTCATATGATCATGGATAAATGTGGGGTTGATGAGGATCGAGCATTCAGCGTGTATTATAATTGGAATCATGGCGTGCCTCCCACCAATGAAGTAGTTGGAATGAAAAAACATGTCGCATGGAAAGACGTTGACGGCAATGCTCTGGATTATGGTCAAACGGTTGAATTCGTTGGTCTCGAAGATTATGTTGGTCAGCGGGGCGTCATCAGTGACGATACTCCAGTGAACAGTGATACGATTGAAATTTTAATGGACGGCGAGTTGGTCGGATTTGATCCAAGTAATGTCAGGAGAATAGCGATGAATAAACAGGCTGCCGGATGGTTAAATGATTTTACGGACGAACAGATCGCGGCTATGCCGATTCAGGTTGTGTTCATGGGACCAAACGGTATCGATAATCGTGAATATGAATCTATTGGTGAGGCGCAAGCCGCTCATCCGGATATCGAGATGGACCCCAACGAGGCTATGCGTGGGGAAACCTATGGTGATGAATCGCAGAATTGGGCCGGTAGTGGCCTTCCATGTTTAAGATTTGAGGATACACAGGCCAATCATCAGTTATCTTCTGCTCTAGTGAATAACCCGGGCGATTACGAAAATTCATGGTCAGCTCAGGATTCTCAGGGGAATGATCTGGCGGTAGGCGATCAGGTTAAAGACGCTGATCCGGGCGTCAATGATGACCCCGATCAAATTTATACGATCACAGGATATTCATATCCGCAGCTGAAAACCAAGGATGGATATATTGTGCCATCAACCTGTATTAAAGTTGCTAGTGCAGATGATCCCACCGATGCCGAATACGATGAAGAGCGTAGAAACCAAATGAAGAACGATCCCTTCGGTGTCCATTGTCGGTCATGTGATATCTGTCGTATGGCCACGTGGCAGGGTAACTTCGATCGTTTATGTGATTTCGATCTTTTATGTGATCAGGGATCGAAGCTCTGGGAACAAGAGAAACAAAAAACAGCTTCTCGTCACGTTGATTCCAATGGTGTGTCCCTTGAGCGCCCAATGTCTGGCCTGACGGCTTACATGAAGAATGATGCTCTGGTTCGCGCTGCGGGTAAATATACCGGCAATGCTGATTTAGATTTTGAGGAAACCGCTTTGATGCCATCTGTGGTGATTGAAACAGTAAGCGAGGAATTTACTAGCGATTTAGGCAAACCCGAATTAGCATCTGAGTATAATCAATACCTAACCGAAAGATTTACGCAGCTCTATCAAAACAATCAGCAATGGGGTGAAGAAATCGTTGCCGATAGAGACTATACTCGCGACCAGTTGCGTATGTATGTGTTTCATTGGGCAGCTGCTTATGCCATTAGCCGTGGCGAAATGACCACACAGGAAGTAGCGGATTACCAAAGAGATAAAGGTATCGTGAGCGCATCGGTTAAACGTGTCGCATCCAAGAAAACGGTATCCAGTTTATTAGGTAGAAAAGCATTGGCCATGAAGAAGACAGCCGGTGTCTCTGGCATCAGTTTCGGTGAGCAGGGTAACGATCTGGTCATTACTATATCTCCGGAAGGCCAGAAAGAATTACAGCAAGAGAAAGAGGATGATCCAGGAAATTTTGGTTCCGATAATTTTATGTGGGATTTATTGGAGCCCGTGTGGGCGAATGGATACACGCAGGTCGATCCATCACTGGTCGGAGCACTAACCTCAGCGCCGATGTTGACTGATGGTTCATCATCAGATGATGGAAGCTCTATTGAGCCCGCTGACGCTAAGGTGTTCTGGTATCCGAATTATCAAGTCCGTAGTCCGCAGGATGATCTCCTGGAAAGCGGTAGAACCATATTTCAGGGAGCGCCGGAGAACAGAACCGGAATGAAAAAGAAAGCTGATCAATCATTACAGCCCGGAGACCGTGTAAAAATTATCGGCGATCCTCAAAATCGAACTGGTGATCAGGGTAAAGAGGGAGTGGTTACCCGGATGGACGAGAGTGCGACTGACCATCCTGTTGTGAAGTTGGATGATTCTGATGATGATTTCGCGTGGAGACCGGAAGAAGTTCAAAAAATCAGCATGAAAAAGAAAGCCGCCGTATCTTTTGATGGCGAGGAGTTGAATGAAGGAGATATGGTTCGGGTTATTTCTGACGAGCTACATCCGTCTATTCCGGTCGGGGCCGTCTTTACGATTACTGATATCAGTCCCGCTGGACCCGAATTTAGTAAGTATGGTCCTGATCAAGTTGGCGGGAATGATGACGGAAAAAATCCGCTATTTTGTCCCAGCCAGATGGTTCGTAAAATTAGCATGAAAAAGAAAGCCGACAATCAGCAGGCTTTGGATGAATATGATCAACGGAATAAACAATATCGGAATGAGCATCCCGATGCCGAAAGCGAAGAGCTTGAAAATATGCAGGATGAATTGGTTGGAGAGCTAAGCGGAAAGCATGGCGTGAATCTTGATTCGTTGCTCCGTAATCGATGGGGCAATTCGCTGATAGGCACAAAACGAAAAGCTGATGATAGTTTTCAGCCTGGAGATCATGTTGTTTTTAATGATTATTCTGGCGCAGATATTACCGGCGTCCTCAAAGAAATTATCCCCGGATCAGATAATACTTGGAGAATGATTCCTGATGATGGTTCTGGAGAACTTCATCTTGGCGAAGAGGATATGAAGAAAACGGCCATGCAGAAGAAAGCCGATGGTCCCGTTGTTGTCGGCGATACCGTGATTCTTCGTGATGGTGTGACCGGTAAATTTGATATGAGTAAAGCTGATGATCCGGGCAATCAATTTCAAGTTTCGGATATTATGGGCGACTGGGCCAAATTGATTCCGGGTTCTTACGGAATGGATTCGATGCAATGGAAAGTGAATGATTTGAAAAAGATTGGCTCTATTAAAATTGCAGGTAACGGATTTGTAGCCGGTGATCCAGTGCGTATCATTGGAGATTTTGAAGACGGCCAAATTGGAAGCACTCTTAAGGGTAAAGAGGGCGTTGTCTCCAATTCAGAAGGCAAAGCCTATCCAGATAATCCGCATGAAGATTTTGATCCGAGTACGCAGGTCATGGTGGAAATCGATGGAATGGAACTTCAATTTCCGGCAGAGTGTTTAGAGAAAGTAGCAAAGACACAAACTGCCGGAAGTTCTTCTCAATATCTCGAAACATTCTTCAATGAAAAGAATTTGCCTCATCAGGATTGGGAAATTGTAGGGAATGATGGTCAAACTAATTTCATCGATAGCGACGTTGTCATAGAAGCAATAATGAATTGCGGAGACACCGAACAGAATGCGATTGCTGACATGATCCGCAAGATCGATTTCGCTAACGGGAACGTGCTCGATTATTTGAAACATCTTGCTACTGGTTTGGTTAACGGCGGTCAGGTTTAAGGTTGACATGATTTAGCCAGAGTGATATACCTATATCAATTTTAGGGGCACTCTATGACAGACGCTAAATTTATTGGTGAATATCTGGAATTAATTGATCGGCGATGGCCAGCTAAGGCCGAGACGATTAAGTTTGAGCGGGCAATAAAAGAACGACCGCGTATTGATCCAGAAGATCACAAGAAGCTCATGGCCAGATTGGCCGTGTTTGACGACAAGATAAAACGTAAGCGTCGTGATAAATCCGTGGACATCGAGAGTGATCATGTTGATTGGCAGGCTATTGAAAATAAAGTCGTTGAACGAAAGAAAGATTTTAGCGTCCCGCTTATGGTTGACGGTAGTGAGGTTTCGTTTGTTGTTACGGCGTTTAATATGACGTATGCCAGGCAGTTGGCAATTCAGGCGGCTAAAGAAGCCGGTGCAGCAAATGTGGTTTTAATCAATTAAAAGGACAGGGAATATGAAACTGAACTTTTTGATGTTGTTCACATTGTTTGCGATGGTTTTGAATAGTTGTGCCGGTCAAAAACATCAGATTCAGACCTATGAAAATCCAACTATAGTTCAATTCAAATATTATCAAGTGATTAAAGGTGATTGCCTGTGGTCTATAGCCGCCAAAAAAGAGATTTACAACGACGCGTTTCAATGGCCATTAATATTTAAGATGAATAGGGACACGGTGGCAAATCAAGATTTGATTTATCCTAATCAGAATTTGATTATTAATACCGGCTTTAGTGATTCAGATATTCAGTTAGCCAGACAGATTGCAAGTAATACGCCAGCCTATAAGCATCAATAATTTTCGGAGGGCATATGAGTTATTCGAAGGAATATAATCAGGCGCGTACCGTTGCAATAGCCATGGGCCGTACTTCTTTTATGATACCGGCAAATAATCCGACAGCTCGCGGATTTAATCCAAAGCTTGTTCCGATTACTTGTCGTCGCTGTAAGGGTACCGGGTGTGAAGACGGCAGTCCTGATAACTGTATTCAGTGCGCCGGTAAGGGTGTTGAGAAGCTATCGCTTAAAAGATTGAATCAATTAATAAGAAAACAACAGGCGGAATCCGATGGCGGAAAAATTTCTTCGTAAGAAGCTTGACCTGAATAATAGTGATTATCGATGGCAGTTTATTAGCAATCAGGTTTCCAAGGATGCGCTAGAGGTCACTCAAAGGCTGGCGGTTTTTGGCGGCTGGATCGTCAGGACAACGATCAGTTCTAAAATATTGCCTCCTGTTGCTCCCGCGATGTCTCAATGTTTTGTCCCGGACCCTAATCACGACTGGATGCTATGAAAATAATGGGAATTATATACTTAACTTCATGAAAGGGGTGAAAGCTTGAGAATACTGGATTCTACGTGCGGTGGCCGTCAACTTTGGGAAAACAAAGATCGTGAAGATACGGTTTACGTTGACCAGCGGATAATGCCAAAAGGGTCTATTCCTTGTAGACCGAACTGGAACATAACACCCGATATAGTGGCCACATTTACCAATTTACCCTTTGCGGACCACTCCTTTGATTTGGTGGTGTGGGACCCTCCACATATTATTCGGAAAAATGTGGCGAAATCCAATTCAATAATGCGTATGAAATATGCCGAGCTCAAAACCGCTGATTGGAAAGAGACGCTTACCAAAGGGTTTAATGAGTGTTATAGGGTTTTAAAATCTCCTGGAACATTGCATTTTAAGTGGTCCGAATGTGATGCGCCACTGAAAGAAGTTCTTTTGTTGTTTCCAATTAGACCGCTATTTAAAAACAAGGAGTACACATCTTGGTCAGTGTTCGTAAAGTGAATAGGGAAGTTAAGTATATAATTCCCAAAATAATTATCGCGATATGGCTGTTGATGCTTATGTATCCAGTTGGCGTCCGATCATTTGGCAGCAATGAGCTGGATTCTTACGATGATTATCTTATGACTATGGAGCTATTTTGTCGGCATGGAAATAAATGGATACAGCCGGGAGATGTTAAAAATATATCCAGCGTCAATTGGGCGTTAGCCGATGGTAATTTTGGATTAGCAAGAAGGATAGCGGCGAAAGAATCTGCCGAATGTAATTTTAGAGTTTTGGCATTTCTTCCAGATGGCACACCGACTAAAGGGGTTCCAAGAGCTGACTTGTTGGGTGGTCATTATAATCTGTTGGCCCGGGAGGCTCATCGGCTTAAGCTGATTCAATATCCGACTGACTGGTATTATTCGGATGAATTCGATGCGTTTAAAAAGGTTTGCTGGGCAAACCCGGCTTATGGGACTTGGATTCTTGGCCAGGCTTATGTTCGTATGGTTAAGAAAATCGGCATGGATCGGGCAGATCACTGGTGGCAGAGCGGCAGAAGTTATTTCAATTCGAGACAGGAATACTTGACAGAGACCACGAAAAAGGGAAGATATCTTAAGGTGATTCACGATAAAGAGAAACAATTCGATAGATATCAGCGCATGGCCGAGGGTATGGCCAATTAAAGACAGAGCTGTTCCGTCCCTTCGGGGCGGCAAATTTAGTTAAAGGGAGATTTAGATGCAAATTTTCAAAAGTTTTGGACGATTGTTTCAGACCGTATTGGTGATCGCGTTGATGGCGCTATTCGTGGTGCCAGCTTTTGCTGATTATCTCGCGATGCCAGATGATGTCGTGAAGGCACACGAGACGAAAAAGGCTGCCGTGAAGGCGCGTGACAACGGTGATTTTGATACCGCCGCCAGTCGCTATAAGAAGGCCGCCTCTGAGGACCCGCAGGAAGCCTATAAGGCAATTTATTTGTTAAATGCCGTCGGGTGTTTGCTTTCTTCCAGCCTTGATCGCCATGGCAATTACGCATGGGATGCGGATCGCGGAGCAAAGAATTCGGTTGAGGCCTATGGATTACTGGCTGAAATTGATTCTTTTTTAACTAAGGCCGAGGCTGACGAGAAATCTATCGGTCATCCGGATGGCGTGTATGCCAATAATGTCATCGAAAAGGCGCGTGATTGGTATATTCAACAGGTGGCGTGGCTTCAAGTTCATGGGCCTGCTCAGGTTGCGACTCCTGTTGCGGCTGTCGTTACTCCTAAGTAAATTATTTTCAATATTTGAGCACCGGCCTTCCTGGGCCGGTGCATTTCTTTGAAGACTGGAATATCTGTGGCAAGAACCATTACTGAATGTTCAACATGTAGAGGCAGAGGAAGCAGGGAAGTTCAACTGACGGATGGCACCAAAGCATTTAAGAAATGTTTCATTTGTGACGGGCGCGGGCAGGTCTCTATTTTCACCTATCCTAAAAAAGAAACTCAGACTAAAATTAATGAACCGGCACAACCGGAACAATCAGGTTACACACCTGGTCCTTTTCGTAATAAGATCGAGGCGGTTAAGCATTTTCTCAATGCTGATTTAGGTGATTTGAGCTGGATCAACAGGAAATAAAGATGATTACCGAGGCTATAACAAAGAAATGTTGTAATGAAGCGTGTTGTAATTTATTGAATAATGGGGATCGATATTTGCCATTATCTGAATTTGTTATCGATAGAAATAGGAAAGATGGCTTATATCCGTTATGTAAATCTTGTAAAAAGGTCGCCAGTGCCCGGGGGCTAGATAGACCAGGAGAAAGAAAGAAGCAGGCGGCGCGTTGTAAACAATGGAAACTGAATAATCCTGATTTAAGTTATCGTATGGATAGGCAGTGCCACTGGAAACAAGAGGGCATCAGAAATGTGGACGGCTCTTGGTTTCGATGGGCTGATTATGAAGGAATATTAATTCTTTGTAACAACATGTGTGGTATTTGCCAGACAGTTGATTCTGGACATAGTGACTGGTATGTCGATCATGATCATTTGACAGGGGTCATTAGGGGCATTTTGTGTCGCGAATGTAATTTTATGATAGGGAATGCCAGTGATGATATAGAGAGATTAGGTAGTGCCATTCGCTATATTCAGAATCAATCTCGTGCTATTGCTAAGACTGCACAGCTTGAGAAATCGTTTATAGTCAATCTTGATCTAGTCAATAGAAGAAGAGAGCATACATGGAAGGCTCGTGGTATTAAAAATGTAGATGGTTCTATCTTTACATATTGTGATTATTTATCATGGGTAACACTTCAGGGGGATATATGTAGGATTTGTGCGGTGACCAATATTGTTAATTCGCCCTGGCATGTTGATCATGATCATAATTCGGGCTTGGTGAGAGGGCTTTTGTGTAAGAATTGTAACTTAATATTAGCTAGAGCTAAAGATAATTTGATTATAATGGAATCGGGAATTTCTTATCTTAACAAACATAAAAAGGAGAATCGCCATGGGTCTTTCGCTAGGTAAACTCGTTGCATTGATTCAGAATTACGTCACGCAGGGGGTCACTATTCCGGCTGGTACGATTGGCGCATTGGTCTGTTATCCAAATAGGGGCGATAGCGCTGTCGCAAGTCAACCTGATATCGAGGGAAATACTTTAAAAATTCAATTTCAATATCCACAACAGATAGAAATTGGAATTCCTTTGGATCAGCTTCCTCTTTGGATCGCGGATGTTCCCGTTAATTCTGTTGTGACCCCGGCCTAATGTCACTCCTGTATATTGAGGAGGAGCTCAAAAAGGATGTCATTGCCGCCCAGGCATATCAACACCGGCTGACTAGAACTTTGAGTAGTTTTAACTATTACAATGAGACCGGTATTGATACTTCTAAGTTGACAAAAATTCATCAGGTTATGAATATTGTCGTTTCCGAGATACAGAAACAGATTACGGAATTGAAGCAGTCAGAGCAGTATAAAAAAGAATACGAAGATACCTATTCTTTTAAAGGCGCGGAACAAAATCAAAACGATCTATTTCACCGGAGGGAAAATGACGCCCACTCTAAGACTAGGCAAAACGTACCGCTTCAGAGCCCCGGGGAACATGTCGGCTGAGTTTAGGGCCGGTCTTAAAGAGATCATTGACGATACGATTTCTGGTGTCATTGAATCCAAGGGAATTGTGATATCCAAGCTGAAGAAAGGTCTAGTGGTTTTGTTGGTGACGGAATGTCAGGACCCGGAAACAAAGCTATGGACTCGGATGAGAAAAGGATTTAAGGTATCCGTGATTTTGGATGACATAGATTTTATTTAAAGGATCGAGATGAAAATATCAAATGAAGTTCTGAACATTTTGGAAAAGTCAAAAGTCGATGGTAATAAGCTGTATCTTCCTCCCGGTCAATTGGATCGAAAACTTTACGAGGCTATTAACAAAGTTTTAGTTTGTCTTGGCGGTAAATGGGATAAGAAAACAAAATCACATATTTTTACGGACGATATCGCCGAGGCTATTGATACGGCTATGTTGCTTGGTGAAGTAGATGACATCATTGAAGAGAAAAAAGAATTTCAGTTTTTTAGAACGCCAAATAAATTAGCTGAGCGTATTGTTAAATTGGCTGAGATCGAAGATGGTCATTCTGTATTAGAGCCATCCGCCGGTGATGGCGTGATCGCGTTGACGGTCGTGGATGAACATGAGATCACTCCCGATTGTTGCGAATTGAATCCTCGTCACAGGGAAGTTTTGAAAGAGGCTGGCCTCAAGGTTAAAGGTGATGATTTTTTGGAGTTCGAGGGATCATATGATCGCATCGTAGCTAATCCGCCGTTTACCAGACAGCAAGACGTTGATCACGTTTTGCATATGTATGAGATTTTAGCCAAGGGTGGAATTCTTGTCAGCGTCATGTCTCCGAGCTGGCAGTTCCGTGAGAATAAAAAGAGTAAAGGGTTTCGGGATTTTCTTGAAAAGAACGAAGCTGAAGTTATTGAATTGCCTGAAGGTACGTTTAAAGAATCGGGGACCATGATTCGTACTTGCATCGTTAAGATCAGAAAGTAGGGACTATGAGTTTAGAAGATAAGAACAATGAAAAGTTTTTGATCAAGAAGGGCGTTAAACCGGCGGCGGCCAGACTCGCCATTAATATGCCAGAATTTAAGCGATGGCTAGATGACCGGCAGAAGGCTGTTGATATCGCCATGCGAATGAACAATCTGGGGATGGTCGCGGGCACGGTTATTAATTCGAACAAGTGGAACCGGAATGTCGATCAAGAGACCCTGATCGAATGCTATGAGACCTATCTTCGTATGGCTCAAATGCATCAAAGGTCTCAGTTTTCGTTTGTCATGGAGATGGGGCGTAAGGTTGGTCAGCCGATTATTGATATGACTTTTGATGAATATCTCAAGGATTCATTGAAGGTATTGGATTGGCGTATTAAAAAGGAATTACCGGCTTTATATAAGCTCCAGGAAGATGGCGGTATCGGTATCGGCAAGGCCGAGATGGAGCTTTCGATCCAGATGTGTGAGGCCGCCCACGAGGCGATCACCAAGTATTTTACCCTCTCGGAAGACAAGCAGCTTATTTACATTTAACTTGGCGTTGGATTTTTTGTCCGTTTTGGTCTAAAATCCTTATGGGACAACCATGCAAGACATTAAACCTGAACCGGGCGGCGAGCTCGAAAAGCAATTGGCTCTTTTGAGTGAAGATCAGAAACGCATGCAGTTCATGGGCATGCTTGACAATATTGATTTTGGTGACTTAACGGTCAAAAAACGTAAAGGCAAAATAGTTTCATACAATTTCTCGGGTGAGATTTTGTTCAAACCAGCTCCTAAAGAGAAAACCTAAATGCCAATTTCAATTAGTGGACTTTCGAAAGATGATCTTAGGCCAGAAAAAAGGCCCATTCGCGTGGCCTATAAGTCTGGCGGCGATGTCGAGGAACGTGAAATCCGCAAATTGTCCTCCGAAGAAGAATCTGATATGTTGATGGCCGGGCTGAATGAGATCGAATATTCCGGAAAGCCGGAGACAGCTGTTGGTAGGCACATGAGTTCCATGGGAGTTCCTGAATTTTTGACTGGTAATGATGATGGATATATTGATAGCCAGGGGATGCCTCAGCGTAGAAGCGCGACGGATGCTCCGGCTCCGAGAAGCGTATTCGAGGCCGTACTGGCCATTAATGATGAAAATTTCAAAGAGCACGAAGAGACATTTAATGGTGACGGCTTTGGCGGTGGCGATAAAGGCAACGAGGCCCCGCTGGAAGACCAGGACCAGGGTATGAGTATTATTTCCGAGACACGGAGTCAAGGTCGGCGTCAACGTAGAGCATCTGATCCGCTTGAAACTTTCGTGAGTTCGCCGGTCGATGATATCCAATCGAAAGAACATGATACTCAGCATCAATTCCAGGAGCGCGATGATCATGGTGTCTATGATCGCGATATAAATCAAAATGGCGAAGACCCAAATCGAGTGGTGCCAGAACATTTCAATGAAGGCGGGAGCTGGCCGATGCCGGGCGAGACTCAGGATTTTACGGCTGAACCGGTAAAGGATATAGACATTATGGCTGGTGTGAAAGTCACGCTGACTGATGGTCGTGAAATCATTGGGCGCATCTTGTCTGAAGATCGATTGAATATGAATGTGCGCGGTCGGCTGGCTGGTATGCAGTCGGATGTGAGTTTTCCGGTTTTGAAAACTAATATTGCCAACGTGGAGAAGGTTCGGATTCGGCCTAAAGTTGCACGGACAAATAGTTTAGAAGATGTGTACGCGACCATTAAGACTAAGACAGCGGGAGAGAAGAAAATGATAAATGTAAACGTTGCCCATAAACGCTCGGCAGCCGATTCGCTTCATGATTTGTATCAAAAGTTTGTGGATGCTGGATGTGAAATGGATACTCATGAATCCGATCTTTATGTCAAGGTTACTCCCGAATCCCAGGCCATTGTCGATGGCTATGAATACGCAAATACGGTTCCGACTTTTATTAGTAATATCGATCAGGAAAAATGGTTTGACATTCCATTTGGGAACAAACCCTTTTGGGACGCAAAGACAGGTGTTCGCAAAGCTGAATCCAAAGACGCCAAAGATGGTTCTCAAGCTCGTGTCGATAATACTCGTGGTCCGGGAATGTTGTTTGGGGATGATGCGGCTCTTTATGATCAGCTCGATAAACGTACTAAAGCACTTGCGGCACAGGCTTCGGAGATTAAAAGATTAATCGCTATTGCCGATAAACTTGACGAGGCTGGTCAGGAAGTTAATGCGGCTAAGGCCGACGCTGAAATTCAGCGTCGTCATGCTATCTACAAAAAAGAGGAAGCGATTGTTGACAATTTGAAAAAATTAATCGCTACCCGGAAAGCTTCCCGGCGCACGGCAGCCGTTCACATGTCTCCCGTGGCCCCGGCGGTTACTCCCGATCCAGATCACAAGAACGTATTCACGAGTAAGTTGCTTTAATGATTACCCTCGAGGCCGCGATCTCGCACGATCAGAACGGGGATATCATCCATAAGGGTGAAACCGTGCTCGTTCCTGAAGATGTTTTTAACGAAGGGATAATCAATTCGCATGATTTCGATGTACTTCAGCCGGATCAGAAAATTGAGGTCGAGGTCATTGATTCATTGAGTGAGGAACGCGTTTCCGTAATCCGTCCTAGCGATGGGGCGATTACGGTTATTGACGCGAGATACACGCAGAAGAAACCGAAAGTCGTTGAGGCCCCGGTTTATTTTGAGGGGCAACCGCTTGCTACCGAGAACGAATCGGCAGATATGGGCCGGGCGAGACTGATGGCTCCCGTTGATGATGTGATAAATCAAACAGCTGAAATTTTATTGAAGTCAATGAAGGCAGTTCGGCGCACGGTAATGCCTCAAAGCTACTCGATCCAGAAGATATCTCAAACCAAAGTCGCCGAGACGGGAAAAGTTTTAGAAGGTGTCGTGGTATCGCAGATTAAGGTGAGCGATCTTTTCCAGAAGCGGAAGATGGCAGTGACCGTGGAGATGAAGATTATGGGCGGTCAAGTGCAGGAACCGTTTGGGTTCAGGACCAGTGCGGGAAAAATGTATGTTTTTAATCCAAATGGGTTCGTCAAGGCCATGAAAATTCCCGCGAGCCCTTATTTGGGGAAGAAGCCGGGATCGGCAGTGTTGAGCTTTTTGCCCGATCATTAAGGGATGGTCTTAATTAGTTTGGTAGTATGGGCGTTTTATGGTATTTTATACATACCAAGCCCACATTAATTTTTAAGGAGATTCACATGCAGAATTTCGAAGTCTTGAGCGCGGACGCGCCAACTACTCCCGCGATGCAGGAGACTATTTTGCCGACAGTCAATTATCAGGGACAACGTTCAAACGGTGCCTACGATAATCCTGGAGCTGTTTCGATTACACCGGCCACCAATATCGCTCCGATGAATGCCGTGAATGTCGCTGCCATTTCGACGGGCAATGTTAACATTGCTTCCGGTTTGGTTAATGGGGCCACTGTTGATGGTGTTGTATTGGCCACGGGTAACCTTGTCCTATTGGTTTTCCAAAATGATTCTACGGTCAACGGTTGTTATACCGTAGTAGCCTCCGGGGCCGCTTCGCTGACTCCACAATACGCTTCGGCTGCGATGATGCAGGCCGGTCGTGTCGCGTTTATTGCTACCGGAGGCACTGTAAATAAAGGAGCCGCCTATTTGCAACGGAGTCCCGATCCCCTGATTATCGGCACCAGTGATTTACTCTTTACAAAATTTTCGGGACAGATTCAAGTTCAGCAAAATATTCTCGAAGCCGTGGTCGGTGGATTTCAGCGTTTGTCTGTTCTCCCGAATTTTCAATCGCCTAACCCGGTCAATTTAGGAGGCACCCAATCGTTCGACAATTCTGATCTGGCCGGATTCCTTCAATTCCCGGATGCTCAGGCTGCCACGACTGGTCCTCTCGCAAGCTTGACCGGCGCGTCTGTTGTTCAAGACGGTGTCACATTGACTGCTGGACAAACGCTGCTCGTGAAAAATGGGATCACGGCTGATGCTTATACGGCGGCTAAATATTCTACGACCGCTCCTCTCCCGGCCTATACCTATAACAATGGTACTGCCGGTGTCGGTGCGACCATTACCGCGAATGCGGATGGCGCGTTACCGGCGCAAGATGGCCAAGCGATCACGGTTAATGATCGTATCTTGGTCGCTTTTGAAAATGGACTCGATGCTCCGTACAATGGTATCTATACGGTTACTCAAGTGGGTAACGGCGGAGCGCCATTTATCTTGACTCGTTCGGCTGACAACAATGACTCAGCTTTGTTTATCGTTCAGAAAGCCATTCCTATTACGTCGGGCACCGAATTTGGTGGAACTCAATTCGTGTTCACTGAACCGGTGGTTACGGTCGGAACTGATTCAGTGCTTGTCGTGAATCAATCGGGTTCTGGAGATGACATCGATTTGGCGAACGGTCTCTATACGGTCGGTACCGTGACCGGTGGAACGGCTAATTTGACTCGTCGGGCTGATTTTGCCACGGCCATCAATTTCGGATCGATTGTGTTCGTCGAAGCCGGGGCCGCCAATGGGCAAAAGAATTTCTATGTGAAGACAGCGAATCCAATCGTTGTCGGAACTACGCCAATTCTGTTCGGTCACTTGAGCGATTTGGTTGGGACGTTCATGCAATCGCAAATTGACAACAGTGGTAAAGAAGCCGCAGCTCAATACAGCCAACTGTAAGAATTAGTTCAAGAAAGGGCTCGGCGCGGTTCATACCGGGCCGAGCCCTTTTTCTTTTCACAAGGAGCCACAATGGAACGCAGTGAAAAACGAGCCATTCAACGAGAGATTTATAGCCAGGTCGCACGGCGATTTGGGGTTAAGAGTTTTAAGCGGACGGGGTCTGTCAGCGTGACTGAAGAGTGGATGGCCGATGGATCGGTGTCGCGGACGACTAAGATCGACGAATCGAATCCGGGCGATGCCGAATTATTGATTAAAATGTTATCGCTTGCTCCCCCTCAAGATGATTCTAAGCAACAACCTGTCGCGCAGACGCCGTCCGTCGAGAAACCTAAAGCTGATACCCCGGTGTCTCCCAAGGGAGATAAAGCGGAGATGCCCGGAAAGAAAGCCGAGCAAGCTCCCGGGATGCCTGAAGACGATCAAGAAGATATCCAAGATCGGGTGCAGCATAATTCCATGAAAAAAACCGCTGACATCGTTGATAGTTATCTTGGGACGGCTCTGTGGTCTAGCATGGATGATGAGACCCCTATGGATCAAGAATATTCAATTAGTGATATCGCGCCGGAAGATAGACAGCGCGCGCAAGCTGACTGTGATTCTTTCTTTCAGAAGGCTGAAGCAGCCGGATTAACCGATCAGCTGGGCGATAATTGGCCTCATTATTTTTGGCTGACTCGCAATGGTCATGGCGCTGGTTTTTGGGACGGCGATTATCCTAAAGAAGTCGGAGACAAGCTTACCGAAATTGCCAAAAGTTTTGGTTCATGTGATATGTATGTCGGCGACGATCAAAAAATTTATTTAGCCATGAAGAGAAAGACCGCTGATGAAAATTCTTATGTTCCTCCCTTTCAGGTTGGTGACCAGGTTGTGTTCAACATGGATCGATTAGATGGTCGCTGGAATGGTTGGGAACTTGAATGGGGCGAAGCGGGAACAGTCGGAACTGTAACCGAAGCCCCCGAATTTGGTAAATCTGGTGATCTTGGGGACGATATGAGAATCGATATCGATGGACAAGATCATCAATGTAATTCTAGTCACTTAAAGAAGATAGGCTCTAAAAAGACCATGACCATGGCCAATAAAAAAATCGGAATGAAACTGATGGCTAATGAACCCGTTGAAGTCACGGGTATCGACGATACCACTCTCCAGACTTGGTTCGAACGTGACCGGGCGCATGTGGCCTTAGTTGATGCCGAGACCGAGCAGAATACTATTGTTGAGTGGTGGGATGAGGCCGTTGCAGAGGCTACGGAAGACGGGTTCCTCGATCCTCGCGATTACAAACAATCAGCTTATGATTACGCCAAACAAAATGGATTACTTAAAGAAGTGGCCCCAAAAGAAGAAGAGCTCGGCGAAGATATATTCGAATAAGGAGTCGTCATGAAATACGAATTTGTTCACCTGGATGTCTGGGGAAATGAAGAAGATGGCTTCGAGGTCAATGATCAGCATGCCAGTGGAACCATTATCGATATTGAGAATATTGATAATGATCAAGAGATTCTTGAGAAATGTATCGAAGAAGGCTGGCTGAAACCGGGTGTTACTCTGAATGATGTGACTATTGATGGTAGCGACGAATATGACCTCAATATCGACGAGGCGTCTAATGGTAGAATGCTATTTACATTGAGACTTGTTGATGAACCCGAAGTCGCCTCCGCTCCAGCCGAACAGACTGCTTCTCTCCGTCACGGTGATCGTATTGCCGGCTATTCCTCGATTCTCAAGAAACAAGTAGCCGGTATCGCGGTGCGCCGGGAAGCCTCGGATATCTGGTTGGTCAAAACGGCCAGCGCCACAATTCCTATGTTCGAATCGGAGATGAAGAAGACTGTCCTCAAATACGCCATTAACGAAGACGAAGTTCAGGACGTTAAGCTGTTGACCAAGGTTCTGGAGCATGAAGTCGAGGAAATGACTGGCGATGAAAAGACTGAAGTGATGGCGCGGATCAGTGAATTTAAGATGCGCCTGGCCAAACTCGAATATTTGAATATCACGGAGAACCCATCTTATTTTGGAGCTTCTAGAACAGCTGATCTCGGTATGCCGACGCCATCGATGGGCGGAGCGCCGGAGGCTGTAGCCGACGCCGGTGGCGATGGTATGGAGATCAGTGCCGATTTATTTAAAAACGCTGAACAAATCGAGGAAGAAAAAAGATTTAAGGGTGACGAGAAATCTCATTCGGTGATGGATGGCGTTAAGGGCGGCGGTGGATCGGAACAAGGGTCGCAGTCGAATGCGCCGTTTGTGGGCGGCTCGAAGCGGAAGGCCGAATTCGGAGATGAGTTTGGCGATGAAGCTGATCCAATCTATGTGGGTGATGATGTTGAAATCACCGGCAACGGTCCCAATGCTGGTAAAACTGGCACGATGGTAGGGATGGCTAATGGACTCTATTTGATTGATTGTGGCGTAGATGGCTTGGGCCATTTTGATGTTAAAGATTTAATAAAGATCAGTTCGAAGCGGAAGGCCGGTCGTTTTACCGGAACTCCCGAATTACCTACTAAGCAATGTGAAAAATGCGGCGGCACCGGGGAAATCGTTATCAAGAATGATGACGAAGAAGACCCGACTTCCGTGTTTCATGACCGTCCTGAAACAGATACTTGCCCTGATTGCAACGGCAGAGGCACTATCTATGTGATGGATTTTGGCGATGATGAAGTTGATGCCAGTCGTCGTAGCGCCGCCGACACCGATGATGCCGGAAATATTTTTGGTCATGAGGGTGAAGTGATTTGCCCTACTTGTCAGGGTGATCGCGGATATGGTTCAGATGATATGTGCAGTACCTGCAAGGGTACCGGCTGGGTGAAGAAGACGGCCATGAAGCGCAAAGCTGGTAGTGAAGACGCCTTCAATTCTCACGTTCTATCTTGTGAACAATGCGGAAAAGCAATGATGGCTTTTGATCCAGACGCTTTATGTCCTACTGGTCAACAGTTTTGGAAAGAACAAATTGAGGGTATGGGCGGTGAAGTTACGGACCCTGCTTACGGAAAAACAGGCATGAAACGTAAAGCCGAGCCCATGTCCACTCAGTTGGGTCCCGATCTTATCGTGACCGATTCTGTCGGTGAGCCGATTGAAGAGAGCGACTATGTGTCCAACATTGAGACCAATGAAGATGGTATCGTAATGGAGACCGGCGAAGGCCAGGCGTTCGTTCAATATAATTCGGGGCAAGTTGAGTGGACTGACGCTGTCCAACTTATTAAAACGGGGCACAAAAAGATCGCGGATATGGATATCAAGCCGGGTGATAAATTGATGTATCGTGGCCCGGCGTGCGGTGATATTCCAGTGACTGCCGTGGAAGCACCTGACATGGCAACGAATACTATTATGGTATTTTTTGGCGAGTTTGCTGATGGCGAACGTGATAGAGTTCCATTGGACAGTATTGAAAAAGTATAAAATCTTAGCCAAAGAGTAATCAATGCAAGATAGCTTTTCTGCCGGTAATAACAGAAGGTTTACCTCCGCTATGACTCCGCAGCGCCAGATTATCGGCCTGAATGGTAGACCTTTAACCGAGCGTGTAAAGCCGATGTTGTTGAATAATACGACTCGTACCGGCGCGGATATCGCTTTCTCATCTCCGGAAATTCAGAATCCACTTCTTAATCCGATTAATTTCTATTTACCGTACAGCTCAAAAATCCTTAATCAGTGGATCAGATATTTTGATCGATTTGATCCGTTGGTCGGTAATTGTATCGATCTGCATGGGTATTTCCCGATCTCTAAATTTGATTTAAAGCTCGATGAAGATGATAAAGAAATTCTCTATATCTATGAGCGTTGCGCCAATGAAATGGATTTGTTCAATCGTTACCTAGAGATGAGCCGTGAATATGAATTGCTCGGTGAGATGTATCCGTTTTTGCGTTGGAGTGATCCTTTAAACCATTTTGATGCCATGTGTTTACTAAATCCAGATTTCATTCAAGTGAAGATGCACCTGTTAGCCCTGGGCATGAAGCCGATTATTGAGCTTGAGCCCGACGAGCTTTTAAAGACACTGGTTAACTCGAACGATCCCGAAGACATGGAGATCAAACAGGAACTCGATCCAGTGGTATTGGCCGCCGTGGCCATGGGCCAGAATATCCGGATTGATCCATTTAACATCGAACAGATTGCCCGCAAGGCTAGTCCATATGAACCGCGTGGTACGAGCATCGTCCTTCGTATTTTGAAAGTTTTGCTTTATAAAGACAAACTCGTTAATGCCCAAATGGCTATAGCTGATGCCTTGGTGACGCCGAAAATTATTTATAAACTTGGCGATCCAACCAATGGTTATATGCCGACGCAAGATGATTTGATTGATTTCAGAACCCTGCTCCAACAACAGGCGCATGATCCGCTGGGAACCATTATTTATCATTATGGATTGGACCTGGAATATGTGGGCGCTACCGGAAAAATTCTGCCAATAATTCCAGAAATGGAATGGATTGAAGATCAGGTCTTGACTGGCTTGTATACCAATAAAGCACTGACCCATGGCGAGGGGCCTTGTGCGTCAAGCGATACAGAGACATTGACCGATAACGGATTTAAACTTTATGACGATATTACTGAACAAGATAAAATCGCCACCTATAATCCAGAAACCAAGAAAATAGAATTTCATCATTATACCGGTCGAGTTAAATTTGACGTGGATAGCGAATTGATTTTATTTGAGACCGGCGTGTTGGATCATTTTGTTACCCCTAATCATAAGGTTTGGGTCAAGCGTTCTATCAATTCTGGATCAGGGCCATCAAACACAAGAGATTTCGAAAAGGTTAGAGCCGATGAGGTTCGTTCTGGCTATGAGTTTAGGACGGTCCCAGAAAACGGTTGGGATGGCGAGACCCCTGATTATATTCAGGTCGGTGACAGAAAAATTGCGCTCTTGGATTACATGAGATTCGCCGGGCTATATTTATCAGAGGGATCGGTCGAATTTTCTAGGACTGTTGATTTTGTTAGAGACGGTGATAAAACAAAAGCCAAACCGATAGAAATTAGAATTACACAAACCGAGCAACATAAGAGTGGAATTAACCCTAAATATCATGATGTGAAAAAAGCTATCTTAAAAGCTTTTCCGGACGCCATAGAAAAACAAGTCAAGCGTAAGGAGGGCGGTTATGCCGGGACGTTCAGAATTAAGGGTAGTGATATCGCCACTCATTTTGTATTGAATTATGGTGAAGGCAGTGCCCGTAAAACAATTCCGAAATGGGTTAAATCTTTTGGAATGGATGCTTTGAAGGCATTGATCGATGGTTGCTATCTGGGTGATGGATCGGATCATGAAAATTCCAAAACAGCCNNTTTATACTGTCTCCAAAGTGATGGCAGATGATCTTCAAGAATTGGCTTTTAAATGTGGATATGTTTCTTCGATCAACGCGAGAATTAGACAAAATAAAAAAGATATCTACAGAATTAAGGTCGTGAGAGGAGTATACGAGAAGGATCGTGGCGGTACTCCTATGGTGCAAAAGCAACACATCAAACGTATCCCCTATAAGGGCTGGGTTTATTGTTTTGAGGTACCGAATCATTTGTTCGTAATGCGTCGTAACGGAAAAATGGTCATTACTGGAAACACCTACAGTAATTCTACAGTTGCCATGCGGGCGCTTGAGGGTCGTTATCTGGCTAAGCGTGAACGGCTTGAAGAATTTTCTAAAGTTAAGATTTGGACACCTGTTGCCATAGCCAATGAATTTTATGTGAAGCGCTCGGCTGCTGCCTCAAGACATGTGGAGGGGGCTCCGGCCATCGGGCGCGGCCATTCTGCGGAAGAGCGTAAATTAAATCTCCCGACCACTATCTGGAAACAGAAATTAAACCTGGTTGAAGATACCCAAAAACAACAGATGTTGGTTACCCTGAGAAACAAACAGGTGCCGGATGTCTCGCTCCATAAAATTTGCGATATTCTTGGAATCGATTATCAAGAAAATATCCAGTATTTACAAAGTGAAGCCAAGATTATGAAACAGATGAAAGAGGATTATGGAGCCAGCAATCCATTAGTAAACCCGTCTAACGATGGAAAGAGCGGTATTCCCGCGTCTCCGATGCTGGCGAAGCCGTCTAATAAGCCCGGTGGCGGCAGCAAGCCAGACGCCTCTACCACGAAGGAACCAGAAGACCTGAAGACTGTCGATCCAACAGAAAAAATGAAAGGAGCATCATGGAAATCCGCATCCTCGCCGATGGAGATAAACGGGGAGCGAGACAAACTGCTCGCCTCTCTGGACGACACATCGACATTTTTAGACGCGCAAGGCCAACTCAAACCGATGGCGGAAGTCAAGGAAGCGCTGGGCTTGAGACCGTAGCCGAAGAGTCTTCTCCCGTCTGTCGTATCCCTGAGAAACACGCTGACATGATCTGTACCTGCGGTACTATCCGCATGGCGATTGCTGATTGGCATCATGGATTATCCAAGACCGACCTCGAATCCCATACCATTCGGCATATCATTGAAATCGAACAGCATCTTTCCCGGCAGTACGATATGCAGGCTAACGCGTTTGCGGACGCGCTTCTTGATATTTACGAAAAAGAAAATCGTGTCAGGCCCGATGATTTTAAGCAGGTTTATCTCAATCACTATGATCAGGCTATGCAGACATCGGCTAGTCCATTTTCTATTTATTTACGGTCGATCATGGACGCCGGGCGAAAGAATGCTCTTCAACAACTCGGATTTGATCGTACTGCCGCCAGGCGTACTCGCCGACTGGCCGCCGACGATCAGTACATGACCGATTCTATCAATAACGCATTCTCCAAGGTCAAGACCGTAGGGGATGATGTGGTCGAGGAGCTCCGGGAAAAATGGCTGGCTAAGGGGACATCCAGCGATATCGTTAAGGATTTTTTATTGGAACAAGAACAACAAGCCCGGGATTCAGGATTGGATCGGGCGCAGATGAAACAAAAAATGATGGATATCTGGAAAGATCAGAGATATTTGGTCGAACGAATTGTCCGGACCGAGACCATTAATGGGTATTCGCGGGCGCAGCTCCAGGAATGGTTTGATCAGGGGATAAAGCAGGTCGAACGTATTGAAGTTAATGATATTCGCACTTGCGATAAGTGCAGGGCGTTATCGCAGCCGGGACAGAATATTTATTTTATCGAAGACATCCTTCAGGGTAAGTTGACGGGTGGTAAGAATAATGAGATAAGCTCGGCGGATTATCCGGTGTCGTATTGCTCGCATCCCAATTGTTTTATAGATGCTAAAGTTCCGATTTATACCTCTAAGGGCTGGAAGAAAATCAGGGACATTAAAGTTGGCGATTTGGTACTTACTCATAGGGGAAGATTTAGAAAGGTGACTGCGCTGTTACATAGCCCTTACGAAAAAGGAAAACCGATAGTTAGCATTCATTATGAGCACAGGCGCAAGACAGCCGGATTCGCTGTTGAACCGTTAACGATGACTCCCGAGCATCCTGTATTTATTGTTGGGAAGGGATGGGTTAATGCCGGGGATGTAAAGACCAGTGATCGGTTTTTAATTTTGGCCAATAAATGCGGTACATGTGGCAAGAAAATACACTATATGGAATCTTATTGTTCCGGGCGTTGCGCTAGTAAAAATTCAAGAACACAACAATTAAAGAAAGAAAAGAATGATCTCATTTATGCCGTCGCGCATCATGAGGCTCAAAGCCGCGCTATGATAAAAAGACATCGAGATGATCCCGCCGCCACGTTACGGAATTTGAAGCAGTTTCATAAAAACGCAAAACAGATGATTAAAGACGGGACGCATCCGTTGCAGAAAGAAGATACCCGTATTAAGAGCATGGCGGCATTGGCCAAGAGTCATCACGGCCTGTCTTTTCTTGAGAAGAAAATGAAGTGGCTTCTTGAACAAAAAGGAATTTTATTTAAGCAGCAATATCCAATTCATAAAGGAACGGATAAGAGAGGACATAAAACAAATTATTTTATTGATTTTTTTATTCCGGAACACAAGATCGCAATAGAATGCGATGGCATTTATTGGCATGACGAGGAAAGAGATAGGCAGAAAAGCGATACTATAAAAAAGAATGGGTTTTTATTATTGAGGTTTACTGAAAATCAAATTAGGAACGATCTTAAATCATGCAGCAATGAAATTGATCGCATTCTTAAAAATCATAAAGGCGAATATGAATTTGTAGAATGGGAAGTTAAAAAAGTTGAATACCGTAAGCTTGGAAAAAACAGACGTATTTATAATTTTTCTGTTGAGGAAGACGAATCTTATGTGGCTAAAGGAATGGTGGTCCATAATTGTAGGGGTGGCTATCGTCCTGTCTCCTCTTACCAAACTTATGACGATTTTGCAAAAATGATGGAGAGCCTTGATACGAATGGTCCGCAAGATTTTCAGAGCCCGAAGGATATTGAATCCTATGATGGTCAGTCCAAGGCTGAGAACGTTCCGTTGGAATATCAGAAACAAGTACAGCAAGCCGTGGACGATTTCGGGCCGTCATATGGGATTAAATTTGTTCCCGAGATAACCGATGATCCTGATTGGCAGTCCGACCAGCTTGAAGATTTATTACACCTGTATTCTCTGGACGAAGCCGAGCAACAATTAGAAGTCCAGAAGTCCGAGAATCGGGGCAAGATTTTGCAATATAAAACCAAATCCGGGAATACACTGGTGTCCGGAGATGCCGGTTCGGTCAACCATGTGGTAATACCAGTTTTGAGACAGCATGCGGAAGACCAATGGAATGCCGCGACCGAGGATCAGAGACAGTGGTTCACGGATCGATACAATGAAAAGATCAAGGAAATGTCTTATACCCTGAAGGATCAGGGGATTCAAATTTTCGGGGATAGCCCGTTTGTGACACCGCTGGCCAAAGAGAGCGCCCAACAATATTTTATTGAAACATATATCGCGGCGATTGCCGATCCTGTAAAATTGAGATATTACGATCCGGATTGTTACGATTATCTTATAGATAATTTTTTACATCATGAATATTTATCGAGAGGCGGTATTAATTAATGAAATTCCTGGCCATAAAAAATAATAGTATAGGTATACTAAGTGTTTTAATTTTGCAAGATAATTCTTTCAAAACATCGTTTCTCGCCTATAATTACACTATAGAGAGTGTGTTCAAGCATTTTCTGTCTAAAGGTAGGGTAGTTGTCGAACGGCGGACAAGTGATCGAACCATCCAAAAGCATGAAGTGAAACAGGATGATTTTGGTTATTTTGAGGCGTTGAAAACAAAACTACCGGCTCCTTATGCGGTGTATGTCAGCGGCGAGATAGATGAAACCACTCCACAGGAAGCCTTGTTGAAATTGTGGAAAATGTTTTCGGTCAAGCCTCCTAGACAACCAATCGAGGTACAGAATGTTAAAAAAAGTTGGCGCTCCAGTTAAGATTGAAGCCATCGGGAACCTGAAGCCCGGTACAGAAATTCGTAAAACAGCTAGTCCCGAAGAAACCCGCAAAACAATTGTCAGCAATATCGAATTTAAACATCCGAAGAAAAAGGAATCCAATGATTGCGCTTAAATCCTGTTTAAACAAGGTTTCGGATTGGCAATTTCTGGGCGAGATATCGGCTTCCCGGGAATCTATCGCATCGAAGATTCGGCAGGCCGTATCAGTGGGTGAAATTTCGGAGGCGGAACAGAGTGTTTTGATGGCGGCTGCGCCGCAGATTGTCGGCATGGTCGCGGGGCTGGAGATGGCAGATATCTATCGCAAGGCCAAAAAGTTAGTGGCCGCTGATAGCGAAGGCGATCCGACTGATTTTGATCCCACTGTGCAGGACGCGGGTCCTTTGGGCAAGAAGTGTGACGAATGTGGAATGACTCTGACTGGGCATTCCGGACACGCGACAAACGGTGGTTTTTATTGTGATACCTGTTACGGCGGTCTCGGATACGGGATGGGCGGCCTGTTGGCGCGGAAGAAAACGGCGGAAGTTGAGCCCGGTGAAGTAGACATTTTGTTGTATGCGTTAAATGAGCTTACTGATCCTTTAGCGAAGACCGGTGATGAAGAATTGGTGATGATACAGAAGTTGCTTTCGGATTTTTTGACCAATTTGAAAGTGGAGCTTCAGACGGCGAGTACGGATCAGGGAGAATATGAACATGCGGATGATGAGAAAGTAAATCCAGGTCAAGGTACCGAGCCAGTCAGTAAGGCTCAAACAGACCATTCGAATAATTTAGGATAAAAACATGTTAACCAAAACCGGATCGATGATTAAGATTTTAGAGGTATTGCATACGCCAGAAAATTATTTTAAGCAGAATACTTCTGCTTTTAATCGTTTGGCGGCGGCCAAGATTGGTTGGGACCTTGATCCGCAGAATTTTCTATATGTTCGTGCTCGGTTCGTTAGCGCTCTCGAGAAACATGGGTTCAATGCAAATGGGGATGGGTTTCTTCATCGTGAATTGGCCTCGAATTACGGAAGCTTTATTGGCGCGGCGGTTAATGTTGATCACAACAACTCAGACCCGAATATGGCGGTCGGTTTTATTTTGGACGCCTCTTACGATCCGATTAACCAATGGGTCGAAGGCGTTCTTGCGATTGATCGTAAACGTGCCGATCAACTTTATCCTGGAATTGTTGAGGCAGTAGAAAACGGGACCGTGACCGATGTTAGCATGGGGACATATGTTGAAAGTTCTTTGTGTACTGATTGTTTGAAAGAAGCCGGTTGGGATGGTCAGGATTTTGCCGCTATTGATAAATTCGCTCAATCGCTCAATATCGGCAAGGGAATTGCTCGCGTTCCGGATGACTACTGTCACCACATTGGCAAGCTTATGGAGCGCAAAGGCGGTCCATCAGGCGCGAGTGAAATTAATTGTAATTGTCATTTTTTTGAAATGAGTTTGATCCGGACTCAGGGCGCAGACAAAGACGCGAAAATTTTAGAGAAGATAGCCGAACAGAAGAAGGTTGTGGCTGGATGGCTTCAACATTTAATTCAGGCTGATAATTTTAAAAAATCAAGGGGTGGCGAGATGGAATCGAAGAAAACAGCGGCTGATGGATTGAAACTCGATACGGGTAAAGAAGCCGGTGATTTTCCGGGAACTCCCGCTGACAAGGACAAGGCCTTGGCCGATCAGGCTAAGGGGGCGGCTCCGGCGGCCCCCAAGGGTGGTCTGAAACTCGATACCTCTGATGAGAAGGGTCAATACCTGTTGGCCTCGAAACATATTCTGGAAGCCGTGGCCACGATTAAGACCTTGGCCAAGGAAAATCCGGACGCGTTTAAAATCTTGATGGCCACTGATCCCGCCGCTGATTTAGGCGGAGAGCCGAAAGCCGTCGCCGATGGCAAGAAAATCGAAGAGCCAAAAAAAGAAGATAACGCCGATGATCGGAAACCAGTTCCCGCAGCTCCGGCCAAGAAAGAGGCTCCCGTGAAAGAAGAACCCAAGACAATGGCCGCCAAACTGTTTGGTCCGATTATCGCCTTGATGCAGAAGGCTATTGACGGAAGTGGTAACCCGAGTGCGACCACTAAAGACGCGGGGGATTTTCCGAATGGTACCGGGGATATCAATCAAGCTGAACTCGCTTTGTCTAAAGCCAAATCGGACACCACCCCCGATAAGGGTTTGAAGTTGGATACCAAGGTTGAGAACAAGGATTATCCAGTGACCGGCGCTCGCCGTCGGTTTGCGGTTAAGGATGGCAAAATTTTTGTTGTCGCTGATGAGAATAAAGACAATGCGAAGGACAAGGCCAAGATGGACAACATGGTCGATAACCTTCAAAAAGGTAAACCATACGATGAGGCCAAGAAGGATACGGCTCATAAGTTTGGTTCAGTTGCTCGCGTGGCCGCTCGCAGGGCCGTTGCCGAGGATTTGAGCCGTGGTTCGATGGGTAGTGAGGGTAAGCCTAATTCAATTAAGACACCGGATGACGGGTCTAAAGGAGCGCCAGTGAAAGTTTCAGCCGATGATCAAATTCCTCCAGTTCCAAAAAAGAAACCGGATGAAAAGAAAGACGAGAAAGTTCCTGTCGCGATTCCTCCGGCGAAAGCCGCTGCCGAAGTACCGCCGGTTAAGAAAGACGGTCCCGATAAGGCCGATGATACCGTCAAAAATCTTGATAAGGAAACCGATGCCTGTGTAGCGTTGGCATCGGCCAAGAAAGTCCGCGCCTCGCTGTTGGCCAAGGCTGGCTACAAACTGGAAGCCGCCAGACACATTGGTGACATCGAGAAATTGGAACACTTTGCACAAGTGTTTGAAACCCATGCTAATGCCATCGAAGGCTTGATGGAGGGGTTCTCTAAACAGACCGTCGCGGGTGTCGCTAAGACCACGTTGGCCGACAAGATTTCGTCTGTGATCGCCGAGGCTAAGAAAGCGATAGCCGAAGCTGAAAAAGCCATCGATGAATTTGCCAAGAAGGATGACGAAGATAAACCAAAAGTTGAGGCTGCTCGGACCAAGATGGCCTCGGATCAACGTGTTCTGGTCGCCGAGAAGAAACAGGTTGAGGCCGACAATCGTCTCAAGGCTGTTTTGAAACGCCAGGCCGTGGACAGTTTGATAGAGACAGGGCGTAAAAAGGGCATCGTTGCCGCCGCTGAAATTCAAGCTAAAATCGCCGAGCTTTTCAAAATGTCGGATGTTGAATTCGATGCTTTGAAAAAGGCTTGGGCTTCTTTGCCTGATGCCGCCGCGTCTCGTGAAATTGTTTCGCGTAGAATTCGTGAGGCCTCAGTCGTGCCAGTTGGGATGGGGACTTTAACGGACCCTGCTAATAATGTTCGAACTGCTTCGAATATTAAAGGCGATTGGGACCCGTTGGCTGATTAAGATTTAAAGAAGAGACTCTACAAAAGAAAGAGGGTGATTTTACATGGGTATGAAAATGTTGCAGCCAGGTTTCCGCGACGGAGCTATTCCCTTGGACGTGACTTACGCCCAAACGCATCCGTTTTTCGGCGGAGCTCCAATGGCAATGACGCCCACGGGCGCGCAGTTGTGTACTGCCGCGACTCGTAGCGCTTACATTGGATTGGCGGCCACCTCGTCTTACGAGGCATTGAAGAACGGAAATATCACCATCATCGGTGGTAATTCTGGAAAAGTTTCTTTGATGTCCAGTTCGCCGAGTCAGGCCAATACGAACGAACAGGGAACAACGGTCGAAGGACCGGCGTTTGACACAACTGTTACGTTCGCCAATGGCGACACTTGGTATGTCGGCGCAGCCGGGCTGATTACGAATGTCGAAGGAACTGCCGGTACAGGTATCGGCAAATGTACCAAAGGACAACAAACCAACGATGATTCTGTCGAAGGTTATTTGGCCTTTACACCGTTGCCTTAATAGAAAGAGGGGTGATTTTCGTGGAAGTTAAGCATAATGATGTTATTGCTGCTCTTTCGGCTTTGATCGAGAAGGGCAGCGCGAAGGGAAAGCGGTATGTTCGTCATGAGGGGCAAACTACTTATGAAGAACGTAAAGCTGCTACTCGTACTCAGATGCAACGTGAAGCTGGTTTAAGTCAGGCGATGAGTTCGCCTGCGGGACTGGCGAAGATTGCGTCGAATATGGCTAATCCAGTTCGTTTCCGTCTTGACTACAAAGGGATTTTCCGCAAGTTTTCGCTTGTGGAACAGATTCCTGATGGCGTGCCCATTATCTATGATAAGGACATTCCGCAGGCTCCCGCAGTCAAGGTCGGCGAATTCGGTGCTCCTCCCATCGTCGAGATGGAAGGCCAGCGCGTGGAATTGACGCCATTCGAAATTTCTGTCAAGGCTAACGTTCCTTATTCTGAACTCGGCAATCGCCGGTTCCGGATTTTGGATCGCGCTAAAGATAGGATTATCGAAGGTATGGAGTTGCGTGAGGATTTGACAGGTTTCGGTCTGATCGATTCAGCGTCTACTCTGGCTAACGTTCCTACGGTTACGACCAGTTTGTTTGACGTGGACACTATGGCGATGGCTTTTGCTCAAGTTGAGAAAAACCGTTTGCCAGTGGGTTCCGTTCTGATGAGCTCGTTCGCGACCATGGGTATCCGTCGGTTAACCTTCCAATCTTTGGATCAAGTTGGGATGCAGGAAGTCCGTGAAACTGGTTACCTGGGTAGCTTCTGGGGAGCCGATTTCTATGTGACCGATCAGATTCCGCAAGGAACTGCCTACATCTTGACCGTGCCAAAGTATTTGGCGTGGTTGGCCATCCGTAAGGATGTTGACGTGATTCCTGCTGACGATCCGTCGAATCTGCGTCTTGGATTCGTGGGTTATTGGCATGCTGCTATGACAGTTTTCAACGCCTTGGGCGTGCAAAAACTGAGCTTCAATCCGACCGTCTAATAACGGTCAGAATTAATCCGAGGTCAGGGGCGGCGATCCCGCCCCTTCCAAGGACATCGATGGACCATAAAGGAGTAGTACCATGCAACCGACAGCGTTTAAAAGATATACCACTGATGACATTCAGGAGATTAAGTATGTGCAGAATATTTCTGGCGGCCAATTGAGGCTTCCGGATTTATCTGAAGATCGAAAGCCGGGAAACGGTGTTTCCCTGGATGTGGATGAAGTGCTTCAGCTCTCAACGGTAGTCAGCGAGGAAGCTAAACTGCGTTCGAGAGATTTGAGGAAGGGTCTGGAAGGATCGCCAGCGAGTCGTTCGTTCGACGCTATTGCGCCGATGCTTCGCCCAGTAGAAGGATTTGATGATCCTAATCGTAGAACTACTGCGATTGTAGGTAGCACAATGGCCCCTACTGGATCGGTTACGGCTCCTTCCGGTGAATTCCAGATTAAGATACTGGAATTGCAATTGAAGGATACCCAGTACGAATTGAAAACGACTAAAAATTTGGGAGCTAAGGCATCGCTCGAATTGACGGTCGTTATGTTGGCTCAAAAAATTGCCGACATGAAAAAGACTACAAAGACGGGATTAGCATCGAACGTTCTTGTGGTCAGTGATAAAAAGGCTTCTGAAGTTTTGTAAGGTTGATCCGGCCCTACTTGTAATGAGTAGGGCCGCTTATTTTGAATACGGAGACCGTTCATGGCACAATTAGTTGGATCAGGGAAGGTCATAGACGGAACTGTTAGTGTTGGAATAACTGCTGCGGTTAAAACCCAGTCTTTAAACATTGTCGGAAGACGCAAGCAAACAATTGTCGCCACTACTGATAAGGCATTGTCATTTGTGATTCAAATATCTCTCAACAAAGACCAAGATTCTGATTATGTGACTACCCCGGATGCGGCCACCGCATTGGTGAATGGGGCTTCTGCCGTTGTGAACGTTGATTATGTTGCTAATTTCATGAGACTCTTGATTACGGGCGGCGCGTCCGCTGCGTTGCCGGTAATCACCATTAGTTCGTTGGCGATGAGCAGATAACCAAAGGAGATTTACGATGAAGAAATTTTTTGCGTTAGTCATAGGTTTGTTTCTGGCAGTGTCATCTGTTTACGCTCAGAGCGTATGTCTTTTGAATCCGAATACAATTCCATCGATTCGTATTTATGATTTGGGGAACTTAAATGTTCCTTACCAACAGATCGTCTCGATCACGCAGGCGCAATATAATTCGAGTTTAAATGCTCAGAATTATGTGACCGCCGGTATCTTGAGAATTGTGCAATGTTCCACATTTACTCCTACTCCGACGAATACTGGCACGTCAACTCCGACGGCCACGGCTACAAATACGCCTACCGGAACTTTGACTCCGTCGGCTACTCCGACGAGCACGCCGACCAATACAGCCACGGCTACTCCTACGAATACCGGTACTCCTACACCTATTGGAACTATTGTTGCCGTGTATGCTCCTGCCGGAAACGTAACCAATCTTTCTAGCGCGCTGGCCACGAGTGGAAATAATCCTTTTTATAATAATTATTGGGGATTCGGTACCTCTACTTATGATGAGAACCCGGCGAATCTGGGACCATCTGGTGAATTTGTTAATGCTCATGGAATATTTTTTGCGAATCAATACGCTGACGGCGGGGCGCAACTTGGTATCAATCCATATCCCAATGATGAGGTGTCGTTATATTCAGACACGGATATTACTTTGTATTCCAGCGGATCGCTTTCTATAACGGGTACAACGATTCCTATAAACGGAACGGTTAATTTTAAATCTTCAGTTCAAATGCAATTAACCCCGACGTTTTCTGGATCGGTTACTTTGAATATTAATCCCAGCGGGACCGCGACTCCCAGTATTTTTGTTTATGTTAACGGAGCTGTCTTACGGCATACGCCTTAATATTTAAGCTTAAGAGAGCCGAATGAAAAAAATAATCAAGTTTTTATTAATCGGTTTGTGGTTTTTACCGGCTCTCGTTTGCGCCCAGAGTGTTTGTCTTTATAATCCGAATACTATCCCGTATGTGAAGATTTATGATTTGGGAAATCTGTTGGTTAACTACCAACAGATCGTCTCGATCACGCAGGCACAATACAATTCCAGCGTCAATGCTCAGAATTATGTGACCGCCGGGATGTTGGTGATCGTTGGTTGCGGCACTCCTACTTTTACTCCAACCGGTTCTTATACGCCTACTGTTACCAATACCCCGACGAATACTGCCACGCATACAAATACACCTACGAACACTCCTACTTTTACGGTTACAAATACTTTTACTTTTACGAATACTCCAACTAATACGATTACTAATACTCCTATTTTTACCTTTACATTTACAAATACTCCAACAATTACGCCGACCTTTACCGCCACAAACACAATTACCAATACCCCAACTTTTACAATCAATGCGACATACGTTCCTTTTGCGAATTCAACTGCAACTGTTTCGGTTAATCAATTAGATGCCCAATCAGTGAGTGTTGTTGGTTCGGTTAACGCTGGAAGCTTAACAGTTAGTGGTGTGACTGCTGTTTCTTATGCTGTTGGAGCAACGCCGGTTCCGGGTGTTAGTTATACCGGAAGTGATGGAGAGGTTCATTTAAGCGGGATTGCAGTTGGAACAGCAACTCCAACTTTTACAGGTTCAGCTACGCCAACCAATTCGCCAACAAACACTCCAACTGTGACCAGCACAGTTACGAACACTCCTACAAGCACACCAACGAATACCATTACGAATACTGCGACAAATACACCAACGTTTACTCCAACTGGTACATGGGCACCGGCTGGAATAACAGGAGCGTTTCCCGGGGCAAATTCATTAGGAAACTTTTTATCAGGATCATTACAGAGCACGTCTGTTTATACGTCTACGAATACCCCGACCAATAGTCCGACTAATACGGTTACTAATACACCTACGAATACACCTACCAATACCGTCACAAATACAGCCACGAACACGGCGACTCAAACCGCTACCAATACAGCAACGAATACTTTTACAGCAACAAATACTTTTACCAAAACGCCTACGTTTACGCCAGTCTCAACTACGTTTGTTCCATACACTGGAGCAGCCACCGGAGTTAATTTAAACAATCAGAATTTAACGAACGTTGCGTCACTGCAATCGGCCAGTATATCTACATCCGGACCGGCAACATTTGGCGGAGCTGTTACAATAAATAGCCCGCTTAACGTAGAAGGACAAGGCTTCTTTGGAAATGGGGTAACTGTAAGTGGACCGCTCTATGGTGGAAGCCCATCGACATTTTCATCAAATGTTTCTATAGGATTAGGATTAGCAGTAGGCGGACCGACAACGTTAAGTGGAAGCATATTTACAAACTCATTCCAGGGACTGACTGGATTACTACAGGATTTGAATGGAAATAATTTACACAATGATTCATTTTTAAATGGACTTTGGATAGGAACTCCAACTCCAACGTGGACTGGGACACTTACTCCGACTAGCACGCCGACCGGTACTTTAACTCCATCGGCGACACCAACGTTCACTAATACGCCGGTGATAATTCAAGGTAATCAAAGCCAGGCATGGGGAGGACCAAACGGGCCGCCGACTCCATTGGGAACCTGGACATTCACGGTTACCAATACACCGACGAATACTTTTACCGCGACTAACACTGTGACGAATACGCCGACAATTACAAATACTTTAACGAACACTCCAACTTTTACGCCAGTCTCAACTACGTTTGTTCCATACACTGGGGCAGCTACTGGAGTTAATTTAAACAATCAGAANNGGCGCAAATGGAGCAGCTACTATTGCTGGAGCAGTGACACTGGGAAGTTCGTTAGGTATTGCTGGAAGCGGTGATAGCTATGGGAATTTTACAGCACACACTTCTTTAAGTGTTTTGGGAAATACGACAGGCTTGGGTTATGGAGCATTTAATAATTACTTGGTTGGAGCCTCGAATGCTCCAGGAGTAAGTGGAGTAAACCTTTTTAATCAGCAATGGCTTAATGGAATTTATATTGGAACACCCACACCAACTTGGACAGGAACTTTAACGCCAACCAATACACCAACTGGGACATTGACTCCTTCAGCAACACCGACATATACGAATACTCCTGTTACGGTTTTGGGAAATCAAAGTCAAGCATGGTATGGACCACTTGGCCCTCCAACACCTTTGGGAACGTACACGCCAGTTAATACGCCAACACCGTTTAATGGAGCGGCAAGCTTTTCGTCTTTAACGGTATCAGGGGCTTCAACATTAACTGGAGCAACTACAATTGGAAGCACATTGGGAGTAGCTGGAACTTTGAATGCGGCAGGGGCAGT